>Ga0209780_1004928_pt1 | contig 10427 bp, 4 predicted proteins | sample WorMetexBAHAMAS2_FD_187384 | JGI IMG/M metagenome (GOLD analysis project Ga0209780, IMG submission 187384) | Marine gutless worms symbiont microbial communities from Max Planck institute for Marine Microbiology, Germany - Inanidrilus exumae... | ecosystem: Host-associated > Annelida > Digestive... | reverse complement strand
ACAATGTCTGCAGTGCTCATTGAGTGCGACTCTGTGCGAGGAGCCTAAATTTTGGTTTGTCGCGCGACAGGCCTGGGGCCTCGGCCAAATATTGCCACGGGCCTTGCTAAGCCTTAATTCGGCACTGCTTTCAGTGGTCTCATGGCCTGAAACAACTACTTTCATTAGGCGCGGAACGTCGCGCAGTACCTCTGCGAAAGCCGAGTCTGCTCTAGCCGATGTTATTATGTGTAGCGTGCTGCCAAAGCCATCAGGCTTGATCGATGCTACTGATCTTCACGCCGTCAACTCAAGTTCTCGTAGTTCGATCGACCATTCTTCGACAACGGTGGGTTCTGAAGCAAGATTTTCAGCTAGCGCCATCTGGCGAATGTAAAACTGAATTTATTTTAAAGCAATAACGAAAATTTCGTAGTCGCATACAACCTCATAACCATGTCGGATGCAACATAAGTCTGTATTATCACAATACTGACTATAGGCACTCGTGTCCAATTATTTTTACTTGTGCGATGCTGTGCTAGCGCGGTATATGCTATGGCTTTGTGTCTGTCTGTCCGTAGAAGTTAACAATCGTTTAGGCCTACTTAAAATTTTTGCTATTTAATTTTGCATTGAATTTTGTTTTAGGCATGTGGTGATTTTCGTTGTTGCATGATGTGATGTTGGCAAATAAATTCGGTTCGATTTCGTTTTAGTTCATAATGTGACATTGTTGGGAAGGCTACAGCAAAAATAGAAACAGATCAGAAGCACTCACACTAGCGCGGGGATAGTGTCGTCGGAAACACATGGCTGGACAGTCCCATATTATCAGTTATGTCGGTGTTTACGGCAGCCAGCCACATGGTAAACAGATGCCCAAAGGAGCAGTGGACAATAGCTAGACTTCTTCTGATGCAGGCTATCTTAAGTTCACTGAACAACAGCGCAAATTCGTAGCAGCAGTAATCAAAGGCCTAATTATATACATATAATTTATCGATGCTTGTTCAGCGAACTGGAAACTGGCTAGCTGCCGCAATAGCCTATAGACCTAGATTGTAACTACTACGTTTCTACGTAAGATAGCACGCACTTGCTCGTTGTAATAATCCTGCTGTTCATCGTTGGCCGTTGTTCTCCCCTCGAAAGCGAGGGAGTATATTTTTACCGGCGTTGGTTTGTGTGTCTGTCTGTGTGTCTGTCTGTGACCACGATAACTAAAAAGATTGTGGACGGATTTGTACCAAATTTTATGGGAAGGTTCCTAGGGGGAAGGGAAGACCAAGTTCGTGTTTCGTTACGATCGGTAGAGGGATGTGGAAGTAACGGTCAGGAAGAATTATACCAACCCCAAAATTTCGCTTTTGCGGGGAGTTGTACTCTCTCTGAGTACGTTCCATCTAGTTTTCTTCTGTATCTACGAATTTGATTGGCTTCTTCTCATCTTTCTTGCTCTTATCCTTTCTATCTATTTATCCGCGGTCTAGTGCTGCTCTATCCAGCTAGAGATTATTATCTAATTTTCTGGATCCTCTTAGCGTTGTCGCATATTAGCAGCGTATATGATTTCTTGGCGTTGTCATGATGAAAATCAACAGGCGCAGGTTTGTCGACCGTGTCAAAGCGATGACGATATAATGCTTCAGTAGCCTAATGACATCAGTTGACTAAAAAGTCAACTCTTCCATTTCGCCGAATACGTTAACGAGCCATTTTCGTGGAAGTAGTTTATACTGACGTCGACGACGGTGATAGAACCCTCAGAGTATCGAAAGAGACCGCTGATTGACGCAAGCCAACGGTCGCTGACTGGTAGTGGGTGATTCTTCTCCATCTGCGCCCGACTGCTGTAGCTGATGCAGCTGCTGTCAGCATTAGCAGCCTACCGTCCGTATCACAGCAGCGTCGCAGAGACCGAGTAACTCATCGGCATGACACCGCAGTGGCACAGCACTGCAATAACGCAACGTCAGCAGCGGGCAACGACAACGCCCGGTGTTTGAGCGTCTCCGACTGATCGAACTGTCTTCGACTGCAAACGAGAGCGAGGAGATGCGTTCGGTTGTGTTTATCGTCAAATTTGCACTGCTGTCCGCGCAGCTGCCGTCTTTCCGTTTCACGCTGATCAGATCGCCACCATCGAAGGTGAGAAAGCAATGGCTAATCGCTGTATAATGTATAGCCGACAGAATTGGTGGCTCTGCATGGACGCCTTTGACTATGATCGGAATATGATCACGCACCTCCGCTTTAGGAGTTTTGAGATGTTGCCTTTGTGAGCAACGATCGCATTTGATGCTGATTGGTGTAATCGTCTGGCATTTTACGTCATGTATTTCTTGTCAAGACTCGAGAATGACTTCATTATTACGAATTCATGCTAGTCGAAAGTAAAATTGTCGATATTTTTTTTCGGAAATTATGTGACTGAAAGGAGACATCATGGGTGATGTAACTGCGTTCTTGGTAAATGCAAACGTACGTTAATAATGCCGACTTGATATTCGTCGTGATTTTTGCAAACGTTTAAACTTCTGTGTTGTTATTATATTTTGTAAACACAGTTTACTGTATAGAAAACCAACACATTTTGGAAAAAATGTGCATTCTTTTCATACGGCATCTGTAAAACGTCTTAATTTGCGAGTCGGTGCTGTTGTGTCATGAGCTACAGTGTCTCACCTGTTATAATTTTCTAACTTTCCGATCTATGTTTACCATTATCTTTTGTCTCTTATTTTTATTTATTCATTCATTCATTTATTGCATTTATTGTTTCAACCAGGCCGTAGCCCATAGAACACACAGAAAGGCACGGCAAAAGACAGAGACGAAACCGAAATAAGTGTCTAAATTAATTTTGCAAAGGTCGCATGCCATTTTATCAACCCTTTCGGTGGTGATCCCCTCAAAAATTCCCCTTTTCGTGCGGGATCTGGACCCCATTTAATACACGGTTCCTTGGACCCATGAGTCAGCCTCCAAACGGCATCTCGATCGGTTCAGCTGTGCTGTTTTTGCACAGCTCACCCGTGTGTCCAACATATAGACACACAGACAGACAAACAGACAGAAACACAGACAGACCACGCTACTTGCCACATCTGTAGTAACAAGCCGCATCTATACAGTGCGTGCAGGCAAAACTGTCTAAACATGCGCACTTCGTCACGCGTATTTTGTTCCCAATCCCATTAGTCGATTCACTGCTACCAGAGGAAAAGCCTATATATTTGTAGATCTTAACCGTTATTCTTTTCCACTTAATTCATGCATTATAACTAGCAGCCATCACAATCGTCACCGTCATCAGTGCGAATTATTAAACGGCTGTTTACTCCGGTCTCAGATGGCGTGACACTTCGTTTGTTGGTCACTTATGTACAATTGCTTATGGATGACTTACTTCTTGCCAATATTGCATGTGTTAAGCTAACTTATAGGTCGCCGTGTAAAGGCTGTTAGTAATTGCTTAGATGCGTAATATCCGTGAAGACGAGAGATAAATTCCAAGAAATACGGTGACAAAGCCGTGTGACATGCTGAAGTGAATTCGAGCGGTTAGTGTTTAAAACTGCATCTCATAAAGCGCGTTCGTTAACCGACGGGTAAAGTCAACGGAGCTGGGTGAAATCGAACCTTTATGTTAATTTGCGAGGGTCATTCGAAGTCTAGTAGACACGCGGGACCTCACGATACAGCAGCTCTGAGACGGTTCTCAGAGCTCGACGTGGCACTGGATCGATACATTATACGGCCGAGAAGGCGCGGTAGAAATTACTTCCGGTCGCCGGTAACCTGCACGCAAGCTTGCACACTGCAGCTCTCGGTGGCCGTCTATCTTAGTTCGTGTGGCTTGGCCTGTATGTCAACAGTAAGCAGCGTACTTCTTCTTACACCTCACTGCGTACCGTGGTGGTACGCACGAAGACGTACGTCACTTACGCTGTGCCGATGTACAGTCGCAGTAAATGATTTACTTGGCTTGACATACAGGATTCGGATAACTATCCAGGACAACACTTCATCATACATTGCCCCCTACAGCGAAACTTCATCGCGACGTAGCTGCTGGGATGATGAAACTTGAGCTTTGAGACCTAGTATCATCAACTATTTAGTTTTCTTTCTACGTACTTCGTGACTTCCTCAAATTTAGTTACTCAGCTGTTAAAACAGCTAGTTAAAAACACAAACTAACTCTACTAGATGTTAGTAGATGTAATATGTTACGCTGTGCGATTGCCGTGTCGCTGTTGTTACAAACAGGAAACAATACGGAAATTTGACGCACAGCGAAAAGGATGGACAGCCAGTATTAACTATTAACAAAAGAAAGTTTTTGATAAACCTGAAAAGCATCAGTGGTACAAGAAAGATCCGCGAGACAGCGATGCAGTCTAAGGTTACAAAAAAGTCAGTGGCGGAAAGAAAGATTTGTAAAGTAGGCCTAGATAGGTTTTAGACTTCGAAAATCAGAAAAAAAATTGATGGTGATAAACACTGAACACAAAGGGCAGCCACGCACTACAGCAGCTGCTAGCCAGCGTCCAAACGACGTTAAAACGAAAATTTAAGCAGCTAAAATAGAAGAAACCAGCACTCACAGGAGCGTCATAACCCACACCAGCAATGTGCCTCGTGACGTTGACCTGTGACATTTTAACCTCCAAAATAAATTTCCAGGACTCATGGTGGAACATTTCTGTGTCGAGTTTGGTGATCCTAGCTGCATGGATTTTGAGATATCGTGTTGAAAAAAAACAGACAAACGCATAAACGCCACGGCGTGGGTAATAAAGCCACATCTATAGCATGTTCATAAAATGGTGAAAGATATGAAATTAGATTACAAACTGCAGAGAATACTATATCTCGAATGGAAAGTATCTTGAACAGGGGACGAACAACGAAAGTTCTTTGTGTATAGAATAGGCTGCAACGCTGAGTAGATTGCGGTGCCGCTGGCACGGCTCGCTGTCGTCACCAGAACATCTCAGCATGGTCGTTAGTAACTGTCTGGAACTCAACTCCGGCTCTTTGCACCGCGCCAGCTGAGCCAGCTCTAATCCAGCTGTTCCCGCGGGCACCATCTCTCACTGACGCACGATGCTTTTCCCGACACGGTGACCGAGTGGCCGTAATACGGACTAACGCAACGCCGGGAGGGCCCGAAAGTGCCGCGAGTCCGACACGAATATATGGCCTTACGTGCCCCGACGTCGTTGTCGTCGGTCGAAGTCGAAGGCGCGACTTGCGTAACATTTCGTAGCAGCATTAGAAACCCACGTCGACCACACACACACACACACACACAAAGAGAGAGACACAGAGAGAGAGAGAAAGAGGGCATCGTGGGTGGCCAGTGCAGTCAGTCTTAGCTTCTTGCTGAAAGACGTTAGCGCGAGTAGAGCAAGAGACAGTAATGAACCGAACACGGAGACGACTAGTGATTGCACTGCGTAAAGCGCGGTTTAGTTTTATGACCATCACAAGAACCGTAGGCTTCCGCCGTTTCGCGTATCAGATTATAGCCCAGTATAGCTGTCAGTTCGCGAATAAACCTGTGCATTGCTTGTTCATGACTATACAACGTCCGGCAGTACCGTATATCAACGTTTTTAAGATAAGGCGTTGTAAGACTGTGAAGTTATTGCATTATTATTATGCTGGCCGCGTCTGGCATCCGTCCGTCTGTCTGTCTGTCTGTCCCGTCGGCATACTCACGTGACCCACCTGGGCAGCATGCGATGTGACAATCGTACATTTCGGCCCGACAACAATGATCACCGACATATTTGTTGCCTTTGGTGCATAAAAACTCAGTATAGGACTGAAACGAAGTTAATTTATCATGTAGGACCTATGTGTGTCACTGCGAATGTGCAAAAACGCCCCTCCCCTTATTCATATGACTGTACGTGAGGTGGATAAATCATGAACTGTTATGTTGCAAATTAACTCAGTACACTGTTTGCCAAAATGTTATGGAAATCGGCCATCATATTTGTAGAAACTGCAGTCATATGAATAGCGGGAGGGGGCGCTTTTTGAACCACTGTACAGTGTACAGTGTACGTCACCTATACACACAGAATGAAACGACGCAGCGTACGTTAGGCCTATAGCAGCGTACTGTTTGCAGATATCGTCCGGTGATCAGTGGATGTCGTCTCTCGAAGAGTTGGGCTCTGGTTGTGAGGTCAGCGAGGTCGGTTGTTCTGCAGCCGGGTCGAATGTCATCGACGACCTTCCTGCCTCGTCAGTGACGGCCCAACACTCTGACACACGGTACGTGTAGCTGACTGCCGCGGCATCCGGCAGACTTGGAACAGAGTCTTCAGGTCGGAGCCCATCTCCGTGCGACGGCCCAAGCCCTCCCACTTTTAAACGTGGGACGGCCCAACGCGTTTTTAATCTAGCGTAGAATGCAGAATTTGACAAAACAGTATTATTGTAGAATCAACTTCAATCTGAGCTGAGCTTCTTGTTCAAAATATCCAGAATTTGGCAGATTTGCCCCATTTTCGGGTGTCTGCGAGATAAAAAGTTTTCAGTTTCAGGGGGTTGCCCTCTGATCCCCACCAGGGGCTTTGCTCCTGGACCCCGATGGGGCTCTGCCCCAGATCCCGTGTGTAGTCTCGCCCTACGCGCTCGCCGTATCCTCGCCGTCCCACTTTTCATTTCTTTCCGACGCCTATGCTTGACCCGTGACCCGACCCGACCCGATTAATAATCGTGCCGGGTCGGGTCGCGGGTCAACGTGTTCATAGTTTGACCCGGTTTTGAGTTTCAGTATTAAACGCAGTTTGGAACTCCTTGACTTTTCCGAACGTTCGACGACCAGTAAGGTCGAGTGGATGGGTTACCTGGTCAAAGACCTCCGAGTCGGACTGGGTCTGGCCACGGGTCAAAAGTTTAGACCATGATACCTCCCCGGCTGGGAGTATCGCGCCGAAAGGACCTCACTCTTACGTGAAGTAGTCAATTGCTATTTTTCTTCAACTACTGACAACGATAACGTTTTACTAAGCGGTTGGCGGTTCAGCGTATATAGTGGTAACGGCGTTGGACGTATGAACGAAGTTATTCTACGTCGAGCCCGGTCAGTACTGTAATATATACAACTTTATTTCACCATCACAACATGGTAGCATAGAACTTACGAACAACAAGGACTAACAGATACAAATAAACAACAATACAAGAAAAGATACTAACAAACTTAAACTACATAATCAGTAATGGGTGGCCGTCTTCGGGCGGGCATATCACCTCGGTATATAACCAGCCACCCAGACCAACTCAGCCTCCTGCCCTCAGCGGGATAGGCTAGGGAGTAAAGACAGGATGGCTCACTCCATGTGTGGATAAACTGTGTGATCCCTCGTTACCACCTGCCATACCTGAGCGCCATGAGTAGGCCCTATCGCACTGAAATGTCCTGTTTACAACAGTCAGTAGAATGCGTAAGTCAAGTCGTGGTGCTCAGTAGCCAGCCAGTAGCGATTGTCCAAAACAGTTGTTCTGGAGTGCCCCACACCTAAAGATTACCAGTAGTCCTCTTGCAGTCATTGTTATGCTGGATTGTGGTGAACAAAGTTAAAGAACGGTGATTAATTACGAGTTAAATGCTAACGTTTTCATTACAACTCGCGTTCGGCGTTCAACAGCGTAACTTGTTTTCCGCACCGCGCGACCACAATCTTGTTGCCAGACTCCGTGCTGCCCGACGATTTCCGGCATTGGCTTCACGAACCAAAAAAATACCAGTCCTTTATAAATTTTGGCCTCTTAAACTATCAGTAAATCTTGGTCCGTCTGGCAAATCTCTTGTTCACTTGTACTTGTATTATTTTTACAGTTTTATATTTACCCTCACCGTTTTATGCACAACTGTATAATGTATTGTATTGTATTGTACTTTTAGTAACGGTTATTTTGTGCTTTGTATGGCTACTCGGCCTCTTTGGCAGCAAAGTTGATAATTAAACTTGACTTGACTTGACTTGACTTGAACGGACTAATAACTGCGTCGAAAAATGACCGATAGCCGTGTTGTTGTAACTTCACAGCGGTTGGATGAGGACGACATTCTGCGACAAACGGTGAGGCGCTGCTTAGGACTTGAAGCCGGTTGAGTGATGCACGGCATATTGGCTGCAGCTGCTGCTGAAACTGTATCAGCGTGACGATGATGAAGTGGTTAGCTAATTGACATGTCGTGCCGTGGCGGCACACTTCCTGTCTGTAGCATGTTCAGCAACAGATCCCACCTATTGACTAAAGTTGCCATGAATCGGCCACTTATTATTATTATTATTATTATTATTATTATTATCAGTGGTAGTAATAGCAGTAGGTCTATCGCCCCCAAAAATGGCATGCGATTTGTAAAGTTGATTAAAAGCTACCGATGAAATGGCTCCAAGTACTGGCAAGTAGGAGAACTGGAAGCGAAAATTGCCGTAAGAAAACTCTCAGTTCAGTTTACTTTGAGTAATCGAATCGTGTGACCCTGCGGTCGATGACCAGTGCTATTGCTTGCTTGCGACCTCGCCTGCGGGAAGACGGAATTTCGGATGGACGCGAAGTAATGAATAAAAAGCATCCCGTAAAGCCGCTCGAGCGCCGGACGGCACACAAGTCGACGCACTGAGGACTCACGGACAATTACTGTGACGTAACGGAGTGGCAGCGCTACGTAATTTCAGCTTACATGACGAGAATCTGTCCGCTATTGGTGCCACAGGACAGAATCACGTTTTCGGATTTTTGCTTCATTGCAGCTATGTAGTTGAGTTCGATAAACTGTTTGCCGAGGAATCACGTGATCTCGCGCGTCTTTATGGGTAATTTGTTATTATCAGTTGGTTGGTTGCCGTGGTCATTCAGTGTAGGCTAGGCTTCCAAATTCGAATTGCCTAATTTCAGCCGTTTCAAATATTGGACGGGTCCCAAATTTTCCAACAAGGAGACTGTAGGTCGCTTAGGGTATACAATGCAGCGACGTTAGCTTGACGATGGATTCAGCTGTTTCGATAGGTCTACAATACCAGCTTGTGATGGACAGACAGACGCACAGACACTGAGCCAGCGTTCCATACACGTTGCGCGGTAAAACAGCGAAATCAGTTTTACACCGTCGTCGTAAAAGTCATGAAATACTGTCTCGAGTTCTATGCTGAGAAAAAGACCAAGCAAGCTCTCTGCGCACACTCGACCTGCTCGCTGTAGTACACTGGCCGCGTTTAAATAAAAGGCCACATGACAAATAATATAAACAAGGTGTCGCCATAACGGGGCGTAACACTACTGGCCCGCCGTGCAGTGTTACCGTGGAGCTATAATTAGACTGGAGGCGGCATGACGCCATCGCCTGGCCTGTGAGGGTGAAGCCGCCTGCAGGCTCGCCGTGGAGTGTTACAGATGACGACAGACGACGACGACAGACGACGACAGACGATATAGAGCAAAACAGTACTGGCCCCTACACTACGTGTAGGCGGGCCAGTAATAGTCAAAAATTGTAAGCAACGCCTCGAAGGTATTACATTACCGGCAGGATTATTCTGCAGTGGCGCCAACTAGTGTCGAGCAAAACGACCAAATTAAACGCACTGGAGTCATGACTCGTATAAACTGCAAAAATTCATCAGAATAGTGCAAATGATATGCCCGTACAGGTGATTATATTCCGAAATTAGCTACAATTGATAGATTCCGGGCGCCGTGCCCATAACCTTGCATCGAATGAAGTAAAATTTAGCATGGAAGAGCCATGAATGATAAATAATAACATGAACATCCGTAAACTTGGATAAAATGCCACGAGCGAATTGTTATAGGAAGCGGCCAATATCTGGCACGGAGAGGAGGAGCAGCGAACAGACGTACGATGACCCAGTCGGCAGTGACGTCATCATCGCACCTGTCGGTTCTGGCGACGGCGATGCTGGCGACGTTAAGTGCGCGACGTCTTGGAACAACGACGACGAGGACTCGGACTGCACGGAGTCCACGTCGTCCGGCGATGTTGTTCGGTCACCTCAGCGGCACTCCAGACCCGGCGTCGACGCGTCGCGGACGGCGCACTTGGACAGCGTCGTCGTCGAGAACACTCGCGAACACGACGACGACGACTACGACGACGGCGGCGGCGTGCCGTACTGGACTTCGTCGTTGACTCCGCTGTCGCCGTCGACGCCACACGGCGACTGGTCCAGCCGCCGGTCGACGTTGTCCGTCGCGCGGCACTTGTCGGCGACGACGTGGAGGGGCGCGATCGCCGTCCGGACGCATGAGCCTCCGTACCGCGTCGACCGCCGTCCCACCACGACGCCGTGGAGACAGGCAGCCACTGGGCGCATGACGACGCTGCCGTCAGCCGCCGTGCGTCGTCGACCGGGGACCATGAGCAGCTCGAGCCTCGGTCTTAACAT
>Ga0209780_1004926_pt1 | contig 10427 bp, 7 predicted proteins | sample WorMetexBAHAMAS2_FD_187384 | JGI IMG/M metagenome (GOLD analysis project Ga0209780, IMG submission 187384) | Marine gutless worms symbiont microbial communities from Max Planck institute for Marine Microbiology, Germany - Inanidrilus exumae... | ecosystem: Host-associated > Annelida > Digestive... | reverse complement strand
TTTCTTACGCTCTTGCCCATTACAAAACCTCATAAGCATTTTATCACCGATCACCATCCAATTTGTTTTTGATGTTTTTGTATTGTATGTTTTGTGTAATTTCTATTGTACTGCATTATTGTGCTATTTGGTCTTATGACCACAAAGTTGAATAAACTCTACTACTACTACTACTACTACTAACTATTGTCTAACTTGTTAAACGAAATAGGTTCTCTTTTCGGTGTTTTGAAGTACGTGTGTGATATCGTCGTAAAAAAAGTTCACGTTCGCTATCTCATCTCCTGATGAGTTCTTGTTATTTTATGTTAGACCCAACAACGATGATAGTGTATCAAGTGGTTGCAGTTAAAATTTCTTCAGTATGCCTGTTGTAACATCGGCAACGTGTTGCTAGTTTACACTGATGGTAACATTCCATTGCGGTCTTGGCCTTTTGGTCTTGGAGTCTGTGGTTTGAACATGATCTGCCCCGTGTTGTCCTGGGGCAGTCCCTCCCTCCTTATCCCTTCACTTGCCCGCCTTCTACTCTGTCTTTTAGTATCTTTTACTTCCCTCTTTTCCCTTTCTTACTTGCTTCATCTATTTTCTTGTCTTTTCATCCCTTCTCATTCTACCAGGATAATTGCACTCCATTTCCAGGCTGGATGTGGCAGGAGGTGATTAAACCTGACTTTAGTTTTTGTGTGTGTTTATTTCGTGTTATATGTATTTTTAGTTAAGAATGCATGCTCGTTTTTGTCATATTTGATTCAGTTTTGTCATGCGGTGTGATATATGTCTCCCCCTGTTGTAGGTGCTGGCATAATAATTTAAATGAGCTTCTCGATCCCTTTCCCTATTGGGTGGCTGCTGAACAAAAAGGCGGCCAGGGTTGAGTTTAATATATCGCTGGCCTTCCTTTGCTGGGTAGGGATAGCTCTCCAGCCCTGACCTTTTATCTCTGTTATGGCCATATTTTAGCTGAAAAGTGACGTTAAACTCCAACTAACTAACTTGAACATGGTCTTGTGTTGGTTACATTGCTGGTGGCATGTTTGTCTTTCATTAGGTTTGGAGTTACACTCATCATAACTCTGCATCACTGATACGCATGACTGAGCCAATCTCCGCAGACCTTGCCGACGACGTCATGCAGCAGTAAGTGCATCAAGTTTAACATAATTAGTCAGTGGATAGTTTTTCTCTGATGACCATCACTACTTTGTTTCCTTTCTTGCCTTGACCCCATTGGTTGGGCAGCACAAAAAGCATTTGGTCAGTAAAAACCAACTCCAGTGATTCTGAGCCCATAGTAGCATCAGGAAAGAAGCCAATTAATTTACACTGAAAGTTGTAGTACAATGAAACTTCGTTATTACAGGCTCAGATATAAGAGACATTTGGTTAATATGTACTTTTCTGGTCCTGATTGAGTCCATATTAATTTTTCATGTACCTTGATATACCATGCACATCAATGTGGTTAGCATGCAACTGTGATAGTTTGGACTTTCATTTGTTATGGACCAGATTTTTGGTTGTAAGACTGCAGATAATGTCTATCGAAATTCATGGCAAAGTATATTATATAGTGGCGGGTGTTACTTAGTACTCAGTTAGCTGAAGCTGGTAGCCCGAAAACGTGCTGTTGACTTCCCAGAGCATCACCATCCCGTGATTTTTACCAAATCATCTGCTTGGTGAAATATGCAATATTGATCAAGAAATTTGCTTAGGGTTTTCACACACCAATACCACAGCCGAGAGTTAAGTGTGCCCACTTCCATCAATTAGTTCTTGCCGCCGAGAGCTTATGCCATTCCCCCACATTGTACTTTTCGGCATTGTCAGCTGTGGTTTCGTCATCGACAATATGCTGTGTGTACTTGACTGACAAGGTGTAAAAAAGGAAAGGAAGCGTATTTATATAGCGCCTTTTCTGTACTATGTATATCTCAAAGCGCTCAGGCATGGATCACACAGTTTTACCTGCAAATACACATGCCTGCCTTTCCTTCGTATGCGTTCACCAGATGGCGCCACCTCTAACTGAGGTAAGAGACATCTAATTGCAGCTTCCTACTCATCTGTCGACCCCGAAGGCATGAAAGGCTGAGTTGGCTTGGTTGGTTGACCTATAGCGGACGGTTTACCCACATAAGTGGTCACCCGTCAGCTACAGGTTGAGCATGGGACAGGGAAAGTACGCCGGCCAAAGACCAACGTTCTACCACTGTGCCACACAACCAACCAACCAATGTGGCATGTCTGGCGTCTGTCATGCTTGATTGTGGTATTTGTGGCAGGTTGGATAAACATATCGGCACGTCGTTTGAGTTTGTCAACATATCCAGTGATCTGCCGTCTCTTGCTGAGATTCAGTCAAGTTACGTCAGTCTGCGACAGATCTGCATGCCGGGTATGTTATGATTGTAGGTTTCATGTGTGATTGGTGATGAGTGGTTACATATCACGAGGTCGCGAGTTAGACTCATAACATTCCATTTTTGTATAACAACTCTGATGAGATTATTCATGCTGGTGCTTGTGTGTATCGGGCAGGACAGTTTGATCTCAGGAAAGGCGCAGATACAACTGGGAGACCAAAGCCAATATGATTCAGTCCATTTGAGTGTTATAACATGATGCAGAAAATTCATAATGTTTGTGAGAAAGGGAGAAATGTGATGCATAGCAAGCTTAGGGTAGAAAAGGTAGAGGCTTCTCGTACTCGTTAACGAGCGTTGGGCCCGGAGTTGATCCCGGTGTACAGGCAGTCAGCTCGCAGGTGACTAAGTCATCCACCCGGCAGTAGGCTGCCATTACTTTCTGTCAGGCCTGTGGTTACCTTTACAGCCACAGAGCATCACTGCCCCTTGGCTGGTACCAAGTTATACTGCTTGGTGACAGTGGCACATAGGTGTGAACAACTTGCCCAAGGTTGTTACGCAGCTTTGCCCCGAGTAGGATTTGAACCCGCGACCTGTTGATCGCAAGTCCAACGCTCTACCCGTTTCGCCGCCAGGCCACACTCAAGCTTAGGGTATCACACAAAAATAGGAAAGAAAATTCAAGCTATCACTGTGACAGGTGTATGGTTTTTGAGCATTCGTATATCATCACTGATCAAAGTTATATTATCTGGAATACGTGCTGTGTTTTGCTCCCCAAAATTTGAAAGGTGATATTTATTTGTGGTTCACATGTTGATTTTTTGCCACTTTGAACCTTAACTCAGTTCTGTTAGTCCTCCAATGCTGTGGTTCAGGCATCAGGAATAGCATTTGGCTTGTAAAACATTTACTCCAGCAATCTGCAGATGTTTCTTGGAGACCTTGAAGGGCCGCCAGGTGATTCATGGCCACAAGGAGAAGTATGTATCTGAGGTGTGTTAAATAAGGTCATGCAACTGATACTTGGGTGCATCTTGCATTATGAAGAAATGGTACAAACATGTAGGCTAGGCTGCTGATGAAACTGTACAGCTACGGTGAAGCAGCTGTGGAGATCTGATAGAAGGTGGTACTCGCAGCTGGAAAGCTGTCGGTGGCTCCACATCATCTCCAGTTGTCTGTCAATTGTCAAACGAATTGTCACGGTGATGGCTGTTGAACAGAAGACTGTGGTATTGAAAGGTCTGGTTGGTGTTTACTGTTTTCCGCTACCATTTTTGCGCTTTCAGATACTTTTGAGTAACCCAGTGTGCCTGTGGCATTGATAATTACAGCGGGTGGCAGTTCAAGATGTTGACGCTGAGTCTTGTCGGTTTGCAGAGCCTGAACTTGAATCAGTTTTAGCCTAAAAATTTATCTCGTATATCACGTCAAATGTGCATAAATTCAGGTATTCCATGCTGCTTAGGGTTTCCCCGTTTTGCGGATGCCCGGAAATCCCGGACACTTTCCATTCTTGCATTCATGGGAATGAAACTGCCAAGTTTCCAGGAATTGGAATCACTGCACTAATGTGCTGTTAGGTGCACAGTGTGTTGCTGAGACTGAACGACTTGTTATCTGATACCAGGGCACAGTGTAGCAATGTGGGCAGGTGGCTGAGTCGAGCATATGTGGGCGACTGGGTGCGGCATATATATGGTTGAGCAATAGCTATAGAGACGTGGTAAACTGCCGGCCATCTGATGCAGATCTTAATCAGACGGCCTACAATGGCTGTGGAATAGCCTCTAGGCTGGCAGGCAGCAGAGCTTCAGGTCTGGTCTGCCGATCACTGCAAGTCACAGTGGTCGAGTGATCCTTCTTATTTATACAGTTGATTGCGTTGACTGTCCTGTTTATGTGGACAGTTCGTTTTCTGTTAGATCGAGAAGACACAGATATGACTGCGCTGGTGTCGAGTCTTGTTCAGCTCATCTTCGATGATCACTGCCGGACTGTCGAAGGATTTCAGGACCTGGTTGACCGCGAGTGGATAGCGCTTGGTCATCCTTGGGTCACACGATACAGTGCCAGTTCTGCCGAAAAAGTGAGTTCTGTTGAGATGCTGAGTCACTGCACCTACAGCACTTCCTCAGTTATTGTATTAAATAATGTGATTGTATTGGATAAATTTATTGGAATTGTTGTGATAGCTAAGGCAGATTTTTATGGTCTGTATGTTCTTCCTGGATGCCGAATGTAATAAAGTGTTAATTTTGTAAAATTTCTCATACGCTGATGTGCTGTTAAGAAATTAACCCTAAATTGGTCTTGAGTTCTCCGTTGCAGTCATCGATAATGGTACAGAGATGGTGTAAGTAAGTAACACCACTAAGGAGAACTCCAACGCCTTCTTCCGTCATACCTGAATGCGCTATTTGATGTCAGCAATGGAATGTGGGCTGTAAGACCTTGCTCTAATAAAATTCTTCAGTTTTAACACACAGTTTGTACATTGGCCGTAAAATGCTTGTTGCTAGTTTTTGTTCATTGGTACCGGCCAAGGGGCGGTGATGCTCTGCATCTAGGAAGGTAACTGCAGGCCTGGCGGAAAGTAATGGCAGCCTGCCACCGGGTGGATGGCCACACGAGCTGTCGTCAACTGACTTATTTCTGGCCACATTCAGAAATCGTCGGAAAACATTCCTGTTTGACGCTGACACGTAGCAGCGCATTTGCGGCCTTGGCGAATTTGGGCTATATAAGTAACATTATTATTATTATTATAGTCACCTGCGGGCTGACTGCCTGTACACCGGGATCAGTTCCTGGCCCAACAGTCGGTAACGAGAATCGGAAGCCTTTACCTTTAGTTTTGTTCACTGGATACCGATAAGCGTTGTCACAATATAAACCCGTGTGTGTTGATATGTGTAGTGTCCGGTGTTCTTGCTGTTCCTGGACTGTGTATCTCAGCTGCAGACGATGTATCCCGGATCATTCCAGTTCTCCAGTGTCTACCTCGTTCACGTCTGGGATGCGCTGAACTCAGGAATGTTTGGCACGTTTGCATTCAACAGTCCGCACGATCGCAGCGTCAGCACTGCACGGACAAGTGATTCTGTTACCGCGACGACCGCATCCCGGCTGCCGTATCTGTTGTCGTCCGCCTGGGACTGGCCTTGGCAGTTTTCCGACTACCAGATTTCCCTCATGTATGACCCGCTGTACACCGCGTCTTGTGATCTGGACATTGTGACTGCAGTGACCAATGGTAGGAAGCCGCAGCTGAGGACTGCGGTCGCTGGGGACGGCTTTCGACTTCCGACGAAGCTGGCCGACGTGCGACTGTGGTCTCTGTGCTACCTGCGCTGGCTGACTCCAGTCATGATCGTTGGCGGTGGCCCGGCGTGCGAGTACTTGACCCAGTGCCTTCTTGTCGAGGAGATCAGTCAGCTACGGCAGCAGATCACTGAGCTGGAGCATGCAACCGAGAGCCGAGACAAGCGCCAAAGTGTGCTCATCTTCGGCGCTGGCGGAGTAACATCGGACTTGGTGGATGATATCTCTTCATCTGCCAGTCGGACGCAGCGAGTCAGCTCTTCATTTCCATTTGTTCCCAGACATTCCGCTGACGAAACACCGTCAGCTCTGTCACAGGTGCCATCCGTCGACACATACCTTGAATGCAGTCTGCTCAGTTCTGACCTTAGCTTTCTTGCCACCTTCGATGACAGTGCATCAGCTTCATTTTGTGATGATGATGACTAGTAGTACGAATCATAGTTGAAACAGTACCGGCATTGATGTGAAGTGTCACAGTTGAAACGTAGTTTGTGGCAAATCAGAGGCATTACGTCTACATTTTTGCTCGATCTTTTCCCCAGATATATTATGCTGGTTGGCTTTTATGTGTAGTTCTTTTTACCAACAGCTTTAGCTCACAAATAATGCAGTCAGTTGCCTGTGTGTGCATGTGTGTGTGCATGCGTGTGTGTGTATATATTGGACTATATTCAGACTTTAACTTTGGAACAGAATTACCGTTTACATGAACATTTGTCTAGACTACATCTAGGACAGATTTGTTGGTCAATTATAGGTCAAAGTTCAAGGTCAGTGGAGAAAACTGGACTGGCTAGTGAATGCGTTCACTGCTGGTGGCCTTTGGCCAATGAGATTAAATTATGACCGAACGACTGCGTGACAGCAATGGCTAGCCCACACGTGGGCGGAGCCTGTCGGGCTAGTTGCTACACGGTCATCACCAATGTTGCAGTTCGATAGGTCACATGCAGCTTCCTGTTAGCACTTTGTAGTAACCGTGTCTTTTTCCCAATGTAGCAAGATAATTGACTGAAAATCGCAAAAATTTTCCAAATTTTTCTGGCATCTGATCTCTTGTGGATAACTCACTGGAATGTTGTCACGTCATTTGATTGAGAAATTATAGACCGTGCAGGCTGTCTATGGCATTGATTGGTCCAGTCACTGTAACATAGTACCAGCGTGCAACAGACAGGTGTCAGGTGAACAGAAACCTTATATTAGTGTCGTGCTGGCATACATACTAAACAAATATTGGTATATATATTAGTCATAAGAATAAAAAAAGTGTAATAAAAGAAATAATTAACAAATATATTAGCCATTGAACCTTACCTGCCAGTGATGACAGCGGCATATATTGCAGCAGAACTGATGCAGTATGGAATTATCGCGTGGATATTCCACTCATGTTGTCACATTTCTGAGTGAGATGAATATTTAAATGTAAAATATTTCAACAACTGTTGCTGCTAATTACTCTTATCTTATATTGTATTTATGTTGATAGTAACATCTTGATTTTGGGTTGCTTTTCGTTGAATGTGATGTTTTAACGATGTTGATTATGTTTATTGCAGATATTCTATTTCATTTGATGGTTATTTTGTATGTGGTCGAACCTTATCGCACAGTTTATGTTATGCCGTTGCCATCCAAAATAGTTGACAAAAGCATTATTTTTGGGGGCTGTCTGCTGCATTCGTCTGTTCATTCGTTCACTTGTCCATACAGATATTGTTACCACGAAATCTCATGAATGGCTTGAGCAGTCTGGATTAAACTTACAGGGAATAACTACTGGCCCCTATGGATGATCTGGTTTGATTTTGGAGGTCAAAGATCAAAGTGCTGAGAGAAGTAAAAACGTTTGTCGGATTTTTCAGAATGGACTTGTTATTACCGATTAAAGCAGGCTGTATTAGTTTTGCCTCATGTGGACCCCAGAGTTGTAGGAATAGACCCGATCCATTTCCAGGCGCGACATTGTACAAGATGACCAAAGCTGGCTTTATTTTATTGTGGTGTATGTTTGGTTAGCAGGGTAATGTTTTGACCAGTGTTTTTGTCTGTCTGTTAGCCAAATAACTCAACTCAAACAGTAGTTTGCGGATTTTCCTGAAGTCTGCCAGCTGGAGAATGGTTTGGCAGAGGTATGCACTCTGCCAGGTGCCCTCTAGTTGCCACTTTAAAATACAGTCTGTTTGTTGTCAAAATGTTGCATATTAGTCGGCTAATTTAGTATTGCTGTGATGATATTGTTAATGTTGGCGTTTTTTGTTGAATTACTTTATATCATTAACCTTCGAGCATTTGGACATGTTTATTTTCTTCATGTTTAGGCAAAATGCCATGTATGTACAAGCCATAGTTAAAAACATTTCAGTCTTTGGTTGTAGAGGCATGTGATCTTATGCAAAAAAACAATTGTCTTTGTTTTGATACATGGTCTCGACCTGCCCATGTAGCTCAGTGGTCAACGCACTCGGGCGCCGTGTGCAGTGGAGCGTGATGCGCCTCAGGAGCCGGGTTTAAACCTCGATCCGCGCGCATTCGCCTTCCACCAAAGAATTATTATCTGTCCCATAGCTATAGCATATAGCATGGGACAGGTTATAAAACCAGTTTGGCTTTGTCTGTGTGTCTATCTGCGTGCACTCTCACGCTCACAGCTCACATTTTTTGATGGATTTTTACCAAAATTGGCATTGCCTTAAAAACCCAAAAGTAAAACCGAGTTGCTTGGTGGTAAACATCGCACCACCCATTCTCCCATTTTGCCTTAAAACCCCCTATTTTAGGCAAAGAGGTCCTCAAAATACATGGAAATGTTAATAAAATCCCTATAACTGCGTTAAATGTACGTGAATTACCGTAATTCGTACATTTTACAGAAAATCTGGGCCAAGGAACTGGGTGATGACATCAAATTTTAGACCGGAAGTGAAAGTATGGCCGTTTCGCGCATGCGCAGTAATAATACGCAATATAACCCTTATTTATGGCGGAATCGTCTTAAAAAGCATAAACACCTGCTTGGATCTGAAATAACTTCACTGGTGCCATGTCATTGCACATAGTGGCAAAGTTTATCTTTATACATGCAGAAACGTGGGACTTTGTCCATAGACCCTCTACCGGGGCTCTACCCCTGGAGCCCGCTGGGGGACGGAGAGCCCGCTGGGGGACTTACGTACCCCCAGACCTACTGACTGACCTCCTCCAGATATGTTTAGTTCTTCCAGATTTGGGGTGGTAGAATAATCAGTGTGTGGCTTGTGGACTGTGCAGCACCAGTCAGGGCTAGACGGTAGGCCATGTATAGAGGGGGTGCGCTACAAATACACGACAAGCTGTTCACTTCCTACGTACGTGTCCCCCAAAACCCTACACGTCACGCATACACTAGCACACACCTACCAATTCATCTCATCTCCCTGGGCAAGCGCACTGTACCACTACAAGGTCAGCGCTGAGGTCCAAAATATAGGCTGGACCTCTGCTCGCAATAACGAACGACGAGACTTGGTCTTTTTTGGTCTCATTATTCTGAAAGCAGTGTTGATATTCTTCAGTGTCGTGGCATCCATTTAGTTCTGAGATGAAATAGTACGGCAGTGATGGTTGTCTCAAATGTCAGCTTTGGTTGGTCTGGGTTTTGGTCTTGTTCACAACACTAGTAGAAAGATGTTATAATTTTACCGCATGAATTTTTGCATATTTTCAATGCCAGTGCCACGAAGTGTGGCAGGACTCAGTTTAGTTCATTGTTTGTTATACAGTGTACATTGTTTAGAACTATGTCACCTGAAGGTTGTTTGAGCTAGGCGTAGTTGTATTTCCACTTTGCTAATTATTGTAGCCACTGCAGAGCGTAGCATTGTAAGTCTGATATAGCTTGCATTGAATTATCTTTTCTTCAAGCCATTCTTTGTTAATGAATGTTAACGTGATTGACACATTGTGTTCTTTCTGAGTCTTTTAAATTTAACCATTATGAGCTGTAGTTGTTTTACATATATACCGAGTTGAGCATTAGTGCCAGATATTATTGTCATTATTGTTCTTATTATCACTGTTAAATGTGTGCTTTATTTTTCGTTGAGATTTCTTTTCATATTATTAATTGTTACAGTTAACTTATAATTTAATTTGTTACGTTCGTGGCAGTTTACAGTATGACAGAAGTAACGTCCAGAATATTTGTATGATGTTTGTACTCAGCTTTATATTTATGTTGATTGTGAGCTGATTGATGTAGATAAGTGTAATTCTTGTTAGCAAAATATGCAGCAGTTTATGAAATGTATATCATACATTGGTATTATAATTACAGTTATTATTATTATTATTATTATTCTGCGTTGTAAGTAATTGTTTGACGTGATTGCAATAAACAAATCGTTACTCTTTACTCTTAGTTCACTTTTGTAAGTTTATTTCTATACCATCAACCAAGTATCTGAATTCATAAGAAGACTTTTGATCAGTGTAGAGTTAGGAATGGATTTTAGATTTGGGGCTGAATCCCAAAATGGGGACTAGTATGCAGTGACATCAACGCTTCAATAGCACAAGCCATCCACTTCTGGGCGGTGTGATGGCCTCTATCCGCCACTGCGGACATTGATGAACGCGGCAGCCGCCACAACTCGTCCACCTCACTCCGCCGTTGTGACGACCGCGGCCGCTGTTCAATAAAAGAACCGCTAAACTAGCTTAGTAGTACCACAAAGCCAACAT
>Ga0209780_1004925_pt1 | contig 10428 bp, 6 predicted proteins | sample WorMetexBAHAMAS2_FD_187384 | JGI IMG/M metagenome (GOLD analysis project Ga0209780, IMG submission 187384) | Marine gutless worms symbiont microbial communities from Max Planck institute for Marine Microbiology, Germany - Inanidrilus exumae... | ecosystem: Host-associated > Annelida > Digestive... | reverse complement strand
TGCTAAACTCTGGCGCCGGCGCTGGCTATAGGCCTTAAGCTACAAGATAAACGTAGTTACCATAAAATGCTAATAGAAAATTACGTATGATCTATATAACCATACAATTTTCGGTGACTTCGGCCTACCTTGTTACCCCCCTCCCCTTTAGGCCGTACCGCAGCGATAGCAGCCTATTACTACAGATGGAGTAGCGTCGTCTGTCTGTCTGTTTGTCTGTCTGTCTGTTGGTCACGTTCGTTAGCCCTGCGAAAACGGCTGAACCGATCGAGATGGCGTTCGGGGACTGAGTCTGGATGGCCAATGAAACCATGTATTAGACGGGGGTACAGATCCCAATGGAAGGGGCATTTTTGGGGATTGCTTGCTTCGTTGAAAAGCATGGGAATCGCTGTTTATCGCGGTCAGCCCGCATCTATAGGCATACATCATGTGACGTGTTTCCGCGCAAGCAACTGCCTTTTGGGATCGCGTTTATACTGTTTCCATATTGGGGTTGAAATTCCAGAAAAACGATTTTTTTGGGGGGGGGTGAATAGGCATTTCAAGCCTAACGCGGCCGACAGTAGACTCGTCCAACTCTTGCAATCAAGCGTCTGCCCCTGTCATGTGTACGCCGCTGCATGGACCAGTCCAATTCGCAATTCACAGGGGTGTTAGGCTTGTCGGGCACATGTTTTTCCTCTTCCTTAACCAAATTCCCATTAACGCTAAATTAACTTCGCTTTCCTACGTCCATGCATAAAAGTCACTGGTATATTTGTTTCTCCGCCAACGAGATTCTTGTATAGTGTGTTTCCAAACTGCTTGCCGTACCTGCGCCCGATCGCCCCGATGCTGACTTCAAGTGCACTGCCTAATTATGTCGTCTGGTGCCGCCACTGTTTAAAATGGGACGAATAAACCATGTCGGCTGAAAACCGATGAGCTGCCGAGCCACATATGCGGAGACTGGATGACAGACCACTGACAATTCTTCTTCAAACGCTGCATGCGGCACGCAGCGGATACTGTTCTGATCGTAATGACGTTATTATGCACTAATCGATGATGCTGACGGCTGTTACAAGTGTTTGATCAGTCTCAACGTCAATACAGTACGTGTCGCACTGTTATTCGCTAGGTGGCGCGTATACACTGTCCTGCCAACAGCTAGGCGATATTTCCCTCTGTGCGCCTCTCTCTGTCTCTCTGGGTGTTTCTGGGTCTCTCTCAAGTCAATATTATTGATCGGTTCATGCCCGCATCATCAGCAGCTTGCCTGCCTGGCGCGCTTGCACGCCGGGATTGAGGTGTTCGGACTGCCGAATAATCCGACCGAACGCTGGCTCAGATCTGCAACCGCATCCCAAAAATGTGTTGTAGGAGAATGAAGATCGTAGTTCACAATGCTACACAAATTACGATCCGAACCATTCGAACTGAACGCGTCACTGAAAATGATGACGTAACGACCTGTTTCACGTGACGTCACGCGATCACGTATTCACGTGTCGTGTCGATACGGCTCGGCAACACGTCCGTTCTCATACAGCTTTGATCTAAATCGCAGACGGTTTCTCTGGATGTGGTCTTAAATGCTTATTGCTATTAAGCCACATCGCAACAGACGCTAGCGTGGTTTGTCTGTGCGTCTGTGCGTCTGTCGGTCTGTTGGTCACGTTCGTGAGCCATGCAAAACGGATGAACGGATCGGGCCGAAGGAACGGGGTCGTATTAGATGGGATCCAATTACTAAGGGGGAAGGACAATTTTTGGAGGTTGTCCGGCCAACTGAAAAGCATCGTGAGTCACTGCTGCAGTGTACGCAGCAAAAAATCAATAACAGCATCAGCACGACTGCGGCAGCGGACTGCATTGCTCCCGGCTGGCCGGTGTCACATTAACTTTTCCCATGTGAAAAATCCGCCCCTGCGATGCGGCCTTTAGTCGAAATTTTTTGACCACCATTGCAGCGTTAGCCAGCGATATCGGCCTATTGATACATTGTTCCCGTGAAAAATCTGCCGCCGTGCGATGCGGCCTTTTGTCAAAATTCTTTGACCACTTGCAATTGTCGTTATGGATTCTGGATACGTGTACTGATGCTCGATCTGTCGACATGAAACATGAAACCTCTATATGGGTCTACCGTTTTTGAAAATTTAATATAACTGGAGTATGATAATGGTGAAAATCTGGCTTTATAAATTACACGTCAGCGCATTGTCGACGTCCTATAGTGATAATTAAATATTATTCGCTAGCTCTTACAGCTGAGGCAGTATTAAGCGAAATCTGTCAAAATCGGCGTTTTCTGAAGGGGTGGGCCACTTTGAGCGTAAATTTTAGGTAGATGGGGACGACGCCCGCAATCCGTCTATGGACCGCTAGATAGAGGAATGATGTATAGGCGAGTCCTTTAGCTACAACTTTGCCTCTGGAATTTTTTTACAACAAAGAAACTTTGCAGCAGACTTCTATCGAATTTGAATTTTTCTGGCAAAACAACAAAATCGCGTTTTGTGCCATCATTTCGGGACTTAGGGTAATGTACACGGTTCGTCTATGGCTCGTTGGAAAGCGCATGGTGACTTCCTATTAGTGCTATTTGAACATTATTCGCTAGCTCTCATGGTCGAGGCACTATGAGCAGATATCAGTCGAAACCGTTGTGTTCGAAAGGGGGTGGGTCACTTTGAGCGCAAATTTTAGGTGCATGGGGCGTCGCCCACCAACGACTGTTGGCCTCAGAAAACTAGAGTCCCTGGCTATCGTACGGCGTTGTTTGCGTGATCCTACGTTTAGCCGTTTTGGTAGTTGGTACAATACCAGCGTCGGCGTGTGACAGACAGACGACGGATGGATACACGATGACAGCTAGTACCGCGCTAGCATAGCGTCGCGCGCGTAAAAGCGTTGTTTTCAGTTCAAGACTCAGAGTGTTTTTATTGTTCTTCAGTATCTGAATTACAGAACTGCATTCATATTTGACTGCATAAAATTTACAATTGCGCGTTTTTATGTAGAGCATGCACGATAAGAAACCCCTGCTTCTTAATACTGAAGGGAAACTCTTGCCCGACAGTGGAATGGAATATGCAGCTTCCAGACGCCGCGTCCGTCGGTGCAGTGCCGGTATTTGCGCTGGCTAATGCTCGGTGCTGCGGCGGTCCTGTCGTTGGTTCGGCGCGAGTAAACATACAGTTAGTGACCGTGGACTGTGGTTGAGATGAGCGACGCCAAGGTCCGGGATGTGATCATTGTTGCCGTTCATGATCGCGCCTGTTCGAGAGACACTAGGTCGACCGGATTGCGTCGGCAGGTTGTATTCCGGCAGCTGCGTCGACTCGCCTGTAGTTTTATCGCCACTTGGGACGACTGTTGAGTCACGTTTCTACCGGCTAGGCCATTGCGGATCCAGATGTAGACGCCCGACTTCAGAAATAACGGCTATAGCGGATTTTCTGCAGGTTAGTTTTGCGTCGGCATTGCGGTGTTGCAACTGAAGAACGGGCGCTGAATCTACATTCGTCTTCTGGCACCACCGGCAGGACTTACTGTGGATTATCATTTGTCATGTAGGCTAACCTGAGTTACAACAAGCAATCTGTGATTGTTTCTTGGCCGTCGGTTCACGCCCGTGCGTGAATTTTAATTATTTTTTAATATTAGCGAAACGCATTTAGTGGCTTCAGCGGCTGTCACTCATCGCGTTCGCGTCGACTTATCGCGCAGACATCGATACGTTACGTTGAGTACTGCTACATGACGTCATGGGTAAGATGAGAAAACGTCGCAAGATTTTCAAGTTATTTTCATGTCTTGGTCGGTCGCAAAACGACGATTTGGTTCAAGATGATGTAATCTCATGCTCGGCGTCATCTCCCGTTGTCGCTGCAGCAGCAGACGAACTGATGTCAGTGACGAAAACTGGCGCGGCGGCAACGTCTTGCCCACATGACATTTCGAGTTACGCTTGGTCTGCTACAGTCACCAGTCACGCTCCGGTACGCATAATAATATTTAACGTGTGAACGAAGATGAAGATGACTGGTGTTAGGATCAGCAAATCTTATCAGAAGTTGTGTTGCCCAAGACGTTTGATGCTACTGCATGCTATAGCCCAGAAATAAGAATTAGGCTATAATGCTGGCTCTGTTGGACATCGGCAAATGGCCCTGATGGGCAAGCAAAACTCAAGAGTCATAAACTAAAAATGATGAGAATTATGAATAGACAAACCCCACATTTCCTGAACAGTCAGCTAGGTACAGTCAATTTGTACTGGAGAGCATTTTTGATGTAGACATATTTTTATGATGGTATTATGTAGTAGATGCTCTATTAAACCACCAAATTAGCTGCCAGCCGCCGGCTAAGAAAAAATTGTGGCTTAGCTGCCATGGATTTTTCCAAACCGGGGCTTATCTGCCACAAAAATCGGCTTAGCCGCCAATCAGCCGTTGGCTTAGCTGCGACCAGTGCTGCATGGATGTAAAAGTAGTGATTAGGCCCATGTTTAATCAAGTAAAATTGCAGTTCAATTTATTATGAGGAATTCCTCATATAGCAATGTTCAGAATCATCCACTTAGCTTGCCATAAACAGTTGTCCGTTAACTGCTCTGCAGGACGTAACTCGCAGTTTGTTAGCGGTGCATTATTTATATCTTTGAGGCACATCAGCATGGAAGTTATCCACAGTTTTGTCAGAGGCATTGTTGCATTAGTCATTTAGGTAGTTAGCTAGCTATTACATAGCATTAGGTTCACTTTTACATTGTGACAAAACAACTGGACAATTGAGTTGTTAAGTCGCCGACGATGACATGTTCTAGCTAAACCAAAAATAAGCCGATATTTCTGCTAAGCCAATCAAGGTTGTAGCTAAGCCGCGGCTTACAGGTCTAGTAGTTAGCAGTGTGGGATAGCATGATTGTAAGCTAGTGTGTGCACGTGTGTATGTGCGTGTGTGTGTGTGTGTAGAATCTGTTTCACAGTACCATCTCTAATGACTCAAAGAAGCCACCTCCACTTGCCTTGCAGGAAGACTTGCCTGACGAGGTTACACTTTCAGTTTACTCGGTACTTTTTAATGAAATTGTTTATGATCTGATAGGTCTAATTAAGTTGATCCTGCATGGTACAAAACATTTCTTGTTTAACATGTCATGTCTGCTGTTTTTAAGGGTAAAACTGGTCTATATTGCTCTAAAGGCTGCGAAACACACATATGACTTTTGGTTAGTTTGACTTTTAATGAAAGAGATGTGGACAGAATTATTGTAGTTGCCAAAACTTAATGGGAATGATAATGTGACTGGATGTGCCCCGACGTTTCTGGTAAGACTGGTGATGTAAAGTGCATTAAACAACTATGAGATGTGATGATGGTGTGCACTGTGCACTGGCTTGGTTCTCATGTTCTGCATGCTGTGCATTTTTGTAGGAGAGAAATTCCATATCTCCAGTTGATGCAGGCTTTAATGTTGTATTTACCGATGTCAGTCTGACGCTGTCATCACCGCCGTCTCTGCCATCATCATCAGCAGCAAGACTGCCCGTGGTAGGAGATGCTGGCAATGATGACTCTCAGCTGGTACCGGCTGATGACACACAAGCGACACCTGCTGCTGTCCCGTCAGAAGATGCAGTACAACTGGAACTACAAGAGAATGTAATGGAGCAGTTAATCAGTTATCAGTCAACAGAAAAACATTTGTGTGGCTTAATCAACAAAAAATAAACTGCCACAGTGATAACCATAAAGTACTAGGTCTGATAGAGAAAAACAGGAAAGCAGGAAATAGTTTTTGACACACAGCACTGTATTTCTGTCGAAATTCAGATGACAGAAGTGAGAAGTCCACGATTCCATTTCTGTTCGATTTCTAGAAAATAAGCTTTGCCACTGAACTTCTTTCACACACTCTAGAACTGTGTATCGTGGATTTGTTCTTGTGCTTTTTTTTTCTGGGTTCTTCTTTCTTATTTCTATAAGCATAGCCGACTGCTTGTCGAGTTTTTTGTCATTCATTGTGTATTTATGGTGTGCATATCATACCATATCAGTCAGTTACAGTAGTCTAACCATCTGTGATATATTTGTTAATCGTAATTGAAACTGTAAGTAAAATTATTAATCACAGTTAGTTATTTGAAGAGTGATTAATGAAACTGAAATACTCTTCAAGAATGAAATAATAATTGAAATAATTATCAACCCTGAATTGAAACTGAAATTATGTGTCAACAAAATTAATTATTTAGCTCGAAGCTAGGCTTCGGCTGAATATTGGATTTACCTTATGGGGCCAATTGGCAGTGTTCACGCATTCGGCTATAACTCCACCGAAAGTGAACTGATTTGGATGAAATCTGGAGCACCCTGAGTACATCGTTGGGGGTTGGCCCTACAGATTTTGGGTGCGATCCGCGCATTAGTGAGAGTTTGAGAGGCGGGCAAGATTTTTTGTCCATTAAATAATGTTCGATTTCGTCTATTTCCCGTCGGCAACATTTCACGAAATTTGAACACAACAATGTCGATCAGTGAGGCGATGAAAACTTTTAGAAACAGAATTTTGAAAATTTTACCGTAAGGGGTCGTTATTCCAAAAAAGTGCAAAAATTCCTCAACAAATTTCTAGGTCTTTGCAGTTCAGGCCACCACAACTCCGCAATGATTACAGATCGCCCAAAATTCACTACTGAAATAGTCCTTTACGGGATGTCTAGTTTCCATTTTTAACGTTAGAATCAATTAAAAATCATTTCTCTGGGCTGTATGCCACGTACAAATGTTCGGCAACGTCCGATGTCCAATATTGCATAAACCAATACCCCACTGTACGGCCTGGCGAACCGACATGGAAGAAAAGCAGACCTGAATTGGAAACTGAAAATAAGTAACTCGGCAGATAATGCTGACATCACTCAGTCGCAGGCACGTGACACTAGGTATCGTCGAATGCCGGAAGTAAACAGCTTGTGCACAGATAGCGGACCGCTTCGTGCTGAATACTGTATTGTGGCATTCCACACAATACAGCCATCTAGTTATGTATGGAATGTCATGTGGTATATTTGTGACAGCTGAGCTTCTTTGATGAAATTAGTATAAGTGTTCAGTTGTTTATATACTGTGAGGTTTATCACTACATGTGGCAGTTGATTTTGAAACATAGAGTGTTGTTGAAGATGAAGTAAAATTAAATAGAAATATCATTAAATGAAATCAGAGTTTAAGTAAAATTTTTATGCAGTTGAGAACTGAAATTATGAGTAAAATTATTTTGCAAACTGAAATTGAAATTTAAGTAAAATAATTGTATAACTGAGAAATGAAATTGAAATTAATCTGTCCAGAACTGAATAATAGCTGAAACAGAAATTTTTTGAAGGAAAAATATCACTACCAACTGAACATAATTGTGATGTCGAAAAGACACCGATACTACACTACTTATTTAAAGGCATGGACATGCCTTCCTGGGACTTTTATGGAGCTTTGGAGCAATGTCCTTCTGGATGCTTTAGTGCTCATGCGACTTGTATAGAAATCAAACCGTGGTTTGTCTATACCACTAGGCATGGCTACTGTCAGCTTGTGTTTAGCTGTCTTTTCTGTTACCACCAATAGCAGATGGTTATTGATGATGTTAACTGTGCTGTTTTTGGCGGTGACGATAATACAGACTGTTGCGGATGCTGATAATGACATAGCTACATCACCTGCTGATCATGTCCAGGTAATATTAGTTTCATGTCACTCGCATCTGCTTTGAGAAATGTTTTATAGGATCGTGCAAAAAAACTACAGTTGGCCACTGATGGTCAGAAAAGTGTGGAATTTAAGCTGGGAGTCTGAGAGTGAACGAACTTTGAAAATCCGTCAGCATTTGGCAAAGTTATGAGGAAAACCATGGTGGCACGTTTTTGGCTCGCAGTGAACTGATGTTTGCATGCCTTGGACAGCTGCTTTACATTTCTGTTATACATAAACCCATGCACTTTGGTTTGCAGCTGTTTTAGGTGAACCATGGTTAGCTGATCCTTTCTTTTTTCTAGATACTTATCTCAAAATTTGTGGAAAAGTCAGTTCCAGCATGGAGTAGTTATGCGGATTTTGTTGCTTCTGGTGTGTCCCAAGCTGCACGTTGCTACCAGTGTGTATATAAAATATTTTGTTGTTATTATAATCCAGTAGCTGCGTGTCATTTGTCTGTCTTGTGTAAGAATGATATTGTACATATATTTCAGTGTCTGGAAATAGTTTGGTAGGGTTTTCTTTCTTTTTATTCTCCCCGCGAAAGTGTGGAAGTATGTTTTTACCGGCGTTGGCTTGTCTGTGTGTCTGTCTGTGACCCTGATAACTAAAAAGATTGTGGACGGATTTGTACGAAATTTTATGGGAAGGTTCCTAGGAAGAAAGGGAAGACCAAGTTCATGTTTTGTTACGATTGGTAGAGGGATGTGGAAGTAACGGTCAAAAAACTCCATAAACCGGCGATTGTTTACATTTTATACTTCTTCGAATGATCATACCTGAGACACCGAGTCATACCTTAACTGAAACGAAGTGGTTCGAGTTCTGACACTCGGAAGTGGAACTGGAGTTCCAAGAATTTTGTAGGTGTGGCAAGTGTTGCCAAGTGTTGGCGACAAACTTTCGCGGGGGGTTGTACTCTCTCACAGTACTTTCCATCTAGTTATCTTAGTTAAATGCACATTTGTTTTTTGTTTGTTTAATCATAATTTGCTTCTGCAGGTCTTCGTTGATTGACTATCTGCTTGGTTGAATAGGATGCTTATGTGTGTTTGTGGCTGCAGACACTGTTATCAGATGATAACACGGTGACGTCGTCATCAACACCAGCTGATAACAGTGATAACTTGACTAACGTTGATGATGGAGACGGCTTACAGACTGTGATAAGCACTGATCTCACTGACACTGATACTAATGCTGCTGCTGATGATCAGGATGATGACATCATATCAAGGAACCTCCAGAAACGACAGTCAGTGGAGTCTTAATTCTGATCATATATTATAGAATAGTCTGCATATTATGCAATCAAACTATGCGGTTGGTTTTTCATGATTAATTATGGTCACCTGTTCTACATAGTAGAACTGTGACCGTTAAGTAATAATTTTGTTTTTTTATTAGGTCCACCCTTCGACAGAGTCGACCTAATAAAGCTGGTCTCAAATCTCCGTCGTTCGTGCGTACATACGTACGTCCGTTCGTCAGTCCACAAAACATTTCTTCAATTTGATGAAATTTAGCATGTAGGTAGAGGTCGACTAGTGATGCACGATGGTATGCAGTGTGACCCAATCCAAGGTCAAGGTCACGAGCCATTAAAATTTGGATATCCTTTCATTTTTACCCGCGCGGAGCTAGCTCTGCGCGGGTAATAGCCATCATCGCGTGTCCGTCTGTGTGTCTGTGTGTGTGTGTGTGTGTGTGTGTCACACGCCGGTATTGTATCAAAACAGCTAAACGTAGGATCACGCAAACAACACCACGTGATAGCCCAGGGACTCTAGTTTTTTGAAGCCAAAATTCGTTGGTGCACGACTTCCCTTTCCCCCTGAAATTTGCGCTCTTTCTAACAGCGCAATTTCAACCAATATTTGCTCACACCGCCTCAACCGTAAGAGCTAGCGAAAAAAGTTCAATTAGCGCTAATAGGAAGTTGACGACACGCTTTCCAACGAGCCATAGATAAACCGTGTACGTTACCCCTAAGTCCCCCAAAGGGTAGCACAAAACGCGATTTTGCTATTTTTCCAGTAAATTTCAACTTATGTCGAAAAAATCTGCTGCAAAGTTTCTTCGTGTGAAAACGTCCAGCGGCCAAGTTGTAGCTACATTGTTCCTCTATCTAACGGTCCATAGATAGATTGTGGGCGATGTCCCCATCTACCTAAAATTTGCTCAAAGTGACCCACCTTCGTCGGAAAGCGCCGATTTCGGCAGATTTCGCTTAATAGTGCCACAGCCGTGAGAGCTAGCGAGAAAAATTCAATTATCGCTAATAGGAAGTCGACCATGCGCTTTCCAGCGAGCCATAGATGAACCGCGTACGTTACCCCTAAGTCCCGCAAAGGGTTCGTCGTTCGTTCGTTCGTTATTGTGGGCAGGGGTCCAGCCTACTCTGGACCCCAGCGCTGAGACCTTTATGGCGGTCCAACGCGTTAGTTCAGGGAGAGGAGGGGAATTGGTAGTTGTGTGAGGTGTATGTGCGAGTTACGTAGGGTGGAGGAAGGGTTGAGTAGGCGTGAGCAGCTTGTCAGGTATTTCTAAGCGCGCCCCTCTAGGCGTGGCCTACTGTCTGGCTAAGCCCGGACTGGCACTTATTCAGTGCCAGCCCTGACCGGCACTTCTTCAGCGCCTGGCCACCTGACTGACACTTCTTCAGTGCCTAGCCAGTGG
>Ga0209780_1004924_pt1 | contig 10428 bp, 8 predicted proteins | sample WorMetexBAHAMAS2_FD_187384 | JGI IMG/M metagenome (GOLD analysis project Ga0209780, IMG submission 187384) | Marine gutless worms symbiont microbial communities from Max Planck institute for Marine Microbiology, Germany - Inanidrilus exumae... | ecosystem: Host-associated > Annelida > Digestive... | reverse complement strand
GTATCTTCGATGACATGCAGAGACCGGTGAGTTGGGTCATATCTGTTGTTACGCTGGGTCTAACAAGATGGGTGGGTGGCAAACGGAAGAGCTTTTCAGCCTCGCTGGCCATAGGCCGTGGGCGGGGCTTGCAGTTTCATGAATAATTACTGTACGTTCACCGGACAGCAAAAAGACTGGCCCCCGGATTCTGTGCACGGACCGGATGTAAACAAAAACGATGACGACGAACGATCCGACTAAACGCTGCATTAACCCGGCACGCGCCTTTTCGATGAATTATTGCGAGCTCAGTCGAAAAAGTTTCTATTAAAATATCACTGCTCACTGCTAATTTTGACGATAATTTTATCGAAATTTATAAATGTTAACTGTTTCAGAAACATAGATTACAATAACACAGTCATTTAGAACACGCTACATGTGACATTTGTCGAATAAACGTATATATTTGTATCAATAGTCCGCAACGGGAATTTTCGGGAATTTTTTTTTTCGCTAAACCGGGGGATTTTTAACCTTCAAAACAGGAATTTCAGGTGGCCTGAATTTCGACAAAACCAAAAATAAAAATGTGCCAAAACAAAGCAAAAACTCGCAGAAACAAAGAAAACATTTTGACACAACGAAAATATAACTAAATGCACAGCAAACAAAGCCCCGCGTGAGCCCGCCAGGCATTCTGTTGTTCTAGACTGTAAGCTCGTGCCACTAAGGCCCACTACATAACACGTGCCAAAATGTGCCTGTTGTCTGTTATATAACGCCCATGCGGTAGTTCTGCCAATGGGCCTACGAAAAACTCGCCAACCTTTCTCAGCCGTATCTGGACCAAAGACTCCAAAGTTCACCAAATTTGGGGGCATGTAAGGGACAGGGGAGTCCCTGTAGATTGACAAGTTTCTTTCCGATTGTTGATATCGTGTTCCGTTGCAGACTGCAGAGATACGTTCGGTCAAAGTTTATAGTCGGTCCCAAAAATTTTGCCACCAGCCCATTGGAGGTAAATGGAGTAAGCTTAGGGTATAGTTTGGACCAAATTTTTCAAATAGCAGCTATAAGTGAATATGTGTCCAAGTTTGGTAGACATCCGTTTAGTGACCTCGGAGATTAGGCGTCGAAAAAAGAAAGAAAGAAAGAAAACACCACGTGCGGTAAAATAAATTCCCCTCGGCATCGCGATGCCATGCTGGTTATAACAACTCTGCGTCGCACTAACGAGTCATCGTATAGGACGTATTTCATGGTCAGTATTTTTTTCTATTTAGTCAATTTCTTAGACTGTTAATCATATCTTTGCTGTAGGCTAGCCTGGCCGCGGATGTCACGTGCGAGGCGTGACGTTCACTTGACGTTATAGGCCACGTAGGCTGTAGCAATCAATGGGCAGTCTAAAGAAGGAGCTGCAAGCGTGGCGATAAGCCTGCTACTGTTCATACGGGCCTGTCATAAGAGATATGAGAGATGACAATAATCGACTAGCCACAGCCCGGCCCGAGATGTTTAATGGTGGCATCGTTATTGGCCAGTCTCCGTCGTCTATGTCGGTGGACCGTAGTTCGCCGCACGTCGTCGACCTCGGTCTCAGAGTCCCTCCGGTGTCTAATGTAGAGGGGCTGCAAGTGACGACCAGGTTGGCAGACTGTTCGTCGACGGCTGTCTTCGCTGGCACAGACAGACAGAGCATTCGTCGACTATCACCGTGCGCCTTCACCGTCGAGCAGGTTGTCTGCCTGTGTGAGGTGTTACTCGCCAGTGTGCAGGTAACTTTCAACGCAACGGTCACATTTGTCGTGACCTTTTTGATAATGTCTATCTTATGCTTGATTTTATTAATAGGCCCTACCTACTCGTATATGGCACATTACATTAAGTTATTTGATGTAATGCATGTTACAGGCATACTAATGGTAATAGGCCCACTTATCGCTATGAACCGGGCCTCTGATCTACAACAGCTCCAACGTCCGAAGCAAATGGAGATATCAAAGAAAACCAACAGACACGTAGGCCTACAGACCAATCACGCTACTCTGCGTGTAACGACAGGCCGGTATCGTTAACTAACGCTGCGATGCGGCCGAAAATGGGACGGACAATGGGCGAAGTCGAGTGAGCAGGGCCATGGGGTCTCTTTTCCCCGCTAGATGTTGAAAATGACGAAATTTGTAGCAAGTCAACAGACCGCCACTTTGGAATTAATGTAAGTGGAAAGTTTCAACCGACCGTCCTTGTCCACCGGATCTGCCTCAACCCGGGTGGACATGTCCACTGTCCACTCAGGTCAGCCGCATGGCGACGCCCCTGGCTGTGATGTCATATATCAGACTGCAATGAGACTGTTGGAATTTTACTTACTTAACCCATTTTAGCTCAGTGATCCCAAAATAGCTATACACTACTTCCGGGATTCGATGACAGGCTGGCTAACCGACCATGTTTAGTTTTTGACTTTCTGGGCATTCCGGCGCTCAACCTTGAGCGCCAGAATGCCCAGACAATCAAAAACTAAAAATGGTCGGTTAGCCAGTCTGGTGTCAAATCCCTTATGTCGCTCTCCCCATTTTGCAACTCTGGGCAAAATGGGTTAGGCCTAACTGTAAACGGTATATCGACCTTGTTTCTGAAACTGGACCGTTCAACGAAGCTTTCGTGTGGTTTGTGTGTGTGAACGTGGTGAAGGTGGACAGGCTAGCGGCGTTTCTACGCACTGTCTCCGACGACGACGACCATCTACAGCGGCACGAGACTGTCGTCAAGGCGCGCGCCGTCGTCGCGTTCCACGCCGGTGCCTACGACGAGCTGTATCGGCTACTGAAAGGCAACCAGTTCTCGACGTCGAACCACGCCGCCATGCAGTCGCTCTGGCTGCGAGCTCACTATCGCCAGGCCGAACGCTCGCGAGGCGGTCGCCCCCTTGATGCCGTCGGCAAGTACCGCGTCCGACGCCGGCAAGTATAGGCCTGACATACGACATCTTCCTGCGTCGTTCTGTCTCTCCATTCAGTTGTCATTGGTGGCTCAGCGGCATAGGGCTTGCGACTGACATGTCGCCGGTTAAATTTCCGGCCGGTCCGCTTTTCATATTTGCTTGCATCCCGCCGGAGTCGCTAAATCAAGTACCTGCTTCGGCTGGGGGTAAAGGCGGAAATCTCACCTCTGCCGGGTGGCAGGTAGCAATGTGTGATCCCATATGGCATGTGAGATTCCCGTAGCGGTGAGGCTAGTTGCTAACTACTATATACTGTTTACTTTACTTTACTAAGACAAGACACTTAGTTGTCGTAGAGTGACCGCGCGACGCTCTCTCACTCTGTTATGTCAGTTGAAATCTTGCCAACCGATATACAACTGTACGAGGCGTCGCATTTGAAAAGGCTTGCAGCATGCGAATGGTATACTGAGTATTGGTTTATGGTTTTTCGTCCTATTCGACACAAAACTACTGTAGGTGAATGACCTTGAAGGCCCATGCAGTATCGGCGTGTGGATGACAGATAGACAGAGGGACAGCGGACGGATGGATCGACACTGCAGACACAGGGCCACAGCAGCAACGCAGAGATGGAACCGGGTTTCCGGGTCACGGGTGACTGGGTCAACAATTTAGGTCAAGTCGCTTCGGGTCAGCGTGTCAGATCCATAGTTTGACCCAATTTTTGAGTTGCTATGTACATGTAGGCTTAGATTTATCGAAGTACTGTTTGCTGAAAGCTTATTAAGCTATGGATACGGCCTATTGCGACAGATGTCATACGTAGCGTGGTCTGTGTGTCTGTGTGCTATACTGTGCAAAAACAGCTGAACCGATCGAGCTGCCATTTGGGGCACTGTACTGACTCATATAGGTCAAAGAAACCATGTATTACATTGGGTCAAGACTCAAGATCGGACGAATCCATTTTCAGCTGCGATGGGTGACAAGTCGGCTATGCAGCCTTCTGCCAAGTTACTTTGGACACTTGTTTTTGTCATTAGTTTACAACTTTATTAGTTGCGAGTTCCGCCGGCGGGCTTATGTTTTACCGATATAACTGTTTTCAATGTCGCTCCTGTCATTCGACAACGGGTAGACGGATAGCAACGCGGATTGTTGCGTTAACACCGTCGATGAAAAATATACTACGGCTACAAATTTGGTGAACTTTGATCCAGTAACCCCTGAGACCTTGTACCTCATTTGCATGGGTGGTGAGTGCACGTAGGCTAAAATAAGCTGTGCGCTGGTTTTTCAAGGCCATTCGCTAGGTGACAGCAGTATAGCCTGTTTGTAGGTAAGTAAGAAATGCAAACAGTCGCGTTTGCGCATGCCGGACGGGCTACACGTTGGGCTTTGCCCTGCTTTCTACAACGTTTCTACTTTTAGCTATTATACTAAGCGGCGTTTGGAAATCAAATAATGTACTTGACTTCCGATCGAGTCGCTGGATCACAGAGTCGAAGACCTTCAGTCTCAGGTCAGGTTAGGTGAAACGTCAACAGTTTGGACTTGGTTCCATCACCGGAGCAACGAGCAGTATTGGATCGCAATGATCATTGAACAGTTTGACACGTGCGCAGATTTCCTCTGCCACGGACAATATGGGACGGCGAGGAGACGACCTACTGCTTCAAGGGCCGATCACGCGCAGTACTCCGGCACTGGTACAACGAGCGCAGTCGTTACCCGACTCAGATGGACAAGAGAGAACTGGCCTTCGACACCGGTCTGTCGCTGGTTCAAGTCAGCAACTGGTTTAAGAACAAACGCCAGCGCGACAGGGCGTCCTACAGCAAGTACACTACCTATACGCATTTGATTATCGGACTATTTTTCTGTTGTTCTGTTTCATCCCGTACATTTTCGACGATAACTAATGTAACAATGTCGCTGCAAAATTAGTCTCGTGAATGCAAAAAATAATTCGCGACAAAAAAATTAGTTATTTACATGCACTTAGCATAGCGTGATTTTTATCATCCAAACTGGTGATTTATTCCTTCGAAAAAAAACTAATTTATCGAACTAGGCAATCGTAGACAGCAAACGTTGCCCCCGGTGCCGTCACCTACATGGCGAGTTCGATCATACGTAAAGTCGTCCTTGATTCTGCCGTCAGAGGAAGACCGAGCCTCGAACATGTGCAGAAAATTTTGACGTGTTGTTTTTGCGATACACGAGCGGACAGACAGACAAACAAACCCACGAACACATAGACAGGCTGATAACAATACTTAGCACCCGTAATTAACACAAACATGTGATAAAGTTAGTCGATGGGTCGTGGGTCAGAGGGGGAATTGGGTCACTTTTTGGATGGATAACATGGGTCATAGATCAGTGTATGTTGACCCACGTGACCACGACACAACATTATTCGATGAACCCAGTTCGTCACAATGAAACATACACGGAAGTTCACAGTAAATACTCACGGTAGATTTTGTGAAATTTGTGAATAGAAATATTTAAAGGTAAAAAGGTAAATGTCGGATTCTTCTATAGCGCTAATTACGCTGCGATGCCGCGACCAGCTGCGCTGTACAATCGCAGGAAGTGGCAGTTGATTGGCAAGAGCCAATGATGCTAGAGCGCAATGCTGCAGCTACAACACACACCGCCGCCCCAATCAACCACACCATGCATTCACCCCGTAAGCATTCACCAGATGGCGCCGCCCGTGCAAGGAAGCAAACATCCGATTACAGTTTACTACTCAGTTTATCGACCTCGAAAGGATGAAAGGCTGAGTCGACCTGGGTGGCTGGTTACATACCGAAATAAAGTGCCGCCTCCGGGAGTCGAACCCGGACACGTTACCCATCCCAGTACTAACCGATCTTACGTTAAAATTACGTTAAAACGCCGGATAACAACTAATTAGCCGCTGTGTTTGGTTAAATTTTTGAATGCTGTCATGGAGAAGGGAACGATATAACGATGCGAGTGATGTCAAAGAGGCGCGAATAGCTCTGAAGTAGACATTGCTATAGACGGTGAGAATGGTGCACAGGACGACTGCTTCCAGTCGATAGCCGCAATCGTCGATAACGCCGGGTGTTATCGATGTGGGTGTGTCTCGACATGACTCACATGAGCTAATTACTGGCGTCGTTTTCGACGACGTCTTCGACGTTTTCGTCTTTTCTGACGTCGTGACTACCTTTCAGTACTGTGAAGTTCACAGTGTGAACCATCTACTTAACAAATAATTTCATTTTTCCAACACACGGTTACTGGCGTGGTCGAATTCGTGCCGTTAACTATGCGCATCTATACGCTCACTGTTAATAATGGCGCCGCCCGTGCAAGGAAGCAAACATCCGATTACAGCTTACTACTCAGTTTATCAACCTCGAAAGGATGAAAGGCTGAGTCGACCTGGGTGGCTGGTTGCATACCGAAATAAAGTGCCGTGTGTAAAAATAAAGTGTGTAAATGTAAAAACTGCAGTCTATACACACTGTTAACGGCGACGGATCGAAAACCGTAAAAATCATAAAAAGGCAATGTTAACCACACTAACATAGCCTGAATGTCAATGTTAGTGTGGTTAACATTGCCTATTATGATTACTGCAGTTTTTTTACATTTATATTTGCTGTTTTATTACCAGTTTTGAGTAGGCTGTTAATAATGTCCATTAATATTACATTTTTCGATTTTTCAAGATGGCGGCCGACCTATTCACGCCCGAAATTGTGGGTTTTGGGAGTCGCCGACTTAATCGCCTGTGGGTGATCGGTTGAGGGGTGTCGATAACAACCAAATTTTGCATAGTCACAAAGATTACCAAATACTCTTCGTGTGTGGCCCCAACACACGTAAAACAAATTCAAGATGGCGGACGGCCGCCATCTTGAAAAATCGAAAATAGGCCATATCTCCGGAACGGTTCGACCGATCCTCGCGAAATTTGGTATGTTGACGCATATGGGGCTTCCGAACCGGAGCGGAAGTTAAAATGTTCAACTTTTGAAAATCCAAGATGGCGAACGGCAGCCATCTTGAAAATCGAAAATCTGTTATATCTCCAGAACGGTCCGGCCGATCTTCGCGAAATTTGGCAGGATGACGCACATTGTGCCTCCGAACCGGACCGGAAGTTGAAATTTCCAACTTTTAGAAATCCAAGATGGCGAACGGCAACCATTTTGAAAAATGGAAAATCGGCCATAGAACAATATCTATTAATGCTAAGGCCTGTTCGTGTCAAAAGTGCCATACACCGAGTAGGCAAAAGTAGAATTATATGTTATGTTATCTGCTTTACCTATTTCACTTAATAAAACCGCAAAAATTATAAAAACAAAAACTGGCTTCAGTTTCTCTTCATTATAAAAGTCGCCGTTCTAAAACAGCTAATATCAAAATTTTATCCGCAAATTCTAAGCACAGAAGATAGCTTTTACATTTATGAAAGACCGCTGACTAAAATAAATGTGATCGCTAGCTTCTGTGTGTTGAATTTGCGGATAAAATTTTGATATTTGCTGTTTTAAAACGGCGGCTTTTACAATGAAGAGAAACTGAAGCCAGTTTTTGTTTTTATAATATAGCATAATTTCAACCGTTTAAGATTGGCTTACTGCTATGAAAATGTGTACTAAAAGGCAGAATGAAGAACGCAAAATGAACGCTTTAAAAATCACACATAAACGTTGAAGACATGTGTTATTTGTATGTCAAAGGGTGGCACAAGCAAAATACGTAATAAAACATACACGTATTCCTCATAGCCCACCATCGCAATGTATTATACAGTAAGTTGTCCTCAACAAATTCTTACCAATTAATTTTCGACATCTTAATGCAGATCGTTTGTAACTACGGTAATAATCACTTGTGGTGTTGACGAGGGTTTAGCATCGCTGTCTGCAATTGGTTGTATGGTGTACAGCAGACCGTTAGTCAATCATCGTGACGCGACTGCCTGGAGAATACAAGCGGCGTCACACAGTAATGTTCCATCAACTCAACTTCTTTCTGCAGCTGCAACTGTACATCATCGCCTACCAACAACGTCATCGACCGTACTCCGGCAGTGCTGCCGTCAGTCAGCTTCATGCATCGCTACAGCGGACTGTGGACAGCCGTCATATGGTGGTCTTCCGGACCCTAACGACGTCGCTTGTCCGACATCGTGGTCGCTGTACGCTGAAGACGGTCGAATTTGTTACCACAACAAAGACTACAACACGTCGAGTCATCGCCAGCATCGCTATCATCAGTCGCTCCAGCCACTTCGGCTGCGTAGACTTTAACTAGGCCGTGACGACCTTCCACTGACTCAGTCAAAGACGAAAACGCGCGATCTTTGCCATGAATTAGTGGATTATGACGCTGGCCGCGTCTAGCGGTAAGCGTAATGTAACGGTCCGTCCGTCTGTCCGTCTCACTGTCCCGTCGACGCGCTATGTCAGTTGAAATGTTATCAACTGCGACACAAGTTTACAAAACCTCAATGTGAAAACGCTTGCAATAGATGAGTGAGCATGAAGGTCACTCAAGGTCACACGGCTAATCGACAGGCCTTCCTGCGGTCTGTAGTAACAACGAGTCTGTCTACTGTCTTGCATACCGTTGTTGTCAGAGTTGTTGTTACTACCGATTACCGACCATTAATAGAAAGTGATATATGGCCCAGCAAACAGCGGCAATTATGATGACCTTGAGTGAAAATTCAAGGTCACTCACTTATTGCAAACCTTTTCAGGTGGATTTTTCGCACAGTTGTGCTCTTGTGCAGCAGTTGACAAGATTTTAACTGACATGACGCGTCACTCGATCCTCTGCGATAGCTGAGCTTCTTGTCTGATATTTATATTTCACAGAGTATAGTAGCGACACGTTTGAGGTGCAGTTTGATATTTAATTACATTTTACTAACATTTACTGCTAAGTCTATGGACAAAAGAATATTGAAAATTGATCAACAGTTAGCGAAGTTACGAAGAAGAGTACAACGGCTTTTTGACGCGCGATTCAAGTGGCAGTGGCACAAGTTTTTTCCACCTAAAACTGGAGTGCATCAACTGATATGGAGAAACGGTTCGTGGAATCAAATGGCGGCGTTCGTGAGCCATCAGCTGTCGCTCATCGTTACGGTTTGCATTATCATATCTATGGAAACAACTTGCTTCTGCACGTCGTCAGTCTCTTTCCAATCAGTCCATGTCATTAATGTATGCACCAGTCAATTAGAAAGCCTCACTTAAGGTCGCACCGGACACTTTAGCATGAGGAACTCGACAAACAACAAACACGGCAGTCGTAGACAGCAACGTCGCACCGCCACCTAGCGAACTTGACGTCTTTGATTCTGCACCACTGGCTCCATTATGTAAAAACATGACGTCATCTAGAAACGGAAGTACACAACATATTGCACTAACGTCTGAGAAGGACCGAGCCACGACCACAGTTAACATGTATACAGAAAATTTCATGAAATGTGGACATATGGTTTTTGCGATAAGTGTGCGGACAAACAGACAAACGTACAGGTTCGGTCGTAATACTTGGCACACGAAGGCACACTTGGCGAAGTAACCAGTAACAATATGCAGTCGGAAACGGCAGACTTCGCCCCCGGTGCAGCCACCTGGTGTACTGGACGAAACATGCGTCGTCTTCGATTCTGGCCTATTCGCTCAATTTTTCGAAACGTGTCGTCATCCACAAAACCGGAAGCCCATAACGTATTACATTGCCGCCAGAAAAGGACCGAGCCACGGCCACAGGTAACATGTACAGAAAATTTGGTGAAATTTTGGACATTTGGTTTCTGATGCACGCGAGCGGACAGACAAACACACACAGACACACTGACCGCAATACTTCGCACTCTTACATTCATGACATTTTATCCTGCGACCTCTTAATCTTACCTTGACCTTTGACCTTGAACTTTATAGACAGGCCACGATGAACCAGCACGCCAAATATCTACCTCAAAGATTGTTCAAACGTTATCATCCGGACACATAGACACACACACACTAAACCTATTGCTCGAACTGAACCACTAAAGTGGTCGTTAACGACATAGGACAGCGATTTTGGGCAATACTGCATGGCATAAGCGTTGCAACTTCGCTATCTTATATCTTATGCTGTGTTCACACCGGGTGCGTTGTGTTGCGTTGCATCGCGGGCTAAGCGGTGCCGCGCATTGCCGCAATATGCCGCAGTATGCCGCAATATGCAGCAACACAACGCACTTTCGAAAAGCCAATGGGACATCGCTCATCGTGCACGACGTAGGAAAATGACGTGGGAAATGGCGTTATAAGTAGTTTAAATAAGGTGTCGCCTTAACAAAACGTAACACGACTGGCCCGCCGCGTGCTGCCCCTGGTGAGTTACGTTACATATGCAGACGACGACAGACGACGACAATAAACGTTAATATTTGCCCAACACTGTCGATTCCGATGACCTTCAGT
>Ga0209780_1004923_pt1 | contig 10429 bp, 4 predicted proteins | sample WorMetexBAHAMAS2_FD_187384 | JGI IMG/M metagenome (GOLD analysis project Ga0209780, IMG submission 187384) | Marine gutless worms symbiont microbial communities from Max Planck institute for Marine Microbiology, Germany - Inanidrilus exumae... | ecosystem: Host-associated > Annelida > Digestive... | reverse complement strand
TTTTCAAACCGTGGATACGCCATTTTCTCGTCTGACACGGGTTTTTAGCATGTGTATAAAATACGGACGTATATTAGACGTAGCGACTTGCTCCTGATCTCGTGTTAATTGGGGCTGTGGATGTTGAGTTTAATCGCAGTGGCGTATTTCACCCATAGGCCATGGCATCCCCGTTTGAAAGTCAAAACATGAAAAAAACCTCATTATTTCTGATTTTATGCATGGGGTCAGCCTCTTTTGTTACGAAAATCGACAGACGTGAAGACCAGCTTAGTTACAGAACCTCAAGGCTCAGCTACGTAAGTGAATAAGTCCGCAACTAAACTACAACTGCTGAGACTGCAGTGGCGGATCCATGGCGGCGAAGGGGGCGATGCCCCCAGATGGTTTGTCCATTTAGGAATCACTAGTTTAACCGTTTAAAGTAGTTCGTTTAAGTGATGTGAGAAGCTGCATGTAGTGAAACGTGGCCGTTGAAAAAGGCCAACGAATTGGTCTTAATAGTGCTGACATACGAATGACATCGGCATTGCAAATGTGTGATGTAATCTCGTAAGGTTGAGAGATAGGGTGTCAATCTCGTGCAGAGCTGAGGAATAGATTGGGCGTTGTGGACATTTTACCGTGAAAATCAAACAACAACGAAAATCAAATGTCGCGATTGATGTATAGCTCATCCCAATTTTAGTGCTATATGGCATGCAAAACTTGTTGCCAGACACAATTTTGAAGCTTCAAACCACATCAAAATCAGCGGCCGGGGCTTCGCCATAGACCCAACTGTTGGAGTTTACTGCGCTCTCCCAGACTCCCGAGCTGGTGGGGAGGGAGCTGGCTGCCCCATTCACCAAGAACCCACCCCTACTTCGGCCTTTCGGGCCTCGCCATCCCCTTCCTCTCCCCTTCAAAGCCTCTGGATTCGTCGCTGTGAGACGTTTCGCTTTAACACGCCTGGCGCTAACATAACACTGACGATCGATCAATCTCGTTACATCAGTCGTTCATCCTTGCGGCAAAAAGCAACCGCTAGTAGGCGTCGGACTCCCGACGAAAGTAAACCCACCTTTCTACACTAAATTTTTTAGGAGAAAAAATAAGCGGTATTTTGATATGTTCACGAACACTAGTAGGCCTAAGTATTATATTCTCTTTACTTATTTTACCATTATATAACGTATTGCAGATAACAATGTCGTTTGCTATATACCCGGTACGCAATTAAAGCAAGTATGTCCGTCCTCCTAATATTCAAATGGAAATGTACGCTGGCCGCGTCGTGTGCTGTCCCCTGGTGAGTCACGTTGACTATGCGCCGCTCACCCTATTAACGCTGAAAAAGATGGGGCAGACAGACGGACGAACGGCCTGACCGATGCAGCATTACACTTACCGCTAAACGGGGCCAGCGTAAAAACTCGGTTCAAAGTTTTAAGTCCTACTCTTCAATAGTTTAGACTTTTTGATCTCCCATTTTCCAATCGAGGCCGTCATAACTAAAGAAAGGGTAATTGTAGGCTATTCAAAAATAGATAAAAGGATTGAGCACGGATTGAACACGTGACGCGTTACAAATGGCAAGACTCAACGAGTAATGCAAAATTTGCACGTTTTTTAAACGTACAGCATGTGGCGCGGTGGCCCAACGGGTAGAACGCAAAACTGTTACACCATGATATCGCAGTTCGTCATGGTGGCGTGGCGTAGTGGTAGCGTCGTTGGTCTAGATCAACGAAGTTAACCTACGCCCAGCCCGGTTAGTACTGGGATGGGTGACCGTCCGGGTTCAACTCCCGGAGCGGCACTTTATTTCGGTATGTAACCAACCACCCAGGTTGACTCAGCCTTCTACCCTTCGTGGGATGGTAAAATGAGTACCAGCCAAAGGGCGGTGATATTCTGCGGCTGGGGAGTAAAGGCAGGCTGGTGTAATTTGCAGGTAAAACTGTTTGATTTATGCCTGAGCGCATTTGAGGCTTTGTGGTAAAACGCGCTATACAAATAGACGCATACTTTACTTTACTTTAAATCGCCTGATAATGTATTCAACGGAGCGCATGGAATATTATGTCTCTGACCAATGCATAGGCAACAACTTTTCTTAGTGATGATAACCATGTCAAGCTGGTCAAGAACACCTTCGCAGATTCACAGCAGCTTCTGAAGCTGATATAATGGCGACGTTGCGCGTTCGCAATCTTTGTGGATCAAAAGCATGACGGGAAAACATCGAACTTCCCCCCAACTCGTCACTGCCGGGGGGCGAAGTTCCACTCCCAGCCCCTCTAAGCTCGGCATGGTGACAGAAGAGTCTGTACCATTCTTGCACCTCTGAAACATCTTGCATCCGCCGTATAGTTTTGTCGCTAGGGGCGAAAAACCTAACATCAAAAGTTAATATTTTAATTTTACTATTTAGCAAACAGTCAACGACATGTCATTATATTTGTTGTACTGTTATATTTCACTATTTGTCGGTTCGCTACTGTATCGTGGTGAAACAGAAATACGGGAGAGTTTCAGCAGTAGAGCTAATGATGATATTTATATATGCATAGATTAACAGTGACGTAATTTCTTCATTTATCAAACTGGCCAACTGTTCTGGCCGTCGTGATGTAGGGCAAGAAAATGTAAACATTTTGCAGCACTTACAGTCAGATCGCCGATCGGGCGCCAGCACTAAGCTTTACTTAAATCTACTATTTTAATGTTGTTTAAATAACGTGACAAAAGTTCACCAGTTAACTTCTCAAAGAACGACAATTGCCATACAACATAGAGATCGTAGATTACTGTGACGTCACGTCATCCTATCTATTCGAATAAAATACACTGTGAGTTCCATGTACAATTATCACGAATGCTGAATCCCACTATAGTTTCAATTATCGTATACTTACAGGCGCGTATCGTCGCGTGGTCAATACGTAGCATCAGTCATCCTTCGCGTAGGCTTAGACTCCAACGCCACAATTATTGTCAGTAAGTCTGCAGAAAATTAGACGACGGCAGCACGGCTTCGAGCGTCTCGCGCACCTGTCTTCAGGCAGGTAGAAATTTCTTCGAGCTCGATGCAGCGGCTGCAGCTCTGTGGACGATCAAATCCGTCGGTAGGCTAGTTCACGGCAGATTTATCGTGAGGCGGACTGGCCGACGGGTGCCGAGTGCTGAGTAGTGGTCGTTATATTGCGTGTGCACGGCGATGGAGTAGCACGATCACAGAAGATGCTCGCCGCTCGCTATCATCACGTCGACCAAAGGATACTCTTCCGCATGCAAGAACGCCGTATATATCAGACTACATTCGTGCTAGACTTACCATGACACTTGTTTCTGCACGGCGTTTCTACACATTTCTTTAAAATTCTTATCCACGACGACGGCAGTCGTGGGAGTGGGCGTTTTACCTCCGTTTGTCTGTGTGTCTGTCTGTTTTTTCCGCACGATATCTAAAAATCCGATGCAGCTAGACTCAACCAAAATTGACATAGAACCGTTCCAACACGAGTCCTGGACACCCATTTATATTGAGGTCAAAAGGTCAAAGGTCACAAAAACGTTGCCGGTGTGAGTCTTTTCAGTCTTGTGAGTGCTGGCTTATTTCAGTTATAAGTATGTTACCCATGCTTTAGTAGATGTAGGCTTAATAGGGCGTTTAAATTATTTGATGTAATATCTATGGTTCGTCCACTTCCGGTGATACATATCGCTGGCAAGACGGCTGAATTTATCAGTAAAAATTTAATTTTTAATTAATTAATAACAACTTATTACAATTATTATTTAGTTACTAACATAGGCTGTGCGATAACGGCGACTTGGTTGTCAATTGGAAAGAGCAAATTTTGACCCCCTGCAGAATTAACACCCCTCAACCGATCGCCAAAAACTGTAGCGGGCGAGTGATTACGCCAGCGATCCCTGTTATTGTGTGTGCCAAATTTGGTGCAAATCCGTCCACTGGATTTATGTGCAAATGGGCGAAGAAACTGAAAGATAACGAACATTATTTTATTTGTAAATTTATTTATTTATAATAAAAAAACTGGCTTCAGTTCCTCTACGTTGTAAAAGCCGCCATTTTAAAACAGCAAATGTCAAAATTTTATACACAGGAGCTAGCTATCAAATATATCACTCAGGCTAGTTAGCGACCTGTCAAAATGTAAAAGCTAGCTTCTGTGCTTAAAATTTGTTGATAAAATTTCGATATTTACTGTTTTAAAGCTGTGTCTTTTGCGATAAAGAGAAATTGTTCAAATTGAAGTCAATATTGTTTGTAATTTTTGCGGTTTTATTAGGTAAAATAATAAGTACGGTGCATGTGCTGGCATAGTGCAGTTTATTGGTATTATCATCGCACCGAATTTCCTGTCGATCGGTCGAATCATTAGTGAAATATGACGATTTTTCATAATGGCGGCCGTCCACTATCTTGGATTTGTTGTACGCACGTTTGGACCATTCGCGAAGAGCATTTTGTAGTTTTTATCACTGTGCAAAATTTGGTTGGAATCGATATAGTAGTTTCGATAACATAACAGGTTTTAATATTTTGCGAATTAGCTTAAAAATACCTATTCACGCTCTTAAGATGAGGGTTTCAGGGGATTTGACGCCTAAATGAAAACAGTATCAACACGATCCCGAAAAGGCACCTCTTTGAGCGGAAAAATGTCAGACGACCTTGTTTCTAGAATAATGTTTAACTGATAATATCACAGAAACGGTACATGGTGAAGACGTTGTTACTACAGGAAGTGATATATGGACGAATTACGGCAATTCCGATCAGCTTGAATGACGTTCAAGGTTATTCGCCTAAGGCAAGCCTTTTCAAATGGAAATTTTCGTACAAGATTTCAACTGACATACCGCGTCGCGCGGTCCCTCTGACATAGCTATCTCTTGTTCTGAGCACGTTGTATAACAGAACCGGGACCAACATGCATGACATTGTCTTAAACAGCTGAATGATTCGTCTAAAATATATTCCCAGATTCAGCTGATAATAGCAATTGTTGCCCTACATGTTGACGTTTTGTTTGAAAAACGTTGCTATTATTGTTAACTTTTCTGTCATATCAACTGAATTTTTACAAGCTGTGTATGAACATTTTGCGACAGTCCAACAGCATGAATTTTGGACTACTTTTCCATGGTGTTGACATTGGCCTTATATCTGTAACATTTAGTGCGCATGAAAATAAGTTTCATAGTAATTGCGTCTTATTACGCATCGATAATGAAGCGTAATTAATATGAAAATATGACCTGCTGTCAGCGTCACTAAGACGTTTAAAGTTTCATAATTTGCTGCAATTTTTACTGTTCACCGAAATGGAAAATTGCGTGAGAATAATTTTATATTTCCGGATTCATCTCACAAACAACAGAAAGTCATCACTCACTAAATTTGCAATATTATTAGTCATATTAAGATTGTGATCGTGCTTTAATTAATTGGTCCACAAGACTGCAATTCGCTTCGGCGCTGGTTATTAAAATTCGTATCGGTAAGTTCGTGTTTTGATCATAGACATATATATCTTAATTACGGTTGCCAGGTGGTACTGAAGTCCGTACAGCACTGCCACTGTCGTTCTGCCTTCTTATTATTGTGGCGTTACCGAGGCACATTATTCGTGACCCAGAAATTTGCGGCTTCTGAAGCACAAAATCACAAACGTGAACCGATATAGCGCGATCTAACAGCCTAAACAGTCACGAAGCGCTTTCAAACAGATGATTTTTTAGCTGGCTACAAAACCGTACATATGTCAGTGTCGAGTGTCATAGTGTAGTTGGCAGGTTGTTTCAGAGTTCGGGGGAGGGCCACACGCAATCTGCGAGGGCTGTAAGTGCAACAGATCGAGTTGCAAGGACTTGCAGATGACCGCGAACAGCTGAGCGCAGATGACGACGGCTCGCAGTGTTCGTGACAGGGACGCACAATTCCCGAAGGTACTCCGGAGCAGACTGGCGCAGACACTTACAGACGATGGTGCGTTGTTTGTAAGTGATTTTTGCGACACTGGTAGCCAGTGTAGAATGCAGATCGTCTCTAAGTGTCGGCGTGATACGGTCAAACTTCCGCTTCCGCACGATAAGTCGAGTAGCTGAGTGAAATACAGACTGTAGTGTTTTCATGACATTGGTATTAATTAGGTACAGCACAGCATTACAATAGTCTAGACGACCAGCAGTCAATGTGTGTACTAATCAACTAATGTCTTGTCTGAGTCTGTTGTCAGTGACTTCCTCGCAGTCCGGAGCTGATGCAAATGATAGAATGAGCGACGAACTAAACACTGAACGTGAGGAGTGAAAGTAAGTTGACTGTCAAACCGGACCCCTTGACAAGTGGCCTCATGTGCACTCCGATGAGGCAGATGGATTCGATCTGGAACCAAGCCAGATAAAGTCAGTCTTGTCGCTGTTCATCTTAAGCCGATTTGTGGACATCCAATACTCAATTTCTGAAATGCACTGTATAAAACGCGGAATTTAGCAATTATTGTATCCCACTGGTTGACGCTGTTGTTTGCGAATTAATTTGCGGCAGCCATATGGAAAAATCGAAAAATCAACGGTTTGACCGAACGCCACGAAATTTGGCACGGTGACACAGTTCGACACTCGTGACGCGTCCGACCGTTAAAAATAATTATTTGTAATTTTAAAATCCAGGATGGCGGCGTCTATCTTAAAAAAATCGAAAAATTGCCATATATTGGTCGCGGTTCCAGCGATTTCGACGAACTTTGGCACAGTGACGCAGTTCGATTTTCTTGATTGCAAAATAAATTTAGTGAAAAAAAAGCAAATATAAATGTAAAAACTGTCGTTTTATAACAACGTGTCAGGCCCATAACTGACGCATAAAGCAGCAAAAATATTTTCTGTCACGTCAAGGGCCGTGGATATAATAAGAACTGTGTATTATATTCACGGCCCTTGACGTAACAGAAAGAATTTTTGCTGTTTTATACGTGTCAATTACGGGCCTTACACGTTGTTACAAGTAGCTCAACTGTCGCTGACAAACCCGCACGACGCGCTGCATCACGGTAAACGGCAAAATTTTAAACAGTCACGTGACCATAACTACGCCCCTTTTGTGAGTGATATGTCATCATGTTGCTATCGATATAGTTTACCTATGTACAAATTTTGACGACTTTAGGTTCAACGTTCCAGTGATATGATTGGAGCCCATTTGATATATTCTACCTTCATACAAAATTTGGCGACTCTCTCTTGAGCAGCTCCGGAGACATGATTGCGGGCATGGAGATAAAATAGGTCATGTTACCCTGACCACGCCCCTTTTGGGGGTGGTTTGTCATCCATAGGCTAGGATTTGATACATAAGGTCGTCATAAAGTCGTAAGTTTAGAGTCGGTGGCAAAGCAGGTCATGTCATGTTAGTCAGTGTTCGCCGGGTGAAATAAATGAGTTTTAAGCCTACATTTGAAAACTGTTAGTGACGGACTACCGAGAACTGTCCTAGGAAGTGAGTTCCAGACAGCAACCGAATGACGGAAGCCGCGCGCGGCAAAGTCAGTCCTGGAGGAAGATCGTGACAGCAAGAGGGTGCAATACGAACGAAGGTGCCGCGCACTGTCTGTAGGTAACAGCTGAGACTGGCTCATATCGTACTAATTGTGTCTAATTAAGTTCGTGACCGGAAGTGCGAGTGGCTGCTGTGAAACGTACATGTCGCGCACAGTCGCCACGTGTGATATTGTACGCGACCCATAGAACCATAGACAATACAGGTAAAGGTACGTACTACGCAGGGTAACAATACCGCTGCGTAAAGGTAGATCGGGCAAAGCGTGTTTCGACAGACGCGCTGGCTCAACTGTTGCAACTGTCGCAAGGTGACCTATCGTGTTGATTGTTGAATGTGAAAAGTTCCGTTTTCCGTGGGCGTACGTGATGACCAAGTCAACATCCACTGACGTGACGACGTCCGCGCAGGTGAATCTGACACTGACCGCATCATAACGTGTATAACATCAAAATAGAAGGAGTTTTATATGTTTACTTTTATATGTTTTAGGCTTCATTGCAGCCATAGCTAGATGTGGCCTTTTTGCGTGGTCTCTGTGTTTGTGTGTGTGTGTATGTCTGTCTGTCTGTCGGTCTGTTGGTCACGTTCGTAAGCCCTACAAAACATGAGAACCGATTTTGGTGCAGACTCGCCTGGGCCCAAAGAACCATGTATCAGATGGGGTCAAGATCCCCACATGAAAGGGCAATTTTTGGGGCTTTTCGGCCCACTGAAAAGCACTGTGAGCTCCTAATTAACGACCTTTCGTCAGAATTCTTTGACCACTTGTTTATTCTTCGATCGTGTTATTATTTTTATTGTCTTGTATTTGTATTTTGTATAATATTTTTGCTTATATCTGTATATTTCTACTGCTGCTTTGGACAGTATTTGCATGGTAAGGGTGACCATGATTGGCGTATGCCACTTTATTGCTTGGCAAATAAATTTTATCGCTCTTGACGACGTCCTGCATTTTACTCAGAACAAATTCCATAATTATCCTGCGGCTCTGAAAAGTAGACCAAATAAATACACTGTGCAAAGCAGTCTTTGTTGCAGTCTGTTTCTGACAAGACGCAAAGTGAAGCACGACAGCAGTTGTCAGAAAGCGTACCGGTCGAGATGAAAACAAGATTAAGACGGCAATTGACGCCATTTTAACTATTTGGTCTGCAATCGACAAAAGGTGTGTAGTTGATATACTACCGATCTCTTGTTTAAGTGGTATATCTCACACCCCTGATACAGAAAAGACATTTGTCAGTTTTTCATCGCCCAACCCAATTCAAACCACACATTGACCCGATTTAACTCACCCAATACATTGGTCTATGTAAAATCAATATTTATTATTTCGCCCATGGTACGGGTGCGCAATATTGCCATCAGCGTATCTGCGTGTCTGTCTGTCTGTCTGTCTGTCTGTCTGTCTGTCTGTTTGTTTGTTTGTTTGTCTGACTCTCCGCTCGCATATCTCAAAAACCACGGTCCAAATTTCACCAAATTTTTTGTACATGTCACCTGTGGCCGTGGTTCGATCCTGCTTTGACGGCATTGCGATACGTTATGTACTTCCGGTCGTACTTCCGGTTTTATGAATGACATCATGTTTTTGTATAACACATCTAATGGCAGAATCAGAAACGAAAAATAAGGAAAACTAAAAACAAAAACCGAATAGCTCAGACGAAACGGTCCGGGCACCAGGCCGTGAAGGCAGTCCGGAAGGAAGAAGATATACCGCGCTAGTATAGCGTCGCGCGGTAAAAACCGAAAAGATCGGTTTAAATTTACAACAGCAATTATAACTCAGAACGAACGGAACGGCAGACGGGAGGCACACCCAAGCAGTAGAGGCAGACACGATATCGACATAAAAGCTAATCAATAAGAACAGGAAAAGCTGGATTAATACCGGGTATTCATGATTAGGAGGAAAAAACGCTGCCAACGAACGAATGAGAGAAGGAAGGCTGACAAGGGTATTTCAGAGGCATTTCGAATCGTTTATACGAATGCTACCAGAGTCTGTATGTACAGCTTTTGTCCAGAACTATACACGGGATGAATTGACGTCACAGTAATCTATGGTCACGATACCATCTCCATGTTGTAGGGCACGATGTCGGATGATGTCGTACTGTGCGAAGTTAACTGGTGTAGATTTGTCACGTTATTTAAATAGAACTAAATCAGTAGGTTTTAAAAAAGCTTAGTGTTAGCGCCAGATCGGCGATCTGACTGTAAGTGTTGCCAAAATTTACATTTCCTTGCCCTACATCATGACAGCCAGAACAGCTGGCATAGATAGGAAATAATGAAGAAAATACGTCACTGCCGTGAAATGAGAGTCATCTATTGACAAACCTATTTCCCGCATCGATGGATGAATAGGTTCACGTCTGTAGATGTGGTCATGCTAAAGCCAGTGTGTGGTGCAATGCAATGATTTATCTCGGGTAACTTTCCATTGTTATACTACATGTAGTCTCTGAACATTTCTTCGCCGAACACATCGCTCCCCTTCCATAATTATGAAAAAAATAACGGTGTCATAAATGTACTTACGTTAAATCAATTTCAAACTCTAAGGTAAGCTACTAAACCAAACGAACTTGAAATATAAACTTAGTTCGTATTCTGGAAAGAATAGTTTGCAAAATACAAATAGTTCTGTTGCCGCCAAAATTGATGTGGCCCATTTAAAAAAGACTCAGTCGGAGATAGCACGCTTCGCTCCCGGTGCCGCCACCTGGCAAACTCGATGAAATATACGCGTCACTCCGTTATGTAAAAACGTGACGTCATCCACAAAACCGGAAGTACATAACGTATCGCATTGCCGTCAGAGGAGGACCGAGCCACGGC
>Ga0209780_1004922_pt1 | contig 10429 bp, 10 predicted proteins | sample WorMetexBAHAMAS2_FD_187384 | JGI IMG/M metagenome (GOLD analysis project Ga0209780, IMG submission 187384) | Marine gutless worms symbiont microbial communities from Max Planck institute for Marine Microbiology, Germany - Inanidrilus exumae... | ecosystem: Host-associated > Annelida > Digestive... | reverse complement strand
AAACGTAAGTAAGTAAGCAAACTGAACGTGAAAACGCGTCACTGAAATCAACAGGCCTGTGTAGCTGTCCGAAGGGACTGAGTGTCAAATTACAACAGCAATACAGACTTACGGAATTTGGCCGCTGTCGCGGAATTTCTGTGTTTACGCGGAATTCCGTGAAATTCCGCGAAAACACCGAAAAATTCCGCGGCTCGGCTCGAAATTCCGCGGCCCGCGGAAAACTGTGGGCCCTAACTATCAAGCTACTGGACAATGACTGTTATCCTATCGGAATATTTTATCAATGACTTCTGTGACACATACTTTTCATGCATAAATTCCTCAGAGTAAACATTCAACAGTAACATTGTCAGTGCCTTTTTGTATAAAGAAATGACCATATGTGTACATTTGGCAAGCTGTTATTTGAAATTTAATACACTTACACAGAAAATGATTGTATTGTCAGATTGTTAGTAACCCAACTCTGTAAATGTTGTCATCTGTTGAAAATGCTTATTATTTTTGGAATTTTATAATGTTATCCATAGGTGAACGTGTGCTATCTGCTTGTTGGAGCAGGGTACACCAACTGATGAAGATTCTAGGACAGACGACAGTTCAAAAATTTCGCAGAGACATTTGGAACAAGTTCACGACATGGTTGCTGATGCCATGTTGGATATACCGCCGGCGCCGAATGTGAAAGGTTTGCTGGAGTCATGTGTTTTGTTGCGGATCACAACTGGCCATCTAGGTATACTGTTTGATAAAGCCTTTTGTCATTATCACCACCATCACTGTCATCACCGTCACCGCCACTGTTTTAATAATAGTAAAAATGATAATAATAATAATAATAAAATAGCATTTGCATAGCGCCATAAAGTCCAAAGATACAGAGGCGCTGGTGGCATCATGTTAAGACTATCTGAACAGGTGGGTCTTGAGGTGTCGTTTGAAAGTGTCCACAGTACGGCAGGATAATGGTCATTTTCCACTTGGGTTAACCAGTTCCCGTCTGTTTTTTTCCTTGACTTATTCCAGAAGAGAACTTTGTTTTGGGGGAAATGACGCGGTTTGTTTAACATGCTGGATGGCTTCCCTGTTATTCAACCATCAGTACCACGGTACTGAAAGAAACTCAAAGCGCTGATTGCAAACCGGTGGCATAGCTTCATACATGCTTTATCCACCACTGGACTGGACTTGTGTTGCGTGATGGCTCAGCGGTAGGGCGTTGGATTTGCAATTTACAGGTCGCGGGTTCAATTCCCGGCCGGTCGGCTTTTACGTAACATGGGTCAACTCAGCCTTGCATCTCTCCGGGGTCGCTAAATCGAGTACCTGCTTCGGCTGGGGGTAAAGGCGGGATTCTCACCTCTGTCGGGTGGCAGGTAACACTGTGTGATACCATATGGCATGTGAGTTTCTCGTAGCAGTGAAGAGCTAAGTTGATGCTAAACTGCTGTACACTGTTTACTTTACTTACTTTACTTATGGGGGAAGGGACATCGCTGCCTTTATGCCAGCTGTCCATCATCATCACAATTTTGTCAGTTTGTACATGGGCTATGATGTGTGATGTGACTGCAGAGTCGGCGTCGAAGACACATGTAGCAAACGTGTATTGTTACCCAACTGACGTCGCTGAAGAACTGCTGAAGCAGTCCGACTGTAGTTCCAGCGAGTCGTCCTTGGTGCCTGACTCCGCATCTGGCGGCAATGTCATGGATGCTGTGCAGCCCGACGTGGCTATAGCTGACCAGCCTTGTGACAGTGACGACTCATCTGCCATGGAGTCATTTGACGATTTTGAAGATTTCTGCATCATTGATGAGCCTGGTCTGGGCATCATGGTAAGCCCGGCCATAATTTGTTCCGTCTGGTTTTAATTTGAAATGCAGCTGTGGAGCTGTGGTGCTTTTTTGGAAACAAAAAGTTTCCAGTATGCCACTGAGGCCACGTGCGTTAAAGATGATATGCAATGATTTTTTGGTTTTTAAAGTAAATTGCCCATAGTATGTCTTTAATATAAGTAAATCTATTCGAATGTTAAGGAACATCAAAAAGTTAGGAAATTTTAGAAAAAGCGCCAGAAAGTGCACACCCGATGATTTGTTTACTTTTGCAAGTGATGACGTCATTTCAGGTGAACAAACGAGGGAACAATTAAGCTATTGAAGTTTTGACTGAGACATTACACAACACATAGGCATAACGACATAGAAATAGGTTCTTAAAACATAAACTGGTAAAATAAACTTTTTATCTAATCTCAATAACGCATTCCAACGCAAACAAAACAAGCGTATCCAGGTATGACGTCACACATGCCGAAAAATAGCTATACCAAAAAGACCAATAAACTTGTAATTCTTAGCATTTTACGGCATAATTTATCAAAATTTGTTACACAGACAGGTTTATATTGCAGTAAGCAGCTAGAAACTACGTTTAATCAAGTTGGTAAAAAAATCATTGCATATCATCTTTAAGTTGGTTATCACAACAGCTCTTCGTGTAAGTCATTAAGTCATGCCTTCCTATTTCGATTCTGTAATGCAATATTAATTTCAGTTGTTTAGTGTAGAAATCAATAACACATGCTATTCCTATAATAATTCCACTGATTTGCATTAGTTGCTTTAATTACTGCCCAGACACTTTGAAAAATATGCATGCAGCAGGTTCCACTACTCTGTATCAGTGCAGTGCATACCATCACGAATAAGCACTGTGCAACTCCCATCGTGTTTTCATTTCCATTTGCCTTCAGCACTTTGACACTGTTCATTGGGCGTCAGGAAGAGCATCCGGTCTGAAAACAATTGCATGACCAGATGCTGGCGTGATTATCTGTTTGGAGCGAAGTGCAAGTGGTTTGCATATGGTCCACCTCTTATTGCTTGCTTCGTTAAACCAAGAATAGTTTACCTTGCTGCTGCTGGCTTACCAAGATTGTCATGGAAAAGAGGCCGTAAAATGAAATGAGAAACTACTTTTCAAATAAATATTTCATTGTTAATGACGTATAGTAATTTCTGTAGCATAGATACTCATAGTGCCAATCAGTGATGAAAATAAGTTGATTCGCATCGCAAAATGCGACGTATTTTCGGGTGCCTGCGAATCAATTTGATATTTGCGCGCATTCCGGTGCGAATCATTATACACCGTGTACACGGAAACGGCAGCGTCATATTTATCAGTGTGCCGTGCCGCAGTCGGACAGTATAGTTGTACTGTAGCCTGGTTGCATGTCAGGAATTGTGAGCACATAACAGACTATAGTGTTGTAACATTGTGCTTGCAAATACAGAATTGCGTCGCATATATTATATTTTGCTAATCAATTACTGTTGATTGCTAATCAATTGGCAATTTTGGCGCAAAAATGCGAATCATCATGAAAAGTCTATTTTTACCACTGGTGCCAATGGTGGTACTTTCTTCATTTACTCAGAATGAGAATTGTGTTTCTGGCTGGTCAGCTGCCTAAACAGCAAGTTCAGTGTTTAAATAGATAGCGAGCTTTCTTTGGTTATAGGAAGCGTTCTTTGCATTTGTTTTTGTTGTATTTAAACAGCCAAAGGATGATGAGCCTGTGATTCGAGTGCTAACTGCAGATCCAGTTGTTGTCATTGACAATCACTTCCGAATACCAGTTGGTAAGACAGACATGCTAAAAGCTCCCGACCATTTCCCGTGTCCCGTCTACAGATATACGTTGAGTGAAATCTCTGTCGTTTGGTCAATGTACGGTGGACGAGACTTCGAGTCTTCTGGTACATACAGTTTGTGTTCTTTCTGTATAGTATTTTTAGTTTGAGTCTTCGACAGAGTTGACCTAATAAAGCCGGTCTCAAATGTCCGTCTGTACGTCCGTCCGTCCGCAAAAAGTTTCTTCAATTTCAGTGAAATTTGGCATGTACGTAGAGGTCGATGAGTGATGCATGACGGTATGCAGTATGAACCGATCCAAGGTCAAGGTCACTAGCCCTTCATAGTTGGAAATCCGGCCATTTTCAAAAGCTATCTCCTTCACCATTTAGAAAGGGAGCTGGCAACTTACACGGATTCTTAAACTAGGGTACAATATCTAAATTTGATTGGGCCGGATTTTTGATATTTTTCGTAGTTGCTATGTCACGTGACTTTGGACTTGGCACAAACGTTAGTTGCGAAGAGTCGACCGTCAGTCCTGTACGTGGCTAATGTATTTAGTGTGCACTTAGTTGAGTTTATGTGTAGGACTGAAAACTGCTGATACACGGTTCTGTGTGCTGTACTGACGTCTGCTAGGTGGCGACTTTGCAGAGATTTTTATGCTTGCCAGTTATAAGATATGAACAAAAGTCTATTCGTGATATGAGTGAATTGTTGAGTAGTCTGTGCTAGCTAATTTGCATTTAAAAAACAAATTGGTGGATAACTGGAAATAATGTAGTCCAATGCTCACTGTTTGTGCAGTCATTTACAATTTATTTTAGCTGCCGCCAGAACTTCACGTACAAGTTCACCGAAGCTTCCGCATCGGCCGAAGCCAGATGTAAACACGTTAGGAAATAAAAGTTGGCGATCAGCCGGTGGGCCAGGTCGCGACCACAGCACACTGATGGAGCTACAGCTTAATAAGGTAGGCCTATTGTGTGTGTACTTGCTGGAATTGCATGAGTTATTACGTCTGCATTTACACTACTATCTGTCTCCAATTTAATGATGGTTTTTCAGATGGACCTCGGTTCCTCTGTTTGCTTCCATTTCTTCTGGAGGAGAACCGTTCGGGAATTAGTGACACAAGTTTTTTTACAGTTTAGATGTCCTTTCTGTCTCCCAACCAGCAGTGTCAAAGCGTTGAAAGAACACGGCACTGACCCCAACCAGTGGCCTTGCCTCATCCTTCATCCACCACAGGACTCTCAGTGACCCAGCCAGTGGCCTTGCCTCATCCTTCCTTCATCTACCACCGGACTCTCGGTGACCCCAACCAGTGGCCTGGCCTCATCCTTGCTTCATCCACCACCGGACTTTCGGTGACCCCAACCAGTGGCCTGGTCTCGTCCTTCCTTCAGCCACCACCGGACTCTTGGTGACCCCAACCAGTGGCCGTGCATCATCCTTCCTTCAGCCACCACCGGACTCTCGACTGTTTCTTTCTTTAGCCCAGTACTCCAACGCCAGTACTGACTGTCTATTCTGCATATAAGGTAAAAAGGTAAAGGCTTCCCATGCTCATTACCGAGCGTTGAGCCCGGAGCTGATCCCGGTGTACAGGCAGTCAGCCCGCAGGTGACTATAGTCTATAAGTCCTCCACCCATCGGTAGGCTGCTATTACTTTTCACCAGGCCTGCGGTTACCTTCCCAGCCACAGAGCATCACTGCCCCTTGGCCGGTACCAAGTTATTCTGCTTGGTGACAGAGGCACATAGGTGTGAACAACTTGCCAAAGGTTGTTACGCAGATTTTGTCCCGAATAGGATTTGAACACACGACATGTTGATCGCAAGTCCAACGCTCTACCCATTGCACCAGGTGCTTTTTAAATATGGACTTTTTATACGGTAGTTTTCTTTCACTTTTTATTGTTTATGTATATGTATATTAATACACATGCATTGCATTTTAACATACCAACTGTGTGATGAAAGAACATTTAAAATATCGTACTAATAATCATTTGGATTGTTGATGGCGTTGTGCAATGAGCAGATTCGCATACAGCACGAGGTTTATCCTGATAACACGTTTCAAGCGTCAAGGCAAGTGCTTGTCATGAGCGACTTGGAGATACGTGATCGACTTGCTTTGTCCAAGATCAACAAGTTCATGTATCAGTATTCGTCCGACGCCATTCCTCGCCAGTCTCATGCCAGCATGGTGCGAATGTCATTGTCAACAGTATTCAGATTGGTTGCTGAAGTTTGAACCTTCGTATAACTTTTGAAATTGTAATTCGGTACTAGTAATTTGTGAACGTGACCGAGAAAAAGTGTTATTTTGGTCATGCTCACTTGTTGACTTATGATTATAACTGGTTTAAAATTATTGTAATAGATAGATAATGTATCTGCACAGTGATAGAAATGGTTGACATTTGCATCAAGTAAACAAGTGTTTGTACTGTACAGTTGGTAATCAAGGCTCTTCATGTGAGACCTGACCAAACTGTACCAGCAGAAGAATGCATGTTGAAAGTTTCCCTCCAGCCGCTTCGACTAAATGTTGATCAGGTATAGTACATTGCTTTTTATGGCCGCTGAAGGCAAGGCCATTATATTCTACTGCTGTAGTTTATTTTTTATTTTGTCAGCATAGATGAAAGACCAGTCATGGGATATCAACCAAACTTGGCCAGTAGGTCGGAAGTGGTGTCAGTTTACAAATGCCCCCAATAATCTTGGGATGGCCCTCCCCCAAATATGGGGGCGCAAAAAACATCAAATTTTTGACCACTTTTTTGCGACTTCTGCACTCAACATTGCATATCTCCTGAACGAAACGTCGCATTGACAAACCAAAATGCTGGTGTCAATCACAATCTACCTACTTTACGTGACCTTTGACGAAGAAATACTGCGATCTGTTCATTCATTGTGACCCACCCCGCGGCGTCCATTACGTTGCAACCATCAAAGTTGAGACACGTCTAGTTCTTTTAAGTTCTACAAAAGTGTAATTTGTACAGTATTATTACTTCGCCCCTCGGAGAGGTACAAAGTATTGTAATGAGCATGTCTGTATGCATAATATCTGTCTGCTTGCATATCTCAACAAGTCTCCGATGCTGCTGACAGACTTGTGCGACGCAGTGCCTCGCGCCCACCGTGCCGTACACAGATGTCGACGGTCAGTGTGATAAACTGTGACTGATGACGTCACCAGTTGACCACACTGACTGTCCACCTAAGTTAACAGCACCTGAGACGATCAGCCGTTCCAGAGATATGGTTGGTGCCCACCAAAATTTAAATGGTTCACGTGACCTAAACATGCCCCTTAGATAGTTTGCCATCCATGGGCTAGCACTTGCTACCGTCAGCCTACCTACCAAGTCTGTATTCTCCACTCACTATGAAGATATGAAAGGTGATACAAAATGTCGAAAATGGGGTGGTTTAGAGTAGTAAGGGTCATTCAAGGTCACTGGATATAGCACCATTCGATAGAGCACATATGAGTTCCTGTTAGCGTTCAATATTAAGTATGTCCCTATCTTGCACCATTTGTGAGATACAGCGAGATATTGGTCGAAAATCGCCGATTGTAACCTACCCCACCTGTATTTGGCGCCCCCGTTTGGGGTAACCCAATTGGAATTTCGCCGAGGTCTTTGGCATCGAAAAACTAGAGTCCCTGGGCTATCGTGGGGCATTTTATGCATGATCCTGCATTTAACCCTTTTGGTACGGTGTTGGCGTCACATGAAATAGTCTCCCCTGGACTGATCCGCTGGGGAGATGTGGTAAATGTAAAAAAAATCACCCCCACCATGGCGAAGTCTCCGTAGTGCTCGCGACAATTCTGCTGCCATGTACCAAATCTCCCCTCGTTATTCTTGTTGGTGCCAAAGAAGGCATTTGATTGTGATGCATGCTGGTGTCAAAGTTCAGACGTCGTGCAGTCGTGCTGGGGATGTCGAATTGCATCGATGGAAGCGTAATCCCCACAGTGTTGGTGTAAAGTGACACGGACTGCGTATACATAGTTGCACAACTGTTTAAAATGAAGCTGTAGTGATTCGGTCTGCGATACCGTGTGACAGACCGTCAGTGTCACCAAGTGCCGATGCACCACAGCATTACGTAGTCATTCATGTAAAATGCGCATACTTGCATCTGCTAGATTATTACAACCGTCGCGGTTTAAGTCAAGAGGAGACTTCATCTTAGGTGGGGGTTCATTATTCATTTGCCGATCGGAGACTATCATATGTCAGAGTCTCCAGGGAGCATCTGTCATTGATACATTCATGCCCCCCCCCCGGAGACATTGTCCCAGGACAAAATCACTGGCTGAAGAATTTGTTCCTGGACGAAGTCTCTGACCGGCAGATTTCCGGGGGTGTAACTATTATAGGACACTGGCTTGTGACAGACAAACGGATATGGACACACGACAACAGCATATACTGCACTAGCATAGCGTCGCGTGGTAAAAACCACATGTTTTATGTCACAAAATTTTTTCTACATGTTCCCTGTGGCCGCTGCTCATTTATGCTATAATGACAATTATGTATTTCCGGTTTTGTGAATGGCATCGTGTTTTAACATAATGATGCCAATGGGGCAGAATCAAAGACGACGTTGTTTCATCGATTTCACAGGTAGCAGCACCGGCGACAATAGATATTGGTCAGTTCGAAATTTGGCATGGAAGAGTATACTGTGGGATCACTCTCGCATGCCAGTTTAGGGGTGGGTATAGCTGGCCATACTGCCATGCCCAGCGACTGGTGGTTGCTGCTTATGGTTTCTGGTTACAAAGTTTATTAGTTTGATGCAGTGCCAAATGTTGCACACACTGTGTTGGGTTTGCTGTGGTGTTGTCTTGTCCAGGACTCGTTGTTCTTTTTCCGTTTATTCTTCAGCGACGTCGGCTGTCGATTTAACGCGGAGACGGCTGGCGATGTGGCGTCTGCGGACGTGGCAGCAGGTCGGTTGCATGCTGATCCCGCATCACTCATGACGTCGCCCAAGCACGCGAGCGGCACAGCTCCTGTAATGACTGTCGGCGGCGACATCGTCTCTGATGTCTGTGATCCATCGTTCATTCAGCTTCCAGCCGATGCCGACGAGATGTTGCTGATTCTGAGTGGAGTGAATGACTCAGCAGCAGCAGTGGGCATGGATAGCAGTCGGGAATCTCAAGATTCCAAAGAACCAAATGCGGTCAAGCAGGCACCCATCTTTTTCAAGTAAACATTTGTCTTTGATGTTTGATAATCTGACAGTTTTATCTTTTAAAAGTGGAATTTCTATATTTTCCATGTTTTATTGTTTCAGTGCTGCTGGTTGGTATTTAGCTTGTAAGAATTTCTGCTGCAGTACTTCCGGCAATAAGAATAAGGAGACCTTTATGTGACAGGACCTTAGTCTGTGATGAACTGTGAAATGTGGCTGGTCAGACTAAAGCACTGGTTGTATTTAGTTGTATGCCAAGAGTGAAGTGCGATGTTTTGTGTGTGAAGGTCATTTGTGTTTTCTCCGGAGGTGCTGATCCGGCTGGACTACCAGGGTAAATGGGTCGATATGGAGCAAGGAACGTTAGCTGGCCTGGTTGTGGGGTTGGCTCAGCTTAACTGTTCCGAGCTGCGCTTGAAGCCAATCAACCATCGACATGGGTAACAGTACATGAAATTATGTTGCTCTTATGTCATTTCAATGGGCTGAGATGAGAATGATTAGATGGATGTGTCATGTTAAAGGTGATATGCAACGATTTTTTTTACCAAATTGATTAAAAGTAGTTTCTAGCTGTTTACTGCAATATTAACCCCTCTGTGTAACAAATTTTGATAAAAATAATAAGGCACTGTGCAACTCTTGCCGTAAAATGCTAAAAAGTACAAGTTTATTGGGTTTATTTTGGTATAGTTATTCTTCGGCTGTTTCCGTCATGTGTGACGTCATACCAGGATACGCTTTTCTTGTTTGCATTGTTATGTGCTATCGAGATTAGCTAAGAAGTTATTTATTTTACCAGTTTATGTTTTAAGAACATTGACAGTTTACTAGTTACTACTGTAGTGTAGTGTAGTGTAGTGTAATGTCTCACTCAACACTCCAATAGCCTGTTCCCTTGTTTGTTTTCCTGGTATGACGTCATCACTTGCAAAAGTAAACAAATCATCGGGCGCACACTTTCGGGCACTTTTTCGTAAATTTTCTAATTTTTTAATGTACCTTAATATTCAAATAGATTTGCTTATATTAAAAACATACGATGGGCAGTTTACTTTAATAACCAAAAAATCATTGCGTATCATCTTTAAAGCAAAAGATATATTGATATATAATTACAGTGCTACAGTGAAATAGGTAGAGATGGTATGGTCACGTTTTATGAAAAGACAGAATGATTGGATGAAAGTGTATGGATAATGAAGTGGAAGTGGATGGTGTAATACCTAGAGGTATACGTACCAAAAAAACATGGGAGAGGTCGTGGAAAAGTCTGTCGAACTTGACAACTAAACAAGGAGTATGCTGTGAACCACGTAATAAATGACAGAAATTAATTTAAAGGCGGGGTATAGCGATTTTTGAAGTTTCAAAATAAAGTGCATAATTAAATAGAGGTATGTACTCGTGATTCAGAAAAAATATCATGAAAAATTATTTTTGCATATTAAGGGATATATTCAGTTTAAAAGATTTTTTTAACGAGACTACCGAGTACCAACTTCCTGGAGTCAGATTCAGGGCAAAGAATATCTAATTC
>Ga0209780_1004921_pt1 | contig 10429 bp, 7 predicted proteins | sample WorMetexBAHAMAS2_FD_187384 | JGI IMG/M metagenome (GOLD analysis project Ga0209780, IMG submission 187384) | Marine gutless worms symbiont microbial communities from Max Planck institute for Marine Microbiology, Germany - Inanidrilus exumae... | ecosystem: Host-associated > Annelida > Digestive... | reverse complement strand
GATCTAGTGGTCCCGACGGAGGCGTGCGGCGTCCGTTGGATTCGACGGACGAATGCTAAATTAATCCGGGCGACGGCAGGCCGTGCAGCAAACGAACGGGAACGCGCACCGGCGAAAGATGACGGCCACGTTGCATGCATCGTTGCCGCCGACGGAACGCGCCGACACCGGCCGCCGCTAAACTTGTCGTCGGTAAGAGATTAGCTCGAACGGCGAACGACCCGGCGAACCTGTCGTCAGTCTGGATACGACTTGAAGGACTCGGCTGTGCGACAACGTTGACGACGAATGGTCGCAGACGGCGAAGTCATGAATTCAGGTAAGAAGTGCATCAGCATCAAACACTCGTCTGCTATACGCGTCAACTCATAACTTATAATCAAGTACCGAGAACTCTTTCCCGCCGAATTACGCTATTATGAATGTGAAAACTGATTATGAGCTGGACTTGGACTTGAAATGTGTGGAATTAGACTCGGCCTGGGCAGATTCGCCTATACGTAACTGCTCGTATAGTCGTATGGAGGCCGCTTAGGATGGGAACTTTTCGCCCAAAACCTTCCCCCCCCAAAAAATCTGAAGATCATCAATATTTTCTAGTTGTTTCCTACAAAAGTCAAAGGCAAACAAGTACTGGAGTACTTGCTGTGTTACTCGCCGAGTACTCGAGTAATGAATTTCCGTTAAAAGTGGACACGACAGCTGGCGCGACTGCAAGACATCAGTGCTAACAGCCTTATTTACGCGCCACAAAATGTAAGTATGCTGACTCAGTTATCATTTGCTGCGATCTACTGTGAATGCTATCGAAATTCTCAATTCTCTTACTGTACCATATATTAATGCACTATTGCGCAACTTAGACAATAGACAAACGGTTTGGTGATACACTGAAACATGTTGCTGTGGCTGCGGTCATTTGTGACCCACAAGTAGTTGCCAGTGCGTCAGTACCAAAGGAAAAAACTAACAAAACATTTGAACCATGGGCGGCGCCACCATGTAGCTGGTGGACAATATCCCCCACATTACAAAGGTGAGGGGACGGGGGGGGGTCAACACATGTACCAAAAGGTATATCATTTAATACAGAATTATACTGTGATCAAGTTGCAATTTTTCGCAGGCATCTTTTATATTTCTAGCACCTCCGTTTACTGTGCAGTTTACTATAAAGTGTTGTACAGCTTCAGTCTCGCCACAATAGTCACACAAGCCACTGTTATGTAATTTTATTTGGTGCAGGTAAGCGTTCAGACTTCATAACTACAATAATAAAACATGTACAATGTTCTGTTTCATGTTCCCCGGGCTCTCCCCAAGTAAACAAAAGGTGGGGGTCAAATTTTTTTCGCGAGCGAAGCCGTGGCGCCGCCTCTGACTTTTACTGCTTTGCATGTGAATGAACAGGTCTGCCATTAGCGAATGGACGATTTTTGCAGCATTCTTAGCAAAGCGCACTAATTGGTTGTTGAATCAAGTTCTGAAAAGTTTGATAACAGAAGACATACAGTCGATGCTTTCTCAAAATTTAGAAAATCTGTCAACATTTTTCAAAGTTGTTAACATAACGAGCTCAGCTATCGCAGAGGACCGCGCGACGCTCTATGTTAGCAAGTTCATGTTACGTTTCACGAGATATGGCAGTTAGAAAATTTCAATCAGCCAAAGTGTCCTTCAAGGTCATTTAAAGGCATTGGCACTGGTGCCATTTGATAAGCCACATATGATTTCTTATTCGTCTTCCGTTGCAACTATGATTCTATCTCGCACCGTTTCCGATATATTATCACTTATTTCCCAAAATTTAAAAATGTCACGTGACTTTGAACACATCCCTTTTGGGGATAATAGATTATACATGCACTAGTACTCCTGTGAATCAATCAGCATACTAAATTTGAAATGCCTATCTTTACCAATTCTAAATATGTTTTATGGCAAAATTTAAAAAACGGGTTACATGACCATGACCACGCCAATTAGGGGGTATATAGTCTGTCATCCGAAGGCTAGCACATGATCATGATATATTCCACCTGCAAACAAAATTCGACGACGCTCGCTTCAGCCGTTCCGAAGATATGATTGCGGGCGTAGAAATTAAAAATTGGTCATGCGACCCTGATGACCACGCCCCTTCTCGGGGTGGTTTGTCATCCACAAGCTAGGATTAGATACAGTCTACCTGTGTGCAAAATTCTACCTGTGTGCATGATTCTAGCTTTAACCGCATATATCACATATATCATTGGGGCCCCAAAATTTAAAGTGGGTCACGTGACCTTGACCACGTCTTTTAAGGGTAATTTTCCATTCTTACGCTGGGACTTAACATTGCCTATCTGTGTACCAAACTTGACGATTGTAGCTTCAGCCATTCCAGAGATATGGTTGGTGCCCACCAGAATTTAAATGGTTCACGTGACCTGACCACACCGCTTTCGGAAATGATTTGCCACCCGGGATTAGCATTTACTACGATCAACCTATCTACCAAATTTGAAGTCAGTGTCTCCATCCACTGCGTAGATATGACAGGCGATACAAAATGTGGGGTAACTAGGGTCACGCTAGGTCACTGGAAATAGCGCTGTTAGATAGAGCGCATAAAAGTTCCTATTAGCGTTCCATTGTAACTATGTCCTTATCTTGCACCGTGTTTGAGATGTAGCGAGATATTGGTAGAAAATCGCCGATCTGAACCTACCCCACCTCTATTTGGAGCCCAGTTGGGGGTAACCCCGTTGGAATTTTGCGGAGATTTTTGGCATTAGAAAACGAGCTATACGGCGTTGTTTGCGTGATCCTAAATTCAGCCGTTTTTGTACAATATTGGCGTGTGACGGACGGACGGACGGACAGACGGATAGATACACGACGACAGCACATACAGCGCTAGCATAGCGACGCGCGGTAAAAAATCAAATGAATTTTTTTTTAAACATGTATAGTTTTCGACTAACGGTTTATGTTCTGTTCTGTTCTTTAGCTGTCCTCGATTTGACGGTTGGCCACACCATGGACGTACTTTCTCCATTTATCTGTTTTCTGTCATTCTGATTGACTCTTCCACGGGAGTCCTGTCCACGTATTGATGCTATCCATGCATCCAGGCCGTGCGTGGCCTGCGTGCACCTGGCATTGTTCCATGTATTTTTAAAATCTAGCATTGTCATATGCTACAACATAAATAAACCTACTTGCTTACTATTGTTCCTTGTATTATCTCTTTCTCCAGGCAACTTCCTTGCTTCTTCATGGTGTGACGTGACCATAGTATGTTAGCTTCCTTGCTTTGACACTGTCTAACAGTTCCCCCTTTCCTCTATCCTTGTTAAAACCCCACACTCGGTGTATATGATAGCAAATACAATCTTGCAATGGCTAGATGTAATGTGAGCAATTATCGGAGGAGGCTGCTGTATCCACCACTTGACCGATCGGGACCAAATTTGGCATGGTGTTAGTTGGTAACTGTGTAAAACAAGTTGACAAAACGCCACTAAACACAATGAGATACTAAGGTAGTAATAAGATGGTATGGGCCTACAGTTACAGTAGTCCTAGGTTAAAATAATTGATTGGGTTAAGGTTTTACGTCCCACTCGACACAAAATAGATCATTTTGGAGACGTTCTTCCCAGCCAATCTCTTGGCTAAGTAATGAAGAAACTAAACCTAACGCAACAAAAGCAAGCAATTCAAGAAGAAAGTGACCTAAGCTAACTTTAAAGAACACAAAAAAAATCTAAATAAACACACAAAAAGAAGTCTAAACCTAACTAACATAGAGAATTCTCCACCGGAATATGCAATTTTGGTAGTTGTCGGGCCCATTGAAAAGCATTGGGAATCAGTGCTGCGAGCTTTACGCAGCCAGCAAAAAAATCAATACCGACGACAGCGGGACTGCGGCAGCGGCAGCCGGCTGTAATGCAGCAGGTCTTATTCCGTAAGCTGAAAGGTGCTTGTGAACTTAACCCATATTTTGTACTATATTTTTCAGTTACTGAAACGAACAACAGACATTGAAGTCAGTGTTTATCTACACCCCTAGGGGGTTTACCCCCTCACCTCAGACTACACCCCTGGTGGTGTATTTAATACACCCCCTCTATTGGGTGCACAGCGCATACCCAAAGACCCTTATTTCAGACTACACCCGCTAGTATTAGTTGGTAACTGTAATGCTCTGCAGTATGCAGGCAGCTCTTTACACCTACGGTTTGCCGTAATGGTATTTTATCCTAATTTAGAAGTTTTGTACAAGGCCAAAATCTATAGTGCTACGAGTACGACTAGGCACCCATGATATATAATATCGATTTCGTGTGGGACTCCATCTTTTGTACCAATGAACGCTTCATAGTCGTAGGACTTGTGACCCTCCTGCTTTCGGCTTTCACTCCCCCCTCCCACGAGTAAATTTCTAGATAAAAGCCCGATTGAAGTTATGAACAATGTCATCTTTACACTGAAATTACGATACTAGTCCTGTTCAGTTTTGTGTATTTTATGTCAATTTAACAGTGGAGATTTGCTTTCTGAGGGTCGGCAGTATAGAACTGTTTGCCACCAGCAGTCTGTCATTGGACGCTTTAAACAAGGTGTTGCCCTAACGGGACGTAACACGACTGGCCCGCCGTGCAGCTATAATTAGACTGGAGGTGGCATGACGGCATCGCCTGGCATGCGCCGGTGAAGTCGCCTGCAGGCAGGCCGTGGAGTGTTACAGACCCCGACGGACGACGACGACAGACGACAACAGACGACGACAGACACCAGCGACCGTTACTAGTCTGCCCCTAGCTCTTACACTATGTGTTGGCGGGCCAATAATAAAAAATGAAAAGGCAAAATCTAAATAAACACACAAAAAGAAGTCTAAACCTAACTAACATAGAGAATTCTCCACCGGAATGTGCAATTTTGGTAGTTGTCAGGCCCATTGAAAAGCATTGGGAATCAGTGCTGAGGGCAACGATGAACGTCATCCAGCAACGTGGTGACGTTTCTTTGATACTTGATACGTGACAGAAGTGTAAGTGCTTACTTACTTGCTTACTTACGTTTGTTTCTGTCGGTGTTTGTTTCAAGTTACACGGAGGTTACGTGTTGTTGTTGCAGCCGAAGTTCGTTTGGTGTCTGGGTGTCGTGACCTACTTCTAGACTCGCAACCTCGCGGGTTGCACTATGGACAGTACAAGGACTGCCGCCACGAGCGGTCTGCCGCTGAGCAGCTGTCCACGTCGACGTCGACGCGATGTCTGCCGCCACCAGCTGCACAGCCGCATCGCGCCCAGTCTCCGCACCATCACCACCACCACCATCACGACCAGCAGCAGAGGCAACAGCGGCGCGGCGACGCCAGTTCGCAGCAGCCCAACAGTTCCGCGCTGCCGGCGACCGGATACTCGGGCGGCAGCGCTGCTGGAACGACGTCGGGGTCTTCGGCGGGATCAGGAAGCCATCCGCTGAAGCCATCAGTTCCCGGGCCGGGCCCGGGCCGTGACCAGCCTCCGGCGCCGGCGTCCGGATCCGCCGACTCCGACAAACCGGCGAAACAGAAACGACATCGGACGCGCTTCACGCCGGCTCAGCTCAACGAACTGGAGCGTTCTTTCGGCAAAACACACTACCCGGACATCTTCATGCGCGAAGAGCTGGCTTTGCGCATTGGTCTTACCGAGTCACGGGTTCAGGTACGACAAGAACACCTGGCTAGCTATTGATGACCATTATTATCATTACCTGCGCCACCGGTGGCAGAGTGTACTGTTTCTCTTTACCAACGCCGAAGGCAGTCGCGGGGTCGGGTTTCCCCGCCGTTTGTCTGTATGTCTGTCTGTCTGTCTGTTTTTCTGCACGATATCTCAAAACCGATGCAGCTATAGGATCAGCAAACCTGACATACAAATGTTTAACGATGAATCCTGGAACCCATTTATTTTGGGCTCAAAAGGTCAACGGCCAAGGTCACGAGTCACGACGTGGGTCACTGCACTCGTGCGAGCGCTGGCTTCCTCTAGTTGTCTGTCAGGATGGCTCATAAAGTTGTGGGCGGAGTTTCATGGCCCATGTGTGAAATGTCGGAAGGTTAGTGTTGGGCTTAGGGTTAGGGTTAGCGCACCTGCTGCAAGCCGGTAACGACATATTATAGCATAGCAGATATGTACATTCTATCTAGTGCTCTCTAGACTTGTTATAGACTGCGGACTATAAGACTTGTCAGGTTCATTCATATCGGCCTATGCTTCGTTGTCGCAGACGCACGATTTCTTCGCGGTAGCTAAGTTTCTTGTTCGTGTTTCTTGTTCTTGTTCGTGGTTGGTTGCGTGGCTCAGTGGTAGAACGTCGGTCTTCGGCCGGCGTACTTTCTCTGTCCTGCGCTCGACCTGTAGCTGACGGGTGACCACTTATGTGGGTTAACCGTCCGCTATGGGTCAACCAACCAGGTCAGATGAGTAGTAAGCTGCAATTAGATGTCTCTTACCTCAGTTATAGGTGGCGCCATCTGGTGAACGCATACGATGGAAAGGCAGGCATGGTGTATTTGCAGGTAAAATTGTGTGATCCATGCCTGAGCGCTTTGAGATATACACAGTATATAAAGGGCGCTATATAAATACGCTTCCTTTCCTTTTTTGCTTTTCGAGTAAGAGTATAATACAATCATGTAAGTAGATGACTCGTAATGAGAGATAAAAGACTGTCATCACTCTAATTTCTAAACACCGATCTAAGTGTAGCCAGAGCTGCGAACAGTTGACTTCTGTCATAGGCCCATCACTGCCACTCTGTCCGCTTATCAACCCATTTTTATTTTTTTCATTTAATAATAATTATTTTCTTAGCAAACGGCAAACCGCGTTGCAATAGCGGCCGCAAAAGACTACTGCAGTGCCCATGCGAATCAAATGTCATCGTCAGTGACACTTGCATTCTAAAAATAACCAGATGGCTGTATTTGTGGAATGGTCACAATACATTATTTGGCTATCTGTGCACAAGCTGTTTACTTTCTGCATTCGACGATGCCTAGTGTCACGTTCCCGCGATTGAGTGATGACAGCGTTATCTTCCGTGTTACTTATTCACAGTTTCCAACCCAGACCTGCTTTTGTTCCATGTCGATCAGCCAAGCGGCACAGCGGCGACTTGGTTTACCCATTATCGGACATCGGACGTTGCCGAAAATTTGAGGTTTCTTGTACGGAGCGTACAGCACTAGGGAATGATTTTGAATTGATTCTAACAATAAAAATTGAAACGAGACATCCCATAGAAGGATCATTTGGTAGTGAATTTCCGGCGATCTGTAATCATTGCGTAGTTATGGCGGCCTGAAGTCGGAAGACGCTAAAATTTTGTAAGAAATTTTTGCGTTTTTTGGAAAAACGATCCCTTACGGTAAAATTTTCTAAATTATGTTCCGAAAGTTTTCATTGCGACACCGATCGACGTTGCTATGTTCAAATTTCGTTCCGGTTTACTTTAACCACTGGGTACTTCACTCTCCCGCAGTGAAATGCACACACTTTTAATGTCACCCTTCAAATAATTTATTTTACCCGTAAATACTTAATTCCATTATTGGTTGTGCGTAATTACCGAATGCATAAAATTAAGACAGCCTAAGGTTAATAATATTGACTCATCCACGCCAAATTTAACCCCATCAGTGAAGGGGTGGAGTGTAGCACCCCGAAACTGAAAACTACGCAACTTCGGAACATAAACGCCCTACAGAGGCGTGTTCATTGGGCGATTCTTACGAAATTTTCAGCATTTGTGGGTAGCTTTGTGTTTCATTAACAATTACAATAATTGGAGATTACAATTAAAGATTACAATTTTCGCCCAAGAGATTCCGGAGTCATTCGAGTTTACCTCGGAAATGCGTTTTCCCCAAAAATTTTAGCACCTCTTAGCGTCGAAACTGTACTTTACTTTCGATGCGAATTTTAGACGTGCAAAAACGGTTCGGATCTCGTCTGTCACCTTTCCAAGTTTGGTGGGCCTGAACTTTATTTATTTCCCTGCGTGCGGGGCGAAAAAAGTTCAATATTTCTTGTTTGCTTTTTCTTCGTCACGCTTTTGAACGGTGGATTTCGTGCTAACGACTTCGTCATGAAGGCGTTGGAATATACAGAAACAGTTCTGATAAAGCGTAAACCATAGGCATAGGCATAGGCGTGCCGAATTTGGTTGTGATCGGTCACGTGGTGGATACAGAAGCCTACCCCGATAATTGCAAAATTAGTCAAATTTGTTTTATTTTCGCATCGCAGGGTCGACGGTATACACCTATCAAAGTATAAATTTTGGTTATATCCAATCTCATACAAAATTGGGCCCTGGTCCGGGAATAGGGTCGGCGCCAAGCTTGAAATTTTGGTAAAAATCGCGGTATTTTGGCGGTTTTTTCTCCCAGCAGGGCGACAGTGCATACCGTACCAATCCAGTTGAAACATAGAAGTGTATTTCGGGTTCATTCTCTCGCAAGCCGGTGCAATAGTGGCAGTGTCGCCATCCTGCCGGTTCTGCAGCGACTGGTGTAGCAGCGTGCAATTTCTATTTTATTCAGTTATTTATTTGTTTGTTTATTTGTTTATTTATTAGAACAAATCATTAGAACAAACAACAATTATCTAAAACCAACAAACTGAATTTTTGTTGTTTGCTTCCTTAGTTACGTATTTTTGTTTTCACGAAAGTGGAACGCTTTTGTGCCACGGCTCCATTAGAAGGAGATGCGTGTGTGACTCGTGGGTGGCCGACGATGTTTCAGCTTGCTAGTACGAGCGATGACGGCGCGTCGACACGCTAGAAGACATACTGCCACATCTCGCTGTTGTCTTCCCGCTTCCCATCTCCCCTGATCCCTCATCCCGGCTGCAGCAGCCGGCGCATCAAGCAGTGTCGTCGGCGGCGCCGCCAGTAAGCATGCGGATGGGGTAATTGAAGAGGCCGCGGCCGTGGCAACATCGTCGTCCGACCACCCACGTCGCCGACGACGCGGCTTGCCGTTCCATTAGGCGCCGGGCGGCGCGCGGCGATCGGGGACCCATTACCGGCGTCGCCGGCTTTCAACTACACGGAATAAAACGGTCCATCAATTATCTATTGACAGGCCCATTCGTCGGCTGCATGCACGCCGGGCCGGACGTCCGACCCGCGTGTCGCCGTGTGGCATGCATCGCGCGACCTCGCCGCGCTACGACATCTCGACGTGCATGATGAAAACAAGCTCAGACATCGGAGTCGATCGACCGACTTGTCTACCCGGCCGTTGTCGTCTTTCGCCGGCTCATTTGTCACTCCGAGTGACAAAATATATTTCTCTGCGTCGCATTGCGTGCCCGCGAGAGACGGTTAGCACGGCTTCACGCGGTCCTCGAGTGTAGTATGGACGCCAGAAAGTAGTTATACAGATGCGCAAACTCGTAAAACACGGAAAATGATACAGAAGACTAACTCAGTTTGTCGCAAATGGTTCAATATTTACTGAAACAAAATAAATATTTATAATAATCCCGCCACCCACACTATTCCATTCGTTATATCTACCATACGTCTTGATCGACCGGACGACCCAGTTTCCAGACAGTCCACCGAGATGTTGTGTGGTCATGGTCTGGTCTGTGGCGTGACACTCACGATCACGGAGGCCTACTGGACATCGTCGCGACCCACGATGACCTGCCGCGGCCGTTCGTAGCGCTGTATCCTCCAGAGGACGTTGCTACTTGCTATCAATCCAGACCCAGGTCTAGGTCCGTCGAAATCAAGGAAACATCGTATGGTCGGGTCATGGAGTCCTATATACTAGCAATTATATAGGAGTTCATGGTCGGGTGATGGGCAGTATCTCAATAGTCTAACCATGTCCAGAACTTCAGAGTACACGACGTGGACGTGCCGACCATGGCGTCTGGTGGACACTGATGAGTTTCGAGCCGCCCTCCAATCGTCGTCGCTCTGCCGTCCAGAACTGACGTGCATGCAATGACTGCATACGCTGCACCGCCGTCGTTCACACCATCACCTCCCGGCTGCCTGCTTGCTGAGTTCCGGCTACTGACTGTCAGAGACGTCGCCGCCGCTGTTCGTGCTATACCTGACAAGCAGAGCGCCAGCGATCCAATCCCGACGAGCACGCCGGACAGCTGCATTGACGTGAGTTATTCAACCGGTCTCTGCTGACTCTTTCGGTACCGACCATATTTGATGCAGCCTACATCGCACCGCTACAAAAGAAGCCCGACTTAGACTTCGCGGACGTATACGTTCGTACCGACCGCTTTTCAACTTGTCGGTGATGTCCAAGCTGCTTTAGCATTTTCTTGTTGCTCGACAGCTTCTGGACTAGTCGAGCGCGGCTAAACTGCTACATACATACATACATACATACATACATATACAT
>Ga0209780_1004920_pt1 | contig 10430 bp, 3 predicted proteins | sample WorMetexBAHAMAS2_FD_187384 | JGI IMG/M metagenome (GOLD analysis project Ga0209780, IMG submission 187384) | Marine gutless worms symbiont microbial communities from Max Planck institute for Marine Microbiology, Germany - Inanidrilus exumae... | ecosystem: Host-associated > Annelida > Digestive... | reverse complement strand
TCCCCAAATGCCATCTCGATCGGTTTAGCTGTTTTCGCAGGTCTGACGAACGTGATCAACACACAGACAGACCGACGGATCACGCAATTCCGTCTGAAGCAACAATAGGTCGCTATTGCTGATGCCATATGGCCAGAAATACGTACACGTATATGCAGGCCTTACTAGAATACTTGACGCGTTACTTGACGTTACAGATGGATGCAGAATTTGCAGCAATAATGAGCACAGAGCTCGGGTCATCTGACATCAGGAAGAGATCTTCACCTATGCTGGCTGAGACGCAAGAAGTAAGTATCATCAACGCTCGATGTCGTTATCCTGTATTTTTTATGGCCAACCCGCAGAAATTCATACCTGTTAAAGGTTACGATGAGCAAGTCGTTACTTTGACGGCATTAACCAGTTTGTAAGATTAGTTTCACTCAACGATAGAGTCTGAAATAATGCGTGGAGAGTTTAAACAAGGAAACACCGCCTCTGAAGTTAGGCCTACGACCTTATGGCGGAATATAAATGGATGCATTAGTATTATTAACGATATTTGAAAATATGCTTCATTTAGTAGATATATGGCTCAAAATAGGCGTAATATTGAAAAAATAATAAAATTAGGCTACTCCTTGTGATTTTTATGACCGCAAATAACATTTAGATGCAGGATTTTACATTGTGAATATTGTTGCTTTAGTGCAACATTTTATTACACGAATTGTGAAACGGATCACGTAACTCTGTCAATGCTAGATTAAAAAAACTCGGCTCTAACATGAAGTTGATTGTAAACAATGGTCTCTGCCCATCTCGGTAGGCCTATAATACGCCGTGCAATAAAATACGCACGTTTCCGTGGCACCTATGGCTTACCATGATATGGATGCGTTTCGTATGTACCATGACGCAGACCAGATAAATTCAAAAGTAGATTCTTCCGAACCTTTAAAAAGACGAATATGTGACGTTAAAGATGTAGGCATACTTTTGCTAAGCAGCACTGCAGAAATATTATGCAGCGCAAAGGAAGTCAGTTTGATGTCGTTAACGCTAGTATGGTGATATGTTTGTCCAGGAAGTGAGTCCTCTGACATTGATTTCTCAGTTGTGTTGTTCCATCGACCAACCTGCCCAGTCTCGGACAAGGAAGACCATCACAGACGTGCACGCAGCACGTCAGTCATCCTCCTTCAGTGACCAATCAGCAGTGACTGGTATGATGTCTTTCCGCCGTGAAATCAACTTCCGGTCTGGAAGCCACGCCCATTCGTTGTCACTGTCGAATCCCCATCGAGGTCGACGCAGATCAGAGCCTGTGTCTCGACGGTCCACGTATGCCGCAAAGCGACATTTACCGTCGTCGTCGGCGGCGGCGTTAGATTTCTACTTCCGGTCCCTCTTAGCGACCCGATCACTCGCTGCTGGTCTTGACTTTCGGTACCGCTCTGCGGCCATTGACAGACATCGGACTTTCCCGATGTTTAGTGGTATCGCTCGCCCGTGTCCGATGCGACTCGTGCCACGGTTTCCATGTATTTTACCGAGCGGCAGTGGAACGGTCGGTGGACCTGCCGTTGACCCGCAAGTAAGTAACGTACAGTTTCCTACAGCATGTGGTCACTTCCGGTACCAGTCAGTCACCAGCGACTCGCTACCACCGCATCTAGGCTGGTACTCGTCCGGCATAGAATGTAATCCGTCGTCACGTGATCGTGCGGACATCATGTCAACAACAGTGACGTCATCGGTGGACAACGGAATTCATCATTATCATCAGCGACCAGTTGCGCTGCATTGGAATCCGTCCTCATCAGTCGGTTTACGACAGTTACCATGGCAACCAATTTACTGATCAATTTTAGCAGCTGCATTAGTCGGCACTCAACCTACACGAATTTGTCGAAATCCGTCGCAACGTTCGCTTCTTGTTGTTGCCGTTGTGCAGGGCCATCGCAGAACAGAACGACTAAACGATACAAGTATAGTTTTTCCGTAGGTTACGTTCATATCCATTATAAAATGCGCTAAAATACGCCTATTTTCCAAAATGTAAAATACGTTAGAATAGGCTACGTTATACTTCACTAAAAATTTTCGTCATCTGACGTCATCGCGAGTCTGCAGGGCATGCTGTTAAGTGTACCAGTGGTCCTCCTTAGTTTGCCCCGTTAGTTGGTTCCACTCGCACAAAACTGTATTTTTTGTAGCTGCTTATTTAAATTAGTTTAGTAATATCTACACAAGGCCTGGTGTAAACGTTTATTTTTTGAACCAACCACGGTTCAACGTAAACATCGCCGTTAATATAGCGGCAATTCTCGGCTGGTAATTTATTAGGAGAATGTAAAAGTTCCGGCTGAAAAACGTGATTAGTTTACATTGTAAAATACGTTAAAATGCGTGTATTTCCCCCAAACGTATGATACTTTTAATACGTATTAATATATTGATAATAAAAGATACAAGTTTATCTCGCTCTTGCTGCTGCTACAGGTGCTCCATGCATCTTCTTTCTTCGTCTTCTTCGCAGCTATCGTCGTCGCATCCGTCATCGGCGTCTTCTGCGAACCCACAAACACAACACAAAAATTGTTATATATATTAATTAATCCAACAAAAGAACAAATAAAATGACACTGACCTCGGCTGATGTTGCTGCTGCGTCGTTTTAGTCGTCGTCGAAGCTGGCTACTCGTCAACTTTTTGAACAGTTGTCTCGCATATGTACAGTGTGACACGGTACGTGTAAAAGGTAATTAAAGGCAAAGGTAAAGTCACAGATTTGTATAGCGCTTAGGCCCTAATTATGAAACTCATTTCTAAAAAGCACAGGATGGCACGTGTTAACGAGGGAGCACAGTTTTATCTGCCACCCACACGTTTATTCACGAATGGAATGAGCCATCCTGCCTTTATTCCCAGCAGTACAGCATCACCACACTTTGGCCGGTACTCATTTTTGTCCCGCAGACGGCAAGAGGCTGAGTTGGCCTAGGTGGCTGGACAGAATGGTTACATCCGAGGTCGTATGCCCGCCCAGTACCAACCGACTAATAGTGCGGCGGCAGGGGATCGAACTCACGATTGTTGTCGCAAGCACGACACCCTAACTATGAAACAACCAAGCCACTGCCCCGTCCCATGGTGTATATATACTATGGCACGAGGTAAGCAAGATACCACAGCAATCGAAGACATGCGTACTACGTCTGACCTTTCTCGTCATATTTGTGACAAGAAGCTCAGCTATCGCAGAGGAACCGCGAGATGCTCTATGTCAGTTGAAATTTTGTCAACTGCTGCAAAAAGGCTTGCAATAGACGAATCATGAATGACCTTCATTCAAAGTTCCATAGTTCATATAACGCTTCCTATCAGTGACAACTTCTCTATTTGTACCGTTTCCAGGATGTTGTCATTTATTTGCCAAAACTGAAAGAAGTCACGTTACCATAAGCGCATCCCTGTGATAAACCTGTTTCTTTTCCTAAAAATATTACATATTTTAACAAATAATGAATTCTTAATCTGCGCTTGTAAAAGTGGTTTGCGATTACAAAATAAAACTGTCCGTTGCGCCAATTCGTTCAATGTGCACGCAGTGCAGCAAATAGGCTACGTAACTTGAAACAGCGGTTCTGTCTTGCGTGTTTGAAACTAGTCGCGGTGTCGATAGTTCGTGTCGCACTCGCCAGGCGTCGCACACACCTGATAAATTCCTCACCTCTGTCGCTCACTGTACGAGATGGGCGGATTCAGGGTATGGCGATCCACTGCTTTCCAAGGTTTAAGAAGAATAACATTACTGGATAGGTTCGCTTTCGCTTTTTTATGCCGGAAGACTGGCTGTCAATCCGCAGGTCGCAATACTGGCTCTAGGTTTTATATGTTCTTTGCATCACACTAAAGATTCTCAAGCAGGCCTAATCAGTATGAAATATAAACTGTACAAATAACAGTGAATCACTGAACATGCGGTCTGCAAATTTTCTGGACTCTCGACAAGGCGATAAATAAATCTTAATATGAATAAATTATAATGCATTAAAATACACATGTACTGCTTCAGTAATGCTTCCAATTATATATATATCTACAGCCTGCAGGCCGCTCGACAGGGCCGAAACTATCGGCCGAAGGTTGTGAGTTAAGCCAGACTAATAAATAACAAGTACGTCCGTCTTTGGGGACGGCCGTATATCCACACATGCTGAGGGCCAGTATTGCCGATAGACGGCAGTCCTCTCCACTGACGGCAAGTTCGATGTCAGTGGAGGGGACTGGCGTCTATCGTCAATACTTGCCGCCGCGCGCCGATTCGTCCGATTTGGAGCTTCTGGATGAGCAAAGTTCCCCAAAATGGGAGATTTCTTGCCCAGGACACCACTAAACCACCCTGCAAAATTTGATGCCGCTAGCTTTATCCTGGCCAGAGTAATCCGTAACCGTACAAAATGATAAAATTACAAAACAAAACAAACAAAATGTAAACGACTTATCCACACCTTGCCTATCAGCATATGTGGATAATAAATTGTTTGGGGTTGTTAAGCATACAGTCTATTGGTTTCTAGCCGATCGCTATAGAATAACGTATAAACTTATGGACTCCAATTCTACAGTGACTGGACAAACAAACAACAGCTGAGCATGTGCTGAGATAAGAGACCTGGTCGAGTTACATGGTAAATGTATATTCACGCCCAGAAACCGGTCGTTACTATGGGCGACAGTTTTTGAGGTTGCATGACTTTGAAACTAGTTTTAACGAGCTTAGTTGGCGTAAAACTGGTAATTAATTTATGGCGATGTGCGCCTCCGGCGAAGTTATTGCAAGATGCGACCGTTATATACGCCGTGGGCGGGTATGTCCGGTCGCTAAAATGACCAAAATCAATTATTTGTACTGTTTTTTTACTATTTTTTGATGTTCTGAAAAACGAGTGCACCCCATCAACACGTCGGGAAGGCGTACTTTCTACTACGTCTTAAAATTGCTGGTAGGGCTCGAATCTTCAAAACTGTTGCGGATCGGAAATGTGAATCGGGTCGATCCACGGTCGTCACAAGTGTGGCGGATGTCCGTCCGTCAAGCTGTTAATGACGAGTATTAGTGCTCAGTCAAGGGACAGCGTCTGAAGCCGAGATGACGTCAGGCGTGATGAGTGATGACGCGAAGGTGATGACGCATGGACATAGAAACAGTCGAGCCTAATGACCCCGGTCACGCAACTATGGACAACAACGGCTGGCTTCCAGACGTCATAAAAACTCTCATAATTTTGTCTTTTTATAATTTTTCTATGTTTTAGCAGATACGGATAATTAATTCTCAGTTTTTAATCGATTGGCAGCAACAGTAGCAATACAGCAGGCACCCAAGAAGTCTGAAGCAAGAAAGACACATTCATTATTACCGGCGCGAACCCTATCATTGCGTGGAAAGTACCTCAAAGTACCCTGAATTTTCGAATTCTTGCTAATCCAGGATGGCAAACAGCAGTGGTTCTAGTTCGACCGATCGCCGCGAAATTTGATACGGTGATGCAACATGAACATCTGAACCAGTCTGATGGCGAACGACCGCCGTAATTTTTAAAATCGAAAAATCGCCATATCGCAGCAATAGTTTGGTGTATTGCCAAAAATTGTGGCACAGTGACGTATGTAGCCCCTCTGAACCGAACCGATTAAAATTTCAATTTTTTAAAGAATAACTTTGTGAACATTGGGATAATTACACAACATTACTTCCGTTAACCGAATTATGAGATGAATATGACAAGTGCAAAAGGCTATGTGTCGGTAAATCGCACTAAAAGATTCATTACACACATGCTATCAACGAAAGCAACACAATGATGATATTGCTGATATTATTATATCACTTATTTACGCGAAATTTAAAGATGTCCCTTCTGTTGCATGGGATAATCTATCACGCACACACTAATACTCCTCAGTATCAATAACCGGCACACGAAATTTGAAGTACCTATAGCTTCAACGACTCCAAAGATATGACGGCAACCCAAAAAATTGAAAACGGGTCACGTGACCCTAAATACGCCCTTTATGGGTAGTTTGCCATCCCAAGATGAACACCTGGTGTACTTTACCCATATACAAAATTTGTCGATTCTAGCTTCAACCGTTCGAGAGATATGATTGTGGCTCCAAAATATAACATTTAATGGGTCACCTGAGCTGACTATACGCCCCTTTCAGGCGTGATTATTCATCTTAGCTAAGACTTGCTACGTTGAACCTACCTACTAAATTCGAAGTCTCTCTCCGCCGGTTACGAAGATATGAAAAGCGACTCAAATGTAGAAAATGGGGAGTTTGAGGTAGTTAGGGTCAATGGCAACATGCATACGGACGGAGAGACTCAAGGAGTCAAGGCCATAATATATCGCGCTAATAATAATAGAGCTGACTATACGAAAACGTAAAGGGGTGCCATAATTGTTTCTAACGTTCGAAACGTTCTAAAAGTTGGAGGAAAAAGCATTTTAAAGTTACTTTTATTCTCTGAACGTTTTTTCGTTTTCCGTTTTTCGGAGTTTTTCATTTCTGCAACCGATAGAAGTCTATTATTATTTTCATGTGTACTAGACGATAACAACATCCAGAAATGTACGCAGCTAAGCAGGCCTATTAATTTATATTTGTTTAAAACGTGATTGTCTATAACCTACTGCCATACTACTAGCTGTCGTTCAATGTTTTACATTTAACGTTTTTAACTTTTTTGACATTTTTTGAGGAACACGCGTTTTAACATTTTTATTACGTCAGTGAGCAGTCAGAGAACTATAATGGATCTACTAATGAAACGCTGCCCAGAAGGAGATTTCAGTCGAAATCGCTGCAGCTTTAGATGCCATATCTCATCCAACAGGCTAAGTGAGAATAAAGATTATCACCAATAATACAAAAGACGATAAATAATATAAGTGGATATTGAGCGGAAAGCGGAAAAGCAAAACGACCATCAACGTTTCAATAACGCCGCAGTCTCGCCTCCGAAGGCTAGAGGTGTGCGACTTCCAACAAATCCGCTCCACATGGATTCGAAATGTCAAAGACGCGAAATTGGATTCAGGCACAAGCTAGTAATTATGCATTAGCCTAGGCCTACAGCGTGAATTTTTTTGCTTTTTTAATTATTAATTCATGTAGATATATTTCCCCTATATTCCGTATATATCGTTTCCTCAATTACAAGATGAATAAAGTTTTTCAATAAGTTATAAGTTATAACTTCACGCTTCACAATCTGAACAGAAATCTCGATATCTCAGAATTGTTGATTAGTTATTGATCACAGTTGTTTTGTAATTTATATATTCGACCAACGATTTACCTGGAACCTTAATTATTATTATACTTAACGTAACCTGTATCGGCATCTACAGGTTCGGTTGATACGTAGCCTTACTTTTGGTTAATAATAGGCCCTAATAGTAATAATAATCTCAATAATTGTTCTATAGCAGCAAACGTCAAAAATTATTTTAAATGAGGTAAAGCAATATTGAATAGATCCAACTTTTCGTACTTTTCATTTTTTCAAGCTTCAGCATTGTCGACAATAATTGTGGCGTTAAACAAACTGCTATAATTTGTCAGCGGTTTTTACCGGAATTTCGGACCGGGCGGACCGTAATATCGACAGTCCGGCACCTTTGATCTGCCATTACAGCCGTTACTGCAGCGCTTCAGAATAGGCGCCGAGCAATCATGACTTCCGGTTCCGGTCTAGTGGCGACGCCAAGAGGCAGAGGTGCTCAGAAATCTCAAATTGTGCTTTGCTGGTAATCCGCCATTCCCTGAAAATCCACAGACCGGTCCAGATCCACTCATACAGCTGCTACTTCTGCTGAAACAATTCATTTATGAGTTTTCTGACCGCTAAATGATTTGATTTTATGCCATCTAATGAGCAGTTTTGTGCACTACTCTAACGTGTTAGCCATTGGCAACGTACAGTGGCGACGCGCAGTAACTGTCGGTAAAACGGCGCCGATAGATAGCTGAAAGGCAAAATAACTCCCATGCTCATTTTGTCAGTTCCGTAGTCGAACATTTAGACATTTTTATCTAAAAGCGATTAACAGTAAAACGAAAGGACTTTAAATCACCCGGCTATTCTAATGGAACGTATTCCAGGCCACGCAGTAATGTCGGCAAGACTTTTAATTTACTGAACGACAACTGTGAACGAAGGTGGTTTGTCATCATCCCGATTGTTTCTGTATGTCTGTCTCGTCTGGCCCATTTTCTCTCATCTATATCATTCACAAATGCATTAATGTTTATGAAAATGTGGGAATGGTATAGATCTTCAGACGAGAAAAATCACTCTGATTTTAGTGTTATCCTGAAGTAAAATTGGAATAACATTCGACACTGCCATGGTGTGAGCGTAAATGCGCTTTACCGCCATTCGCTGCGTGGCGCCACTGTATTTGCAGAAACTGGGAAAGAACCAAATTCCGTAAAGGCAGCTCAATGGGTATACGCTGTGATTTAGATCTTGTAAGTAAACGCAGTTGCAGTTACAGTGTCATTCTGCAACGAATGTTGAGCGCTCAAAATTCGTATCCGTATCCTTTCTATCTATAAATAGCTGTGGATGACCAGTCCACACATAAATCCATCCGCATTCCGCACCGCTGTCCAAGTGGGTGGTCGGCCACGGTGTCCGAGTTCCGGTCGTGACACAATGACCTCTTGGCCTAGGCCTACCTACTGACGTCACCTCCGTGAAATAATCACTCACGCCGCCGGCCGGCCTCTGTGCGCTGACTAATTGTCGACTCGCACCCGGCACGACAACGGCCTATTGCGGCCGACAAGACGGTTCCAGTTCACGTTTTATCACCTCGATTCACTAGGTCAAGAATTATCCTATGGTAGTTGTGGAATCAGTGACATATTTAGGGGTCAAGCAGTGGCGTATGCAGGATTCAACAAAGGGGGGTGCCAGAAGGGATTGAAACCCCATCGAGCGAAAAATGTCATTATATTATTTATTGACTTAAAATGAAGTATTTTTACAGTGTTGTCTGTTTAACAAAAGAGGCTGCCTTCGTGCATAAAATCAAAAATAATAGAATTTTAAAAATTGAATACGCCACTGGAGCCAGTCACAATTGTTGCGATATGTATTGTGTTCGTTGATTATTAATAATAAGCCCAATAAACTTGTTAATGGTTTCTCTCATTTTAACCAACGTCAGTTGTGTTAATTCATTTAATTTCTAGGAGTATTAATGAGCTTTGTTCACCACAAATGGTAGTGACCATACACAACAAATATTAATTGCATGTAAATGATGCAACAATCTACAAATTGTAGGCATAATCATCTTACGTTGTGGTTAACTACGAGTTACGTAAGTCTGAAATAAGGAAACCCATTTTTAGTGAATTGCTTAGCAGTTATGTCAAAATACAAAAAAACTAGAAGTCACTTGCAGTTATCTGCTGTAATATTAAGAATCTTTGATCTGCTGTGAACAAACACACGACAGTTGGTACATAAAAATATAACTAATTTTATGACATAATAGCGTTATGTAAAATAAACAAAAGTACAAATGAGCAGGTAAATGAAAAAGTATCATTCAAAAATATCTTCGAAAAGTATCTTGAAGATACTATGTTGTATGTTGTATCTTCAGAATACGTTTTAGCAGTTCAGCAGTATCTTTTGTCTTGTATTTCTTTAGATTACTTTTTCAATATTCAGAATACTTTTAAAACGTTTTTTACATATGACTGACCAGCACACCACACTTAACGACGTAAGGATTTCCGATTTACAACAGACTACAAATGTGTACTGAAATAAACTAGAAAGCCCTCACTCGCGGTCGCACCGACAACTATTGCACAAAGAACTCGACAAACAACTAACAGGAGCTAAGCTGTCGCACAGAAAAGGCGTCATGTCGAATGCGCTTTGACATACAGACATCTTTGGGCCTAGAAGTATACAACCGCATGCAAAAATTATCGTCATGTGCTTCCGTTAATGCACGGTGCAATTTCGTAACAGACAGGTGCCATCAGATAGGCGTTCATGCCGTAGCAGGCATTATGCCAAATAATACATCACGTCGCATCATGCGTCCCTATAGGTGAAAACGGAACATCGTTCATCCGGTGACTGTGAACTTTGACACAATGACCTTGGCCTTTACACGTGACCTAGATAAGGTCAAGAAGAACCGGCATATCTAGGTCAAAGGTTATATCAATCAGACCTTTTTTACGTTTGTTCAATTTTATTTTTTTTCCAATTTATTGCCGTGTGTATCGGTACATTATTTACGGTAAACACGGCAGTTAAATAAAAAAAACTAAAGTGGAACAACAAGAAAGATCTGGATTTAATTCAAAACTTACAGTCACCGAGACACAGA
>Ga0209780_1004919_pt1 | contig 10431 bp, 11 predicted proteins | sample WorMetexBAHAMAS2_FD_187384 | JGI IMG/M metagenome (GOLD analysis project Ga0209780, IMG submission 187384) | Marine gutless worms symbiont microbial communities from Max Planck institute for Marine Microbiology, Germany - Inanidrilus exumae... | ecosystem: Host-associated > Annelida > Digestive... | reverse complement strand
ATATATATATATATATATATAGCATTTTACGAAAATATTTAGCTAGAATCGACGCTTACAAGCACCTCGACGATTGCTGTAAGCTGGACCTCCGTGGCTATACGCTTCTTTTTATACAGTATTTCAATACATGTGCTTAGAATTTGTTCGGTCAGTGCATTTTTACGCGTTCAATTGATGAGCTTATGTCATGTCACAACGTTCTGATAGAATTTAATTTCAAAAAATGCGTTATAAAACATTTTAGCAAAGACGAACAATAACGTTTAATTTTTGTCGATCGGCGAGTATATTTTGTTTAGATACATCATTCAGTTAGAACTCCAAAAGTATGTTACAGACTACAGTGAGTGTAGTAGCCGATACTGAAAACGTAACATAACATATCCGTGTATTTAACAACTGTCAGAACGCAATTGCAAGACAATAGAACATGCAGGCATTAAATACTGTCAGTAAACTTGATAAAACTAGATGGAAAGTACTCGGAGAGAGTACAAATCCCCGCGAAAGCATTTCTGTCGCCAACACTTGGCAACACGAGCCACACTTACTATTTTGCGGCCCGTTATAGTTCCGAATTTCCCGACGAAGCTATTTAGTAAACAATCGCTGGTTTTTGTAAACAATCGCCGGTTTACGGAGTTTTTTGACCGTTACTTCCACATCCCTCTACCGATCGTAACGAAACACGAACTTGGTCTTCCCTTTCACTGTTCACCCTAGGAACCTTCGCATAAAATTTGGTGCAAATCCGTCCGCAATTTATTTAGTTATCGTGGTCACAGACAGACACACAGACACACACACAAACCAACGCCGGTGAAAACATATTCCCTCGCTTTCGCGTGGATAATAACACTATTCACTGTTGCCGTTGCTGCAGCGCAGTTGCAGTAGCTGCTGCTGCTGCTGCTGCGGTCTGCGACCGCGGGTCGGGTATTTGCGTGTTCTTTGTTTTGCTTCCTTCACACTCAATTGCATCGGTTTATCAACTATGTCTGTATTGTTAACCGCAACCAGGAACGTGTGGAAGAGGAACGGCGGCAAGCCGAAGAGAAAACGACGAAGAAGGTAACGTCTAACAACGCGTTTTACAGGCATACAGTATGTAAAATTAATATACGACATTATCAAGTGGTTGGTCGTTTAAACTATACGTTGCTCGTTAAATTACGAAATGAGTACCAGTAGATCATAGTTTTTAGCATGTAATGCACCGGCGGCCTTCGCTACTAGTCAGCGCACTATAAATTAGTTGCTGTTGTTGTTGTTGATGATGATGTTGATGATGATGATGATGATGATGGTGGTGGTGGTGGTGGTGGTGGTGGTGAAGAGAATGCTGCGATGAGGTTGCAGAGAAATGTGGTTGTGTAGAACAGAAGGCTGCGTGGTTGTGACAGCTTTATATGGATTCGATGCATTTCACTATTTTAAGCCAATGAAGAGAGCGTAAAATGAAATGCGGATGTGACGTGATTTAGACAGCATTTGGACAACAGGATTTTAACAACAGTGCGTACAAAATAGCTCTGAATCTGTTGGAGGCGGATTATTTGAGACTTGGGTAAGTGTATTAAAGTTAGTTACAGTAATCAAGTTTAAGAAAAACGATGGAGGTTGCAGCGATAGATACCGTATTAGAATCGAAACACGGGCGGATACAGTGAAATTGACAAATATGATAATAGCAAGATTTGGAGAGAGAGATGAAAATAATGTGGTCTTTAGAGCTGTTGTTCATCAAAGACAGAGCCGAGGTTGGGCGCAGAGTGTGTGTTGTTGAATAAGGAGTTACTTTGAGCGCAAATTTCAGGGGAATGGGGTCGTCCACCAACGACTCTTGGCGTCAGAAAATTAGAGTCCCTGGGCTATCACGTAGTGTTGTTTGCGTGATCCTACGTTTAGCCGTTATGATACAATACCGGTGTGTGACACACAGACAGACACACAGACACACGATGACGGCTAATACCCGTGCATCGCTATTAACACAGCAGAGGAAATTGATGCCGGCGAGCCGAGGCAAATCGTCGGCATCGGCGGCGCGCCGACCAGTTTTTAGCGAACGTGAACTCGCGTTCACGTTCGCTGTATGCTATCGCCCTTCCGTCTGTCTGTCTGTCTGTCTGTCTGTCGTCTGTAACGTTGGTGCGCCCTACTCAGCCCGTTGAAATTTTCGGAAATTTTTCTTCGCCGTTTGGTACATTGGCCATCCTTTGACATCCATGGAAAATTTTACGGAGATCGTCCCAGGGGAACCCCTCCGTCGGGGGGTTTAAACGCAAGAGGGGTAGCCAAATATAGCGATTTTTCACCTTTGGAATGCTGTATCTCCGAAACGGTGCAAGATAGGAGGTAAGTTAGTATTAATCACTAATAGGCAGTCGTATATGAGCTTTCGAGTGGTACCAAAATCGGTGACATTGAATGACCTTGAACGGCGAAATGGCCCTTATTGTGGCTTATTTTACCGAATTTGGTAGTTTCCGGGCGAATTGCGTAAAAGTGGTTGACAAAGCCATAACTATGGACAACTTACGATTACTATGTCTAGTAGTAAACGTCTGCAGAGGGACCGCGCGACGCCCACGATATAAATATTCTATAACTGCAAGGTGGATGTAGCAGATTTATAAATTCAAGACTTAATGTGCAGTACTTGGCTATCGTCTAATTTGTTAAACGAAATAGGTTCTCTTTTTTAGTATTTTGAAGTACGTGCGATATCGTCGTAAAAAGTTCACGTTCGCTATCTCATCTCCTGATGAGTTCTCGTCAACATCGGAGGCAGCGGCGTCAACTTTTCGGCGGCGCGCATCTATAGAAAAAACTACGGCTTGCGACGGACAAATAAACGGACCGATACAGACGGCTGGATACAGCATACTCCGTCACGCAGTAAAAGCTCGGGACTTCGCCGTTTTTAGACTCTTTCGTCATACATGCCTCGTGTTGGGGGCGCTGAAAATGACAGACTTGAAAATGACGGACCAAATACCAGATCTCGTACGGTATAGGCCATTTTCCTAATTCACGACGTTCCTTCTCGATCTCCGGAGAGCTCTCTGTTCAAGTTTCTGCTGCAGTCGACTGCATCGTTAATCCAGGTACGCAGATATGCACGTGTTTCATGCGTGAGGCTGAATCTTGCCATTGGTACAGGTAAGACTTGCCATGCGTCCGTGAGTCTGGTGATTTACTGACATTTTGTACTGTGACTGTCGCCAGTGCTACTGCTGCTGTTGTTGTTGTTGCTGATCGATATTGCTATAATAAGCCACATCAATAGTGGCACGTGGTATAGGCTACATGAAAGCGGCCGTGTCACGGCTCATTAGTGATATTGATTGAAGCTCACGTTTACCTGCGTTGCCTCACATTATCTGCTGACGTGTTTCGCGTCACGTGTGCATAATTCTTCACGAAACACGCTTCACTAAAGAGCAGTCGGCTCGCCAGTCGAATGCTGAATGTGCTAAATATATACATTGTGTCCCAAAAAACGTCCACACTCCATTTTTAGCCAACCATGGTAACGATTCAGCTTATCCTGCATCTGTGAGTGACGTTAATTGCTTCGACTGCTTTATGAGTGTTTCAACGCCCGTTTTACCGCGCGACGCTATGCTGGCGCGGTATATGCGGTCGTCGTGTGTTCGTCCGTCTGTCCATCTGTCTGTGCGTCGGTCTGTCTGTCTGTCACAAGCCGATATGTACCAAAACGGCTAAACGTAGGATGACGGAAACAACGCCTTATGATATAGCCCAGGGCCTCTAGTTTTCTGACGCCAAAGATCTCGCCGAAATTCCAACGGGGTCACCCCCAACGGGACACCAAATAGAGGCGGGGTAGGTTACAATCGGCGATTTTAGATCAATATGTCACTATATCTTAGAAACAGTGCAAGATACGGAAATAGTTACTATAAAAGGCTAATAGGAACTCGCATATGCTCTATGGATTCATATCTTCGTAGTGAGTGGAGATACGGACTTCAAATTTGGTATGTAGGTTAAAGATTGCTAGCCCATGAATGGCAAACCGTCCTAAAGGGGGTGGTTAGGTCAAGTGAACCATTTAAATTTTGGTGGGCACCAACCATATGTCTGGAACGGCTGATCGTTTTTGGTGCTGTCAACTTAGGTGGACGGACGGTCAGTGTGGTAAACTGGTGACCGTCGTCGATCACCAGTTTATCACGCTGACCGTCGACATCTGTGTACAGCACGGTGGGCGCGAGACACTGCATCTCGCGGGTCTGTCAGCGGCAGCGGAGACTTGTCGTCAAAGGCTAAGGCGTCAACTATCCTGACAGCAGCCATGGCATCTGTGGTCAGCTGCAAGGGCGGTTCTGATGCACCAACATGGTCCCAGTTCCGGCCAGACTGCTGCGCTTACCCCAGTCAGTCTAATCGACACGTCTCAACACGTTGTGCCTGGCGACACCGACCTATGTGCGAAAAAAGAGTGCATGGGGTCTACCACACAACTATTCGTCACTTTAATGTACTTGTTGTGATGGTTGTCATCGATGGTTGCACATGGAGCAGACAGCACAAAGTTTTTTTTGGTGCAGTCAAGTCTGCACTTCGAGAATTGGGTTTTACGCCCATCACCGCACCCGTCGATGAAGCAATCCGTCGTCTGGACGCTTCAGTCCATGTGTGACGATGCTGTAGGCTATTGTGTGAACGCCTAAAGAGATTGAGTTGGTTTCTAGCGTGAGAGTTGCCGCAGATGACATAGCTACTTTGTGACATGTCAGACGAGTTCGGAATCCACCCACGGAGACCTCCCCTGTGTTGGACCTAGAAACTTCCTGCTCTGACTACGCCACGGTCAGCCATGTCAACATTTGCTGAGATCTTATTCAGTAACGCAATCAAAAACCAGCCGATTTTAGTATTTTTGGTACGTACAATCCTGCAGAAATATGACTTCAGAAAATTGCAAATTTCCCTTATCTCACTTGTAAAGTGTGGCCATTTTACCTTGAGAAATCAAAATTCATCTTTTAACAACAAGTAGTCTTCAGCGTTCGTAGCTGCTACTGGAAAAGTTCTCGGAGCATGAAATTGCTTTTATTTTTTTCACCGTTGAGAAACTGTTGATAGTGGTGCCCTATCAACTTACACAAAGCTGACTGGTACAGGCCTGCGTGCTGGTGGCAATCAATAAGCGCGACATCAGCGCTATGGCCGCCTCCTATGCACGCGTCACGCTTTCAGCAATGGTCTCAGTTGCCCCATCGAAGCTGAGATGTAACATCCTCATTTTACCGCGCGACGTCAATCTGTCTGTCTGTCTGTCCGTCCGTCTGCCACAAGCCATGTAGCACAGTGGCAAATCGCAGAATCACGCAAATAACGCCGCACAATAGATCTTGGAAAAATTCGAACGGGGCAACCCCCAACGGAAGGTTGGGTAGGTTAAAATTGGCAATTTTCGACCAACATCTCTATATTTCTCAGCAACGCTGCAAGACGAGTTGCTATGGGAGGCTAATAGCAACTCGTATGCGCTCCATCGAATGGTGCTATTTCCCATGATATCAAGTGATCCCTGACCTGAACTACCCCAAATTACTCTATTTGTTTCATAATTTAATATTCTCGCTTTTTGTGTTTAAATGTGTTCAGTGTTTACATGTCTTTATCTACATATTTGACGCGTGCGATTGACATGCATTTTTAATAAAAGGCAAACTCACTTACTTACTTACTTACTTACTTATTTACCTACTTTCTTACTTACTTACTTACTTATTTTCTATATTTTGCGTCGTCTTTCATGTCTCCGTAGTGGGTGGACCGTGAAGACAGAGACTTCAAATTTGATAGACAGGCTGATCTTACCAAGTTTTTAGCCCATAGATGACAAAGAGTGGAGCGATCTGCCATGCAAAACTCAGCCATTCGAAACAGTTGCTAAAAAATATTCATCCAATGACGTTGGCACAAGACGTCGCGACAAAACGCATGCTTTTCGGATGGCACCAATACCACTGAACTTGAGTGACCTTAAATGTTACGTTAGCGGTTCGAAACCTTTCTATCTCCCACGATATTAGGAAAAGATAGCATGCATTAACTACGATATATTTACATATGAATCGGAAAGTGCACATGACAACAGTCGTATTGAAAAGTGGTATTATCTCAAACGTGGTGCAAGATAAAGACGTAAAACCTCTAAATAAAATTGATTTCACATGTCGCCTGAACTGGCCATAGCTGGTCATCTGTCGCAGATTAGCAGGTAAACGGTTCCACAGGCGTGGTCCCGAGGTAGCAAAGCTTTTGTCGCCAAAACTGCCACGTGTCCATAGAACAGCGAATGTCCTGTTGGATGTAAAGCGGAGAGAACGACGACCATGCTCGGAAACGACTCGAATGTCAGCAGTGAAGTACGTCGGCGCTTTTGATGATTGACGGCGTTGACGCAACACCGGTGTGGTGTGGTCACGGCGCCCTATGTTGGTGAGTAGACAAGTGGCAGCGTTCTGCACAGACTGAACCTTCCTCAGCAGGGTCTCCAGCACATCATACAACAGCAAGTTGCACCAGTCCAAACGACAAGCGATAAACGCCGGAACAATGGTCATAGCAGCGTCTGAAGTACATGTAAGTGACTGAATAGTTTGTCGGATTTGTCGGAGCTGATAACAAGAGTTTCCGCTGCTGCTGACAGACCCGCGCGACACAGAGGCTCAGCGCATGCTAAATATTCCGTATCGCATCATATGGTAAGCAAACCATTTCTTTTACTCGGCCTAGCTGCTGAATACAAATCTCGACGATGGGTGTGATGAACAGTCGTCCGACGACCATTAGAAGTTTATGACACTCATCGGCGAACTAAGTTGACAGCGCCTGAGATGATCAGCCGTTCCAGAGATATGGTTTGGTGCCGACTAAAATTTAAATGGTTCACGTGACCTAACCACGCCCCTTTCAGGGATGATTTGTCATCCGTGGGCTAGCACTTGCTACCGACAACATACCTAGCAAATTAGAAGTCTCTAACTACACTCACTACGAAGCTATGAAAAGCGATACAAAATGTCGAAAATGGGGTGGTTAGGGGTAGTTAGAGTTACTGAAGGTTACTGAAATAGCACCAATCGATACAGCACATACGAGTTCCTATTAGCGTTCTGCGTTCCATAGTAACTATGTCCCTATCTTGCACCGTTTCTGAGATATAGCGAGACATTGGTCGATAATCGCCGTTTGAACCTACCCCACCTCTATTTGACGCCCCCGTTGGGGGTAATCCCATCGGAATTTTGCCTAGATTGTTGGCGTCAGAAAACTAGGCTCCTTGGGCTATCGTGCGGCGTTGTTTGCGTGATTCTACATTTAGCCATCTTGATACAGTACCGGCGTGTGTCGGACGGACGCACAGACGGAAAGACACATCACGACAACAGCTTATAGGCTACCGCGCTAGCATAGCGTCGCGTGGTAAAAACCAGAACGACAGATGGCAGTGATATGATCACTGATCAGACAGTGACAGCTGGCTGTCTAGTATGACTACAAGGTGATGCGCTGACTGGGCGACCCTGAACACAGAAGACAGCACTGGAATTGCGCTGCCTGATGTGACGTCCACCAAAATGACACCTATGTTTGACCATCGGACAGTTTAAGCGTTTTAGTAGGCGCATCGCTACAAAATCGCCGCATGTGCGAAAAGTGTACTTAGATGCCTTGCATCCACATTATAGCCACATGTAGCCACGTAATCTATCGTCTATGGTCTATCGAATAGCGCAATTTTCCTATTGCAAGCCATTTCGATTTCGATTTTGCGTAGGCCTACAGTTGTGCAGCAGTTGACAAGATTTCAACTGATACAACGCGTCTCGCGGTCCCTCTGCGATAGCTAAACTTCTTGTCGTTGACCGTGGGGCTAAAATCAGAGACGCTTTACTGATGAAGGAGCTGCTGCCAGCGACCTGCAGCAGCTGTTTTGTTTTTGATCCTATGAGGAATGTTCTGTTGATTGATATGTAATGATTACAGCTGCAGTACGTCGACAGTCAGCGAGCACAGTTGCAATCAGACGCCAAGTTCGTCGACGTCTACGTCCAGTCCGGATTACGACGCTACTCCGCCGCTTTCGAACGCCAGGACGACCGTCTGGTACTGGAGCCTCGGCGGCGTGTCCACGACGTTAATGTACAGTCGTCACTCGCGTGAAGTCTGGTGCAACGGAACTGTTATTGACACCGAGGTTCGACCATCAGACAGTTTAAGAGCTTTTAGAGGCGCATCGCTACAAATATCGCCGCGTATGTGAAAAGTGTACTTAAAGGAAATTGTTTTGCGGCATTTGTCAGTAGATGACTTTTATTCAACTTCCTCGTGAATCATTGTTGCCCATGACCATGTGATGACTGATAGGCCTGACAGAGGCATGCAGAGTTATCATGGGCGGCGCCGCCATTTTGAGAGTGGAAGTACAAGCGAGCAAAAAACTTTATCACTTATGAAATTATGGAGGTACAGCAGCAAATAACGTGAGTAATTTGTATAGGCCTAGTATTATAGGTGCCTGTCTGCGTTCACATCGATGGATCCGTGTTTGTTGACTGATATGCATACGTTGTAGGCCTATAGGCTTCTGTAACTGAAAGTAACATAACATAACATATTCGCGCACTGTGACGGATGGACGCGTCTACGCGCTGTGGGTCGGACGTATTGGTGAACCCCAACCACGCGCTGGATAAGTACTGCAGTTTGGCGATTACGACTGACCGGTAGACGATTTGCAGTGCGGCATCATCCATGCCGTGGGCGCGCAAAACCTTCAGGGCGTACATTGTCTGCGCGCACGAGCCGATGACGGTCCTAATGTGTTCAGACACGCTCAGGTTGTTAGTGATGGTGACGCTGAGGATCTTTACTGTAGTGGTTCGCTCGATGCCTGGTATTGGCGACGGAGGCTGCACGCGCGTCTTTCGGCGTTTATCGAAGAAAACGACTTTGGAGTATTTCGCCGGATTTATCTTCATATTGTTGGCCCTCGCCCACGCCTCGCCGTTGGACAGCTCTAGTCTGCCTGTCTACTGCTGGCGTTTACGGCTGGAACTGGAATGATAATGTACGTATCGTCAGCGAACTTGACCATCTGGTTGCCGTGCGTTACTAGTTAAAGTCTGCTGCGTTTACGGTGTATGTCGCCGGACCGATGCCGGAACCCTGGATTATGCTAAAGGATATTCTCTCGAAAGATGATGTCTGGCCCTTGTACTTAGTGCAGTGTGTGTGGCCGCTAAAGAACACGGTCAGCCAGTTGTATACACAGTCAGGGAGTGACAAATGTTTTATTAAGTATGTTTTATTAATCACGCATTATTAGACATTAAGTATCTGCGTTATTATCTGCAGGATTGCCCGCAGGGTAAACACCAGTATTGGGATTAATCATAGGTCGACATGGGACCATTAAAACTGTCAAATCTAGGAAATTTGGAATACAGACGCTGAAAGGGGCGTGTCGTTGGATCGATTCTTACGAATTTTCAGAATCTGAGGGTAATTCCATAATAGTTTTATATTTTTAATTTGGATTGTTTCGCATAAGGTAACATAATTGATTCGTTTATTGATCATATTGGCAAAACGCAAACTGGATACAGTTGTTATAATGACGAGAGTGCAGTAGCATTGTCAGTTTGTCCGTAAGCAGTGAATGTAGTCAGTGTCAGTAAATGTTTTTATTCACCCGAAACGATGCATAGCTTTGGGCGAATCATGGAAATACTCTACGGGGCAAAAAACGGTGTTCACGCGTTCGGCTATAAATCCGCCGAAAGTGAACCGATTTGGGTGAAGTCTGGAGCACTGTGAGCACATTGTTGGGGGCTGGCCCCGGCAGATTTTGGGCGCGATGCGCGCAGTAGCGACAGTTTGAGAGGCAGCCGAAATTTTGTTTTTATTTGTCACATAAATAACGCACGATTTCACCAATTTTCCGTCGGACAAGTTTTACGACATTTGAACACAACAACGTTGATCGGTGTCGCCATGTAAACTTTCGCAAAAATTGCGACTTCACCCAAAATTTCCAGGTATTGCGACCAGGCCGTTATAACTACACAATGATTACAGATCGCGGGAAATTCACTACCAAACTGGCCCTCTACGGGATGTCTAGTTTCAATTTTTACCGTTAGAATCAATTCAAAGTCTTTCCGCTGGGCTGTACGTTCCGCATAAGAAAGTTACCTACCCTAATTTTCGGCAACGTATTAAAACCAATAGTAAGCCGCAGTGCTGGTGTGGCCTGACGACCGATATATTGCTGGGGAGCTAAGGAAACTTCCCATTCTTCCGGCTAAAGCTCAGTGGGTGGGTTCGGTCAGTATGAATGACGACGGATGTGAACTCTAGGAGACATCGGTTGACTAT
>Ga0209780_1004918_pt1 | contig 10432 bp, 4 predicted proteins | sample WorMetexBAHAMAS2_FD_187384 | JGI IMG/M metagenome (GOLD analysis project Ga0209780, IMG submission 187384) | Marine gutless worms symbiont microbial communities from Max Planck institute for Marine Microbiology, Germany - Inanidrilus exumae... | ecosystem: Host-associated > Annelida > Digestive... | reverse complement strand
GTAGTATCTTGAAAAAAAAGATACAAGACAGAGACATGGTTACAATAAAAACTAACATGAAATCGTATGTGTTGTCGATAAGAGATATTTTCGATGACCTTCTGCGATTTTGAAGGTCACTTCGGCTGTAATTAACCTTTAGGAGCCTATTCCCCATACTCCGGAAAATATGACATAGGCCTAATTTAGCTAGCAACTGACGCATTGTAAGTGCAATATCTCGTAGCGGTCCTTCCGTCTTGCTGCTATCGACATCACGGTGGTGACGGTATTTTTCAGTCTGCTTATCGCGCAACCTCGCGAGCGGCGTGGAGTATGTTTTAGCTCAAGCCGGTCGAGTCACTTGCAATTCGTCCTGCGCGCCGTTAAATGATCGCCTATGGCTCTCTGGGCGCAGACAAATCAGTTTAGCGGGCGAATCGTTCGTTCAGTCAGAAGTTGTGCGCGTGGCTCGCGAGCCGAGCCGCATGGTTTAATCATTGACCAGCTGTCAAAGTCTTTGTGGTCGTCAGTAATCACCAATGGAAACAGAGGTGGCGTAAACCTGGCATTCGTCGCCCAGGAATGCTTTCGGTCATGATTTTCTGTGCTAACCGTTTTTTAGCCGCATCGCATGCACTCAGTGCATAAGATGCACATAAGATGCATGCGGCCTATTGCTACAGACGGAGTAGCGTGGTGTGTCTGTGTGTCTGTCTGTGTGTTTGTCTGTTGGTCATGTTCATGACCCCCGAAAAAACGGCTGAACCGATCGAGATGCCGATTGGAGGGTAGACTCGGGTGGGCCCAAGCAACCATATATTACATGGGAACAAGATCCCCAAGGGAAAGGGCAATTGCGCGAGGTTGTTCGGCTCATTAAAAAGCATTGGGAGTCAGTGCTGCGGTAATTTACGCAGCAAAAAAGTCAATAACGGCGACAGCGGGACTGCGGGAGGCCGGCTGCCATGCTCCAGACTGGTCGGTGTCACATTACGTTGTCTCCCCTGAAATCCCCCCTGCGATGCGGTCTTTCGTCAAAATTTTTTGACCACTTCTTATTTTTACTGGTCACTTTGTGGTCCAGGCAACGCAGTCGGTCTACTGTGTGTGCGTGTGTTGTGTTCGGTCCGGATGATAACTTTCGAACGCAGATATTTGCATAATGGTTCATCTTGGCCGTAACTAGGTCAAGATCGTAAGTCAAGGTCGTGGATCAAAGGTCAACGTAACAGGAGGAAAATGTTCCTATTCGGGTGAAATTGAAAGTGAAATGGGAAAAAGTCAGTTCCGTTTCAATGGTTAAAAAGCAGACCTTAATTGGAAGCTGTAAGTAAGTAACAAAGTGGTCAGTGCAACCGCGAATGAGGGCTTTTCTAATTATTTACTTTTTTTCATTAATTTGTTATCCACGCCGACGGCAGCTGCAGGGGTAGGCCTAGGGTTTGTGTTTTTGTCTGTTTTCCGCACGATATCTCAAAAACCTATGCAGCTAAAATTAACAAACTTGGCGTAGAAATGTTTCACGATGCGTCGTGGAAACCCATTTATTTTGGAGTTAAAAGGTGAAAGGTCAAGGTCACGAGTCACAAAACCATTGCCGGTGTGGGTGAGTATAAGTGCTGTTTTTTTCTAGTTGTTATTGTTCCGTGCGGTAGAGTAATTCCCATGTATCCCTTACCTATCATATTGGATCATGCTACTGTACTGAGTGACTGACGGTGTAATCTCGTCCGGCAACAACGCTGTTAATTGTTGCGCTCATATATATCTCTTCCGGGAGTTAGTCCCGAACAAATTATTCTTAGGATAGAATGGATAACGCTAACACACGTCGAGAAAAAAGCCCACATTAATTTACATACTTAAGCTGTAGCATGGTTCATATTAATACAAATTATACTGCAAAAAATTAACGGCCAGCATAATTTCATGACACGTCTTGAGATCTAAAAGGAGTAAGACATAACAAAATAGCTCCTTTTAAATCTTACTTTTTAACATCTGCACAATACAAACCGCATACATCATATGGCATTATCAGTAAATAAATTCAACTCAGTTGATTTTTACGCAAAACAGTTAAGTAATAAGTATTAGAGAAATTAAGGGCGATCAGCTACAGATTATCGCGCGCGTCTCCGATTAACACTTCCGCTTCCGCTTCGGTATTGCTTTTAGCAGTCTTTAGATCGTGTCTAAGCGTCTTTCGATCTTCTTTACACGACTGTAAAGTGATTACTGCCATTTTGGTGTCTTAATTCCTTTATTTTATTTATTTTAGTTCATTTCTGTCAACGTGTTAATGTTAAATAGATTTCATTTGTACTGAGTAGTGTTCACTTGTTCACACAGGACATACGGTGACAGTGCGTAATTTCTTCATTCCTGTCTATGCCAGCTGAACATTCTGGCCGCCATCTTGTAGGGCATGGGAACGTAAATACTTTAGTAGTTCGTGTTAGTTTAATGTCGCTTTCTGACGCTAGAACTAAGCTTTTCTTAAAACTACTGATTCAGTTCGATTTAAATAACGTGACAAATCTTCACCAGTTAACTTAGCACAGTGCGACATCATGGCGTACAACACGGAGATCACGATCGTGATCATAGATTACGGTGACGTCACTTCACCCCATGCATAGGCGACGATGATGTAATGCGCCATAAAATACCGGCATGGCTATTTTACATTGCGTTGCGTTGTGGTAGCCTATAGCTAGACGTGAAGTGCAGTATGATGAGACAATGGTAGTCCTACATCAGTCGCATTTACAGTAAGACCTATCACAGTCAGCCGGCAGCTCATCGACTATTCACAAACACCGATGACAGCGCCGCCAACGCCTCTTCTGTCCACTTGAAGATAACTGAATATTTCATACGCGCGCCTTTGAAGACACAAGACGAAAGATCGCCGCCTGGAAATTGCCGCTCGGTCCTAATTGCTGCCGGCACGGGCTGGCTGCCGCACGCCAATGTCGTCGCACGTCGCTTTTGAGCCGATTTTTCCATTAGCGGCGCCCTGCGGTGGGAGCGCCGGCCTCGGCCGCAAATCACGATTGTTCCGCGGCAAAAACAATTATTTTGGCGGCGGCGACGGAATAGAAGTTTTAAGTTAATCGTCGACAGCGAGTGGCCATCCGACGGACTGACCGATTGATGACCACCTAATGGACACCGGGGTCTACGGAGACCATTACGTTATGTCGTTCGCTCTCCGCTGCCCCGTCCTACCTCTCTCCCCGCGGCCGACTGGAACACCCAGTTAGCCCGCCGGCGCAGATCGAGCAATCATTTTATTTGACAGAATACAATTTCACTAATTGGTTTCTTCTCGTCGGATCGTCGAGGAGTGTTTACGGCGACTTTCACGATCCCGTGAGCCTAATCGTTTGAACGTCTGATCGGTCTCGGTTAGCTGGTGAGGCACCAACACCAACCGACAACCCTCGTCATGAAATAGAGAAAGTGCCCAGAAGACGCAGAAGCTAGCTTAGCAATTCGACTCGGGACGTTTACAATTCGACCTCGCCCGAAATTCTGCAAAATCTCCAATCGTCTCCACTTGAGTCAGCGTTTGCATTAATTAAACTGAAGTGTAGGCCTACTTATTTCGCTCTATACTGCATGCGACAAAATTGGCTTCGATTTATATTACATCAATAAATTTCTAGAATAGGGGATCTCAACGTGTACTTTATTGTGTAGAACAGCAGATTTGCATTCGTTGAAATACATTCGTTAACATCGACTGCTTTACGTCAGACAACCTCTTTTGCCGTGTGATACATGGCAAACATCAGGGGGAAATTGACCGTTTATTACCCACGTCAACTGTATAGCCGCCGTCGTGGGGTAGGGCGTTCATTCGCGACTGTCTGTTTGTCCGCGCTCTAAAAGGAAAACGGCTTGAGCTATCAGCACTAAAGTCTGTAGACCTCGGCATGCACTGACCCTGAGATCAAAAGTCAAATCCGAACACTAACCTGAGGTTAGGGTTAGGGACAACGACACGGGGTTATCAAGTGTCAACACTCAAAACTTACATTCGCCCGGCGTGAGTCTGCATGTCAATACGACTGCACATTTCTTCACTTTTTCTTTAGTTTTTTGCCTCTTGCATTTACATATTTACATGTATACTGTGGGCCCTATGTGATGGTGAAATAGCCATCAAATTACTTATGTAAACCTATATCATACTAATTCTAGGCCAACACAAATGTCCGTACACTGTCAGTGTAGCACAACAAACCAGAAGAAGCCTGCACTCACAAGAGTTCAAAAACCCACGCCGGGGAAAACCCAGCGTGGCTTACGGACGCACCCAGCGTCAATATTACGTTGTCTGGACTGAAGATTGACACAGACGTTGTGACCTTGACCTTTTGACCCCCAAAAATTAATGGGTTTCCAGGATTTATCGCGATACTAGCTGCATCGGTTTTTGAGATATTGTCTGTTAAAAAAGAAAGACAAACAACGGTGACAATCCCACCCCCGCCACTGCTGTCGGCATGGCTAGAGTCATTCTGTATTTAGCTGTCAACAGGATTTCTTAAAAGCTGCAGACGCCGATAATATCATCTGCCATTTTCAGCGCGTTTTAGAATTTAAAAGAATTACTTGATCTGACAACTGAATAATTTTCAATCTCGACTAGCCGCCCATCTCAAATAATCAGCAGGACTGTCGCCAGCGGCAGCATGTTATGATGATATTGATGTCGGTCAGTGGTCACTCACTGTGGTCACTCAGCCGCGAGTAAACGACAATCAAACTTGCCCTGCTCTTCTGTCGCCATCCATGTCCACCTGCTACAGCTCTTGTCCAGAAGCGTCAGCTGGCTCAACGTCAAAGTACCATTTGTTCCGCTATCAGCTTCCGTCACTAAGATTCTGATTCTATTTCAAAACAGCCGTGAACGCACGCGCCGAGTTTTGTCAACGACTGTGGGAAAATAGAACGAAGCGCCCAACACGCGACAGTGAAGGCGTAGACGAGGCAGGTTCCCCTCCCCAGCCGTAGGGAGTCTGGAGTGAGTTTCCAGTGGGGTCCCCAGGATGCATAAAATATGTACGAACTGACAGAAGCAGTTGCTCTGTTACAATCTTCTAAACAAATATACATTAACTTCCGAAAGTCAATTCAACAACAGTATAACACAAACTGTCATACTCATATTAAACAGCAGATGAGTTAATGCAGAACTATATCACGATTTTTAGCACTACTGACTGGACAATTGGCACTCAAAAGGAATCAGACTATTATGCGTGTACAAAATGACCCAAAATGTCCAGTATACGAGGAAGAATGAAACATCCCTTAATTTATAGAGAAGTATTGTGCCACCATGCCGATATGAGGTTCAAAAAATTATCGCTCAGTTATGGCTGGGCCCCGACCCTCCGGTGCCGCTGGACATTGACCACCGCTGTTCGCCCCTTCTCAGCGCCACTGAGATGAAGTCAAACGAATCGAGATCTCTTGCGAGCCAGTTCCGCTTCCGTTCCAAACTCGCAATACTGCGGCGCGAGCTCGTAATCAAACATGAGGTTCAAAAATTTATCGCTCAGTTGTGGCTGGGCCCCCTGACCCTCCTGGGCGGCTGGACACTGACTACTGCTGTTTGCCCCTCCTCGACACCACTGAGCCGGAGTCAAACGAATCGAGATCTCTTGCGAGCCAGTTCCGCTTCCGTTCCGAACTCGTAATACTGCGGCGCGAGCTCGTACAGCCAAGACGGCTCAATGGCTGTCACGTCGCGCATCAGCAATCGTTTTGACGTCGCCTGGACGACGTCACCAAAGAGGACACAAGGCGCAGGTGTCTCGGTATACAGAACAGACGACGGATGAACGGCCAGCTCGACACCGTCACGAACAGTTCGATAGACACCAGACGCTTCAAACCGGGCCGCGTTGGCAAAGAAGCCGGCAGTCAGACATCGACGAATTGTGTCCACGTCGCCGGCACACGACTCCACCGCGACCTACACACTCCAGTAACTTACTGTTCACACTTCACGTGTGTAAACTATCAACCACTGTGATCTCGAGACCAAGGTCCCAAGGCCTCGAAACTCAAGTTCATTTTGCCAACGTCCTGGTCTGAGACCTGGGTGACAAGGTCTCGGTCTTGCCGAGGTCTTGGTCTGAGTCTCGACACCTCATAGCCGTACTGTTCATAGTATGAGACTGGGATTTGGGAATGTTACATGGTTTTAAAAAGTGTTCACTGCTGAATACTCGAAACAATTCAACGACGACGAATACTCAGCACAGCTCTGATGCATCATATTCAACATACCACAAAACGCGGCACAATTGGAGTACAACGGCAAATTCTAGGTGCATTTAAGGCAACGAGGAATGCTAAACAACAACGAATGTGACCACAGTTTGGTAATTTCTGAACATTCACAAAATTATAACTGCTGGCGGCAGGGAACTGCTGTTGTTTACGATGTGACTGACAGTTTCGCATTCTAGAAACAAACTGACACTGAAGTGATACTGATTAAATAATACCATATGACCGTCAGTCCACCAACTATTGTCCGCTATGGCCTGCATTATTAAGCCAAATTGTCTGCCCAGCACAGATGTGGCCTATTACAACAGATGTTACACGTAGCGTGGGTTGTGTGTGTGTGTGTCTGGTAACCCAGACATGCCATACAAAAACGGCTGAACTAATGAAGATGCCGTTTGGGGAAGGGAGGGGGTGGGCTGACTCATGTGGGTCCCAGAAACCATGCATTAGAGGGGGCCAAGATCCTACAAATCCATTCGCAGGCCCGAGGGGTCGGACAGCAGGCAATGCGACCTTTTGCCAAATTACTTTAGACACTCAATCAGAATTATATTTAGCATTAGATACTAAAATTAGCCCGTGCGGGACTGACGGTCGACTCTTCACAACCGACGTTTCTGCCAAGTTCAAAGTCATGTGACATAAAAACAGGGATAAATATAAAAAATCTGGCCCAATCAAATTTAGATATTGTGCCCTAGCTTAAGAATCAGTGGTCAGTTGCCAGCTCCCTTTGTTAATGGCGGAGGAAATAGCTTTTGAAAATGGAAAGATTTCCAACTTTCAAGGGCTAGCGACCTTGACCTTGGGTCAGGTCATACTGCATACCGTCGTGCATCACTCATCGACCTTTACCTACATGCCAAATTTCATTGAAATCAAAGAAACTTTTTGTGGATGGATGTAAGGGTCGACCTAAAAATGTAGTGATGAGTACCTTGAACTTCCGCAGCATCCTCAAAAGCTGTTCACGAAGCTCAACAGCTCGACAGAGTCCTCGATAATTGACGAAGTGATTTCGGCACCATTTGGAACTTCGACCAGATTGCTCAAATGCCAGAAACACGTTGAGCAGTGTAATGTGGTCACCTTCGGCTGCCGAAAACCTCCGCCTTTCCTTCTCGGCAGCCATTTTGTTCTTCGCCGAGGAGACAAATACGTTCTCAATCTGCATCATCGACGCGATGGTCAGAATCTCTTTGCAGCAGCCAAGTTCACCTGACGCAAGGAGTGCGCGGCCCAGCATCGGAGGAACGGGAAGCTCAGCCATCTGGACTCCGACAGGGTTCGTCAGGTGAGCATTGCTGTCGACGGCACCGAGCGCAAACAACAGTTCCACGCCGCGGACGAGATTGCCAGCAGGTGGCGGAGACAGGAAAGAGAATCGCAGGATGTTGTCGATGCCGAGAGCTTTCAGCTGGAGAACAACTGGCGCCATATCACAGCGCTGCATCTCTGCGACCATTGCTACTGGCAGACGGGAGTATGACTCTTCCGTGTACAGCCGGTAAACCTTACAGCAAACAGCATTCCATCACTATAAGTAACTGTCAGGATGGTGATACAAGCGCTAGTATGCAGCAGTGCGGCTGTAACACTTACAAGGTATTCTGAATACAGATAATATCAGTGAGCAGGATATTACTGTGACAACGGCATGTGAAGTTTTGATATTTTAATATGTAAGACTTTATGACAAACAAATAAATAAAAACCAATCTGCCAAAGAACTTATCACACAAATCAAGTTTCGCAAAGATTAAGACATGTTTTCTTGATTTATGTCGCAAATGTTTGTGCCAAGTTCGAAGTCACGCGACACAAAAACTAGGACAAATATTGACTGACTGAGCTTTACCTGGACAGACAGTGATGTCAGTCCTTGTACTTGTCCTTAACAGTCTGGTCCTTGTCCTTGAGGTAAAGTAGTACTTGAAAATGTCCTGTCATGTGATGCTTTACTATTCAAATTGTGTGTTATCACTGTGCATTTTACAGTTGGAAACGATGGAAAAACAGTGATTATCTGCTTCCAGTTTTCCAAGACATTTTACACCCCACTTTCATTGGCAGCAGTTGAACGAGTGTTCTCGAACAGTGGCTTTACTATGTACTATGAGACCACATTGTGCAAAAAAGAGCGATTGTCTGCTAGAGACACCCGTGCTTTGTGACTATTTGTGTGACTGTCTGTTTATAGTAGACCTATATCTGTGACAGTGTTGATTTATTGGCGTTGCACTAATCGTCTGATGTAAAAGTCACTGTCATTGTCCTTGTCATTGACAGCCAGGTCCTGGTCTTCGTCCTTGTGACTTAGTTCCATGTTAAACACCTATGCTACCAGAGTGGTCTGTAGATATCAAATCATTATGGTACCTTGCCAGATCGTACTCGGCCAGCGCGGCCAGCTCTCTGATCAGCCGATGCCTGTGATATCGGTGCAACAACCAGAGACTCTATGCCACAGCCCGAGTTATACGCCGGCATTTTCACAAAGCCGGCATCCACTACGTATACAATTCCATCGATTGTAACGGAAGCTTCTGCGATGTTCGTCGCGACTATGATTTTCCGGGTGCCACGTGGTGTCCGCTCAAAGACCCGCAACTGATCTGCGCGCGGTAGACCTCCATGCATCGGAAGTACACGCATTCGCATGGCGTCGCGCGGCAGCTGCCGAGCTTCGGTTATCAACGCCCGAACCACCGTATCTATGTCATCCTGGCCAGTGAGAAACACAAGAACGTCACCAGCTGGCTCGCTGTGATGTATCTTCTTAACGGTGTCGATCGTTGCCTGGACAAAGTCCGGGACCGGATCGAGCGAGTAGAAGACGTCAATGGAAAACATTCTGCCTTCCACGCTGAGGACTGCCACATCATCCTTGGATGGGTCGCCGGTGACGTTCGTGTTGAAGAAGTCTCGAACCTTTTCGGCGTCAAGTGTAGCCGACGCAACGATGACGCGCAACTCGGGGCGACGTCGCTGGATCTTTTTGACAAGTCCGATGACGATGTCCGTGCACAGAGATCGTTCATGTGCCTCGTCCAGCATAATGACACTGTAGTTCGACAGCAGAGGATCGGACATCATCTCGCGGATCAGCAGACCGTCAGTGACGAATTTCAGCCGCGTCCGCGACTGATTACAGCGACTGTCAAATCGAACGGCAAACCCGACCTCATCTCCGAGTACAGATCCGTGCTCTTCGGCGACGCGAGTGGCGACGGTTATTGCTGCAACCCGTCTTGGTTCAGTCACGGCGACCACACGACCGCCAGCAGCCCATCCAGCCTCGATCAGGTACTGTGGAATCTGTGTACTCTTACCGCAACCGGTTTCACCGACGATGACGACTGTGCGATAATTCTCTACAAGATACAGGATGTGATTGCGATAACTAAACACTGGTAAACTCTGTCGCTGTCGTTCTATGGAAAACGACGCGTTGGGATTGTAGACCACGGCCGATGAGGCAGCCTCGACAATGTTCAGTCTCTCTTCCTCTATATGGCCACCAGGAGTGTCAGCTCCCGGTTTCCAAAATTTCACTGTAGGCCTGGAAGCCATTGGAAAGCGAAGTCTGCACCAGATACAGCATAAAATGTTTTTAAAGCAGTAGATGAAATCAGATATTACAGTCTTCATTAAAGTAAATGCATACCATTAAAAATTATCAGCAAAAAATAAGCTAGGGCCAGTTAACATACAATTTTTATAATGCAATGTTGTTCTATTTAACAACTAGGCCTATACTTAGTGCTACTTAGCACGTGACATGTCTGAAGTGTAAGTTTGCATTTCAACATTTGTGAGCATATTGCTAATCGTTCAAATATGTAAGTAATCTACACTATTAATTAGCCAAATGCTATAACACTGGGCAGAGCCTATGACGAAAGCAGAGCTTTTCCAGTATTAGATCTACAAAGTCACGTAATCTGTTGCAGTGGGCAGTAGGTTGGCAGCAGCACAGCAGCTATTACAGACGAAGGCAGAGGTCGCAGCATAACGTAGACGTAGACGTAGACGGAGTTTACGAGCGCAGGCCGAAGCCTCTATGCCCGCATCTTGAAATCACTTCACGATAAACTACGTTACTAAAATTCCTCACACAATACTTCACTAC
>Ga0209780_1004917_pt1 | contig 10433 bp, 7 predicted proteins | sample WorMetexBAHAMAS2_FD_187384 | JGI IMG/M metagenome (GOLD analysis project Ga0209780, IMG submission 187384) | Marine gutless worms symbiont microbial communities from Max Planck institute for Marine Microbiology, Germany - Inanidrilus exumae... | ecosystem: Host-associated > Annelida > Digestive... | reverse complement strand
CGCGGAACTAATACAGATCAGAGTATCGCAGACAGACTCCATACGAAATCATTGGCGTCAGTAACATTGCGGGAACGTTAACTTCCCGGTAAGCAGCCCGGCCGCCAAACGTTTTTTATCCATTATTGAACATACTAGAAATACGTTCTGTGGAACATGGTATCTGCTTCATAGCCGAGTTCATTTCAATTTTTTAACGGTCGAAACGGTCAACAGGGTCAAACTGCATCTGCGCGCCAAATTTTGTCAAAATCGCTCGAACCGCGGCGGAGATATAACAATTTTTCGATTTTTCCAAGATGGCGGCCGTCCGCCATCTTGGATTTGTAATGCGTACGTGGGGACCACCCAAGAAGGGCATTTGGTGGTCTTTATCACTGTGCAATATTTGGTTGGAATCGATGCAGTAGTTTTGATAATATGCATGTTTTTCGATTTCGCGAGTTTGGCTTAAAAACGCCTATTCACGCCCCAAAATTGGGGGTTTTTAGGGAAAAAATAGGAGAAGGGGTGGGGCGATATTGACCCCCAACGAACTCGTTCTTACTTTTGGGGGTTTACACGTCTGTGTTCAATTTAGTGAAAATCGACGAAGAAATGCAACCGTGAGAGTGTCCACAGACACACACACACACGCACACGCACAGACGCAAAACGATTTTATTATCTGTCCTATGCTATAAGCTATAGCTGTGGGGCAGATAAAAACTGTCATTCCTGTACTTCTTGACCATGTAAAAGTGAAGAAAGGTCAAATATTGGCTCATTTCCCTACTAGTATACGGCAGGTAATACGTTGGGAGAGACGCGCCCCGCCTCTCTCATCCCAGAGTTGACGCCTGCGCATATGATTCCGCTTCTGCGACATTACAAAAGTCTGCGGGCGGCCGAATATATCATTGCAAAAGCTTTACTTGAGCATCTTGTTGAAAATGACCTATTGTCGACTAATGTCGAGAGCTCAGCACGCGTTCCTAAAAGGGAAACTAAAAGGGTTGCAACGTTGCAGCTCTAAAACGGCAAATATCACTTTGGTAGGTCTCCGCCTAGAACGTCAAGCACGCCGTTACCGGCGAAGTCATTTCAAAAACCATAATCACTGCAAATGTGACTGTAGCACGGAATAATAATTGGTCATTTGTTCAATATTAATACAGCGCAGATCCATCAATTGCCACGTGACTTCGCTGGTTAGTGCGTGCTTAACATTCTAGGCGGAGTCCTACCAAAGTGATATTTGCCGTGTTAGAGCTATAACTATGTCGCCCTTGGTTGTTAACTGGCCAGTTTTTACCATTTATAAAGTTAATGTCGATAGCTCAAAAACCGCAAAAATCATAAACGTGATACTACTCATCCGCATTACGCTGACACTCAGGCGACGTCATGCTGAGTACTCGCCGTTGCATTATGTACAAACTGCAGTTTATATAATAAATTATAGCCCCGTACGGGACTGACGGTCGACTCTTTACAATGGACGTTTCTGCCAAGTTCAAAGTCACGTGACACAAAAACTAGGATAAATATCAAAAATCCGGCTTGATCGAATTTAAATATTGTGCTCTAGTTTAAGCATCCGTGGTCAGTTGCCAGCTCCCATTTAGCTTTAGAAAAATGGAGGGATTTCCAACTTTCAACAAGGGCTTGTGACCTTGACCTTGGATCGGGTCATACTGTATACCGTCGTGCATCACTCATCGACCTCTACCTACAGGCCAAATATCATTGAAATTGAAGAAACTTTTTGTGGACGGACGGGCGGACAAACGTACATTTGAGACCCACTTTATTAGGTCGACTCAGAAGAGTCGACCTAACTAGTACAAGTGGGTAAGTAAGTAAAAGCGAACCGGTACAGAGGAGCTGGGTGCAGTTGTCGGCGCTGAGGTCGCTGCCGTCACAGTCATCGCCATCGTTCAGCGGCGACGGACTGTCACAAAAACGTTGACGATATCGGCGACAGTCTGGGTCACAGGTTGACCACGACGACCACGATGACCACTTGCCGTTCACTTGACACGCATAAGCATCGTATCGCACCGTCATCGATTAGTTCGCCGTAGTCCGCGAAATACGTCGAGCGTTAGTATTAGTAGCATTAAATTTCTTGTTCTTTTCTTCCAGAAATGGTGAATAAAGCTGAATATATTAGTAAGAAAGTGGCGCCGACATCGCGGAAATGCCACGGCGACGGTGGATAACATTCACCGAGCGTTTTCAGCTTCCGCTTGAAAGAGCTAGCTAGTGTCCAGTGACAGACTGCTGTTACTGCGCTACATTTTGCCAGATACGTTAAGTAATATACCGGAGCAATTGAAATATAGAGATAGGTTTCATGCATTCGACCGTGGATTTATTTCTTTGTCTAAATATTTCTGAAATATCGACCAAACACAAGTTACAACTGTCACTGATGAAACACAGACCGTACTACAAACAAGTGGTGAAATAAATAATTTTGACATAAGGCCGCATCGCCATCTTGTCACCCACCGCGGAGGCGAATGGATTCGTCCGACCTTGACCTCATCTAATATATGGTTCCTTGGACCACATGAGTCAGTCCTCCAGACGGCATCTCGATTGGTTCAGCCGTTTTTGCGTAGCAGATCTGTGTGACCAACACACAGACAGACACACAGACAGACCACGCTACGTGTGACATCTGTCTCGATAGGCCGCATTTATGTTATGCATGCGATGCGGCCTAAAACGTGCACTGTACGTATCTATAACAACATGCCGTATACACACTAATAAATAAACATTAAAATATTGATTATCAGTCCATATTTGGTATCGTCATGCAGCAAATGAATGCAATGATACAAACCGAGTAAATCGAATTATACGACAAAAAGTTTGTTACATTACACTTTACAGTTTTCTTTCAGAAGTTCACAACCCACCATGTGTTAGCAGCATTGTGAGTTACGAGAAAAATGAACAGATTCAGCAAGAAGCAAACCTGTTTAAACGTCGTCAAACATTTCATTTTTCAACGTATCATTCAAATTGTCCAAATTCATTAAAAACGTTTATCCCATGCATCAACAATTTTTCTGAATGTCTGATGCCAGAAACGACATTTGCTGAAATGTACGTTTAATGACCTCAAAATAATGAACTTTGAAAGATAATAACACAGAGCAGTATGTAATGATCATGACGCATTTCTCCAGGCACAGTTTGTGTTACAGTTAGACAATGTATTATATAACTAACTTACTTACGACAGTAAATTTTGTGCAGCTTAATATACAAGTATGTCGGTCCTCCTTATTGTCGGGCCGAAATGTACGCTGGCTGCGTCGCATGCTGTCCCCTGGTGAGTCATGGAGGGCAGGGACAGACAGACAGACAGATGACGGACGGACGGACGGACGAAAGCTAAACCGTTACATCACGCTTTCCGCTATAGACGCGGCCAGCGTAATAGACTAAGGATAAATTAAAGAAATTAGAAAAATAGAACTGATAGGCAACGTAACATTATTTTCTATTTAAAGTCATTGATATAATCCAAGTGCTAATTATTTCTTCATGTAAGAAACAACTCAAAAAACGAAACTCAACAGACAGAACCGATAACATAACGTGTTTGACTAAATTCATACGTAAGTGCATAACTCGTTACGTGAAGAGTTGCAGCGTCACTTGCCTGGTACTTGAAAACTGTAATGACCTACGGTTATCTTACGGTCTCTCGTGCCTTCCAGCAGCGTAACAAAGCGATAATAACGTCAGTAAGTAAGCACAGACGATGACAGTAATGCTAACTAATCAACAGTTTTTAAATAAATAAATAAATAAACAGTTGTCACATCTCATAACGTTAACTGCATACCCATCGCATTGCAGCAAATTACCTTTGTTTTACCAAGTAACCATTGAAATTTATCATCATCTTATGGGGAGACAGCATCAGCCATACTCAAAGTCACCGCGGTATGGGGGCCCGGTCTTTCAGGCCAACTGCACTTTTCTCCTAGAGTTAAGAATTCGCTCAGTAGGCCTAGATGTTGCGCGACCGTCTTGATACGACTAACAGAGATTTTGTGTGTAGGCCAATGCGTCTTAAGAAAGTAATGCGGACTTGTGCCATAAAGAATATCTGACTGTTTTGGACATTACATATTTAGTATTTACATATTCTGAAGTTTGTAAGAATATGAAGTACATTAAAGTAAGTTCACTATCCAGCCACACAGTAGCACACGCCCATTCTCGACGGTAGTTAGGCGCTATTATATTAAACGCCACCAATGATCATAAAATCAAATCAAATCAAATTTATTTGCCATAAGTTCAGTACACAATATAACAATTCATAAGTTTGCATTGCGTTTGGCTGGACAGAAAGGCGATAACTTTGCACTTATGTCTGCCCATGACAACTAAACCTAAAAGTAAAAATAAAATAAAATAAACAAAAAATGCCAGAAGACACGGCATTGAACGAGTATTTAGTAAGGCCATTCTTCGGACACCCATTCACCCAGTCCCCTAGGACTTCTGAAGTTCTGACCCCCTTGAGCCTTCGGTCTGCTGCAAGAAAGCGTTAACTAAACCAGCTCGGATCAACCTGAGGAAATAGCTGTCAACTGTCAAATCACCTGGCCATCGTATTTCAGACAACATTGTTATCCCGCCTGGCCTACTTGATGTCTCCACTATTATATCCAGCCACACAGTAGCACACGCCCATTCTCGATGGTAGTTAGGCGCTATTATATTAAACACCACCAACGGTCATAAAATGCCAGAAGACACCGTTCGTTAAACCTTTTTTGTTCCTAAGAAAGTAATGTCAAAGCTCGTGCGTTAGAAGTGTGTGATTTAGATGAAAAGTGTATGAATTCACTTGCTTTTACGTTAAACAGATTTTTCATGGAACTATTTAAGACATCTGATATCGAGATTGTGAAATATTATCACAGTTCTTTTGGTTGTGAATTGCCTATACGTGTAGTTGAAAAAGCCACATGACAGATTTATTGTGTTGTTTGTATAGTTAAGTTTTCTTTTTTTTCTGTACAGTTTCAAGGTGAATGAAGATGAATATAATATAATAGTCCAACCAGAATTATAGGGATCGAATCACGGCCAATGTCGGTAATCGTTCAAACACAGCGTCCACAATGATCGTTTTGCCATGATGGTTGGAAATCGAAATTTTTAAGTAAAACGTCAGTCGGCATATGACACACATGTTGACGCTTATGTGCCAATCTTCTCTATTCGCACGGGCAATTGCTTCAATAAGTTCTGTTCTGCTGAAAATAATAAACTTGGATACCGCACATTACTTACTTACACGCAAGAGTAATAGTGCGTGCAACGGTGTAGTGAGGTGGTTGGCGACTCACCGGTGCACGGACTAGAGCAGTGTGACTTGTGTACGAAGTCGCCGTCACACGTCGCTCCTCCGTGTAGTGGTGAAGGACTCGAGCAGATACGAACACGTCCTCGAACACCTCGGCCACACGACACGCTGCACGCGCCCCATTCACTCCATGACGACCATTCTCCGTTAACTGCGCCATCGTCATCACCGTCCGCGTCACAGGTAGAAAGGTAAACAAGCCTCAGCTGACGCAGACAGACCCGCGCCACGCGCTGCCTCACGCCCATAATGTTGCACACAAAGGTGGACGCTCAGTGTGATAAACTGGCGACCGACGACCGTCCACCTAAGTTGACAACACCTGTGACTGTCGACGTGCAGTTGCGACATTTTCTAAGTCCAGAGTCTGGGACAAAGTTCCTTATTTTTGACTATGCCCGAATTCAAGTATAACACACTGTAGGATACGTGGAGGCTAGCCTCTGTGCCAAAATCCAGATCGATCTGTTCAACCGTTTTGACACAACACCGGCTTGTGACATACAGGTACACAGGGCCATAGCTAATACTGCGCTAGCACAGCGTCGCACGGGTAACTAGAAAACATAGGCGGTCGTATCGATATGCAGCCGAAGCTAGCACAGGTATACGCAATAACGGCGATGGTCACTAGCAACCGTGAGACCGTGACGGTTTTCGTAACCGTGTGACCTCGACCTTCGACCTGGTGGCCTCAGGGTCAATGCATGCCGAGCGACTGCTATAGGGTATAAGTGTACCAAGTTTGGTATTGATAGCTCAAGCCGTTTTCCTTTTAGAGCGCGGACAAACAGACAAACAAACAGACGCGACTGAACGCCCTACCCACGCCGGCGGCTATACAGCCGGCGTGGGTAATTACGTAGCGCAACGTTGCTTACATATATTTTGACCATTCGTATCAGACAGTTGTTGTAATATTAATAATTGGACACCGGCTAGCTTTGGATATATTAAATGCACCTATGCCTTTAATTCTGTGGCATCTGTAGTGAGACTTGCTTGTCTACTTGGGAAACCGGTTCAATAGCATGACAGGGTCGGGTCGCAAAGCGCGGTATTATGCTATATCATAATTCTTTGTCTGTCCGTGTGGAAATTTATTGAACGAAACAGTCGACGTTAAATTAGTTAATCACAGCATTAGTAATGTAGCGCCACATTTGTCAGCTTTTAAAGAACCAAAAACTGATATTTAAATCCAATTCTGCGTGACGGCAACAGAAGTGATAGTCGTCGAAGGAAAGACGGCAGTGACAGACGAGGAAGACAGTCTCACAGATTGCTCTTATCAACGTCATGTGATTTTGATTATTAACAGTTAGAAAGATCTCCAACTGACATGGAGCACCGCGAAGTCCCTTTTCTACAACCGAACCTGTTATGAATGCGGGTTTTCATTCTATTTGGATTTTTTAACCTTGTCTGCTACTTGCTTGTGATTTATAACTTACTTTCTCACATGCGTATCACATACCTAGCAGGACAATGAAATAATTATGACGATCTTCACAATAAAAAGATTTCGTGAGCCTATCTCGCGGACTTCAAAGAAATTCATTAATGTTGATCTGATTTCAAGTGATTTGAGTTGAACAGTTATATTAAGGGCGACGTCAGATGTCAGCTGCCCGCAGCCGGGATGTGCGGATGAAGGATCTGATGAATCACCGGGAATGACCGACGTGCTGCTGCTGCTGCTGCTACGAGGCGAGCATGTCAGTGAGTGAAGAGGCGATGTAATATCACAATCACGCCGTGACGAGCACGACTTCACCGCGCATCAACGCGTTCATACGTCCAGCTGCTGACTGACCACGGTCAACTCGGCTATCGATGACCACTGACCACGCAGTCGTGTGATGAACGGCGATCTGTGTCAATGATCAACGCGTGTATATTGAGACGTTTTGGTGGCTTGTCTGGTCAGACTGGGGCACGTTCCACCCCCCGATTTGTTATCCCCGCGAAAGCGACGGGAATATGTTTTTACCGGAGTTGGTTTGTCTATCTGTCTGTCTGTGTGTGTGTCTGTCTGTGACCACAATAACTAAAAAGATTGTGGACGTATTTGTACCAAATTTTATGGGAAGGTTCCTAAGGGAAAGGGAAGACCAAGTACGTGTAAACCGGCGATTGTTTACATTTTATACTTCTAATAGTAGGTGTGGCAAGTGTTGCCAAGTGTTAACGACAAAAAAACAAATTTCGCAATTGGGTAGTCTTGCGGTTATCCAGTGAACATACCGAATATGCAATTCATGAAGGAACGTGATTGGTTGACCAACACTGCGGCAACGGCTGTTCCATTAACCGCGCATCCCCATTGTGGTGGCAATCCGCAATAGATTTTGCGGGGAGTTGTACTCTCTTAGAGTACTTTCCATCTAGTTAATATTGAATGTCAATGAATGGCGAGTAAAGACTAGAAAGCCCCCACTCGAGGTCGTACCGAACGCTCTAGCAATATTTTCCATCATTTGACCTTCAGATGATGTTGACCTTCGAATATGACCTAAGCTGAACTAGTAAGCCAAAATATCTTGGTGAAAGGTCACTCGATTCAAAAGACATATAGACACCCGACAAGTTGCTCTACCTGGGTCACTGAAGTTGTCAGCGAAAAAGAAATCCCTTGAACTACAATGTCGCAAGAAGAAACTTTACACGACGTAGCTGCATACAACTGAACCATAGTTTTCACGCAACATATTGCTATTGCGTGAACTGTTGTTAATAGACTCATGTGTAAACTAGTGAAATACACCCTAACCATAAACCTAATGTGTTCCTTTTTCATTTCCAAAATTTAGTAAACTCTTCTCCAGTCAATAACTCACCTGTTCTCCAAATTTCGTGAAAATCCACCCGTAGATTTTCGAGTTGTTCTGCTAACAAACAACTAGACAAACATGGTAAAACATTACCCCCGCCAACGTGTGGCGGAGGTACGGTACTAATAAATGAGAATAAGTACTGAAGACGGTGAGCAGAGCCGGTTCAGTGAGTCGTCGGTTGGCAAGGTTCTGCGCTCCACACGTGTAGTTGCCGGAGTCGCTGAGTCTCGTCTGACTGATGATCAAGTTTCCTTCGTTTGAGATGATGAAGTTGACGTCACGACTTGTGTCAATCAACTCGCCGTCTTTCAGCCAAAACGTCTACAGTACATTCACAGTTCGACATTCATACATACATTACAAAAAGCATTAGTGCCTGCCTGATGATATTACAATATTCATTCAAAACATTCATCTTATATATAAAATCGAATTTGTGCGTGTGTCTGCCTGTCTGTTCTTTCTTCCTTATACACGGCCACAGTTTTGAGCAGATCTGCACGAAATTTGGCATGTGACATCGTTATACTCTACATATGGTCATAAGGGCTTAGCGAGCGTCGCTCGAGCCCGCGGGTTGGCGCTTAGCGCGCCCGAATTGACAGGCGGAACGGATCGAGCGCCGTAGGCGCGAGAATCGAGTGCCGCAGGCGCTATAAGTGTGACCGAGCGCGTGGGTGTGACCGAGCGCCGTAGGCGCGAGGGTGAAGCGCTAGTTCAAATATAAACTCAATGAATATTTACTGCAGTCTTTAGAGTAAAACACATGATGAAATCTGAGTGGTTTAGTCACTTAGTGTGTTCATTTTTCGGCCGCAGCGCCTGCACATGCGACATTTGTATCAATAGGTCGTATCTATGCAATGCATGCGAAGCGGCCTAAAAACTCTAGATGTCGGAAAGGAAGGACAGCACAACAGCTCCACATCTTGCAGCGGGCGGGATACATCTTATCGCTTTAATTGTCTGTTACTAGTATATTTTCCGCTGGGTGTCTCAGCACATACATATGGTCAATGAAGCTGTGTGTAAAGACTGGAAAACGCTGAGGAACAAGGAAGTTGCGGTTGGCAATCAAACAAGTACTCATGTGATTGAGAAGCGTACGACCTTCAACGTCGCGTAACGTTATCGATCAGGTGAGGGAGAGCCATGTCCGTCGGAGTGCCCACTTTGCCCGGCCATCTCTCTGCCGACGTCGTAGCAACTAGTTGCTCTACTCCTCAGCTTGGTCCGTTCCTCGGTGCACGACAAGACTGCGACTTAATTAAGATGCTATCGCGGCTGCTGCGGCGACTGTACAGCAAGATGCTATCTGCAGCGTCGGACCGTCCGTCCTACTCGCAACAAACTGCTCGGCTACGACGCGCGTCGCCGATCGCAACAGAGTGGACGTGAGATTTAATGACGGGGCGAGCAGAGGTCCTCACTAGCAAGTACCGAGGTCAGCAACCACAAGGCGTCACACTCGCGCCATCAGACGAATTTTTAAGACTTCAGTCACATGCCCCCTAGTCACGTGACGTTATCAGTAAGTAATCCGTTACCGAGTTGCACGTCGACTTTCGCCTCACATCAGTCACGTAGCAACGTCTTCTTCGCGGTCTGCAACCGATCGATAAGTTCGAGCCCGTTTTGTTGACGGAAAGTAAACCGTGGACAATTTGGCAGAATTTGCATACACGGTAGCTAGTTTATTCGTAGCAAAATGTCTCTACGGACTTTAAATTTATGAAGTACAGAAGCATAAATAGAGAGTATTCGGTGGAGCGCATACCTCCACCACAGTGTTGTTACTGGCAAGCAGCAGATGCGCTAACCCTAACCTAACTAGATGCGTGGCAAAGCCCAGCGTGAACCCGCCCGGCGCGCAGCCCGACTACAGGCGCCATCTGAAGAATATGATTGAACAGAAATGCTTGGCAAAGCCGAGCGTGTGGTTCGTCATGCGCGATGCCGCAAACTCGTCTGTAAAACTCAGGGATAGCTGGACCAAAGTTCACAAAATTTTTATCAGATGTAAAGGCGTCATCGACGGTGTTAACTTGCGCATCCTGTTGCAATACGCCCATCTCCTGTGCAGGGCTTAAATTGCTCCAGCAGAGGTGGTGGATCTCTAATTTTAGCTTAGTCTGGCATGGCATCTCGATTGACCCGTCATTTTCAAACTCTTTTGTTAGCTCGCGTCGCTACGCATCTGACGGTTC
>Ga0209780_1004916_pt1 | contig 10436 bp, 10 predicted proteins | sample WorMetexBAHAMAS2_FD_187384 | JGI IMG/M metagenome (GOLD analysis project Ga0209780, IMG submission 187384) | Marine gutless worms symbiont microbial communities from Max Planck institute for Marine Microbiology, Germany - Inanidrilus exumae... | ecosystem: Host-associated > Annelida > Digestive... | reverse complement strand
GCCTAGCTGATTGGGCGTAGCGAAATAAGGTAGCCCAGCATTTAACCATTCTGTTGGCTTAGGTTTTTTTGCGGCACCAAAAAATATAGGCAGACCAATAAAATATCCTATTGAAACTAAAGGAATTAATTCTTAACTTAATGGCATTGCGCCGCTAGTTTGGCGCCGAGGCTGACGCTGACGGTGCTGATGGCTCTGCTATTTCTATTAGTCCAATCGAGACGTCCTCGTTGCTTATATCAGGCCGGATTAGCTTGAACTCCACTATTTCCCTCTCAAGATATGAATCAAAAAGCGCCTCCGGGCTGGTGGCATCGATATAGCGCAGTTTGCCTTCTTGCTTGAAAATCGTAACGGTGTGACCTACCCCGATTCTCTGTATCTGCTGTATATAGCGGAATGCCCATCGGGCATCGCCCTGACATGGTCAAGCAGTGCATTTTTGGGCTGGCTGCCTTTGCTGACGAATTTGGGGCTATTGACATCTCCCTCTTCGCTTAAAGCAAATTCTACCCATTCATTATCGTCGCTAAAAAGCGTGTATTTCAAGCTATACTCGGTCAGATACCCGGCCATGCCATCGGGGGTCGACGCGAGCCCCGGGCTGACAAGCGCTTCGCGGTTAGCTGCTGCTAGATCGGCCTCTTTTCCGGAATTTAAATATTTGAATATCCCGAGCGTTCTATGCCCGCAGGCGTTTTCCGTACACGGTTCGTTAGCGTAATCTTCAAGATCTAAAAACTGTTCTTCGGAGAATTCCCCGGTTTCCCTAAAAGAGGGAGGGCTGCACCCCCCCCCTCCGCACCGTTACCCGCTTGAACGGCATTCGACCAAACGAGAATACTAATTAGAACCACAAATAAACGCATTGGACAATCCTCTCATGTGTTAAAATATAGTAAATTTTCCAAGCCTAAAATCGGTCGTCGGATAAAATTTGAGACCAAAGATTGGATAACATCTATCTGCCGAATTTCGGCCGCCTCGCTTAGTCTACCATACAGACATGGATTTTTGTCCAGCCTAATAGTAAGCCCACGGCGTTTGCCATGGTGCCATCAATTCGTATTATACGCGAATAGAAAATTCGTAAAAATATCTATTTCTGCAAAGATGTTACATAAGCAAGGATAACTAGTTGACAATGTTGCGTCAGCCATATACATTTTTTTATGTTACATTTGATATGAATGGCTTATTTAAAAAATCTAAAATCAATTGATATTCTTGTTTTGCTACAATCGCAAATACAATAGTTTCTGAAACCTTCATGTATTCATGAACAATTGTATTTCTAAAACCAATGGTTTTTTGCCATTTTTCAAGTTCGTTGATAATGTTAAGTTGATGTAACAATTCAAACACGTCATAAGCTGAAACCGGAATAGTTTGCTGTTTTAATTTTAACAAATGTTTTGCCTTGCCGATAGCATTTTCAATTAATACTTGTAAAGAATGAATAATGCCTTGTTTTTCCATTTCAGAAAAATTATCTCCGCTTTGTAATCTATCTCTTGCCTCTTCCAAAATTTGTTGATGTAAACGGCAAAGTTTTTCGGTTTCAGCTTGATAAAGTTCTATTTTCATGTTGTAATCGCCAATAAAAATCTTCTTCTAAGGACCAAACTCGCTTGTAAAATAGGTTTAATTCTAATAAGCCATCGCCTTTTAAAATAATGCCATTTTCTACCACTGAAGACATTATGGATAATGATGCAGTTTGTAAGTCAACTATGTCGATTTGGTCAAGATTAGTTTTAAGTAACTTAGCTAATTGTTGACGTAATTGTTCTTTTTCAATTAGGCGATCAATATCAGAGGGATTATTAATCCAAACCGCGAAATCCCAGTCGCTTTGATAATTATTACTTCCATTGGCTCGGCTGCCAAAAAGGAAGGCAAAATTAATATTTGATTGATTAATAAAAAAATTTTTTACTATATATATATTTGTTTTTCTGTTCATTTAAGGAGGAGATATTTAAATGTTCAAACTTTTGGTTTTTTGGATGGCGATCCTAATCACGTCTGCCAATCATGCTGCGGTACCACAAGTTGTGGTGACAATCAAGCCGATTCACAGTCTCGTAAGTGGAGTGATGGAAGGTGTGGACACGCCCTATTTATTATTATCTGGCGGAGAATCGCCACACCATTACAGTCTGCGCCCTTCGCAAGTCAGGCAATTGCATCGGGCTGCCGTAGTTATTTGGGTTGCTCCCACTGTGGAAACGTTTTTGGAGAAAGTCGTGGCTACGCTGGGTGACAAAACCAGGATTTTGCGCTTAATCGAGGTGCCGGGTTTAAATTTATTAAAAGTACGCGAGGGCAAAACTTGGGAAACCCATCATCATGACAGTGGGTTCGAGATAGATTCGCATATTTGGCTCTCGCCTGACAATGCGAAAGTTATAGTACAGGCAGTCGCCCGGACTTTGAGTCTTGCTGATGCCAATAACGCCGCTCGCTACGCGGCTAACGCCGTTCGTCTGGTTGAACGACTTGAGCAGCTTGATCAGGCTTTAAAGCAACAATTGGCTCCCGTCAAAGAATTACCTTATTTAGTTTTCCACGACGCTTATCAGTATTTTGAACATCATTATGGGCTAACAGCGGTGGGCGCCGTCGCCTTGTCGCCGGAAAGCCGTCCAAGTGTCAGGCGATTGTATCAGTTGCGAGCCAGTATGAAAAAGCAGCAAATTCGTTGTGTCTTTAGTGAGCCCCAATTTGAGCCCGCCTTGGTAGCCACTTTGATAGAGGGCACCTCAGTACGGCGCGGGGTATTGGATCCGTTGGGGGCGGATTTGCCGGTAGGGGTTGAGGGTTATTTTACTTTGCTTGGCAATTTGGCTGAGTCGCTCAGGCGGTGCTTGCAAACAGCAGGGTAGGAAATTTTATCATTTTTCCTGCTCCGGCAGATAGTACATCAAGTGTGTAGCAGCGAATATGTTATTTGAGCTTGAATCGTTTGTTGTACCCAATGAATTTCACGATTGACGCTGCATTTTTATAAATGTCTTTTACACTTAAACCCTTAAACCCTTAAATAATTCATTACGGAGATTCATGTAATCCACGTTGGAATTCATAAGTAACGACAAAAAGCGCGGTGTATTAGCATGTCCTAAATACTAATAAGTACCGAAGCATAAGTTATGATGCTTTTTCATTTATATGTTTTGAACTGTGATTTGTATGATTTTTATGATAAAATAACCTCACATTAATCACATTAATCACAAAAATCACAGTTCAAAATACTAGATAATTTGTGCTTCAGTACTTAGATTTTTTCCCCTGGCGTAGCCAGCCATCAAACACCCCTGCGCCTCTCTATATTTAGCTGCAGTTTTGTCCACAATCTCCTGCGGTAATATCGGAGCGGGAGGTTTTTTATTCCACCCAATAGTTTCCAAATAATCTCGCACAAATTGTTTATCAAAACTAGGGGGGCTAACTCCAACTTGGTACTGTTCAATTGGCCAAAAACGTGAAGAATCCGGGGTCAAAACTTCGTCAATCAAAAACAATTGTGCCTTTTGATTTATACCAAATTCAAATTTGGTATCAGCGATAATAATGCCACGCGCCGCCGCATAGTCACGAGCCCGACTATAAATTTCAAGACTGACTTCTCGCACTTGTTTAGCCAAACCTTCGCCTATTAAGGCACAAGTATCTGTAAAATCAATGTTTTCATCGTGTTGACCAGGAGAGGCTTTGCTAGAAGGCGTATAAATGGGCGTGGGCAATTTTTCGGCAAGTTGCAAGTCTGCTGGTAAATTGATTCCACAAATGGCACCCGTATTTTTATAATCTTTCCAGCCTGAGCCAGCTAAATAGCCGCGAACAATCGCCTCAATAGGTAATGGTCTGAGTTTTTTGACAATTACCGCTTGCCTTTTAATTTGCTGATATTCGGTGTTATCAGATAAAATCCCCACCAAATTCATGTCAGCAATATGATTAGGTACTATGGATGCGGTAAAATCAAACCAAAAATTTGAGAGTGTTGTGAGTACCGCACCTTTATCGTGAATCGGAGTGGGTAGTACCACGTCAAACGCGGACAATCTATCCGTTGCAACAATCAACAGGCGTTGCTCATCAAGCGCATAGATGTCGCGGACTTTACCGCGCCGGAGCAGTGGTAAACTGCGTAGTTGAGATTCAAATAAAGCTGTAGACATGTTCAGATTTCTTTTGATTACTTAAAAGCGACGTAACTTTTGAACTGTGATTTTTCTGATTTATGTGATTTTTGTGGGATGCTTAATAGTAGCATGTAGGGTGGTGGGCAAGCGGCAATGCCATTAAGTTCAGGACAAGTTATTGATTTTTAAAGAGACAAATATGTGCAGGACGGGGTTTGCAACCCCGTCCGTAACGTTAAATCCTGCTATTTCCGCGATCTAAAACGTTACGAACGGGGTTGCAAACCCCGTCCGGCGATAGTGCTCAGCCACCTAAAAATCACATAAATCACAGTTCAGATTGATTTAGCAACAACCATTTTCTAAACCAACGACTATTGTGCGAGCTCATCATCAAATAATTATACTACTATTTTTTTTCTGCAATACCATTTCCACTTACGCAGAACAGCAGTTTGCCTTGTGCAAACCTTTTGCTAAAATTGCACCACCACGCCCAGAGTTGCCGCCGCCAGAGGGCGACTCCGTCCGCTTATTTGCCGATAAGGGGCTTGTTGAAGAAAAATTGGGCACCTCTACCTTTAGCGGCGATGTATTGCTACAACGGGCGGATCAAATATTGAGTACACGTATCGTAGCCTATGACCGTAATAAAGACGTGGTTAATGCCGATGGCGATTTTATTTTCTGGGATAATGAATTTGTTATCAGTGGCAACAAAATGCAATTGCGCCCTGGCAATCAAGGTGAAATGCAAGAGGCTAAGTATTGGTTATTAGGGCGACGGGCACGGGGGCATGCTGAAAAAATCATTAAAGAGTCTAAAGACATATTTCATTTTGAACAAGGAAGTTATACCACATGTGCGCCCGATAAAGAAATCTGGCGTTTGGATGCTAATAAACTCACCCTAGATGCTGGTAAATCAAAAGGCACTGCCCGTCATGTGTTCATACGCCTTTTGGATATACCCGTATTCTATTTTCCATATTTATCTTTTCCACTTGGTGATAAGCGCCAATCAGGTTTTTTGGCACCCAGTTTCGGCAGCTCAGATGAGGCGGGCATTGAATTCAGTACCCCTTATTATTTAAATCTTGCCCCTCATTATGATATGACTCTTACGCCCCGTTTCATGTCGCGGCGCGGTTTATTATTAAAAACTGAATTTCGCTATTTGACTCAACAAACTGAGGGCAACTTGAATGTTGAATATTTGCCCCATGACAGTTCTAAAGGGGAGAGACGAACTTCATTAAGTTTTAAGCATAAAGGCTATCTCACAGCGCGATGGTTTAGCGATATTGACTTCAATTACGTTTCTGATGAACGCTATTTTGAAGAATTGGGCAACAATCTCAGCATGGCGAGTATTACCCATTTAGAGCGGCGCGGAGATTTAAATTATTACGGCAATGGCTGGATGGGATTAGGGCGTTTGCAAACCTTTCAAACTCTGGATTTAACAACAACACCTCCTTATCAGCGCCTGCCACAATTGTTTTTTAAAACAATTTTGCCCCAACAAAATCGCAATTTGAATATGGAGGCACGGGCTGAATTGGTGCGCTTTGAACGCGAAACTGCTCCAATAGGCAATCGCATAGATATTCAATCTATCTTTAGTTATCCTTGGCGTACTTGGGGCACTTTTATGGTGCCAAAATTGTCGCTACTTTATACTCATTATAATGCGGCAAGTACCACACACAATCGCTTTTTATTTCGCTTTAGTATGGACAGTGGCTTATTTTTGGAGCGTGATGCGAAATTGTTCGATACCGATTTCGTCCAAACTTTGGAACCTCGTCTATTTTACCGTTATATTCCGTTTAAAGATCAAAGCGAGATTCCCATTTTTGACACGGCACGATATGATTTCTCATATTATCAGTTATTTCGTGAAGATAACTTCAATGGCGTAGATAGGATTGATGATGGGCATCAAGTCACTTTAGGCTTGAGTTCACGTTTATTGCATAAAGGGGCAGAACGTCTACAAGCCAGCCTGGGACAAATCTATTATTTTCGAGACAGGCGAGTGACTTTGCCAGATGAGCCGGTGGAAACTGATAATTCTTCTACTATTGTAATGGAATTATCCGCAAAGTTTGCCAAAAATTGGCACGGCTCATCGAGTATTCGATGGAATCCTGATATTGGAAACACCGAACTGGACGTAATGCGTATGCGTTATCAGCCTGATTCCAAACGAGTCTTGAATTTATCTTACCGTTTGCGCGATGATTCATTAGAACAAACTGATACGTCTTTTCATTGGGTTTTGAGCCGCCGTTGGAATGTTTTAGGGCGTTGGAATTTTTCTCTCCCATCGAGAAAGACTTTAGAGGCTTTTGCCGGCTTGGAATATAAGAGTTGTTGTTGGGCGGTGCGTTGGATTGGACGACGTTACTTAAATGATATTGAGGGTGAAAATTATTTAAATGGCTTATTTTTGCAATTTCAGCTAAAAGGTTTGGGTGGAATTGGCAAAAAAGCGGATGCGTTTTTAGAAGAAAGTCTTCCAGGGTATCATGATCATTTTTAATCGTTTATATGTGTGTGTGAGTACAGCTAATGGAGGATGAGTACAGCTAATGTAGGACAACGAATAAAACCTTTAAACTAGAAAGATTATTCGTTGTCCTCCATTAGTTGTACTCACCACCGCGACAAAAAACGTCAGTCAAATTAAGAGTGATAAAAAATGAAACAAATTAACCGTATCATCACAATAATTGGTTGCTTATTAATAGCGAATGCAGCACCAGCAGCAGCTAAAATAGAAGTATTGGACTACATTGTTGCCGTCGTTAATGACGATGTCATTGTAAACTCAACTTTGCAAGAAAAAGTTAGAGTTGTATTGGATAAGTGGCGCAACCGTCGTATGCCGCCACGCGCTCAGTTGGAAAAACAAGTTTTAGAAGGACTGATTATAACCACTTTACAATTGCAAATGGCAAAACGCAGCAGCATTCAAATAGAAGATAGTCGATTAAATGAGCAATTACGCGATATTGCCGCACAAAATAATATGGATTTAAAAAGTTTCCGTAAACATGTGGAAGCAGAGGGGCATAGCTTTGTCGACTTTCGGGAAACTATCCGTGAACAGATGATTATTGGGGATTTGCAAAAGCGGCGGGTAGTGAATCGCATTATTGTGACTGAACGCGAAATTGATAATTTTTTAGCGAATCAAATACAACAAGGCACGGCGAGTCATGAGTATCACATCTGGCATATTTTAATCGCAACCCCAGAATCCGCGTCGCCGGAAGAAATTAAAGCTAAACAGCAAAAAGCCCAGCAAGTGTTGACGAAACTCAAAGCTGGCGCCGATTTTCAGCAAATGGCAATATCTGTATCAGATGCTAGGCAGGTGATTGAAAGTGCGGGAGATTTAGGCTGGAGAACTGGGGGTGAATTGCCGAGTTTATTTAGCAAGCTTGTCAGCAAGATGGCTGTCGGTGAGATACGGGGGCTGCTCCGTAATCAGAGTGGTTTTCATATTATCAAATTGGTTGATAAGCGTGATGGCGAAAAAAGCATTATCACTCAAACTCAAGTGCGGCATATTTTAATTAAAACTAATACGCTTGTGTCGGATAGTGAGGCTCAAAAGCGTTTAGAGGGGCTGAAATATCGTATTGAACAAGGTCATGATTTTGCTAAATTAGCGCGCGCTTATTCTCAAGATACCCTGTCTGCTGCCAAGGGTGGTTCACTTGACTGGCTCAATCCTGGCGATTTTGTGCCCGAATTTGAAGAGGTGATGGATAGTTTATCTAAAAACCAAGTGAGTAAGCCATTTAAATCACGTTATGGTTGGCATATTGTGCAAGTGTTGGCACGTAGACAGCATGATAATACAAAGAAAGCTATACGTGTAAAAGCTGAGCAACAAATTCGCAAACGTAAATTTGAGGCTGAATTGCAATCTTGGCAGCGACAATTGCGTGAGGAAGCTTATGTCGAGTATCGAGACGTAGGCAGATAAAAATTTATGAAAAACGAACACATAGCTCGTATTGCGATCAGTTTTATGTAGGGTGGGCAACGTCTTTTTGTTGCCCACCAGTCCCGAAAGGTGGCCTCGAAACCCACCCTACAAAAGAACGTTTTTGGACTTAACTTAATGGCATTGAAATTGAGTTATTGGAGGATGAAGAAAATGAAGATTGCTGACGATTTTGTGACAGGAGTTTTTACAAATGGTAACTAAAAATGTTTTTGATGTTGCAGCCTTTATACTTTCACAAAAACATCCTTTACCGACACCGCGCTTACACAAGTTACTCTATTATTGCCAAGCATGGTCGCTGGTATGGAATGAAGAACCACTATTTGAGCAAGCCATTGAAGCATGGGCAAGTGGCCCAGTTATAAAGAAATTGTATGACACTCATAAGGGACAATACGAAATGGATTTATCGGATGTACCAAAACTTGGAAACCCTGATGCTCTCAGTGATACCCAAAAAGAAACGGTTCAAGCGGTGCTACGTGATTATGGCAATAAATCTGCTCAATGGCTTCGTGACTTAATCATTATGGAAAAACCATGGATTGATGGACGTAAAGGACTAGATGCTAGGCAAGGAGGTGGCAGAGAAATCACGCTTGCGTCTATGGCTGAGTACTATGAAGGGGTGTATAACGAAGGTTTCGAGATAGAAATATGAGTTATGGGTAAAACTAGAAAAGTTAAAAAAGGGCATACTCAGTCAAGGCTTAAAAAAACCACTCAAAAAGATAATAAGTTTTTGCGGGTTTCTCAACATCCCAATAGTGACCAGGAAAAACTATCATGGCAAATACACATTCTAGATTTTGAGGGGCCTTGGGGCTGGGGTGAGCTGGACGCTAAAACCTTAAAATATATACATGAAAAATTGGCGCAATTTGAAACCATGACTTGGGCTGAAGTCAATCATCCCAACACGGGTTGTCACCCCATCAAGATTAAAGACTTATGTAGCGAAGCACAAAAACGTCTTACTGAAATCGAAGTAATTAAATTTGAAGAAGAACTCTTTTCTTTGCGTCTTTCGGGGAAAGAACGTCTATGGGGCATTCGAGAACGTCATATTTTCAAAATATTATGGTGGGATCCCAGGCACGAAGTGTATCCAGTGAGCAAAAAGCATACATAAATAAGCAATAAAAAGCCCTATGAAAAACGAACACCTAGCTCGTCTTGCAATCACTCATGGTGAGCCAGCAGGTATTGGGGCAGATATTATTTTACAGTTGGCGCAACGGGCTATACCAGCCAATATGGTCGCTTTTGCAGATCCGGAATTATTAAGTCAAAGGGCGGCACAGTTGGGTTTGTCTATTCAATTGCATATAGCGGAGGATGGAGGAGGGGGATTACATCAACCTGGTCATTTGAATGTGATACCAGTTCCACTGTCACAGCCCGTGAAGTGTGGCGTATTAAACTCTGCCAATGCGGGCTATGTGTTAGAAACCTTGCGGCAAGCTTGTCAGGCTTGTATGGAAAAACGTTTTGATGCCTTAGTTACCGCGCCGGTACACAAAGGGGTTATCAATGATGCTGGTATCCCTTTTAGTGGACATACGGAATTTTTAGCGGCGCAAACGGGCGCGAAACAGGTGGTTATGATGTTGGCAAGTTCGGACTTGCGCGTTGCTTTGGTTACAACACATTTGCCATTGTCACAAGTGAGTGCTGCGATCACGCCAAAGCGTTTAGAAACCGTCATACGCACCTTACATTTGGATTTGCAAAAAAAATTTGGTTTAAAAGTGCCACGTATTTCAGTTTGTGGATTAAATCCTCACGCCGGCGAAGGGGGACATCTGGGCAAAGAGGAAATTTTGACTATTATTCCCACGCTTAACAGGCTCCGTGCTGAAGGTATGCACTTAATTGGTCCTGTATCTGCCGATACGGCTTTTAGGGCTGGCTCGCCGCCCGATGTGATATTGGCGATGTACCATGATCAAGGTTTGCCTGTACTTAAACAGCAGGCTTTTGGAAGGGCGGTGAATGTTACTTTGGGCTTGCCTATTGTGCGGACTTCGGTTGATCATGGTACGGCGTTGGAATTGGCAGGAACGGGACAGGCTTCGAGTGGGAGTTTGTTTTATGCTGTGGAGACTGCGCTGGAAATGATAGGCTAGCACGACGGAATGACGGAAGTTGTTACAGTCGAGTCTCTATATCACTATAAAGCCCCTCTGCTACAGAACCGTGCGTGATAGTTTCCCATCACACGGCTCCCCATGCACAACAGCCTTGTAGGTAAA
>Ga0209780_1004915_pt1 | contig 10436 bp, 8 predicted proteins | sample WorMetexBAHAMAS2_FD_187384 | JGI IMG/M metagenome (GOLD analysis project Ga0209780, IMG submission 187384) | Marine gutless worms symbiont microbial communities from Max Planck institute for Marine Microbiology, Germany - Inanidrilus exumae... | ecosystem: Host-associated > Annelida > Digestive... | reverse complement strand
GCTACTGCAGTTATTTAGGCATATTTATGTAATATTGTATTATTTATTGTGAAATGTTCAGTGTGTGCGTGTGTGTATGTATGTGTGTGTGTGCATGTGTGTGCATGTGGTTTTCCTGTTTTTTCTACCAGCAATGGTGAATAAAGTTGAATATATATCAATGTGATTAGTATTAGGTCTAAGACCGATATCGGGAGCTTTCCCAGTGACACGGCGCTGAGCGAATCAGTGCCGGTTGCAGTTAAAACGACAGAATGGGCTCAGTCGAGGACTGTCAGCGCGTATCTCAGGTAAACATTCGTCATGGCGTCGTCACGTTCAGAGGCGCTGAATCGATTTACTCACGTTGGCCGTGCAGCCGACATAATTAGATCGCGCGCATAATTTATTCACCCGAGTTCGCACCTGTCAACTGTCATTACGTTTTCCTTCGTCATTTTATTTTGCCACTACACATCATATTTCTCGTCTCCCTGAGTCACGCTCATATGTTAGATGCATTCTTATCTATTACTCTAAAGCTTTTGACACTATCAACCATTCTATACTCTTTCAAAAGTTGCTCAAGTTATCAATGCCATCTAATATTTTGCTTTGGATCTTCAACTTTCTAACCGACCGAATGCAAGCCGTTTTTTTCGTTAAGCCAGACCTCGACATGGTTACCTGTTACCCAAAGCATCATTCAAGGGTCCGTGTCTTGATATATGCATCAGACCTCGCACTTTGTCGTCACAAAATGTCATCATCAAAAAAGCTGACGACACAACGTTACTTGTTGCCCAACCAAGCTCGTGACTTCTTCCAGTCTCTGCTCGACCCTAACTCATGCTTGCACAGCTTGCTCCCTGCACCGCGTGACCACAATCTTGTTGCCAGACTCCGTGCTGCCCGACGATTTCCGGCATTGGCTTCACGAACCAAAAAATGCCATGTCCTTTATAAATTTCGGCCTCTTAAACTATCAGTAAATCTTGGTCCGACTGGCAAATCACTTGTTCACTTGTACTTGTATTATTTTTACTGTTTTATATTTACCCTCACCGTTTTATGCACAACTGTATATGTATTGTATCGTAGTTTTACTCACGGTTATTTTGTGCTTTATATGGCTATTCGGCCACTTTGGCCGCAAAGCTGATCATTAAACTTGACTTGACTTGACTTGAATTGACTTGACTTGAACATAGCTCAGTAGATATTGATCAGGAATACAACAATCAATATCCGCTCTTGGTCAACTTAAAACAAGCTATCTATCAACACTGACAAACTAAAGAAATTATTTTCACCGCCCTACTACTAGAAACCTTAGTATTCCGCCTCCTCTGCCAGGAATGGAAAGAGTTAAACGAGTAACGTTACTTGGAATCGATGTAACGGACACGCTCTCTACTGCTGCTTATGTAAATAGACTGCTTAAGCAAGCTAATCAGCGTCTGTATCTCCTATCAATTCTTCAATCATCCGGTCTACAACGCTCTTCGCTGCATCTCCTCATCAATGCGCAGTAATTAATAAACTCACTTATGCTCTCCCCGCGTATGCTGGTTAACTTACTGCCGACGATAAAAAAACAGGATAAATGCTATATCAACAAAGGCCATGTGCTGTTGACTAACAATTATTACTGCGTTTGACATTTGACATAGACGCCCTTATTGACAAGTCAGATCGCAAACTTTTTCGGTAGGCCACTTAGCCAGGTCACAGTCTGCACCACCTTCTCCATCCTAAAACCTCTACTTACAGTACTTACCAGCTTCGTAAGAGGCAACATACATATCTGCTTCCCATTGTTCAATATTAGTAGTTTAAAAAAGTTATATCAGTCGTTGTTTATTTAAATATGTGTAGCCTTCCATTAGTCACGTCACGCTGTGTCAGCTTAGTTTTTAGTTAGTCTCTCTGTTTTAGCCTGCTATATCAGTTCATATTGTGAGTGCTTCATGCTTTGTGTTTTATATTTCACTTGTATTTTATTTGTATTCTTCGCTGTAACAGTGTGCGAATGTCATATTGAAATAAAAGGCTATTTACTTACTTATAGACTTTAATGTGTCGCCATTTCAGATTACAGTCGACGTACTTTATAATGGCCGGTACATGTCCCCAGGGATGTAAACGAGACCTTAGCTTAAGAGACCAAGACGAGACCGAGACCATGACCTTTCTGCAATTTCACGAGACCGAGACGTCTGATTTTTGCCACGCGACAAGACGGAGACCGAGACCGTGCAAGGCCGAGACCGAGACGTTTTTTGAGACCTTCAACCTTCAGCATTGTGCCAAAACAATGAATGGCGACGTTCAAATTAAAACTATTTATATAAAACAGTGCCGGTATTTATATTTTACAGTGTATAGTCAACACCAAGTAATAATTAATAGTATTTAAAACACCTTTATTTCTACAGACTTGCACCTATCAAAAATAATCATGCGTTCTTAAATGTTAACTGTTCAAATGACTTCAAAATGTCCAAGTTTATTATAATTTATAAACGTGCCATGAGCACTGATTCATGTTCGTAATAGTAAGAGTAGCAGCTGCATTTGTAGTGCGACTCCTACAATTAGTCCGATGGCGCATTAGTCAGTGGTAGAAGTGTGCTGAGTTGAACAGAAATGTCTTTAGATGACGTTTGAGTGTTGTTGTCAACGACCGCATGAGTTTCAGTTCTGTCGGCAACCGATTCCACGCACGGGGTGCAGCGACAGAGAACGCACGGTCTCCGAATCGCCGCTCCGCCCGTGGAAGGAAGAGGTTGCCGTTGCTGGAGGCGCGCAGCGACGAGCGTGTTGGTATGTCGGCGACCGGTGTGAGCATGGTCGGAGATATAGTCTGGTGTGTGGCCGACGAATCATGTGAACGAGTAGACACAGCTTGTACTCGATCCATTGTGCAATGGGTAACCAATGCCACTCGCGGAGGGCGGGAGTTGCATGGTCACGTGGTTTCAGGTCGAGAACGAGTCTCGCTGCCGCGTTTAGGACTCGCTGCAGCGGTGCCAGAGTTGCAGCTGGAAGACCGGCGAGAACAGCGTTGCAGTAGTCCAGTCTCGACAGCACAAGAGCCGAGACCAGTCGTGCAGAGACGTCGCGACCAAGTTGTCGACGAACCGAGCATAAACGGCGCAGATGAAAAAAGCAGATCTGAGCAACACGTGAGACGTGCTCGCGCATCGACAACTCCGAGTCGATCCACACGCCGAGGTCGCGGACGACGGTCACTGGCTGGACAACGCTGTTGTTGACAGAGATGGACCTGGCCAAAGGAAGTTGCCGGAGGTGAGTTGCGGAACCAAACCAGAGAAGCTCTGTCTTGTCTCCATTTAACTGCAGTCGCCTGCTAGCGCACCAGGCACTAACGTCGGCGATGCAGCGCTCCAAGCGCGAAACCATTAAAGGAGCTAGCTTCGGCAGGTCTTCCGCTGCAGTGGAACTGCATGTCGTCGGCAAACAAATGATGGCATAAGTGATGCTGATTGAATAGTTCTGAGACGTCCTCGGCATATTGATTAAAAATTCTGGGGCCGAGCACCGATCCCTGCGGAACGCCGAAGTGCAGGGCCGACTCTTCAGACTAGACGTTCCTGGAACGAACACTTTGGCTCCTGCTGCTCAGGAAGTCGGCCAAACACACGAGAGCATTCCCGTCTACTCCGAACCGTTTGAGCCTGTGACTGCGTGCGCAAGGTTGTAGCAGGAACGACGTCGCGGTCACTCATGCACTTGTATTGCAATAAATAAGTAAACTTGTGAATCAGTAAAATCATTCAAAACGATATACACTGTGTCCCCAAAAAAGGAAGACACCAAACTCATGGCCGTAACTCTGTCATTTCTTAACCGATTTTCAAAATTCTTTCACTGACATACTCAGCGGTAAATTTCCAGAACAGTGATAATTAAAGATCCCACCACACCTTAAACGTGTCGCTACACTACCTTGGGACAGTTAAAAGTTCAAATTTACCTCATTTACCTCTAATTACGGAGGTAAGCCTCAGAAATCATATCATATTTAACACAACATAAAACGTTCATGTCACATAGTTGTATAGATAGGCATAATGATAATGTCACAACAAGTGCTCGTAGTGTCCACCCTTGTTTGCACACAAGCACAAAGACGCAGACGCCATTCATCAACTGCGCTGTCAATGATGCTTTGGTCCATGACATGCCAAACATAAAGCAAACGCTGCTTCAGTTCGTCAATACTTTGCACCCGTGACTGGTAGACTCGCTCCTGGACGACAACCCATATATTGTAGTGCACTGGATTGAGGTCGGGACTGTTTGGTGGCCATAGATCCGGATCTAAGGCTTACCTCCATAATTAGAGGTAAATTTGAACTTTTAAATTTCCCAAGGTAGTGTAGCGACACGTTTAAGGTGTGGTGGGATCTTTAGTTATCACTGTGCTGCACATTTACCACTGAGTATGTCAATGAAAGAATTTTGAAAATCGGTTAAGAAATGACAGAGTTACGGCCATGAGTTTGGTGTCTTCCTTTTTTGGGACACGGTGTAGGTGCATTTTTTTCAATAAAGCAAAAAGCTGTGCATACTGGCTTGTAAACGAGGCTATATGGTACGAGACTGAGACGAGACCGAGACATTTGATTTTCAGTCCGAGACGAGATCGAGACCAGGACCTTCCCACGTTTCCACGAGACCGAGACGAGACCGAGATGTTTGGTAACTACGTCTCGAGACCGTCTAGAGACCGAGACGTCGAGATCGAGACTACATCCCTACAGGTCCTTCTCAAACGTGCCCATGTCCGTCCCCATCTAATACACCGTTCCTTGGACCCGCAAGAGTCAGCCCCCAAACGGCATCTCGATCGGTTCAGCTGATTTTGGGCAGCTCACCCGTGTGCCCAACACACAGACACACAGCCAGACAGACTCACGTGGGTCCAAGGAATCATGTATTAGACAGGGTTCTGCAGATCCCTACGTAAATGGGCCCTTTTGAGGGGGACAAGGTGACAAGTCGGCGATGCGGCCTTTTGCCAAATAACTGCAGTATTCGCCTGTTTACCACAATTAAAATATGGTAGTGATGTGACATTACTCACGCGGAAACGCCACTGCATTTTACTGTCCATATCTTTGTAATGCCTGAACCAATTTGTACCATTTCTAGTACACTTCGATGTCGTTTTGTAATTGCTACAAAGTATTCGCATAATATTTGAATATTGGAATATTTCTGCAACCAAATATTCGAATCCTCTTTTTGAAGCAATAACACTCCTATTCGGAAATAACGATTTCTGGGTTCACCGTCATTCCAAAGATTACTTGCGCTAATTAGCTTCACCTTCGTTCGACCACGAAGAAGTAGAGATACGCCTATCGCTTAATTTAGTAAAGGATACACAAAACGTTTGAACGTTTTAAAACGTTTACATGCAATATGGCAACGGATGGTTCTCAGTTGCGATAACAAAATTATACTACTATGTCTTTTCTACTTGACAAACATGCTCCCGTCATCAAAAAACTCTCCGGGCGTTAGTCCAAATCCAACCCTCGGTTCACCTATACGCTACGAGGCTTCAGATCCTTTGTCCGCCACGCTGAGAACCTCTAGAAACGCACCCACTCTGCTCTCGACTGGTCCTCTGTCAAGTCTTTGCGCTACTAGTACCACAACCTCATTCTCGCATCCAAAAAACACTGCTACTCCAACCTACTCTCGTCATCCTCTGACTTCCTGTCTCTTTCTAGCAACCCCACTACATCATCGCCACACTCACCCTTTTATCCTACACTATAGCCTATCTCCTGATTTATCTTCTTTTACACCTGCTTCTGAATCTGAAATTTTCAAGATGCTGTCCAACTGTCCTAACAAGTAATCTGATTCTGATCCTGTTTCCACTTGGCTTCTCAAGCGCCTCTGGCCAACCGTAAACAAACTTACACCAAGCCTCATCACCGTTAGGCCTACCTTCCTATACTCCAGGTATCTCTCTCGCCGACAGCTTTGCTTCCTTCTTCACAAACAAAATATCCAACCTTCGTTTGTCTCTTTCTAGCAACCCCGCTACATCACCGCCACACTCACCCTTTTATCCTACACTATAGCCTATCTTCTGATTTATCTTCTTTTACACCTGCTTCTAAATCTGAAATCTTCAAGATTCTGTCCAACTGTCCTAACAAGTAATCTGATTCTGATCCTGTTCCCACTTGGCTTCTCAAGGAATGCGCATCTGTTCTTGTCCCTACAATCACTAACATCGTCAACCTCTGTCTCACCTCTGGTCAGTTTCACTCCATCATCAAAAAATCTGTCATTTCTTCGGTGCTTAAAAAATCTACCTTTGACAAAGATGAGCTCTCTAACTATCGCCCAATCTATAACCTTTCTGTCGCGTCTAAAAATAGAACGCATTGTTATGAAGTTCATTAATGTGTATAGATAGGTTAAAGTGACGTCATGCACAGTAATCTATGGTCTCGATACGTTCTCCATGTTGTAAGGCATGATGTCGTTCTGTGGAAAGTTGTCACGTTATTTAAACAAAACGTTTACACGATGGGGCGTGTACATGCGTGCATCTCTACAAAGAAGATGACAAGAGACATGTTGGTGGTCGTCGTGAGTCAGATGCGGTCGCTAACGACCTCATCATTAAGTAGCCAATGCGGATGATGCCAGACACTCGAATGCGTTATGGCGTGTACGTTCTCGCGGTATTATTTGCTACCCACACACTTGTTCGCGAACGAAAATAACCGTAGGTTCACTGGCCTTCGAGACCGCAGTCAGTGAACAACTATGACATGAATTTCGCCTACATAGGGTCAGCGTGAACCACTGTGCCAATAATATCTATCTGAAAGATCAATTCAATTTCATTCGAAAGTTATCGTCTGGACAGATAGATGGACACACACACACACATCAGACAACCGACTACACTACACGGACGCTAAAGCGGTCGGTAGAATGCATTTTAATTGCGAGAAACTTTAAATACGGCATACAGGGTGGCCCAACTAAAGTGATACTAGCTGACGTTTTTGCTTAGGCCTAGTAACATTTGAATGCCCTGCAGTAATTCGATGACTTTTTGGAACATATAAACTGCATAAAACAACAATTGATGTAATGCAAATTTTATGCAATTCTTTTTACCTTATTACATACTTGACAGTTGACACGCTAGATCAAGACGACTGTCGCAGACAGATAACTTGGTAAAAGTCATGTGTTGCACGCCTGCAAATATAACTTAACGTCTGTAACTAAACAACATTGCTACAGTAAAGACGCCCATGCGACTTGAATTTGTGTTCAATATGTCCACCATTCTCTTGTACGACACAATGCAGCCGACGCCTCCACTGGTCGATACTGTCATCAATGAACCGCTGCGACAGAGCGCCCCACTCCAGCACAATCGCCTGACGCAGCTAATCTTCGACAGTGGTATTTTAATAATAACAGGTATTCATTCGCAAAAATATTATAAACAGTAATAACGAATAATAGCAAAACCAGACGATTTTATCGTATAATTTTTATTTTGTGTTCATGGAAAGGTAAATTACGACTAACTAAAACAAGAGATGCAACCGGGAAAAAAGTATTAAGTTTTTGGTTCCCTGTGACGAACAATATTAAACTTTTATGCTTCGCAACGTATGTGAGTAAACTGTTGTTGCCCTTATCGAATTACGTCAGTGCATTTAAAAGGTACAAGCAAAAACGTCAGTTGGTATCACCCGGTATTTATCACAGACTGAAAGCATAATACAGCAGAGACGAGGCCACGGGGGAAGGTTTGTGAGGGCTTAGCCCCCTAAATGAGTAATTAGCCCCCAAAACCGAGCACAGCTAAGAATTTAGTTAGCCTACGGCGCTCAGTCACACCTCGCGCCTACGGCGCTCGATTATCGCGCTTACAGCGCTCGATCCATTGCGCTTACGGCCAGCTAGTTCTGAATTTCCCGAGAGCGCTAGTTTTGCGCCCCGATAGTGAGATATCTACGAGCGGCGTACGAACGGTGCGCAAAGCGTGAGCCTACGGGCTCGAACGGCGCTCGCTAACCCCCTTGACCATCCGGAGGGTATACGGATACCACATGCCAAATTTCGTGCAAATATGCTCAAAACTGCGGCCGTGCATATAAAGAACAAAGAAACACACAAACAGACAGACAGACAGACAGACAGACGTTTTCGGTTTTATAGCGTAGTCATTTTGCTGTAGACATTATGTATTTTATCGTAATGAATTTTGCGTTTGTTTGGGTTTTACCAATACTACTTAATTTTTACTACCAACACTGTACCAATAAAACAATTTATCTCGAAGAAGCACACAGCCCTAATCAAACCATTAAGGTGAATGCAAAAGTACCGGGTGAAGACCGCCATCCTGTTTAACTCCGATCATCGCACCGAACTACAACTGAACTCCATTCCAGTTCGCATACGCAATGTGACTGCGTAGAGACTACAGTATCGCAGCGCAGCCAGATCAAATTCACGCAACTTTCTATCCACAACACAGCAGAACAGTCTGCAATATTTCGCCGTGTCGCATCCGACAGTATACGAAAATCCAGTCCTTATTTTAGCAGTATAATAGCTAGGATAAAGTATACCTAATATTAGTCACAGATCTAGCCAGCTATCTGTGATGCCATTCTACATAGCGTAATATAACAACGGCAATCTTACAATTAGCCATTAGTCGCGTCTGCTTGTTTGACTTTACTGTGGAGAAACTAAAGCACTGAAATATTATTGTGAGTCATGATAATAATAACAAGTGGTCAAAGTAATTTGACGAAAGGCCGCATCGCCATCGCGCACGAATCGTTGTTCAATTGTTTGTAGCCGGAAAACATTTCGTTTAAACGGTTTTCGCATTAAACGATTCGCGCATCCCTATTGCGTTCGCCTGCTATTTTAGGGATGCGCTGCCATTGGTTGAAGCGTCACGCCGAAACCTTTAGACATTCAGATGCAGCGGCAAGTCGGCAACGCGAATTTTGCTACCGGAAGTGCAGGAAAAACATTGTTTTAAATCGTTTTTTCTAGCAAGTGCAAATGTCGATCTCCTAACGAACTATACCTGTATATTGCAGAGTGCAAGAGCTTTCCGTCGGTGTATTGCGCGACTGTAAGGCTTCAGTGCACAGCTCACTATTATAACGTTTCCTTATGGGACAGACACCCCTCAAAATTGCCCTTCCCGCGGGGATCTAGAGCCCCATCTAATACATGGTTCCTTGGGCCCACCCGAGTCTTCATTCCAAATGGCATCTCGATCGGTTCAGCCATTTTTGCAGGGCTCCCGAACCTAACCACTAACAAACAGACACACAGGCGCAGACATTTACAGTGACGTAATTTCTTCATTCCTATCTATACCAGCTGTTGTGGCCGCCATGATGTAGGGCAGGGAAATTTAAACATACTGCAGCAATTACAGTCAGATCGTCGACCTGGCGCTAGCACTAAGCTTTTCTTAAACTTACCGATTCAGTTTTCATTACCGCGCAACGCTATGCTAGCGCGGTATATGCTGTCATCGTATGTCTGTCTGTCTGTCCGTCTGTCTGCCACAAGTCAGAGTTCAACAAAGACGGCTAACCTAAGATCACATAAACAACACCCAACTACTCCAAAACCACCCCGTTTTTAAAATTGTGCATCCTTTTTTACCCGCGCGACGCTGTGTGCGCGGTACCTGCTGTCGTCGTGTGTCCGTCTGTCCGTCTGTCCTGTCCATCACATGCCGGTATTGTACCAAAACGGCTAAATCTAGAATCAGGCAAACAATGCCGCACGACAGCCGAATGACTCTAGTTTTCTGACGTCAAAAATGTAGGCGAAATTCCGACGGGGTCACCCGCAACCGGGGCACCAAATAGAGGTGGGGTAGGTTACAATCGGCGATTTTAGACCAATATTTTCGCTAAACGTCACGCTAGAGATGCGCCGTTCGTGCAATCGCGCGGCGCGTGAACGTACGATCGGCATGTGTGGATATACGTCCGTCCCCGAAGAGGGACGAACTTGTTGTTAGCGTTAACTGCGTTAGTAATAGTCTGCTCGTGAGTAGATCACTAAGCTTACGTAGTTACGGTCATTGGTAGCGGCAAATGGTCTAGCGGCTGTTTGTCCATATATGTCCGTCTGTCGGTCGATCACGTTTGTACTAAGCGGGACGCGTGAAGCCTGAAGTCACCAGAACTCCGAAAGCGAAAGCGACACTTTTGGGGATGTACGTTCCGGTGCGGAGTGTGGAGGGCAGGGGAATGATTATGAATTGATTCCAATAATAAAAATGGAAACTAGACATCCCGTAGATATTTATTTTGGCCGTGAGTTTCCGGCGATCTGTTATCATTGCGGAGTTCTGGCGGCCTGAAGTCGCCAGATTTGGAACATTT
>Ga0209780_1004914_pt1 | contig 10439 bp, 6 predicted proteins | sample WorMetexBAHAMAS2_FD_187384 | JGI IMG/M metagenome (GOLD analysis project Ga0209780, IMG submission 187384) | Marine gutless worms symbiont microbial communities from Max Planck institute for Marine Microbiology, Germany - Inanidrilus exumae... | ecosystem: Host-associated > Annelida > Digestive... | reverse complement strand
GAGTCTTATGATGAACACTCGAGCCACAACACGCTACCGATAAATATAATAGAACTGGAAGGTTAGACATGGAGACGGACAGAGAGGTGCGCGACATGGAGACAGAGTTGGCGACAGTTAAGTCGAATGGGGCATGAATACGATATGTGAGTATGCCTACGTAACGTAAGCTAAAAATCCGAGGGCTACAGACTCCTTAGTCTATGTCGCAGTACTCTGCGCTTAGCATGGCCGCCATTCATTCGTGTATCACTAACATTCACTTTAATCTATAATTATACAAAATACCGTTTACCGTTTCGAGTATAGCAACGTCGTGGCACGTTTTGAAATAGTATGTCTAAACGAGGAAAATGTTGCTGGTAGCATCTAGCGCGGGATAAATGATTAGAGCACGTTTCGTCACACGTTAGTAGCTCATTGAAGAAAAACCAAGATAAATGTTGCTGCACTTGGTTGCTGAAGGAAAAAAACATAACGAAGACAAATTAGCCCCGTATGGAACTGACGGTCGACGCTTCGCAACTGACGTTTCTGCCAAGTTCAAAGTCACGAGACACAAAAACTAGGACAAATATCACAAATCCTGCCCGAACAAATGTAGATATTGTGCCCTAGTTTAAGAATCAGTGGTCAGTTGTCAACTCCCATTGTAAATGGCGGAGGGGATAGTGTTTGAAAATGGAAGGATTTCCAACTTTGAAGGGCTCGTGACCTTGACCTTAACCTTGACTTTGGATCGGGTCATAGGCCTACTGCATACCGTAGTGCATCACTCATCGACCTCTACCTACATGCCAAATTTCATTGAAATCGAAGAAACATTTTGTGGACGGGCGGACGGACGTACGTACACACGGACGGACGGACGGACGGACGGACATTTGAGACCCACTTTATTACGTCGACTCAGAAGAAGAACTCCGTGACCCTGACTGGCAAAACCAACCACGATAACGTAAGCTTACACTAGAGTGAAAAGACGAGTAAGAACATGTAGGATGACTCGTTAATTTCGACGACGTCATTACTGTAGACCTATAAAAAAGCTAGCACTCACAAGAGTGCAAAGACCCACGCTGGCAACGTTTTTGTCACTCTTGGCCTTGGCCTTGACCTTTGACCTCCCGACCCAAATAAATGGGTTTTCAGGACTCATCGTGGAACATTTCTTTATCAGGTTTGGTAATCCTAGCTACATTGGTTTTGAGTATTATCGTGCGCAAAAACAGACAGACAAACAGAGGTAAAAACTGTACCCCGCGATTGCCGTCGATAATAACGGTAATAACCGTTGCATGGCGAGAGTTGAAATGCATAGCAGGTTCATTAGAATCGACTTATATGGTGCATCGTCAGAGGCTCATAGCCTTTAGTGCGCTATGGACGTTAGTACTCTCGAAATTGTTTTAAAATTTTTATTTAGCAGACGTACAGAGGTGTCGAAACTGGAACCGGTTTCGACACATTTCGCGCCATCTGCCGGCAAATGAAGAAAAAACTCGACGACCATAGGCCTATAGGAGTACTAAGTCAATTCGCACTGCGTGTATTATCAGTCGGGCAAGCTGAACGAAGATGTACTGCCATGAAACAGTCACCAGGGCTTGAACCCTATATAGTGACACACGCCGAGAAAGAGTACCGTCCAGACGTCGACGTGTAATTGTAAATATACGCCGAGTATGTAATTTATTCATGCGGACACGTCTAGTCGACCGCAAATGCACCAGCAGAAAATGACGGACGTTATGCGAGTATACTATAGTCCCTGCTACGCTAATCAGAAGCACAGTAACTAAAGCGCACTGCTGGAAACAGAGTTTTAAATTACCGCATTAGGCTATATACTGTCAAAATATAAGCCATGTCAAAAAAATAAAACGCACCCTATTCATAGGCCTAGCGTATCATAGCTATACTCTTCGCACTGCGTTCGTTCACGGCACGGCCAGCGTTCAAATCGTTCAAATGCCAAGTCGACTTTAAACTCTGCTCAACGACGACCAACTTGGATACAGCAAATGTCTTGAGAAATTTCCTCATTCTGTCCGTCACCTTCCCGTCCTGCGTTTTCCAGTCACGCATTTTCAGCGCATCCGATACATCAAGTGACCGAAGTTTAGCATGTGTCAGGCAGTCGTGCATACGTGCGGTGGAGCTACCGACAGGCCGACTATTTTGTACGTAATTGACGTAATTGGGCTTATTAGGCCGCCCGACGTACGTTAGTCGGAGCTGCCTTAGGTTTTGCTGCTGTCCTTTTTAGCGTAAACTTTGAAAAACCCACCTCTAATCTCCGAGACTACCAAGAAAAGCGTCATAAAAGTTATACCACATGTTAGGGCCTAGGTCGAACTCGATAACGCACCGCGAGAATTTCGTCCAACATTCCCCTAATTTTTGCAGGGGTCAAAAACCTCGAAATTTGGACTCGATTTAAAAAAAACATTTTTGGCCGTAGTTTCCAAACGGAGCAATATTTCTTAAATCCGTTTAATAGCGTGTAGGACCGATGATGGGTCTATGTCCACGAAGAATTTGGTAGAGTTCCTACCACCCCTCTCCAAGATCCGTGGTGGAGTTAGGCCCCCTCTGGGGGGAATCAGTAAAATCGCAATAACTCAGCCGCGCATCGCTCGATTGCGCTGAAAATTGGCAGGCTGAATGACTGGGGGTTCGGGCGGCCTCAAGTGGCAATGCATCGCTAATTGCCCACATTTCTAGTTTTGCATAGTACGCAGTAACGCGAATAACGTAACAAGCAATATGCATTTGCAAAATACGAGAAAACTACAACCCTCGGAACACGGGTGTAGGCGGGTTGTGCTAGCTGGGGGTCAAGTATAGAGGGGATCTATGGACGGAATTAAGTCCCCAGAGGGGTTCAGAGGCAAAGCCCCGCTACGGAATCTAGGGGACAAAGGCGTTTCAGAAGCTGAAGCACATATAGATTAACATTTTCTTTGCAGTAAAAATTGGGTCAGACTGAAGCCACATCAGTTGGCAGACCACTTTAGCAGCATTCTTAGCCGAATGTGGGTTTTCGGGTGTTACTTATTTATGGTTTCTAATTCAGGTCTGTTTTTCACCCACTGGTTTTTCGCAAGCTCACTTACACTTTTCAATCAATTTTAACCCCAACTCTCACTCTAACGCAACTGATTATGACATTGGCCTTCGAACGTAACGTAAAAAGGGTCCAAGTGAACCGCCGTGTCAATCTAGGTCAAAGGTCATTTCGTTCGAAAGTTACACACATACACACACACACACATACACACACACACACACACACCCAATGGACCGAATGTTCTACCTGGACCAGTAAAGTGGTCGGTAAATGAGACAGTGTGAAACTAATTGATTGTCGCGTGTTTCAACGAACGTTTACGTGTGATTTTTAATTTAAGGTCGGACCGACAACGACGTCCTAGCTAGACTCGGCATGTCAGACAATACAGTTAAGTCAGTTGCTCGGCGCGCCCACGTGACGTCGACAAATACATTAATGCGCGCCCACCGGCATCGCCGCGCAGTGAAACGCCTTCGTGGGTAGTCGCGTTGCTCGACCATCATCTAACGTAACGCTATGGGAACTAATTCGGAAGTCCGCAGTGCGACGCCATGGAACCAGCGTGAGCGACACGGATAAGTCTGTTGTTATTCGCCCGAATGGTGATTTTTTTGTTATTCAAGATGGCGGCCGCCGCCATCTTGGATTTTCGAAATTTCAAATTTTGACGGTTGGAACGGTCAAGAGGATCGAACTGCGTCACCACACTAATTTTCGTTGAAATCGCTTCAACCGCGGCCGAAATATGCAAGCTTCAATATTAATGCTAGTTTGGCTTGAAAATGCCTATTCATGCCCCTTCTGGGGGGTTTTTGGGGCACATTTCCCCCAAGTGATGTCATTCATCGTCCTAGTCCAAAAATGGACCATCCTTGGGCTGAATCACGTCATTTGAGCCATAAACCGCGAATATCGGTCGCGCGGTTCGAGCTGGGCGTTGGAACGAGAAAAAAGGACAGGACAGGACAGGAAAAAGTCACAAAAGGGTTATATTTAACCTATTTGTGGAGAAGCCCCACTGAAGCGATGTATATGAAAATTTGTTTAGTAGATGATGTTCTCGACATAATCACGTGTGCCAAGTTTCAAAATGAAATTTTCTGGGGTTACGATTTTACAGGGGGCCGAATTTTCCATTTTCCTATTGCTTTTTGAATGGGCGTTACAACAGTGCAGCGCTACTACCCATGCCGCTAATGCATGGATCGTAAAACGAATTTATTGGAGTCGTGTTTTGGGGGCTGGATCATTTGTGTTTGGGGGCTATCTGTGGCATTTGCGGGCTAGGCAACCCCCCTTGTCTCGCCTCTGCACGCACATCGCGCATTGTGTGTTGTACCGCTAAAGGACCAGACCGGGTCTATACAACAATAATTCATCACCTTCGCCACTGACGACGGTGACTGCCGTTTGTCTGTCTGTCTTTCTGTCTGTTTGTACACAGAATAATGCAACAAGTTATGGGGTGTCTTTCAGTCTTTTTACGAAATTTTTAAAATCAGTAGATTATGAACCACAGTTGTAATAAAACAGTTTAAATGTTTTTTATTTTTTAAATATTTTTCAAATTCTTGAATGTTTTTATTTTTTCTCTCGAAAATTTATATGTAATCAGAAGCACTTTAAGTCATGATGTTAAATGCTAAATCGACTGCTGTCATGTTAATTACAAAAATATTATTTTACTCTTTTATGTAATCATATTTCGCATAAGTTCACAATATTCACATAGACAAACGCAATTACCGTATGTACTGTAAGAGGCCTGATAAGTCCCTGGAGCTCTTTAACTCGGTTTCAAACTGCAAATAACACAACTGATGTCGGACAACATGTTTTTTATCCTATGATTTTTTGATATTTTTATTGAAGTACAAAAACATATTTTAATGTTTTTTTATTCCAAAGTATATGTCTGTGAAAGCTGGACCCTCAAAAAGAATGAAGAAACACGTCTTGGCGCCTTTGAGATATAAGGGCTGAGAGAGATTCTGCGGGTTTCGTGGACAGTAAACAAAACAAATAAGTGGGTTCTTAACAAAGCTGCAGTAAAGAGGGAACTGTTAGACAATGTCAAAGCAAGGAAGCTAGCATACTATGGTCACAGTATGAAGAAACAACGGCGTTGCCTAGAGAAAGAGATAATGCAAGGAACAATGCCAGGTGCACACATGCGAGGAAGACCACGCACGGCCTGGATGGACAAAATCAATACGTGGACACGACGACTACCGGTGGAAGAGTAAATCAGAATGACAAAGGACAGAGATAAATGGAGAAAGTACGTCGCTGGTGTGGCCAACCCTCGGATCGAGGACGGCTAAAGAACAGAACTATGTTTTACAAATGTGTTATGAACCACAGAACCAGAGCGAACTGAATACATTTAGGAAGGTTATATAGTTAGGTTCGGGAGTTAGGTTAGGGTTAGCGCATCTGCTGCTTGCCGGTAACGACCTGCTTGTGACGTGACGAAAGTATATGTTCTACCCAGTACCCTCTAGTTAACGTTGAATTATTCTCTGGATGACATCGTAGAAGTTCGCGGAGACTCTTGTTCAGAACGCTCCGTTCTGGAGCAAGCTCGCGGGATGACGACGATGATAAAAACTAATGCAAACCCTTCTACTAAAGCCAAACGCTCATCAAGGAACCGTTGGAGCCGACGACCAGTGAGGTATTAGGTAACAAGTATGTCTGTCGTCGTAATAATCGGACGGAAATGTACGCTGGCCGCGTCGCGTGCTGCCCCTGTATGGTGAGTATGCGCCGCGCCTTCTATTAAGAGTAGAAAAAGACGGGACAGTCGGACGGACGGAAGGACGCCAGACCGTTACATCATGCTTACTGCTAAACGTGGCCACGCCGGCCAGAGTAAAGACGTAGAAAGCCAAGACTGCATGTTCATCCAGTTGTCAGACGGCGGCAGCTTCAAAGCTGGTGGCCAGAACGTCGGACGGTCAGCCACTGATGTGTGGTGCGCCGAGGCTTCTACGTCGTTAGTCTGCAGTGGACAGCGTGATTTAGGCCGCGGTGTGACTGTAGCCGCTGAGTGACCGTGATTGATGATGATCGAAACAAAACCAACACTGCAGTAATGCGTCTCGGCGGGTATTCGGTTTGATGCGACAATCGGACGGCGTGGGGATCAGTGTGGGACGGGCGCGGTGGGAGATAGCAGAGAGAGATGGGCACATACGGCCTAAACTGTACAATAGTTCAGTGAAGGCACTTCCGCGCACATGCATTAAAGCAGAAGAAAATTGGTCTAAATGGTCCAGACACTCAAGGCTGCAGTTGGTCAGTATATACAGCACTTTTCCTGACTGATATTTTTGAATGTAAAAAAACTTAGCAGTTTAAAACATGACGTTAGATTCCAAATCACACGTCTAAAATTGTTCAAATAATTTAGTGACTTAGTACATGGAGTATCGTTAAGTACATATAAATGATGTAATAGTCACCATAAATACTCTTAAGCAAACAGGGTTCTAACACGTACGCCCCTATGCTATACCCATACACAGTTTGCTTTTGCAAAGCTTAAATTTCCTGTTGACGTGAGGTATGCTGTCTACTTCAGACTTATATATGTAAACTGGTGTATTTTGTGCTGTGCACTGCAGGAAATCCGCGTATAAGATAAAGACGACTTCTCATTTTGGTGCATCGACCGTGAAGTGAAATCAAATTTCAGTAAGCACCACATTTCTGTCGTTTTTGACAGCGTCCTTGTTAGACCCTGCCAATTTATCTCCACCGGTTGCATAGGTATGAAGGGTGACGCAAAATGTAGAAAATGGGGTTGTTTGAGGTAGTTAGTCTATCAAGGTAATTGGAAATAGCACATTCGATATAGCACATTCGAGTTCCTATTAGCCTTCTGTATAGTAATGCAGGAAGAAAAGCGTTTCAGACTATGCATCCAAACTACGATGCGAAGCAAAGACATGATCAGAGCTTTGTAACCGACTTGAATAAGAAACCATACATAAGTAAGTGCGGTGGGTGTGTTTGTCGAGTTCTTTTTGTTAAAGTGGTCGGTGCGACCTCGATTGAGGAAGCTTTGACGCACTTTGTCACCGAATGGCAGAGCTAAGGTGGAGCATCTAGCAAAGTCCGGTGACGCCATGGGTATCGTACGTAAATGTCATAAAATGTAATCATTGCGAGAGATCGCAATAACGTGACGCCATCTCGCCATGCACCGTAACACGTTACATGTGGGCCTAAATCCGCGCCAGCCGCCGACTAATTCGCCTGCTCCTGACGCTGGCAGATTTACGCTTTCATTAGTCGTAACAACGAAGACGTATTCGAGATATATTGGAAAAAGCTCTATTCGGCGCGTTCGTGTAATCAGAAATACGCACTGTGCCCTTGTCTGGCGCGAAGCTGGTGAGGGGCCTAGGGGTCCGGATCACCCCAGTCATGACTAGAATGACGTGCGAATTTTTCACAAATACACTGAGAAAGTTCTGAGGTAGTGGGTACCAGTGGTATTTCTAGCTCTCAAAAAGTGTGTGGGGGTATTTTGGGGTCAACATGAATGTGGGGGCAAAGACTCGAGGTGTGTGTGTAAGGAGCAATTTTACTGTAGTTAATTAACACAACTTGTGGAGCAACTACCCCCGTGGCACGTTATTGGCCTAGTGTATGAAAAGTGGGGGCAACATGGAGGCAACCCCAAATTCTAGGGGAGACATGGCACCCCATATCCTCCCCATAGAAACGCCACTGGCGGGTAGCCCTGATTCCCCTGAATGCTACAGTTTCGTGCTTAAATCGAATGTGTCGTTTCGGAGACTTGCTATTAGGAGTTGTGTGTTTTTCGCTACCATGTATTGGTGAAATAAAATGAAATGAATATACTGTACAACGTAGTAGGTATCTAGTAGCTACTGTTATACTATCGTTACCGCCGTTACCGTTACCGATAGGTTAGCGGGGTGATGTTTTGATCGCTGTTTAATGTTTGTTTGTCTTTCCGGCTCTGAACAGTATAACTCAAAAATTATGGGTGAATTTTCATAAAATTTTGGTATCGGGTAGAATGCAGACCAGAAAAGTCTCGGTTAAGTTTTGGGAGGTTTATACGATCGGGGTTAGGGTTAACGCACTGAGGCGTAGGCTTGCGCTCTAACCGACTGCCGTCTAGTAGAGATGCGCGCGTGTACACGATAACGAATCGTGTACACGTTTACAATATTACACGATAGTGTACACGAATATGGTGGCAACGACGAAAGTGGGTGCTCAAAAATGAAACATTTACTGCAGTTGATAACACAACGTAAGATTTTTGCGACTTCCGTTATGCTTCACCTTGTCTCTGGAATCAGATCCCTTTGTCTCCTCGTAAACCTCATTCTGGCACCAGTTCCTCCATTTCCTATTCACCTATTCCTTCACCCATCACTTCTTCTTCTTCTGATTCACCACTTTGTACATCTATAACTCCATCTCTCTTTCACTTCCGGCTTAAAACCTACCTCTTTCACAAATCCTACCCCCGTGGTTTCACTTCTTCCTCCTGGACTGCCTCCACGGACTTTTACCTGGACCGTTTCTTCTGAGCTACTCGGTTTTTGATTTTATTTTTTCCTTATTTTTTCGTTTCTGGGCCGTGCGCTAGATTAAGCTGGCCATCTCGTCAGATGGATTCGTAACGGGACGGGTGTCACGGGAGTCACGGGACGCAAGCCGCCATGTTCGTGTAAACGTTTAGTAAACGTTTACAAGTTTCGTGTACACTTTTACAACATTACACAATAGGGGCATCCCTACCGTCTAGTTACCGCGCTGCAGCTGATAGATAGGTTTGTACGTGAAAAGTACTCAATGCACAGTGCAGATTCCAGTCATCCAAGAAATGTACTACTAGTACTACGCACTTGCCAACGAGCCATATCTAATTCAGAGAAGTCCGTCGGTGTTGGGTAATAAATCTGATATTCAAGACCACAGCGTGCAATGGAGTCACGTCATCGAGCGGCGGGTATTATGTGCGCATTAGCGAGCTGCAACTGGTCGCTAATACCAGCTGCGACACGGACCTTCAACACATGACAAATTTATGTACTGCTGTGTTCTTACATTAATTTTATTAGCTCTAGATACTACTTCGTTGCCACTGACATGGCATATTTATAATTTCGAATGGGGGCCAATCTTCTTCTAAAGTTCAAACGCAATAGTTTATTTATATATCTGTTAAATAAATGTGACTTTTGAGTATAAATTTATCAATTACGCGGTTAACATTTTTTCAGCACTTTTCAAGGTGCATGGAATCATGGTACATCTGAAATACATTAGTGACCAGGTAATATATCACTGTAATATATATCACTCAATACTTCACCTTGCCTAAGTCTATTGAAAACATGGTAGCATGATAAATATATAAAAATACAAATATAATACAATAACAAAGATCTACAGCTTGGCTACATCATTACGCGCACTAGACTAGTACATCATAACATGCAAACACTTTCAATGCATGTTAAATTATTTTACGCTCTATAAATAGCGTAGCAAAATTTCTCACATGGAAAAGCGACATAATTTAAAACACAGGAACGGATCGGCGAGAATGTCCGTTTTGCCGACTGTTTCACCGTGTGATTGAAGCTTGTGCATATCGACTATAATTAGGAGACATATGTGAGACGTCTGCTACATGATTTACTCTGTGAATTGTTAGTATTCAGACGCATCACGTAATTGCTCTGCTCTGTCGACAAGTGTCGACCAGGACGTGATGAGACGCTGCTGATATATATAATAATGTATACCGATACCGATAGGCTACGTGAAAAGTCAGTTCAGCTGTAAATGCACTCACTAACGCACTCACACATCATTGACAGAGTGAGCCGAGAAACTGTCACGCACGTGTTGGGTACAGTATCACTAAAGAATCGAGGTTAGACCGACCGCGCTACTGCGTTACCATGCCCATGTGCGCCTGACATTGACCTTTGACCTTGACTTTCAATCCTAGGCGAGCTATGGTCATAACACACACACACACACACACACACACACACACACAAACTGAAGTTCAAAGGTTAGCCGGTTAAGAAGATAGAGTGGAAACAAACGGACCAATTGTTGCTTTACCTTCCCGGCTAACGCAGTCAGTAAACAATCGATCATCGGCGAGGCAACAGATGGGGAAACGCCATCGAGACGACAACCTGATTTACACACAGACTGCTGTCCTACTGCAGCAGCAGCAGCAGCAGCAGCGGCGGCGATTAGTGACGGTAGATAGCTTTATTAGTAGTGGTCGACCACTGCTGCAGCGAAAACAGTGGAACGAGAGAAAGGACATCCGAGCCGTCGCCACCGA
>Ga0209780_1004913_pt1 | contig 10440 bp, 10 predicted proteins | sample WorMetexBAHAMAS2_FD_187384 | JGI IMG/M metagenome (GOLD analysis project Ga0209780, IMG submission 187384) | Marine gutless worms symbiont microbial communities from Max Planck institute for Marine Microbiology, Germany - Inanidrilus exumae... | ecosystem: Host-associated > Annelida > Digestive... | reverse complement strand
TATATATATATATATATATATCATATGGTTAGCTAAACACCACCACCACCACTGCCACCGCATCAGTTAGACAACAAAAGCAAATCTAGTTAGTACATAAAACGGGAAAATGAGAACACAAATAACAAAAAATCAAAGAAGAATCAGTACGCTGTTGTATCAGTGGCCTTTGTAGCTGGCAGTGACTCGTTGGACGAAGCTGCAGTAGCAGTAGTTGTAGCAGCAGCAGCAGCACTGCCAGTGAATACTGAATTGCCATCCGAGATAGTGGCTGCTGGCTGTGCATTTGACTCCACTGACTCTTCATCATCAATGTCATCATCGTCATCACCAAATGGATTCAAACGGACATCGTAAGAGTCTTTCCTGTTAACGATGGAACTACAGTCTTCAAAATGCTTTAACACAGTGACTTACTTATCCAAAAACAAACAAAATGTGTACAACCACTGAGAATGGCTAACGATGAACATGCAAACAACTACTTAACTCAACAACAGTCAACACTGAACTGACGAAAACCAAATACTGTAATTTCTAAAAGCAACAATAATGAATTTAATTAACATAAGATGCAACTGCTAAAAAAAGACAAAATGAAATCATGAAACAGTAAAACTAAGATAAGGTTCAATGTCAAGAAATTCATTAGGTGTCTGTGCTTCAAATGGAGTAAATCCACCATTATATGCATAAGTGTTTCAAACCAATAACTTGCGGTAAAACTTCTTTTAAGTACATTAAAAAATCTACATCAGTGTTTTGTTAATTTTCATACATCCTGACAGTGTATGTCCCAACAATATTGCATTATACCAACACAAAATAACAACGAATGGTAAAAAAATACAATGTCTATTATCAAAAATTACATGCACCGAGGTAAATTACCGACAGCTACAACCACAATGACCTATGCATATGCTAGGAAAACTAGATGGCTGTATTGTGTTGAATGAACACAATCACCTTAAATCTGTCCGCTACATGCAACGGGTGTTTCCATGGTCCTGGATGCAAACGGCATCTCGATCGCTTCAGCCATTTTTGCTGGGCTCACTAGGTGACAGACGGACTGACAGACCACGCTACTCGGTCGGTAACAATAGGCGGAGAACACAGTGGAAAAGCCAAATTCTGTTATTGTCTACAGCTACAACAGGTATTTATTGGAGCAGTCGACTCCACTGATCGGATCAACTTTACCAATCAGCAGCTATATTCAGCTGTGAGACTAGACGGGTTGCACTGTATCTGGTGACACACTGCAACATAGGCTCGAAGAGAATGTTACCCACCGGCGTACTCAAAAGGTGAGACAACTGTTTACTTATTTACTGATGTACAAGCTGTTTAAAACAGCTTGTGCATTGTAAATAAGTAAACAGTTGTCTTAGTTCCTGCATTCGACGATACCTAGTGAACACTGAGTGATGCCAGCGTTATGTGCCGTGTTACTTACTTTTGGTTTCCAATTCAGTCTGCTTTTCTTCCACATCGGTAGCCAGGGCAGCTGCAGCATTGTAAGTGGTTTAGCCAACGTCAGACATCGGACGTTTCCAAAAATTAACTATGTTTGTCTTATTTTATTCATGCTTATTTTAAATTAATTTAAATATGCTTAATGTAAATTATTTATAAGAAATAAAAATAGAGACTAAAAATTCAGTGCCTGATGTGGGAATAGAACCCGAGAACCTTGTAAAACCAATACGACATTGTCCCATACAGCTAACTAAGCAGCCATATACTGCTGTACATAAAGCCACATTATTCTTCCCATAAATCGTTAAATTTCTCGGTTCCTGATTTAGTTCATTTTGCGAGTAACGTCGAAATAGTTAGTCACAATTATACCGTTTAATAATGCGAAATTAGATTATGCCAGACTTTAAGGTAAAGAAGTAAATTTAAGTGAAATTGGTCGTTCATACTTCATAGTGAAAAATCCTATTGCAGCATATTGACCCAGTTTCGTATTATTTTATTGGATAACCTGGCCGTGATCTGATAATGTAATCAGGCCACGCTGACCATACGTTATGCCATATCATATGTGAATGGGTGCTAAACGTTGCCAACAATTTTTCCTTGTGTGCAGCGTACAGCCCAGGGGAAAGACTTTGAATTGATTCTAACTGTAAAAATGGAAACTAGACATTCCGTACAGGGACCATTTGGAGTGAATTTCCTGACATCTGTAATCATTGCGGAGTTATGGTGGCCTGAATTTGCAAGATCTGGAAATTTTGCTGACAATTTTTGCGTTTTTTGGAAAAAAAGGCCACTTATGGTAAAAGTTTACAAATTATGTTTCGAAAGTTTACATGGCGACACCGACTGACGTTGTTGCATTCAAATGTTGCAAAATTGGTCCGACGGGAAATCAATGAAATCATGCGTTATTTACCTCACTAAAAAAATTTCGGATCCTCTCAAACTGTCACTACTGAGCGGATCACGCCCAAGCTCTGCCAGGTCCAACCCCCAACATTTGGCTCACAATGTTCCAAATTAAATCCAAATCGGTTCACTTTCGGCAGAGTTATAGCCGAATGCATGAAGGCTGTTCCTTTTGGCCCATAAAGTATTTCCATGATCACCTCGAATAGATTCGAGGCGAATAAATATAGATAAAACACGTTGACAACATACAAATAAAAATCCTACGTAAGAGACAATGTCACACCTCTGCGAAACAATCGGCTGTGATACAGTAGCATGAGCTGCCGATGCTGCTGGCCTGGGCGGCACGTCACGTGTTGTAGGTGGTACTTTGGCAATGCCACCATTTCTATCTCCTGCTACTGCAGCATGAATATTAGTATCACTGGATGTAACATACATACTGCGTGCCTTGTCTTTACGTGCCACAGATGCAGGATCTGTTGAAAATTCCTGTCACAAGCAACAATCTGAAGCTATTAATTACATGATGCATATACATGCTAAGCAAGAAAAGAAAAGACAAAAAAGAGCAACAATTACAAACTAATGTGATGCATTATAACACTTTTAATGAGTCTAGTAAGGGTAACCAGGATGCAAGATCTAGTAAAAATCAAACAATAAACAACACTGTGCAGCTCACATCACCCACTTTTTTACTACATCAAACATGCAGCCTGCAAGTATATTAATACACAATGTGTGACTCCACGGATATCTTTTATCAGCTGCTAAAGGATTACTGCTTTAAAGATACATATGAAGTATGCATCCAAAAAAATCCAGCCTTAAATGAAAGCCCATGAATTAAGTTCACAATAATAAACATGTCCTTTTACACATATTGCGTATCCTTTAAAACAATTAACATAAAGTAGGATTAGAATAAATTCCAAGTGTAGAGCAAGAAACGTTTATAACCTCAAATGTAGGCCACAACATTGCCATTTCGACGCCATGATTCTGAGACCACCACTTGAGATCCTTGCTAGCATCTGACATGTTGATTGTCTGACGAAGCTGGTCATAAATTCTTGGGAGCCTGTTTCCACATACATGTCATACAATACCATCGCTACAAAAATAATAATGCCAATATACACTGCTTTGTCTGGGGTTAGCTCGAATGGCACTATTTAACAGGTGCCACTGTTATCTATCAAGCAGTGTCAGAATCCATATTTGTAAATTATCAAAGCAGACCATTAACTTAACAAGATTTCAGCAAACACAGAGCACCACATCGCCAACCAGTACTACATGCATATGCTCATATCAAAAATAAAAAAATTAAATATTTACTCATTGCTGCGGCTGATGTCCAGGCAACCATGAATTGCAATAAGTACGTCTTTAAAAAATCGTAGTCGCTTCTCTTCGAAGTCTTGGGTTTTGACAAACACATCGGTCATGTCATCAATATATGTGGAATTGTATTTATGTAACACCGCAAGCGTTTCCTCATACTTATCTTTGGTATTCTCAACATCTTTTTGACACTTATCAACACGATCTTGTAATTTCTTCACCTGCAAACAATATATTAAACAAATGAAATCTCCTTGTCCTATTACCGCAGACATATTGAAATAATTATCAAACAAATTATACGTGCACTGCATTAACTGTTGTCAGTACAAAACGTCCATTTTACCTAACATTTTCGTGTGTAACCAGTCCAGTGCAAAATTTCAAACAATGCCATGCTCAATTTTTACTTCTGTATCCTCGATTTTACACGTGGTAAACAAATTTAACATTCAACAACAAAATGTCTTCATACACAAGCAAATTATTCGGCACTCGAACCTGCTCTGAATTTGAAGCAGACTCTGCATTAAGCTGTGTAACAGCAGCCTTCTCCAGTTTGCAAGCACTGTGGTAGTCCTTCCGGCACTTCTGAACTTTTCCTAATTTTTTAGCCCACGGCTTTTGTGCCTAAAGTCAGCAGCACACAAATACTTCTTCAACACTTAGTACAAAGATTACATCCAAACAATAAACACAACAATACGATTCCAATAATATCATTTGAAAATCAAAAATCAAGTAACTAATTAACATATCAACACATATTAAGTAGTAATAACTTAAGCAAAGATTCAAGTTAGGTAAGAATAAAAAACTACCTTTCGAAATTCATCTTCAAATGCTTTGGCTTCCTTGCTTCCGCCAACCATTTGTTTCTTGTACGTTTCATGTTTCCACTTCTTGACATCTGCCTGTACTTCTGCCAACTTGTCTCGGACACTGTTGTGTACATCAGCTAAAGATTCGGCTTCATTCAAAGACCCAAGAAGAATTGCTTTATTTGTCCCATACTCTGGACCTACAACATTGTCACACACTTGACTTAACAGAAATTCACAAAAACATTCATCACAATATATGAAACACGGTTCCTAAAATACAGCACTGTTGAAGGATCATAATACAAAGTTCACAAGCCGAAATGTATATAACATAAATTCAATCATGCACTGTTAGTAAAGCAAAAAGCATTATAATAGTATAGTTCACATTACTTGAGGCATGTTAAACAATTATCCAAAAATGTTTATAAATTTTTCAGTATCGTTTTTACCGCACAATGCCATCCTATGCTAGTGCATATGCTGCGGCTCAGCATCTGTCCGTGTGTCCATCTGTCACAATCCGATACTGTACCAAAATGGCTAAACGTAAAACCTTGCAAACAATGCAATACAATAGCACAGGGACTACTTTTCTGAAGTCAAACATCGTGGTGAAATTCAAACCGGGTCGCACCAATAGGGGTGCCAAATCCTAGTGAGTAAGTTAAAATTGCCGACTTTCAACTATTGTCTTGCTATATCTCAGAAACGGTGCAAGACGAGGACATAATTACTATGTAAGGCTAATAGAAAGTCATTTGAATTCTGTCGACAACCTTTGATGGCGTTCGAACGAATGCGAAGGCATCAGTGAAAACACTACAGTACATTAACCTTGAACTGTTGACTGTAAGCCTACTTGTGTATACAGCATAAGTAGTAGCATACAGTTGCTAAATATGGTGGAGCACTTTGGGACCATATCGAATTGTATCGTATAGAGATCGTACCGGAACCATTTCTGGTACTGTTCCGGCCCGGAACAACGTCGATTCGGTCCAGTCACGGAACATTTTTTGTTCCAGAGCTGGAACATCTAAGCATTATCTGTTCTTAGTGGAGACCGCCGCGACGGTCTCACATAGTGCACCCCCTACCGTCACGCGCATACGACGCTGAGCAGTCAACATGGTGCCTGCCATTGGACAAGCAATGCAGTTGGCCGTTAATTATCTCAACGATGGTCATTTTCCGCCTGAAATACCTCAAATAGACGGCCGTGACAGCTTCAATTCCGAGTCACAACGATCGCTCGCGGTGTCCCTTGAAGTTCCTGATGCCACCGGCCCGACGACCACCTACGTCGTGGTCGTCCGTGGCGGCTGGCTACAGTGTGAACAGGGGGATGCATGCAGAGTGGGCAAAGTACACATCAAACAAGGCCGCGTCTTGTGTGGCCGTTGTGACTTGTGACATGGAATTGAAGCTCGTGTTACATGTGTGTGGTAGCAAGGGTGGCGGGAGCATCAAATGACCGTTGTTGTGTTAATTATCGCTGTGCTGGCATGCGACTCGCCGCGCCGACAGCCATGGCGGTCTGCGGCGTAGGTGGTTCGGTTCCGGCCGGAACAAATTTGTGCAGTTACTGATTTGGTCTCGGAACAGCAGCGGTCGGTTCGTTCGATCTCTAGTATCGTATTGCAATATATTGTGCAGTAACGTAAAGTAACCATCGTTTTCCCCCACGCCCATATCATGCCATCACTCTAAGCTTTGCTGTAATTGGAACAGGAGGCACACCATGGCATGGGCAACAATCCTCAGCATATTCACTTGTCTAGTTGCATTTTTGTAGTCTCATGGAAAGTGTGGCAGGGACTAACTCAATAACTGCTGAATACTTGGTTCAAACAGAACTGTTATTTGGTTATGCCACTGCATGAGTTTGAACAAACAATAACACTTGATGTCAATGTGTTACTTCGCTGACAGGCAGCTGCTGAGTGCTGACACAAATGCATGAAATAGACAAAAACAGACAAGTATGATCCAATCTAATTCAAACAGATTTATAAAACATTAACATTGTAAAAAGCAAATCACAGAAACAGACAAATCAGAGGCAAGTTAATGCAACACAGTCAGTAACGGCTACCGATAGATTTGTGATTATAACACTAATAATAAAAGAACAAACAATACAGCATATTTTTTCACATCTGATCATACATACAGAGTGTTTATCACTCATATAATCTGATTGTCAACTGCCAACACCTCCAATCTGAGATTCCTTTAACAATTAGCATGTTATAAGTCAGACCATTATTACTGTATATACAATGTAATGAAGAAGACGCACATAAATCAAATCAAACCTTTCTCTATAACTTCATTCCATTTCTTGCTCCAAGCCTGTAACTTTCTGGCATAGTCATGCTCTATCTCTGCACGCTCAGCAGCCATACGTGACAGTTCCTGACACATATGAAGTCCATCGTCAACTCGTTTCACAGTTCTCCGGAACTGGTCTATTTCCCAGAAGCTATCAGTTGCAGCAGCTTCAACTTCATCGACTGACATCGCAGTCTGCTTCTGCTTGAAGTAAAATACAAAGGTCAATATATTAGCCTGTCAGTATGACAAAACAAATGTAGCATGGTGGTGCAACGGGTACAGCATTGGACTTGCGATCAACAAGTCATGGGTTCAGAGGTTCAAATCCTACTTGGGGCAAAAGCTGTGTAACAACTTGGGCAAGTTGTTCACACCTATGTGCCTCTGTCACCAAGCAGTATAACTTGGTACAGCCAAGAGGCGGTGATGCTCTGCGGCTGGGAAGGTAGCTGCAGGCCTAGCGGAAAGTAATGACAACCTACTGCCAGGAGGATGACCTGTGGGCCGACTGCCTGTACACCGGGATCAGCTCCAGGCCAAATGCTCAGTAACGAGTATGGGAAGCCTTTATCTTTTTTAATGACAAAACAGTCGGATTCAACAAATTTAATAAGTTTGGATATTAATTAATTGTCGCCTGTATTTATTTGAACTGCTGATGGTTAGCTCTTATTCTGATGTAGCTTTCATCAAGATCCCATCAGCAACCCATGCATCGCTATCAAGACTGTTTCTGTGATGGTTCCAAATCTCTCCATTCTAGGTCTTCCATCGTGCTAGCAATGCCCTTGAATAATGAGAGCTATTTTTAGTTAGCCTATTTTATACAGCAATGGCAAACACACAGCTACAGTGAAGCAGACTTCACACATCTGCATTACCTGTTATGTCATGAAACAGGCGTGTGCTTATTTAGTAAACAGAGGTAATTTTTTGTCATAATGTGAACGTTTTCGGGTTATGGTTACAGTTATGGTTAGTGTTAGGGTTACAGTCAGGATGCCCATACCACAATGGATGGGAAGAATGGGAGTTATTAGTCTAGTTTTGTACATCCCTAATAGGGTTAGAACGATACCAGGCTCAGCACCCAATACCCAACACCCAATACTTTGGCTTCTAACGATACCAAGACCCAATACCAATACCGGAAGTGATGTCATTCGTTCTAATATAAATACATAAGTACTACTGGCGAGTAGCATTCTCACTGTGGCCGTCGACGGCCGTAGCACCAGGGCTTAAAGTAAGGGGGCTCAGCCCCCAGCTGTTAGCTCAGGGAAAAAAGTGGGGTGGTACACTGAGGGAGGGGATAAGGGACAGGGGGTAAGAGGTGAGAGGGAGCCCCCCAGCTTTTTCAAACTACTTTAAGCACTGCATAGCACGCCTGCAATCGAATGTGTGCGAACGCAGGGGACGGTCTAAAAATTTAGCATTGAAGGCGTGCTACATACGACTGTCGACCGCCGTAACATGCACGTTATGGACGTAACGTGCGACGATCGTAAGACGCGCATTACGACGATGATAACGCACGCGGTACGGCTGCAGTGAAAATGCTACTTAACCAAGCAGACCCATGGAGTCTAGGCGAAAGTGACCGTGGGAAATTGTGGAAATGGAGAGAGCAGCCAAGTGCAAGCATGATGTACTCATCACCACGGCGACGGTGTCATTCACTCATTTCCGACACCGCCCGCACAGGACCACACACGCCGCTGACCACACACGGGCGCTCCCGTTTGGTGGCAGTTCATTTATGACTGGAGATTGCTAAAGCTGTCAGCCACTGTCCTGGACGACTGAAGCTGTTTGGTGCAGCCAAGACGCGTGGTGCACACACACACACATCATGGCGGCATCAAGCAGCTTCAGTTGTTTGAGCATCGCCGGGAGTGGAGAGACATGACGCGTAACAAATTAACTGTTGGTATTGAATTTCACACGGAGCACTGCGGCTTATCAGATCGTCGTGGGTGGCCAGACGGCGCCGCGCCGCAGACTGTTGTCTGCCCAGTATTGGGCACGATTACTAAGAAAAGTATTGGGCCAATACCAATACCACCCAATACTGACAAGTATTGGCCAATACCCAATACCCCAATACCTGTATCGTTCAAACCCTAATCCCTAAGGTTACTGGACAACTCGTGGATATGCCAACTCACAGACTGATCAACTCGCAGACGCCGTCTTTACCAGTAGATATTAACTTCTGTGGGTATTTTGAAACACCATGAACATTGAACAAATGAATTGAATACGAAGATAGAAATAAGTAAACCAACTGGAAATTTTGCTAGGTGCAGTGCGCCGAACTGCACCTATCACTGACCTTTTTATATTACCCCAAAATAAACCCTTTTCTACAGCCGAATGCATGTCAATGATATTATTCATCCATGTAACTATGAAAGTGTGCCCACTCCGGTATGGCCCACATACCCTGCACAAAAAATAACTTATTTCTACATCAGCTCTTATTTTACGGTGTTTCACTTTTAACCGTAAATCTACAGTTATGATTCATTATATGGTTAGGGTTAGTTATAGTATTACAGTTATTTAGTTGTTGCTTATTATAGCGATTAAGAATTTCTGTATTAGTTTATTTCTTAATTACAGTTGAGTTGAGACAAATGGCACCATGTGGTGTACATTCAAGCAGTGTCGGAATTCCAATTACGGTTAGTGATAGTTATACTGTTATGGTTAGGGTTGAGTTGGCATAAATGCAACATTAACGGCATTAGCCAAAACATTGGCGAGTATGGTTATTTACTGTCACATACAACAAAACGACAACGCCAAGCGACCACAAAAATGTCGCATAAATCCTTGGCATAAATATAAAATTACAAAATCGAAAAAAGAACTTTTCAGTGTGATACTAGAGTATGATTTTCTATGGAGGACTGTAAAGTGTGATCAACCAAGAATTGAAATTATCAACCAAGTGTTGGAATCCGGCGCATTGAGGCCGTTCTGAGAAGTCAACAACAACGGGTTGAGTTCTGACACTCGTAACTCGTATAGGAGTTCCGACACTCTAAACTCGAACTGCAGCGACAACAAAAATGTCGCTATAGTCTTCGCGTAAGCTGTCGCTGCTGCATTTGTTGTATGCGACAGTAAATAACAATACTCGCCGATGTTTTGGCTAATGCCGCTACAGCTTTATCATCGTCATCTGACTGTACTGCTTATAACCATCCACCGTTGACGGAAACCGTCCAGTGTGAACAAATCTTGTTCACAGCAACCGTACGCACCGGTTTCCGTTAACGGTAAAACGGTGACGGAAACCGTGTCGTCTAACATCACCTTTGAACAGGTTGACAGTGAGAACGTCAGCGCATCGATAGCACGGGTACGTAGACTATTCCCGATGAAATGAATGAATGAATGAATGAATGAAATGAATGAATGAATGAATGAAAATGCGAGGATTTTAAGTGCGTTTGAAAACCGACTGAGAGCCGGCTTTGTCTAACACACTATGTAAACAAATCAAGCCGTT
>Ga0209780_1004912_pt1 | contig 10441 bp, 3 predicted proteins | sample WorMetexBAHAMAS2_FD_187384 | JGI IMG/M metagenome (GOLD analysis project Ga0209780, IMG submission 187384) | Marine gutless worms symbiont microbial communities from Max Planck institute for Marine Microbiology, Germany - Inanidrilus exumae... | ecosystem: Host-associated > Annelida > Digestive... | reverse complement strand
GACAAAGCCATAACTATGTACAATTTACGATCACTATGTCTAGTAGTAAACGTCTGCAGAGGGACCGCGTGACGTCCACGGTATAAATATTCTATAACTGCAAGGTGGAAATTCTGTAGCAGATTCATAAATTCAATACTTAATGCGCAGTACTTGCCTAGCTATCGTATAATTAGCTAAACGAAGTAGGTTCTCTTTTTTGGTACGTTGAAGTACGTGTGCAATATCGTCGTAAAAAAGTTCACGTTCGCTATCTTATCTCCTGATGAGTTCTTGTTTATTTTTGCTAGTGTTTTAAGTTCAGTGAGTTTATTGAGTACGGTTGTCGCCTGCGCCCACGGTACCGATACGATACAATTACGATGGTGTGGCTAGCGCCCTCTTGCGAGTTCAGTCCGCGCAGTGATTAGTTGATGTGCCGCGTTGGTTGTTTCATTCGCTTTGTGTGTCAAATATGGCGGAAGGGTTTGGTTCTGCTGAAAATGGTAATCCTGCCAACGCCTATGCCGATGCACTCGCCCGCGCCAGACAGGTGAAGTTTTACGTATGTTGTTGTCTTTATTTTCTTTTTTCTTCAGCGTGAAACTGGAAAAATGATATTGTTTAGTCTGAAGGTAATGTCGGCGGATGTGTAGTCATTACGGCCAACGTGCTGAGGCGCGTTTTCATTGTACTGTAGATGTGCCGGTGACACAAGTATCATTCTCGCAACTCGATGAGAGCCAGTTTTTAACGTTAATATTCATCATGCTCATGCGCGGTGAATGAGGTAAAAAAACCTGATCGTGCTTACTGAATGGATGTCTCAGCGTGGTCATGGGTAAAATGCGGGATGCGGTGACGCGGGTGTGACAACGGGTAAATTACGCCGCACGAACAGAATACGTTAGAATTGTAGCAAAGTATTTGGGACACATGAAGTTTAGCGGTACTCATATGAAATGCATTGAATATTTAACGGCATTGGTACCTTTTATTGCTGAAAATTAAACAGTGAGTGAATGGACGTGTTATGAAGTTTAGAGGTACGTAATGTAATGCACAGTATTGGTATTTATGGTTGTTGTTTTTTACTTTGTTAGACATTTATTTCGCAAATGTAATGGTTCCTCCCCAGACCCCACCCCCATTTGTAATGACACAAATTAACGAAATAAAGTGAAATAGATTGCCGAAAGTTTTCTATGCATTTTCTATGAGTACCGTTAATCTTCACTCTAGCCAAGTATTTTGTTCGTGTGGGGTTATAGTGCATGGGTTAACCCACGCGGTAATTACTGTTGGTAACACTAACTCTAATCCCCGTAAAGGATGACATAGTCGTAGAAAACTGAGCCAAGAATTAAAGTGGAAAATAATAAGTTTTCTACCAGATTACACACAGGCCGGTCGTAAAAGAGAAAGATAAAATAGAGCCAAGAATTTCAGTACTCTTTATGCTGGAATTGGTATATGAAAGCAAAGTCATTAAACAATATTAGTGATCAAAGAAATATGTTCTTGGCTGCCTCCTGGGTTGGATGGACGGAAAGTTTGCAGCCAAGAACATATTTCTTCAATCACTAATATTTTTTAATGACTATATCACTATAATTCCCTCTCAAACGATTAGATATTTCGCACTACTCTACTAAGACACGTTGTCCGTATATTATAGGTCGCGCTATCTGCATCACCAACAAAGAGAGCGACGGGCACCTGGCGGGGAGTAATTAGTGTCACACACATTCCAAGGCAGGCGGATGCATTCAACTGAAGCGGCCGGACGTATCCACTGCCAGTAGTTGCCTGGTGTGGGGCAGTGGACGTTTGTTTAAGCATCCTCTCCCATCCACTTTGAAGGCCCTCGCCGGTTCATTTATGCTGTCACAGGCCTATATCTTTTTGTCTTACTGTTGCTGAATTACGTCAGATGGCTCACAGTGTTCCAAATTTCATCCAAATCGGTTCACTTTCGGCGGAGTTATAGCCGGCCGCATCAGAGTGACCGTCAAACTGTGGCCGAGACGCTTGGTGACGAGGCGGCTGGCACATTTGACTTTTAATGTTCTGCCGCGCTGAATAATTTTCATTTGGCGGCGGCAATGTCCTCGTGACAGTTGACACGCTGCACGCTGTTTATGCGATCGGAGATAATGGACGGTTTCAGTAAAGTCGCTGTATTCTGGTAAAACTGTTTGATGTTGACTCCCGCATGGATGTGCAGCCAGTGTGGCAGCATTCAGACTGATATTAATATTGACAACTGTTTAGTGTTGTTACGGTTTCAAACATTTTGCCGTTGGTCGGTTTCGGTAGGTTTTGCAAGGAAAACCGCGGTTTTCGGTTCGGTTTCGGTTCTTTATGCCTACGGTCATATGGTATTACAACTTTCATCATCCCTAGTTCGAACGGCAAACAACCACATACATTCAAAAATGCATTCAAAACAAAAAAAATAACTATGAACGAACCAGTAATGTAGGCCTACAAATGTTAAAGAATATACACTTATCAAGTAGATCACCGTAAACAACTTTCATGACGCACCGCCAATACGTCATTACATGCTTCCGGTGACGTCAGATGAAAACTTTTTTGATTTAGTAAGTAAAGGTATTAGTTATTTCAATGGACTGACTTTTTGGTTTCAATTTCAAATGTAAGCTCCCAGTTATTTTGCGAATTGTGTTGTCTGAGGTGAAGGTAAGAAAATGAAGTGAAGCGTTGATGTCTGAGCAAAAAGTTTCTTTGTCCTTTTACAGCAGAGTTGCATTCCCGTGCGTTCTTAGACACTTTAACAATGGGAACGGCGTTCCCACGTATTCCCCCTCGAAATGACCACTGGAGAATACTGCATTTAAAACTAACCTGTTAAGTAGAGAATCGGCGTACATGTAATTGCAACATGCTGAAAAATTAACTGCCTTGATATCAAAGCCAAGTCAGTTTATGTGTAGGCCTACTCACGGGTACACTTTTATCACGTTTGGGAGACGTCAACAACCTGTAGGCCTAGTGGCCTACTTAAACCTGTAGGCCTATGCAATCAACTTCTACAGCATTTGAAAGGTAGCCGTCGAACTTAAGTCAGCTACAGCTGAAGCAATAGAGCACTGGACAGCTGAAGTGCAACAACGTGAACAGGTACGTTCTTCGTTGTCATATGTTCATTAATACTGTCATCAACGTAACACAAAGTCCGTGAAATGTCTCCAAATTCTCCATTAGAAAAATTAGTTTGTCAGCTTTAGTTGCTTCTTAGTAATGACGTCGCCAGCCTTTGAGAACAATCTTTCGCACTGTCAACAACGTCCTTGCTAAACGTGCAATGCTAGGATAGTTAACCGTGTTTCGTCATGCAGACTCCAGGTGTGACGTGCGTAGCGGTGGCAAGACAGAGCAGACATCAAAAGGCATCCCACTGCCCACACGCTACGTGGTGGTCCAACTGATAAGCCGGGCAAACACTTGCCAATATCAGGTATCACCGACGTGTGAACTGAAAGGGACAGACCGACAGACGGACTCTTTTGTCGGTTCGGCGTCAAGTCGCCAAGTCGCCCGTGACACTAATTGCCCTCTCCCTGTCTCCCCACGATCATTCCCTTTATTGATGCCGCAAACAGCGGCGAACAGTGTGTTGACAATGCACAGCCGATCTTCCGTACTTGACGTCCACCAGCTTCTCGCATTGGCTTAGCCTGCTGCCAGTGAGCGGAACTCTGTGGAGATGGAGATCGATTGATTCATCTCTATAACTCCAGTCGACCGCAGTAAGTATCCAACAGCGTGCGACTGGTGGTGTGAAAACCATCACCTGTACCCCAACGTCGCACGTGTTGTGAAACGCTAGTCTGCGCCACCGACATCCGTTGCTAGCGAGCGTCTGTACAGCTTGGCGTCGTCAAACGTGTTCACAGACAGGCGTAACAGGCTAGGTCCGAAAAAGCTGATATGCTGCTCTTTATCAAGCACAACTTACCTCAGATCAGTTTTAAATACTGAGTATTCAGTACATGAAAGTGATCATTGGCATGTTGTGCTTAATAAATGAGCATTGATAGTGACATTATATTCATGATTTATTTAAACAAATGAGCACTCATAACAGAATAATTGATGTAATTCAAACTAAGCCTACTTTGCAAACTGCAGCGTTTAGTAAACCGCTTAGTGTTTTGGCTATTAAACGTAGTGTTTGTGTTTGACCGCTGACGACAGATCAAAGGCACCCACCGCTGCCGCCGCCGTTGATATCAGTTAAGGTGGCGTCGGACGCCGTTAATCTTCAGTTACGTTTGCTCACTACGCATATCTGCATATTGGTATCATATAGGTGAATCCGTATCAGTTGAAAATGACGTACTTGGTCTAACACTAGTATAGCAAAAGTGTTATTATATGAAATTCACTGAATTCATCTTGACAATTTCAGCATAAAGACCCGCCTGAAAACCGTCAATTCTGGCGGGAAAAACCTAGGTTTCGGCGACGAACGGTCTTGGAAAAAACCTAGGTTTCAGCGGCGGTTTCGGTTACCATAACAACACTACAACTGTTAGGCCTAGCATTGTGACGACGGATATTTTATTTAATTAACAGTAGGCCTGGTGTATGTTTAAAAATACTACTGAGTATTGGAGTGGAGTCGGATTTCGTGTCATTATACACATTTGACGTAATTCAGCTACAGTAAGACAAAAAGATATAGGCCTAGTGACAGCATAAATGAACCGGCGACGGCCTTCAAAGTGGACGGGAGATGATGCTTAAACAAACGTCCACCGCCCCACACCAGGCAATTACTGGCACTGGGTACGTCCGGCCGCTTCAGTTGAATGCATCCGCCTGCCTTGGAATGTGAGTGTGACACTAATTACTCCTCCCCCTGTTGCTCTCTCTGTTGGTGACGTCGATAACGTGCCTTAGTACAGTAGTGCGAAATATCGAATCGTTTGAGAGGGAATTATAGTGATGCTCCATATGATGCGACACGCCTTCAAATACGATACGATGTATCGTGCATTCACTAGATTGTGGCTTGTTTAAATTATTCCAGTAACATTGGTGTTTGTATATATCCTGCCAGGAGATACTGTATAAGTTTATTCGATATAGATATTATTTAGAAGTTGTTTCTAATTTTTTGCATTGTTTGTGTGATAGATTGCTGCTAAGCTAGGTGCTGGTGGTGATGATAGCCAGTCACTAAAGAGGCCATTTGATGGTGGAGCAGGTGATTATTTGTGACTTGTGGTTTTTGTTATGTTGATGTGTCAGTGTATCATGAATGCTGGCTTTTGAATGCAGAGCAGATGCTTATCTCGATCTAACTTAATACACTGTGACCCAGAAAACAAGGCACTTGATTTCTGACGATAACTTCGACAAATTTAGACCAATTTTCAAAATTCTTTCACTACTAGATTGCCAAGGAATTTATTATGTACACGTTATAAAGATGTTCTACCTCACCTTAACTATGTTACTGCTCTGCCTTGTTAAACTTGAAAATTACGATTGCTGCCGATGGTCAGTGGCATCTTTGCATGTGGGACCTGAGAAATTATCCTGCCAGTTATGTGGCTGTCTAATGTATCAAATATGAATCCTTATTAATATTTAATGGTTGATGATGTAGTCATACATAAAGTGAAGGATCGCAAGTGCGATTATGACTACAGTATCTGAAAACAATGCAGCAGCTATCAACATAGGATCCATCATGTCAGTAAACTGAAGGCATGACTGAATGGTACAAATGTGTGAGCTTGCATATTTGGTCAATTTGTCAGGTGGGTCTGAAGCAGGTATTTGTTGCAAACATTATTGTCAGACTATGGCATGATGAAGTCAAAGGAGATATGTTTAGGATCTAATGGTCCTTTTGATTTTATAAATAAATTATGATATCTTTGAAATAATACAAGATAGAAGCAGTTACTGTGGAAGACTGACAGGAATTCATGTGGCCTGCTCAATAATAATGCCATTGTCAGTGATCTTGAGTGACCTTGAAACTCAAGCGATTCAAAATCTTTTACAGTCTGTACCTCAGGAAATATAACAGCTATTAGCTAGGATACTGTTGCATATGAATGTTAAAGCATGTGTGGCTTATAATTTTAACTGGTATGAATCTGATGGATGTTTCGATCTCACTGGCAATCACATACACTGAATAAAATAATATCTGGGAACATTGTTGTGACAACATATAGAGACTATATCGTTTGTTGTATGTTATTTTTAGTTTGACCCTTCGACAAAGCTGACCTAATAAAGCCGGTCTCAAATGTCTGTCCGTGCGTACGTGCGTCCGTCCATCTGTCCACAAAAAGTTTCGTCGATTTAAATGAAATTTGATGTGTAGGTAGAGGGCGATGAGTGATGCACGACGGTATGCAGTATAACCCGATCCAAGGTCAAGGTCACGAGCCCTTCAAAGTTGGAAATTCGGCCGTTTCAGAAGCTATCTCCTCTGCCATTTACGGTGGGAGCTGGCAGCTGACTATGTGTTCTTAAACTAGGGCACAATATCTAAATTTGATCGGGCCCGATTTTTGATATTTGGTTTCGTGACACGTGACTTTGAAGTTGGCATAAACGTCAGTTGCAAAGAGTCAGCCGTCACTGCCCATACGGGACTAATTTTATTAAGTAATATGATATAATGTGATGTAATGTAAAAACATACTAGTCTTAATCGCACATAAACATTGTTACTACAGACCAGTTAAACAACAACATTTCAGATGAGCTTAAGTGACCTTCAAGATCATTCGCCTGTTGCAAGCATTTTCATTTGTGATATATCTTGCAGTTGTGCAGAGGCTCATAAATGTAAGATTCCAGCTGACACGAAGCATCTGCGACAACTCATCCTTTAAGACCGATGAGAATAAGATCGCTATTTTTGGGTGTAATGTGAGACACGTAGCACATTTCACAGTCACAAGTTACTTACTGTGTACATAATGCTTCTGATTCTGAGCTAATTATTATCCACACATGCCTAGAGGCAACTAGGCAAGGCGTGGATATATCGGTTACTGTTGTGTGTGTGTGTGTGTGTGTGTGTGTGTTTGTACGGTTACAGAGCCCTTCAAAGTTGGAAATTCGGCCATTTTTAACAACTATCTCCTCCGCCATTACAACTGACCATGGATTCTTAAACTAAAGCGCTGTGTCTATATTTTATTGGGCCAGATTTTTTATATTTGTTGTAGTTTTTGGGTTGCGTGACTTTGAAGTTGGCAGAAACGTCAGTTGTGAAGAGTCGACCGTCAGTCCCGTACGGGGCTAATTTATTGCGAACTTTGCTCCCCTAGAAGCCAAAGATTGGAAGGATCGGCGAGTGCGTGGGCCACATCCACCCGCATATAAACGTTACCATACGCATGCGCCGATGTAAACGTCACGCTAAAGATGCGCCATTCGTGAAATCGCGCGGCATGTATACATAGGATTGTCATGTGTGAATATGTCAGTCCCACAGACATAAGTTCTTGTTTTTTTGTATTTTTCAGTTATTGCAGTTGGAGATACCGATGGTTTTGTTTTGGATTTGTAGAATCTCAACCAGATGCTAAGAAAATGGCAACATCAAATGATCGTAAGTTAATGTTATTTTTGAATTATGGACACTTCTCCTACTAGACATTTCGCCTACTACCTGGACAGTTCGCCTACAGGTTGCTCTACATGTTACCAACAAGACTACCAGAATAAAATAAAATCAGATGTATAATATAATATTTGCTTTATGTTGCAGTCACACGAACATTGAATCATATGGGTGCAGGTTGTTAGTAAGAACATTAAGCGGCGTACTTCACACATCATCGGTAATTAGGCCTACTTACTGGAATCTGGCGTCCGTCGGCAGCAGTCTTTGTACGCACAATGGCCTGTTATAATCAAAGGTCTTAGAATATTAACATGTTAATTTTCTAAAATCTTTGTAAAAAGTCTGTTCATCAGTGGTCGAATTAAGAAAAAAGTAGTGGGGCACGACACCGAGGCGCCAAAGAAACCACAGTGGGGGATCCCCCATCCCCCGGTAATACCAGCACTGCTGTTCATGGTGATGATCACGACGATGGGGGTTCGGCAACACTGGAGCGATTTGTTGCGGGCAGCATATAACCGCAAGTGCACCGCCAGTTGTGCTTTTGAAGTGGTCCTAGTTATTGCAGCATGTTCTTGTCTTAAAATTTAAGGAATTATAGGTATAGAGACCGTATGAGAATAGAACATTTTGGAGATCACTTCTGCTGATATCTTGTATTTTTATCAGCCCAGTAATAGGCTTGTTACTTCCATATTAGTAGGCCTATTATTCCTGTGTTGCTGTCTGTGTGCTTTTTTGGATTAAAACTTGTAAAAAATCTTTGCGGTTAAACTAGGCCAATATAATATAGCCGTTCTTATTAATAATCTACACAACTGATTTTATTCCGGCAGTTTTGTAGGCCAAAAATGGGCAATCTGTAGGCAAACTGTCCAGGCAGTAGGCGAAATGTCTCGTAAGCAAAATGACCAGTAGGCGAACTGTCCAGTAGGCGAAGTGTCCAGTTACCTTATTTTTTTTGTCAAAATTGTTGAATCTGTTGTCATTGTTAGTTTGCCCATGGGAGAAATTGAGAAGTATTGTGATGAGTATGTCTGTGTCTGTCTGTCCGTGAGGATATCTCAGGATCCACACACGCGATCTTTACCAATTTTTTGTGCATGTTGCCTATTGCCTTAGCTCGTTCCTCCTCTGGCAGGGTGACGAAATACCAAGGGGAACGGGGCACTTTGTGAGTTTTCTTCCCCGTTGACAATTCCACGAGCCTGTTATAGGCCAAGAAGTGAGGGAGTGTACTTCCGGTTTTCTGGATGACATCATGTTTTTTACCATGCAATGCTATGCTAGCTCAGTATATGCTGGTGGCATGTGTCTGTCCATCCATCTGTTTGTCTGTCACAAGCCGGCACTGTACCAAAATGGCTAAATGCAGTATCGCACCAACAATGCCATATGATAGGTAGGAGACTCTGGGTTTCTGATACTAAAGATCTTCTTTAACTTCCGATGGGGTCACTCCCAACGGGGGTGCCTAATAGAGATGGGGTAGGTTCAAATCAGTGATTTTCAACCAATATCTTGCCATATTGCAAGATAGGGACAATGGGGACATAGTTACTATGGAACGATAATAGGAATATATCCTCTATCGACTGATGCTATTTTCGGTCGAACAGAACAAGGCAGTTGTAGACAGCAGACTTCACTTCGCCCACGGTGTGGATAGTGTACACGTGAACATCGCCAAATTGCGCCCTGAAGTGAATCCAATATTTGGCGGAAAGCTAGCTTCCAGCAGAATAATGATGAACGATCATAACTGCAGTATCAGTTATGCTAAGGAATTAAGATGCAGAGTATAGTCATGGAGTTTTATGATAGTGGAATTCTGTAGGTACGACTTATTGTTTTTTATTTTACTATAAATATCGTAATACATGGTACAAGACCAGAACAATCAGAATGTTGTTTCACGTGACAAGATGTGACAAAAATTGCCAAAATTTGTGCCAGCTTATTTGTTCCAAACAGCAGATACAACAAGAAATACGTTCTGTGGACCATGGTATCTGCCCCATAGCCGAGTTCACAAGTCGGGACGCTCAAGAGGGTTGAACTGCATCATCATGCCGAATTTCGCAGAAATCGCTCAAACCGCGGCTTTTTTGATTTTTCCAAGATGGCGGCCATCCGACATCTTGGATTTGTAATGCATGTGTGGGGACCACCCTTGAATGGCATTTGGTGGTCTTTATCACTGTGCAGTAGTTTTGATAATATGCACGTTTTCGATTTCACGAGTTTGTTGAAAACACCTATTCACGCCTAAAAATTGGGGTTTTTAGTGGGAAAATAGGGGAATGGTTGGGGCGATATTGACCCCCAACGAACTTGTTCTTACTTTTGGGGTTTACGCGTCTGTGTCCAATTTGGTGAAAATCGACGAAGAAATGTGACCGTGAGAGTGTCCACAGACGGACAGAAACACGCACAGACGCAACACGATTTTATTATCTGTCCTATGCTATATGTTATAACTATGGGGCAGATAACAAATGAAAACAGAGAGTCTTTTTCGTAAAGTGTGACAGAGTGCAGTGTTGTATCGGCGCTGTGTGTTGTGTGATATCATAATCGGTTCACTTTCGGCGGAGTTATTATTTTTTTCCGCTGTGCGTTGTGTGATATGTTTATATTTATGATAGTATGCATTTTTATTTAGGTCATTGTCTAATGCCGAAAATGTTATTTTGACTGTGTTTTCAGATATAAATGCTCAGCTTCAAAGTATTGCATCACAGTCTGGGTCAGTTTTAATGTGCATTGTAATAATATATATATATGTATATGTACGTGTACATGTACATGTATGTACATGTATATGTA
>Ga0209780_1004911_pt1 | contig 10441 bp, 6 predicted proteins | sample WorMetexBAHAMAS2_FD_187384 | JGI IMG/M metagenome (GOLD analysis project Ga0209780, IMG submission 187384) | Marine gutless worms symbiont microbial communities from Max Planck institute for Marine Microbiology, Germany - Inanidrilus exumae... | ecosystem: Host-associated > Annelida > Digestive... | reverse complement strand
TCCTAACTACGCAACTACCCTTGGCTATACCGGCCCTTGGCTATAGCGGACCGGAATCGGTTTGGATTGTCATCTGTAGGGTAGGATTTGATACATTCTACCTGTGTGCAAAATTTGACGATTCTAGCTTAACCCTTTGAACCCTGACCACCCTAGCCATTCGGCTTTATAACCCTTGCCTCCCCCGCATATTTATGTTAACCCTTTGTGCGCCACTATAATATTGGCCGGTTTACAGGCCTGCGGGGTAATGATGGTATGTATGTGGGCCGGTATACCGGCCTTTCGGGTATATATGCGTCTCCGGCAGGCCGGATTCCAGACCTGTAGGGTTCAAAGGGTTAAACCGTTCCAGAGATATCATTGGGTTCACAAAATTTAAAGTGGGTCACGTGACCCTGTCCACGCCCCTTTAAGGGTCATTTGTCATTAGTATGCTGGGACTTGCACAACCTGTGTACCAAATTGGACTACTATAGCTTTAGCTGTTCCAGAGATATGGTTGGTGGCACTTGGTGCCCACCAAAATGTAAGTGGTTTATGTGACCTGATCACGCCCCTTTCGGGGATGGTTTATCATCCCTGGGCTAGCACTTGCTACGATCAACCTATCTACCAAATTTGAAGAGATTATGGCGAATGTTTATCGTAAGGTTTAACTTTTCCGTGAGATTCCCCTAGACTTGCGTGCACATAGCACGCCACACGAATCGGTATAATAGGTTAATTGATCGTTGTAGCCTACGTTGCATTTAGCCTAATCAAGATAAGTTTAAGAACAAGACATCGATACGTACTGTTCCATTAGAGTAACTGCTTACCGTTGTTCGTTTCTTAATTCAGACGAAAGTGCGCTAATTATTACGTATAGTGAAGCTATATTAATAATAATGATGATGACTAGACATGCGTGGCAGAGCCCAGCGTGTAGCCCGCGCGGCATAGCAGTGACGCCCTGTAGCGTATAATTGAAACAAAACTGAGTAGTGATCGCCCCAGATAAACTCACTAATGATACCCGCAAGGTCTAGCAGTAAAGCGAACCCGAACTGCTGATCGACGAGTGGTGTACTCTGGAATTAGCGAACCGAAGTTCACCAAATGTTTACACAATGTAGCCAGATCATCGTAGATAAGCTTTTAAAATCAGAAGTGCGATATCCCAATCTGTTTCCGAATGCTAGGGCGAATTAGCAGATTTCGTCGATTTTGACGCTATAATTGGTTGCCATGGCAACGCCCCTTGAGCATTCGGAAAAAGAAGGTAAGATCCTTGATGCACGATCAAATAGTGACAAATACCTACCACACGGTGAGATCCTGAGATAATTTGTCTGAAACGATTTATTTTTAAATGAGTGGGTGTAAGCCAACGACCCTCTTAAACTCAGGACGAGTTACTTGACCGAAGTTCACCTAATTTACACACAGTATAGCGCCAGATCATCACAGACGAATTTTTAAAAATCAAAATGGCGATGTTGCAATCTGTTTCGGAATGCCAAGTCTACGAATGAAGGTGAATATTCCGATTTTGCCAATTTTGACCCTAAAATTGGTTGACGTGGAAACGTCCTTTAAGTCATCGGAAAAGGGAGTCAAATTGGCAATCTACGATCGAATATCTATATGGTGAACATTTGGTGAAAATCGGTCCAGTAGATTCTGAGTTCTCTTTGCTCAAAAGTTTATTTTTAGAAAGAAAGAAAAAAAAACTAGAAAATTAAAGCAGCGACCCTATAGTCGCCGCAAATCCGGCAGCACGGTCGTTCGTAAATTCTATAGCACGCCACTGGACGTGAAATATCGGAGAAGGTCGTATGTTAGAGTCGAGGCTGCGGACTGGATGACGGAGCGCCCGATGGGTCTTCGAAGAGGCGTCGACAGCGAGCTGCGACATCGACTGGTCTATCTTTCGTGTCGCCTGGCCGATACTCCAGGACAGCGCGAAGGCTATAGCTACCATATGGCTTTGGCTACAACACTTTTTAGGCCGCTTCCGACGCTTCGCATGCCAAATGTCAAGGTCAAAGTTATTTTAGTTCAAAAGCCTCTACCTAGAGACACAAACAAACACAGGACCGATTGGTCTACCTGAAGCACTAACGTTGTCGGTAAAAACCGCACGCCACTATCCTGCTATAAATGCATGGCGATGAAGGTACATAAAACGTATTAATTTGTCGTTAACTCAGTTTGTAATTTTTTACGCGATGAAATGTGTAATAATTCATCCATTTATTTGGCCAGTTATGGTTTTCATTAAATTTATTCATCAATATCGTATGTATTTTTATGTTCATGGGTTTTGCGCTCATTTTTAGGTCGACTCCTCGGAGTCGACCTAATAAAGCCGGTCTCAATCTCAATCTCCGTCCACAAAAAGTTCTTCGATTTCAATGAAATTTGGTTTGTATGTAGATGTCGACGAGTGACGCATGACGGTATGCAGTATGACCCGATCCAAGGTCAAGGTCACGAGCCCTTGAAAGTCGGAAATTCGACCATTTTCAAAGTCTATCTCCTCCCCCATTTAGAATGGGGCTGGCAAATGACCACGGATTCTTAAATTAGGGCACAATACCTAAAGCCTATCAGTGCCGGATTTTTGTCCTAGTTTTTGTGTCACGTGACTTTGAAGTTGGCAGTAAGACTAAGTAGGAGTCGAGCGTCAGTCCCATATGGGGCTAATTGATTTATTATACGATTACAAACCGTAAGCATCGCCAAGCTGCTGCAAGCCAGCAGCATCACTAGCTACACATACCCAGTCCTAAATAGGTATGCGCATCCATGCCAATTTTAGCTCGATCGGTGTCGTCCATGTGGGGCAATAAACTCATTTTTTGCAAATTTTCAAGTTTAGGGCCCTTTACCCACTCCCTTTCCCCGATCATAACCAAATTTGGCACGAGAAAGTGGACCTGTAGTGCATCTAACATGGCGAACATCACCCTGATTGGTATATATCATGATATTGCTTTACTGATTAGCATAAACGGCATCCTTTATTGTAGCTTGTGTGACATTTTAATACATCACAACCAACAATGACTGAATGATATAATACAATTACATGAAAAACGTCATACAAACAAAGGTAAATCAATAACGCCAACAAAATGCATTAGTATACATAAACGATAACCAAACCACTTTTAAAATTCCTTGGCAAAGTTACATATGTTATTAATGGATAAGGTTTACGAATGTTTAATTTTCTCAGACATGTTTTGTGTTATTATATAATAAAACGAGGAAGCGCTCATCTGATATTTTTAAAAATTCAATATACAAACTTCTCATGTCTGTACTCGATACCATGCTGTATAATACAAGCCACAAAAAGTACGAGCTTATAGCATGACAGGAATGAATACAAATGTAAAAACTGGCTAATAATATTGAAATCTCAATGTAACACAACACTAACGTATATCCATAACAACTGGTCTATGCACTGTGCGACACTCTATTTAATTACTACTGTGTGTGTATAGATTGGACCGTGTTTTCAAATGCAATGTGTCTAGTAAATACTTGAAATACATCTGGTAACATATGACAGATGGTGGCGCGTTGGCGCAATGGGTAGAGGGTTGGACTTGTGATCAATAGGTTCAAATCCTACTCGGGGCAAAAGCTGCGTAACAACCTCTGGCAAGTTGTTCACACCTATGTTCCTCTGGTACCAAGCAGTATAACTTGCTACCGGCCAAGGGGCGGTGATGCTCTGCGGCTGGGAAGGTAACCGCAGGCCTGGTGGAAAGTAATGGCAGCTTGAGCACTTCTAAGTCGCAAGTCGCCAGCGTCGAGTCTCAAGTCCAGGCTCTAATCAATACAATCCACAGTCACTAGTCCCAACAGAGGTGAGCAGACTTTGCACCCATGTGCACGATGCGGCTGACACTGGTGCTGCCACCTAGTGAACTCGACCAAACATAAGGTCCTCTGATTCACAAAATGGAAGTACATAACACATTGTACTACTGTCGTTAGAGTAGGACTGAGCCATGGCCATAGATAACACATACAGAAAATATCATGAAGTTTGGACATGTGGCTTTCAGGATATGCAAGCAGACATACATACATACATCATACATACATAGAGACATGCTAAATGGAATATTTTGCATCCCTCCCGGGGTGAAGTATAAATTGTGACTCATTAAGTTGTGAATTGAGTCCAAGTACCTGACTTGAGTCCCCATATCTAACAATTTCCTATGTTATAGAATTCCACAACAAAAAAACATCCCGACATCTTATAGCAGTAACCTGAGCTTTATCCAGTTTTAATAATGTTTTTGGCCAGAAATATTACTCAGAAATTAGGCAATTAGAAGCAGACTTATTTTCCCAACCAACTTGACTTCTGCACTACATGGCAAAATGCAAAAAAACTGAAAATTGCATTTTTTCACTCATATTCTGCATAAATGCTTTGCCATATACCAATCAGTCATTGCTGGATTGCTTCGATGTTACTGACTCTTGCCTCATATAAAATGATGTACATGCTGATATATGACTTCATAAATCTTCTAACCGATGGGGTTCAGCTGTGTGATAAATGAAATTGAGTTATTTGCTGCAGCCGTTGGACTGCACGGCGCATGCTCGATTCGCCGGTATACTGTTAGCTGCCAAAAGACAAAATTGTCACCCGCAACATGTTTGATAGCATCTAATGTTTGTTGAGACTGTAGAATATCTCAGACATGCTGTCCACTGACTTTCACTCCATGATCGATCCATTTTTGACACAGCATCTGACACCATGACGGACTTGCTGAATGTTGAGTGTGTGCATGACAGACGGCTGAATGCTGTGCTCCCGTCCTTGCACATGTTTGTTTCTTGCAGTCAACTAATCAGCAAATGAAAGGTGGTTCCGCTATAAACAGGTGATTACGTTTTGCGAGATTTTTAGCAAAATAACAGGCACTATGTGAGTGAAAAGAATAACAACAAACTTCTGTGTTTTGACGTTTTGCTAGGTAATGCTAAAACACTACTCAGATGAGGTGAGAAAATAAACTAGCTTTTGACTGCTAACATTAACATTCTTGCCAAAAATTATTAGAACTGGATGATACTTGCTCAAGTTACTGCTAAAATGTCTGGCATGGTTTTTGAGTCATTTAAATGACACTTTCTGACCTATATGATCACTCTTGCCTAAAGCCAACGTCTGTCTCTACACCGTCCGAAAAATCTGTCCACCTTTTTATTTTTTGAATAACTCTGTAAAAACTGACCAATTTTAATGATTTTGGTATCTGAAATACCAAGAAAATTTGGCACCAAAACCTTATAAAGTCTGCCCACCTCATCTGTCAGCTGTAGCCACTTTACCTTGGGAAATCCCAAAAAGTCATTTTCAACAATACTACTAATATGTACTTCTGATTATTTGTATTATCTCGGTAAGACAATGCACCAGCACATCACACTCGCGACACTGTCGAGCTTCTGCGCCGTGAGACACCACAGTTCATCAGTCCTGACATGTAGCCAGCCAGCAGTCCTGATCTAAACCCAGTAGATTACCGCATCTGGGCCATGATGCAGGAGCGTGTATCGAGTACCAATTTGCGATATGAAGAGTTGTAGCATAAGCTTGTTAGACATGGGCTAAATTTCAGCAGAGCATGGTGGACGATGCAAATGATTAAGGGCGTGTGTGTTCATGCAGAAGGTGGTCACTTCGAACACTTGCTGTGACGTTGCTTGTTAGACATTCAAGTTGCCATGCATCACAACCGGCTCTTTTCAAAGCCACCAACATTTGGAGGAAAACAATATACCTTCTACTAGATGAACATGTTCTGCATTTCGCAAGGTACTGCGGTGACTTATTCACATGTGGTGGGCCAAAGAGTCACGGTTTAGTTCATTTTTTCTGAGATAACACAAATAATCAGTAGTACTTTTGTAAATGACTTTTTGGATTTAACAAGATAAATTGGCTTCAGCTGACAGGTGAGGTAGTCAAATTTATTAGCTTTTGATGTCAAATTTTGTCAGGATTTCACAACCCAAAAATCATTAAAATCGGTCAATTTTTCACAGAGTTATTCAAAAAATATAAAGTGGGCAGATTTTTTTTGGACACAGTGTATATCTCTGGACCATTTGCTGCTTACGTAATGTTTTTATTTTATTATTATTTGATAGCTTATTAAAACCGGCAACATTTGTCCCATAAGAAGGAAGAAACTCAACTGGCAATGTCTAACCCAGGACAATCTGAGGACTTGCTGTTAAACTAGTGTGCACATCATGCCGCTAGCAAACTCATACAACAACTGTGACGTCCACGCCAACAGAATCATGCACAAGACAAACAAATTACTGATGTACAACTACAATTTTACAAAGTTACTGCACATTTGTGTGTAGCACGTCCAAATCTCACAACAAAATATTCATAGAAAAAATGAGCTGTTTCTATTCTATAAACACGTGCAGGCACACATTTCATCCGTGCTTGCCACAGATCTAGCAATGACCATCTCACGTCACATTATGTCCATCCGGTGTCTGCCCGTTTCGCCGAACCCCATTTCGCCGAATGCCGTGTAAGCTTTTCTTTCCATCATTTTCATTTTAATTCCATTCATTAATGCGATAAACCTTTTTATGGGTGTCAACGAAATGCGCGTAAAAATATTACCGTTACTGTGTCGGTTAGGGTTAGTGTTACGGTTAGGGCCAGTTTAGTTTGACGTCATCGGCATTTCCTTTTTATGAAAATAAGTAAATTACACGGGTTTTTGGCGATTTGGGATTCGGCGAAACGGGATTCGGCGAAATGGGGCATAACCGTCCATCCGTACTCACAGCAAACAAGTTGTTGTGATGTGATATCACCAAGAACATACCGAGCTATTCCCTGAGCCAGCTGTGCCGTGTAATAGAATATCACGCTACGTTTTGAACTAGAGTGAGCACTTCAAGCAGGATTCTGCATAAATTATTTTACATCACACCTCAAGCATAAGCTCATTAACATGACTGACACAGACCAGCAACAAATAATTATTTCCTAAAAATGCAATAAAATAATATACATCACATAAACTGCATAGCCAAGCAGAGCAGAGGCAACTGGTGAAAGCACGTCAGTCAAACTTCTGTCTAAGTTTGGCTCGGAACACAACGGGCAGCAACGCAATGATAGCCAGCACGGCAAGAATACAGATTGATTGCCATGACAACGCATCTCCTGATGATGTCAGCTGCTGCAGTGTAGTACCGGCCTGAATGGCTATGAATGAAGGTGGTGCTACACCTACAAACAGCCATTTTGAATGCACTGTGACTGTAACACTACCGGGTACATCATCAAACAAACCTCACAGAAACACTAATACTCGAATGAGCTGCCTGGAGAAAGAGATAATGCAAGGAACAATGCTAGGTGCAAACAGGCGAGAAAGACTACGCATGGCCTGGATGGACAACATCAATATGTGGACAGAACTTCCCGTGGAAGAGTCAATCAGGATGACAGAGGACAAAGATAAATGGAGAAAGTACCTCCATGGTGTGGCCAATGGCTAAAGTACAGAACAAAACATGCATTACATGCAAGACCCGTATAAGCTGTCGGAATTCTGTCTATGTGTCCAACATTTCTGCAGTGTGTGGCAAAATGGATAAATTGTTTTCACAAACTTTTTTCAACATCTGGTAACACCACTGACCAGTCCATCACGCTATTTTCTCAAATCCATAGTTAATACCGCACTACCACAGCATCAAATCAAGCGTTATGTGAAAACTCCATCTCATCAGGGATGTTAGGTAGGCAGGTATGGTAACTCAAAAAACAATAGGCATACACGACGGGATGTAGGTACTGCCTACCTCCATTTTCCAGGTTAACCTGGGTTAGCCGATCCCCTTTATGTGCAGTAAATTATAACACTTTGTGCCGTTATTATCAACTTGCTTGGTCAACACACAAAAGCCCAACAGTGCACAAATCATTAAGATGTGACAAGGACCGACCGAAGAATGTTCCAATGAAGAACGTGGAGAGTGGAACGTTGATGACAGGAGAGACCATGTTGATGAACCAGTTCGGCAGGAATGGAGTAATGCGCAGGAACACAATGTAGTTGAACAGGTGCTGACGGTGTCGCTCTACCTGCAACGACATGACGAGTTCAGAAAAGTTCTACCTCCACTGGTACCTGACTTGCTACTGTACACGTCTAAATACAACAAGGCTCAGCTGCTGCAGACAGACCCGTGTGATGTCCTGAGTTTTGCCCATTGTGTTGTACACAAAGGTTGTGCTCAAAGTGATAAATTGGCCACCGATGACCGTCGCCAGTTTATCACACTCAGTGTCAACCTAAGTTGTGCAATTTTTTTAAAGTCTTAAGAGTTCGGGACACAGTTCCAAAAAAAGAGTATCCTTATTTTTGGAGGTATCTCAATTCCCTTCCAACACAGTGTAGGATAAGCTGCGGGAAGCCTTTGTGCCAAAAATAAGCTCAACCCATTCAGCCGTTTTGATACAATACTGGCTTGTGACGGACAAACGGACAAAGAGATAGAGATAAAACCATAGCTAATACCGTGCTACCACAGCGTCGTATGGGTAAAAAAAGGCCGGACTGACATCAGGATCAATGTGGAATAAGTCTGAGCCATGCAGATAACAACATCAACCAGGTTCCACCTACATTAAGACAACGAAGGGGTGAGATTTTGACGTGCAGTTGGATGCCTCTGGCATTACAGCAATCCACCTTGAACAAACGTCCACAGTAATCTATCAACACGTCACACTGCCGTCTTGTCACCATGTTGTGGCACAGACGAGGCATGAAGGCTGGATAACATGAGCCAACGGTGAGGTAGAAATGACAGCAATTATACCGTCTTGTCACCCCTCATGATGGAGAATGCATTCATCTGCCACGGGCGCTGGGCAGGCAAATTTGCCATACATAGGTAATTTACCATGGGCCAGCATGAAAAGTGCCCCTTCACATGAGGGGACCTGGACCCCATCTAATGCATGGTTCGTTGGACCCACGAGTCAACAACCAAAATGGCATCTCAATCGGTTCAGCTGTTATTTTTTGCACAGCTCGCCCATGTGCCCAACCCACAGACAGATCACGCTAAGTGCGACGTCTGTAGCAATAGGCTGCATGTATGCACTGCATGCACGCTATGTTGCTCATGTAAAACGCCTCTAACTGAAGAGAAGTCTGATTTATCAAACGGAAGCCGACAGATAATGAGAACAGAGCTAACGACGATAAACGATGATATGAAGATTCAATTCACACCACTCAGTTATAGAACAATGCAAACTAAGTATTTTCAGAAAACTCCACCCTGCATATTCCTCTAGGCTAGCCACTGGTCTCCACAAGGAAATCTTTCAAGATTTGTGGAATAATATGCTCACACACTGGATGCCTTCTTGGCTCTAGAGCACTGAAAACAAGTGTTACATATACGTGTCAGAAAAGTAAATATTACATGTGTGGACCATTCGACTGCTCGTTCAGGTATGTACTTCCAGACAATCCGTCGACCGACCAGGTAAGATAGCAGGTAACAGAATGATGCACCTATTGCAGAACACTGTATCCACACAAATAACGCATGTTAGTTAGAGTCTAACGTCCCTTTTCAGCACAAATATGGCTATATCAGACACGAAAGGTCCTGGTGGAGAGCTATCCCTACCCAGTAATGGAAGGGCAGCGATAGATTAACCTCAACCCTGGTCACCTTTTTGTTCAGCAGCCACACAAAAAGGAAAAGGGATCGAGAGGCTCATTCGACCATTTTCAAACTCTATCTCCTCCCCCATTTATAATGGGGGCTGACAAATGACCACAGATTCTTAAATTAGGGAGCAATATCTAAAATTTAACCAGTCAGATCTTTGAAATTCGTCCTCGTTTTCCGTCACGTGACCTCTGAACTTTGGTCCTAACCACGTCTGACGGCCCTAGTCTGCCCTAGCGGAAGTCGACCGTCAGTCTCCGTACGGGACTAATTTTCTTTCTTACTAACTTTTCTATTTTCTTGCTTTTCCATCTTTTCCCATTCTAGCAGAATATGCCCACTCTGTTTTGAGGCCGGATGTCGTAGGAGGCAACTAAACCTGGCTTTTTTGGTGTTGATTTTCTGTTATATGTATTTTTAGTTAAGGATGCATGGTCTTTTTTGTCGTATTTGATTTAGTTTCGTCTTGTGGTGTAATAGCTGTTTCCCCCTGTTGTAGGCACTAGCATAATAATTTAAATTACGGTCGACTTCCGCTAGGGCAGACTAGGGCCGTCAGACGTGGTTAGGACCAAAGTTCAGAGGTCACGTGACGGAAAACGAGGACGAATTTCAAAGATCTGACCGGTTAAATTTTAGATATTGCTCCCTAATTTAAGAATCCGTGGTC
>Ga0209780_1004910_pt1 | contig 10443 bp, 10 predicted proteins | sample WorMetexBAHAMAS2_FD_187384 | JGI IMG/M metagenome (GOLD analysis project Ga0209780, IMG submission 187384) | Marine gutless worms symbiont microbial communities from Max Planck institute for Marine Microbiology, Germany - Inanidrilus exumae... | ecosystem: Host-associated > Annelida > Digestive... | reverse complement strand
GAAAACTGGTAATAGATATCGATCTGGTTCTTGCGGCATATTATCCACAAATGGTGCGAAAGTGGCCGACGAGAGTTTATTTTTCGATATTTGCCCAAACTCGCCAGGGGGCTCCTCCAAAGTTTACCCAAATTTACTTACTGTTTCCGCCGATTTTGCGCGCTCGAGTTCAGCCCCGTTTGGACTGCCCACGATCGGACTGCCCCCGCCCGACTCCGATCACGCAAAGTGTTGGCATTTGTGGATAACAAACGGTAGCGTTTAGTGAATGCGGCAATCAGTCTGATGGAGACGCAGTGTGTTTGTGTGTGTAGTCGACGGCGGTGCCATGACTGACAGCGCTATAACAGACTCATGTCCACCGGCCGACTCCAACCACGTACCAACGCAGCACTCACACGACGACACGCCGGAATTCGATGGGGATTCCCATTGCACTGGCACTGCCGCAGTTGACGTAAACCCCACAGTCACTGCCACGAAGATTGATGGTGGCACGGAACATGTTGACGGCGACAATGGCTTTGTGGGAAATTGTGAAGCGAAAGACTTTGATGTTTCTCGTGGAAAAGCAGGCAAATCTGGCATGGTTGAAGATCACACGAAATTACCTCTGTCGTCGGATTTGCGGACTAACGGCTGTGATGGTCGGAATCTGGGAAATTCCAGCTCCGCTGCGGCACTACTGCTGACAAACGGCCATGTTGATATGTGATTCCATTTTATACTCCACCCTCACCGCGGCCACGGCGGCTCTGTCGGTTGATTTGTCCGATTGCCTGTAAAGTTACAAGTGAATTTTTGCGAGATTTGTAGAATCCTGTAACAGATTTTATATCAGCAGGGTGATCACGAGTCTCGACATCCGGAAATTCCGGATAGTTTAGGGAGGAGTCGGGGAGTTGGTGAAAACTCGGGGAAGGGTCAGGGGAACGTATTGGTTGTAGAAAATGATCTTCAGTACTGGGACCTAGTGTTGGTTTTGCTAGTGATTGTAGAAACTTGATCTTAAGTGTGATATAGCCGTAACCTCCTTGTTTTTGGACTGTGGACAGTCGCATTTACTATGACCTGATGTTGATTGCCATCTACTCGTCTCTGTCGAGAAAGTGATCACCTTGTACGAGTTGCAGCACAAATAGCTGCAGGAAATTCCCCCATGATGGGATAACCTTGTGCATGGAATTTCCTGTTGAGCATTATATCTGTGGCAGAGGTCTGCTTTTTATTAATTCCATATTTTTGCCGATTTTAGCGACGTATGGTCGTAGTTAGGAATTAATGGCTGCAGCGTTTTAGTGTCGAATAGTACGAATTATATACGCTTACCCACTCAGTTGATTTTGTCTCAGCTGTTATATTTTTAATCTTTCTATATTGAAAAGCCGTAGATAATGTGACATCGGTGTTTTTAATTTTTTATGCCAGCAGCAGTATTTGTATTTAGGCCAATGCGCGATTTCACATTACTTACTTGTCTATTCCATCGATTTGTCGTCGTCCTGTTGTGGATCAGACCGCGATGTTTATAGGGGTCCTTTGATGTTCCCTGATTTGAGATGTGTTTTTAGTCTCAATTTATCCTCAGTGTTGGTTTTTAGCACACTTGTAACACATGCCATGCAATCTCCAGGTATACTATACACAATGTTTATGACTATTACTGGGCTGAGCTTTTGTTGAGTAGAGTAGAATCTATTCAGTCTTGTGGTCATAAGACCAAATAGCACAATAGAACATGGTCGTCATCATTTTGCTTAACGTTACTTCAGCACCACGAATAACAGTCATTTTTAACAGATCAACCTGCGTTAGAACTGGAAGATTTTTTTGGGAGCAAAGTTTTACCGTTTGCGTGCCCTCGACGACGGCAGCTAGCAACAGAAGATGAAAATTCACCGTTAACTGTTCTGAAAAATTGCTTGTCATATGGGCAGAGACTGTTTTACAAACTCCGCCCTGGTTGTCCGTGAAAACTGGAGTTTGTATAAACGAACTGACAGGACGTATAATGTAAAGTTGAATTGAATATATATCTCGCCATAGAATATGAACAATTCACCTTCAGTTTTACCTTTTAGTTATTGTTTCAGTTGGGGTCAAACATGATTTGCCCAGGTATAATACTTGAGATTTTATGGTATGCTTGTAGAGGGTGGTTCACAAAAATCACAACAGTGTATAAAATTCTAAAGCAGCTGTATATATAGATATGTTTGCATTTAAACATGTCTCAGGAGTTTTCGCAAACGTTTATTTATGCACCTTTGTGTTATTTTGCATCTTTGTTAGACAATGTAATAATAATATATACAGAATAATATGCCAGCGATCATGTCATGTGTGCTTTAAATGCTCTTAGTACGTCAGTGAAGGTGGAGTGGAGTTCACATGAATTGGATATGCATGCAGAATTTAGATATATAGATGAAAATTGTCAAATGCTTGAGCAATTGTTGCACAGAGTGGTGCAGAAAATAACCCTCGATTGGTGACGGTGAGTCGAGAAACGTGCCATTCTTCTGTGCCGGATGTTGACTGATTTTGAAAGTTCTTCTGCCTTGATGCTAAGCAGTTTATTTACGTACTGAAGTTGTCATAAAATATGCCGTCACACTTCCAACATGGTAATTCGCTACCTTGTAAAATATTTAACAACTTTCTGACTCAAATGCATCATTTGTCCGGGTTTTTTTTTGCTACACCTTGTGTTTGCAGAATTAGCAGACACGGAGAACCAAAACAGTGCTTTCCAATGTCCATATGTCACTGCAGTGTGTACTGTTTACATACTTGCTGCTTCCATCTGTCTTCATTGATGATTTCACGACCTTTGTTCACGATCGTGCTTCGTTATACAGTGTTTCAGCTGACACTCGACCAGTAAGTAAGTAACTTTTTCTACTCACACATGAGCGGATCCAGGAATTGGGAAGGGGAGTCGTTAGAGGGTATGGGGACTTGTGTTCTCAGTATGGTGCAGGGCAAAGCCCCAGTAGGGGGTCTGAGAGACAAAGTCCCCCAGAAGAAGCTGGTGATCTTTGAGCAATGCTAAAATTATGTACTCTGAAATGAAGCAAAACACTACGTTGTCAACGTAACATTAAAAATGGCTTACTCTTGTACAGGCTCCAGGGCGGTAGTGTGCCCTGATGCATTTGTTGATTTTGACGCTACATAAATTGTTTGTTTACTTAACTTCTTTCCTTCCTTTTACTTTCTTCCTTATTTATTTACTTACTTACTCGTTTACTTCCTGACTTATCTACTCCTTCCAGGCTAGGCCCGTTCAGTTTCCAGGCCGGAGGTCGTAGGAGATGACCAAACCTGGCTTTAGTTGTTTGTATTCATTTTATGTTGTAGCATATTTTGTTGCTGATGCATGTTTGCTTTTGTTGTGTTTGATTTAGTTTCTTAGTACTAAGTCAAGAGATTGCCTGAGAAGACCATATCTGAAATTTCCTATTTTGTATCGGGTGGGACGTAAAACTAACTCCATCAGTCAGTTATAGATGGCTGTTTTGTACAGTAATAGAGCTGGCTGGTGACACCCTGTTTCTGTACCACTATAAGATTTAACTTCAGAGGTGGTCGAGGTCACAGATTATACAGGGTGACTCAGAAAACTGTCGAATGGCCAGTAAAAGGTGCATGTGGGTGTAAAGGTGCGATACCATGCCAAATAGCTTAGTAGATTTTGTCGATTGACTATAGGTGTACAGTACAGTATTGGACATGAAACGTTTGTGTTGACTTTATTATACGTTGTGATTTCGTGGCGGAGACTTGTTAACTGTTAATTATTGTCGATACAGTTTGCAGATGCATTTATTGTGCTTCATTGTCATGCTGTGCCGCTGCGGGGTACTCTGGCTGTTGCTCCCGAGTGCTGTGGCTGCCGCTTTCCTTCACTGGGTAGGGATAGCTCTCCACCCCGGACCTTTTGTCTCTGATATAGCCATATTTGTGCTGAAAGGGGACGTTAAACTCCAATTAACTATCGCTACCGCTGCGGGGTGCTGTGTCTACTACTGCCGAATAGTATGGGGATTCCCATCGCACTGGTACTTCGGCGATGGACGAAAACCCCGCAGTCGCTGTCACGAAGGTTAATGGCTGCACGGAACATGCTGATGGCGAAAATAGTTTCACTGAAAAATATTTTGAAGCAACAGATTTTTATGTTTCTCGTGGAAACACAGGCAAATCTGTCGTGGCTGCAGATCGCACAAAATTATCGTTGTCGTCAGATTTGTGGATCGTCTAACTGCTGCTGCTGCGAACTGTTCTTGTCTCCTGTTGTGGACGTATGGCTGTGATGGCCTGGCTACTGCTGCGGACTGTTTTGTCTGCTAATGCTCTGGCTGCTGGTGCAGTTCACAATCACAATATGAAACTTGTATAGCGCCGCTTACAAAACTGAACAGCGGCGCTCAACAGAATAAAACATTAAAACATACGATAAAAATTAAAAAATAGTCTGGAAACTAATTAATAGTCAGTCTGTCTCTCTATCACAGGGATGTGTTTTCCTCAGTCAAAACGGTTAAATGTGTCATCAAACTTTTTCAGCAAAGCAGATATTTTCCTCGTTGCCGTGTGACTATTGGTTAAGTGACACTTATTTGCCAAGGTGCTCATCCACAGAGTGTCGAGTGAGAACACCCCGGCAGCCGGCGGCTAACGAACTTAAAATGGACGTTGTACCGTGGTTGTGTCAACAAATGACATGATATAGTGAAAGTCTGTGGTGTTGGGTCACGCCAGACGGAGCAGTAAAATCAGGTCATGTACAGGAATCGGCTAATTTCCGTCAAATATCTATGTCTTTGAAACAATACAACATATGCAGTTGCACTTACGGCCGTCGGGTTTTTTTATTTGCCGGTACCGCAGTCTGGAACTCTCTCCCAGATTTCATCTGGGACCCGACCATCAGTGCAGACTGTTTCAGACGTTTGCTTAAAACGTACCTGTTCGCTTGATACTAGTGCATTCAGCGCGTTAGAGGTTCTTGACGATAACCACACTCCATAAATTTACTTATTTACTTCCTTATTTATGTAATGACTAGAGAACACTCAGAAGAGTAGTGTGCAGTTTCAATGCCAGTGACTGCTACTTGAGGTCATTTTGACTGCTGGATACCTGTCCATTGCATATGTCTCAAAAATGCCGTACACACCGAGGCAGCCAATTACAAGGACCGGAGTCTGTGTTTCTTTTTACTTACTTACTTACTTATTATGTCATAACGACCGTTTGAGGTTTATTTCATTTTGTAAATCGTGAACAAGCAGTAATGCCTTGGAAATGGTCTAAGGGAGATAGATAAAGTTAGACATTTTTAAATTAGTTTGCCCCACATAGGCCCCAGATGGTAATGCGCCCTGATTCATTTGTTGATTTTAGCAACACATAAATTGTTTGTTTGTGTTTACTTGAAATTCATAGTAAATAGAACTGAGCGTTTATATGCTGGCTGCATTTAACTGTGTTTATTCGTTGAAGGCGGCCACAGATAAATGTGCAGATTTGTGGCCAGTAATTAGTGTAGTGGATAAGTATTTTCTATTTTGATTATTTTGTTTACCCAGGTTGTCACAGAAAAATGCCATTATATGAGCGTTGTTACTTTTAACCAAAGTGTTTTGTACTTTTGTGCTCCAGTGGCAAACTTATTGATCAAAGTAATTAAATAATTAAAGTTACGTATTTTAAAAGTATTTTATACAATACAGTTTTATTGTCAAGCTGCTTCTGCTTTAAATCGCCTCTGTAAGGAAGAAATAATTTTTATGTGTTTATTTTTCAGAACTATTTACTTTATATCTCGAAATGAGACTTGATGTTCTTGTGATTCTGATCTGGCTTCATGTTAGGTTGTATTAAATTGTATTCTATTGTCATATTTGAAACTGGCGTTCTGAATTGAAGTATAGTATTTTGTATATGGTGGCCCCAAAACTTAGTTTTGTATTTAGTTTCCATGTAGGTATGTAACAGGTAATATTTTATACATGATGGGGGCATCATATGATAACAATTTTTGTTTTTGTTTTAAAGAAAAAACAATAATATTCTTAAAAACATTTTGTATTTGTGCAAAAAAAACAAGCTGGTAACTTTTGAGTCATATGCTGGCCACATTTAATAGGATGAGTAATAAAGTGAGCCTCATTGAAGCTGTTGATGGACACTGGAGCTTGCGATGAGAAATGTTTTCAATTGTTGTTTGTAGACACCTTGTATATGCTGTCTTTGTTATGCGACGGAGTCTTACAATGCTGTTGAGCACGTGACATTTTTCTGTCGTGTTTAACTATTCTATGTCGTTGTTACCCGGCGTGCTTTTTCCTGCTGCTTTTGTTGTGTGTGTGTGTGTATTCGTGTGTGTTCGTGTATTGCGTTTTTTTCTTCTGCGTGCGGCCTACAATTATTCTGTGTTGTTGTGTGTTTTTGTACGACTGCTGGCGACAGAGCTGTACAGATATTTTGATTTGGCAGCAGTTAAACCAAATTAAGAAAGTTTAACTACACAGTTTACTATTTATTTAGTGTAAACTGTAGTAGTTTCAACACATTGTTTCTGAGATATGAAAGTTTAACAGGTGTCTGTTAGAGAGTCCAGTTGCCAGTACAAGAAATCGGTTGTTCTTTGTACTCACAGCTTGAATCAAGTGATGAACGAGATCATCGCCCATGATCAATTGTCTTGCACTACAAATTTGCCTGCTTGCCTTAAAATGTTTTAACAGAATTCCATTCTTCTTTGTGAAAAGCATGATATCAACAAAAAACGTTAGTGCACCAGTGTTTGCACAACTCGCGGTGGCAAAAATTCATAAAATCTTTGGGTCACCCACAATGAAATGTAGCATACGGAATTTATGCATTTATTGATGAATAGATTATCATTTCTTGGGGTCAGTTGATACGCAGGCCCCCTGTATACGCCAATGGCCTTTCACATATTGGAAAATGGAAACTGAAGTTTTCAAGTTCAACTTTTTCAACTTTGATGTTGCCAGAACTAGGCTGTACATTTTGTCGAAACATGTACAATTTGCGTTAAACGAGCAGTACTCACAGTGGTTAATGTAATCTATGTTTCTATTAGCCTATGTTATGTTCGAGTGGATTTGAATTTTGGCCTCACTCCAATTTGGACAGCACTCTTGTAATGACGTAATAGTCTAGTATTGCGTCATTGTGACGTACTGTCTCCAACATAGGCAACAACTTCCTGGCGCCATTCCAAGTCCGATTGTCACCAAACTTCGTCAGTCATACCCTTAGCCACGGGGGACGAGGTGATTAAATTTTGGCAGGTCAAGGTCGTTGGGGGAGGTATGCGCTCTGCTGAACGCCCTTCTAGTTACCTTTGTGTCAGCTGATTGTCAGCCATCAGTTCGTTTTCTTTAGACTGCATTACAACATCCGGTACGGCTATTTTATATGCAGTCGTTGTCTGTGATCAACTCGTAGACGTTGTGTGTTACAGTGTGTATGACGTGAATGTGACGGTTCGGGGGCATTTTCACCCATTTTTCACTAGTTATGAACCTCTAGACTGGTGTTCTACATACGACTCTTTCATTATGGCCTAGTGCTAGCCCCTTGTTGTATGACCAGCCAGCGTTATGTCAGTTCTAGCATGCTGACGTAATTACCGATGCAGTAAAGACGTTTTATTGGTGCACTGTAAATTGTGCACTGGCGTAACTAACGGGGGTATGCGGGGGGAGGGAGACAGTTCCCCCGGGAGCAGCACGCGAGAAGCGCAAAACATCCTCACTGAAATATTTTATTACTATCGAGTCCATAGACGTGAGTTTGATTAAGTTTTTTGAACGACCCAACAGTCAGTGGTCGAACCGAAAAATCAGACTGTTGGCGTCCGACCCTCGTGACGGCTATCGGGATGAGGCAATTCATTGCTTCTTCCCCCGTGCGCCAAAAAAAAACATCGTGGTTACGCCACTGAAATAGTGCAAATGTTTTGAATGGATAGAAATGGCAGATTTTTAATGCCAGTCCAGTCCCACAGTTTTAGCTCGATTCGTTTTTGTGTGTTTTGGATTTGTTCTGTAAGCAATATTTTTGATTGAAGCATTTTCCACACCAGAGAGACTATGCAATTCAACTACTGTGCATCGCTGGACTCGGCATAGACGGACCAACGCCACAGATTCGATTTGTCCCATTTGCATGCTAATTTTATGCGTCACGGGCGTGTATGAATATTCATGTTCAGCCGTCATCCAGAGTCGGAGCCAGGTCAACAGTTCTGGTCGGTTCGGTGTGTTAATCCCGTAGTTTAACTCGGTTATTAGCGGTTTCTGCGGTGGCGACCTAGGCCTATGTCTATTTTTTAGGCCGCATCGCCTGCACACAGTGCAGTCTGTTGCTACAGATGTCGCACGTAGCGTGTCGTCTGTGTGTTTGTCTGTGTGTTGAGCACACGGGTGAGCTGTGCAAAACGACTGAACCGATCGAGATGCCGTTTGTGACGCAGACTCGTGTGAGCCAAAGGAACCATGTGTTAGATGGGGGCGGGTCAAGATCGGACGACTCCATTCGCCGCCGCGAGGGTTGACAAGATGGCGATGCGGTTTCTTCCCCGGTTACTTTGGACACTTGATGTCAGTTGGTCTGGTTTATACGTTTGTGTTGCGAGTCTGGGATGCGTCACGGTTTGCCGCGTTCACGCAGTCGTTGATGATGTCAGTGTCAAATCACCAGAACTCGACTGACAGTTCAGCTAACGACCCAAGCTCGTCCGTGTTCGTAGCAGCTGATTTGTCACTTGCATGTCGCAGTGTGGTGTACGCTTTGCTAACAGCCGCCGAAGGTTTCTCGAATGAACCACAAGAGTCAACAGACAGCGCCACGAAGTCTGATACAAAATCGGAAGAACTACATGCGACCAGTGGCGCATCCAACATTTTGAAAAGGTCTTGGGAAATGCCCCTGCACAGAAAAAAAAGAATTTCTCCTTTGCAATGGCGTGTTTGTTGCATTCTGGGTAGTATTTTTTGCCCGTGTCCTCGCCAAAAAAAATGTTGAATTTTTGCTCTCGTCGGACTTGGGGAATGGAATTGGGGACAGAGCCCCTGGGGAGGTTTAGGGGCAGTGCCCTTGGATAACGGGAGTCCGAGTGAAGCCCCAGAAGCTTAACCATTTGGCTTATCTGGTGGCCAACGGTACATGTAATTTTGTGCGTGTTTTTTAATTTCGCATATTTTTGCTGCCAGGTCCCCAGACAAAAGGACAAGGCGTCGCCCAGTCCGCTTATATCTTTTCCCCATCTTCAGCCGCCCGCATCACTCGGCTGTCAACTTTGCGGTTGCTGAGCTTGTGTTCGTCGCCACGTTATGTTTTGGGTCGTGGTCGTTCGTCTGTTTGTTAGTCTAATTTAAATGGTCGTCAGTTGATTTTCGTCATGCAGATTTTGGGAATATGTGCGCCACCAACCAACAAATAGTTGATTAACCTACTTTAGCTCAGTGTTCCCAAAATAGCTACATTATAATTCATGGATTCGACGCCATTCTGGTCAACCGACCATTTTTAGTTTTCGACTTTCAGGGTTGAGCGCCAAGTGCCCGAAAGTCAACAACTAAAAATGGTCGCTTATCCAGCCTGGTATCGAATACCTTAGTCACTGTTCCCATTTTGGAACTCTGCTCACAAATGGGTTAAATTTTTTAAGTCATCGTGGAACGTATCCCGGATGTCAGTCGGTCCTAAGTACCGCCACACTGCGACTGCTGACTGAACTTGCTCGCTGGTAACGACACCGTGCCGATTCCAGTGAAGTGTGTCAGAGGTATGTGCTGTACCGATTGCCCTCTATAGTTGCTGTAGAGTTTGATGGTGTGCAATATGATCACTGACGCGACTGGCTAGGCCTGCATGCTACTGCTGTTGCTGCTGTATTGTTATGACTTGACTATTGCTGATTGTGTTCTCATGAGCTTGTCGCATTCAAACATTCTGGTTTTCTCTGTCCTCGTCTTCTTACATTACTCCTCAGGCCAGCGGCGTCAGGACTGCCAGTCAACTCGTCACACGACCAACTCGTCACACGGTCAAGTCGTCACATTGTAGTAGTCAACTCGTCACACAGTCACAGGCATCTCGCCACAAGCTGACACACACGAGCAAATTGACTTGACACTTTCCTCGCAACATTCGCTGACTATAGACCAAAGGAGTTTATTTTTAAATGATTATATTAACAAAGAGACCACGTCCATGTTACGTTATAGCGGGCGGATACAAAAAAAAAACTGCATGCTAGAATGCCGACGCTCGTGTATAAGCTTAGATCATACACACACAACTTTATTTCACCACAAATGTGGTAGCAAAGAAAACATTAAACATAATAATTAAACATAACTTAAATAAATTAAATAAACGATCACTTAATTAGAC
>Ga0209780_1004909_pt1 | contig 10446 bp, 8 predicted proteins | sample WorMetexBAHAMAS2_FD_187384 | JGI IMG/M metagenome (GOLD analysis project Ga0209780, IMG submission 187384) | Marine gutless worms symbiont microbial communities from Max Planck institute for Marine Microbiology, Germany - Inanidrilus exumae... | ecosystem: Host-associated > Annelida > Digestive... | reverse complement strand
ACTGGCGATAGTACTCCTCCTTGTCTCACACCACACTGTAAATGGTACTCTACGGAGAATACATTTCCCCATCGCACAACAGCAGAACACAGTCCATACCAATGCATCAATGTACGTAAAAGGATCAATGGTACTGAACGATCCATAAGTTTGATCCATACAGCATAATGGTTAACCTTATCAAATGCCTTGGACATATCCAAGGCACATAGGTTAATAACCGAGCCTGCAGCAGTGAAGTACTCTACTACAGACCTGACCGTATACAATGCATGGTTACACCCAATGCCTTTCTTAAAACCAAACTGGAGGTCAGAAGACCACAAGTATTCACCATATCTATCCGAAATGCACATCTTAAATAACTTGGATATATGAGTGCTTAATGTGATGCCCCTATAGTTATCAGCCATACACTTGTCCAAATGCTGACCTTTAATCAATGGTACGACTACACCTATGCCAAACATCGATGGTACTCTAACATGTATCATCATACAGTTAAAAAGAACAGACAGTAGCACAACCGTTATCGAATGCATTACTCCAGTGCTTCGTCACTGTTGACTGGGCGATAGAAAGGCCTCTGCTCTGTAAAACCAGCGCCAATTATCTAAAAGTTTCTCTTTCTGGGGACGCGGTCCAATGCAGTAACTCCAGAAAAGATGGCCCTTAGCCTAAACAGCTGGAGCTCAGCAAATGCTGAGATAGCTGACCGTGGAGTCGTAACGTCAGCCGAAAATTTTCCACGGACGTAGGCTTTCAACTGTCAATTGTATGGATATAGGCTTTCATTACGGGGGTCTCTTCCAGCCTTCTTTTCCATTGGCGGATCCGGACTCCCATTTAATACGAAGTAGCTGTCCTGTAGTAATCTGTGCGCGTTTGATGCTGCCTTCTGGCGCATAATGTATACGTCATCCTGTAACGAGCATCTACAGCCAAAAAAAACATTTTTCTTCCTGTGACTGCGAACTTTGACCTATGATCTTGACCTTCTAACTGATATGGATAGTGTCAGGATGAATCATCACGTCAAATATGTAGGTCAAAGGTTACTTCATTCAAAAAACGACATGATGGGTCACGTCCCAACGTGAAGGTCGCCCGTTCATGTGCGGTTTGCACCATCCGGCGAATGCGATTAAATAATTTTGTCACTGCAGTAGACTGCTGTTGTGTTTTGCATAATGTGTTAAATATTCAATGGCCGTACATCAACTGTTCAATGTCCCTATCTGCAAGTACTCGCCAACGTAAGACTTGTTATTTTTGCCTCCCTGAAAAATGGGGAGGGTCCCCCAAAAATGAGACCGGCGTTATAAAGTAGCACTAGCACTTATGCGACAAACAGCCGCAACAATTTCGCTGATCGTCACTGGCGCTTCTCTGAGATTAGAGTTCTTAAGAAGAAACGAGCGGTAAAGCTTATGTCGCCGTTGTACGAACGGGCGACCAATTTTTGTCGTGACACATAGACAGACAGACGCGAGACAGACAGACGCACCGAACAGATTGCTCTGCCTGGACCAGTAAGACTCTAAATACGCAACTGTCAGGAGCTGGCGGGTGAACTTTCCTATTCCTATATTCATATCCTATATTCATTCGTGGTCAGAAACCTTTCTGGTAGTCGGCAATCTGCCAGGTTACGTTGGCTCTGACGAGTCCGTTTCGGAAGTAGGGATCGTCGGCGTGAACGCTGGCGGTGATCACTGTGGCACTCGACGGCAGCAGACGCGCTTCAGATGATGAGTCGTACACTACAGTCAAACAATCAAAAGAACAAAAGAACATTAACAAAAGAACCATTTATTGAGTTACGATTTTAGACCGATGTCACAACTGCAATTTTATCGCGCGATTTTGTCGCGCAACTTTACCGCGTGACAAAATCGCAAGTGTGACATTGCGTGTCGCACACTGCGACTTTGTCGCATAAACAACAATTGACCAATCAACGTTGACAGCATTCTCGCGACAAAGTTGCACAGAATAGAGCACTGCTCTATTCGGAGAAAGAGTTGCGCGACACGCAATATCACACTTGCGATTTATGTCGCGCGATAAAGTTGCGCGACAAAATCGCGCGATAAAATTGCAGGTGTGGCATCGGTCTTACGTTCCGCTCGACATAAAATAGATCATTTCAAAAAAGTTCTTCTCAGCCAATCTGTTGAATAACAAAAGGACCAGAAGTGACCGCTTACATTGCAGCAAACTACTTACTGTTACGCCGCATAGCACGCATTGCGACCTATTGCCACAGATGTCGCACATAACGTGATCTGTATGTCTGTCTGTCTTTGTGTTGGGCACACGGTTGGGCTGTGCAAAAAAACGGCCGAACTGATCGAGATGCTGTTTGGGGAGTTGACTCGTGTGGGTCCAAGGAACCATGTAGGGGGCCTATTAGATGGGGTCGAGATCCTCCCACGGGAAAGGGCAATTTTGGGTTTGTCCGGTCGACTGAAAAGCACTGGGAGACTGCTGCGGTGTATACAGCAAAATGATCATTCAATCTTCAATAACAGCATGACAGCGCGACTGCTGCAGCCGACTGCAGTGCTCCCGACTGGTCGATGTCACGTTATATTGACCCCCGTGAAAAATTTGCCCCTGTGTCTGTGATGCGGCCTTTTGTCGCAATTTTTTTGACCACTTGTTATTATTATTATTATTTCTGACGAACAACGATAATATGCAAAGTGCCATCGAATCGAATGAAGAAGTTACTAAATACAATGGAAACAGCATTTTCTTCACAGTACTTTCTCAAGCTTTTGCCGGTAGCAGTTTGGTCGGCGCAACATTCAACTCACCACAGCCAACTAAAGATGATTGGACGCGTCCCAATGTGATGGTCACCCCTGGGAATTTTTGTCCCTAAAAATGGGGATGGTCCCCAAGGTAAATGGGTATTCGATTTGTGATCAAATTCTTTTTGTGGCTGTAGCCAGTAGTGATTTGTTACTTGGGGGCATATGTGAAATTTTGGGTATTTTTGCCTCAGAAAAATTGCGGTCCCCGAATAAGGCCGGCGTTATGCACTGTAAAGTAGCGCAAACGTGATAAACACACACAACACTTCGATGACTTGTCTCTGACATTAGAGTTGTAATAAAAAAGGAAAGAGCAAATTCATTTCTTAATGGTCGCAGGTCGCTACGCAGAATGGGCAACCGTAATAATGTTAATTCTTGCGAGCACGAAAAAGACGTAAATTGCTCAACTGACCATACTCATCACTGTCAGCTGACGCAGAAGACGACGGCGTCGTTATGAACATTCGCGCTTTTTCGCTCTTGAGCCTCATTTCGTCGTGCTGACAAATCGACTGCATCTGCCACGCCAACAGCACTGATTTTGGTACAGCCATATCATCACGATGGCTCTCACCCAGACCAGCATTACTAAAATCATCTCCACTGTTAATTTGCTAGACGCTGCAACGCTGGGCGGAGCTTATGACAAAGGCAAATTTTCCACTGTAGGTCTACAGGGTCACGTGATTTGATGCAGTGGGCGGTAGTCTTGCAGTAGCCAAAACATCGGTGTATTTTGCATACAGCGACGGCTTACATCATCACTTAGTTTGTGAAACCAAGAGAACACAGTAATGTAGAGAGTAAACAGGAGTGACAAGGCTAAATAAATAGCACTTACAGTGTATGCTAAGGTCGCAGCATAATGTGTCCAGTTAGCTAGCGACCGTCCACGGCATGTGTGTGTGTGTGTGTGTAAACCGAAAACACTAGGTGGCACAGGGCAGAAGGGAATGAGAGCGGCGAGCGCGTGAGCATAACTCTTAGCATTAAAACAGACTATGATAATCGTAACTTCATTACTATACAAGGATATGTACTAACTGTTTTTTTCTCGCTATTTCTCTTCTATTTGATATATTGTATAAGTTGCGTTTTAACAACTTTTTATTAAACGAAGATGATGATGACGATGACGCAGCGGGCGATCTTTAAAGGTTGAAATAACAAGTGCAAACTTTTACCTAATTTAGAGTTCGGAGGCTAGATTTAGAAACACCATTCACGCATATTTCACTATAGAAAAGTGCGTGAATAAGTCGTTTGTTGGTCACGTGTTGAAGGTCGCGGCATGAAACGAACCCGCGACCTCTCAATCGCCGCGTCACCACGCCACGGCCGAAACTAGATACCACAGAATGTCAGAAACCGACGCTAAACGTCACCGACTGCCGCGCTGGTTACCTGAACCAGGTAGGTGGTGTCGAGTTGCAGGTCGTCGATGCGATAGGACAGGTGTCTTGCAGGTAACACGTGGCGGAACTCATGCACTGACTCCACCTGACTGGCCGACATCGACAACTTCTGGCTCCAGAAGATCTGTCGATGACAGACAACCACACGTACGGTACAATCGATGGAAATGTTTCTATCCGAGACTTTTCGAGTCTCGAAAAAACTGGCACTATAATCATGTCAAGTCCATAATTCCCACACCCAATGTCATTGTCAATGTCAATACAAATTTCTACAGCGCCCTAGTCGCAAGCGAATCGGAAGCGCTGCGATAGCGCTGAACCGTCCTAGGTGATGCTGACGTGAACTGATCGGTTTTAAGTCGAGATTTACAAGTACCAATAGTGTCAGCGGATCTAGTTGATGGCGACAGAGAGTTCCAAATGGTAGGTGCTGCAATCGAGAACGACCTGTCAGCGAACGAACTGATGAGTGGAGGATGCTGCAGCTTGTTGGCGATTGATGTTTAATACTTCATCCGCATGTCCGGTGGTCCATCGTCCATAGGCCTAGTCAGTGGTCATTTCACTGGCGCATCGTTCTAACACTGCGCAGTAATAATTTCGAATGTTCTTTAAATTATTATCCACACATGCCGATAGGCAAGGTGTGGATATATCGGTTATTGTTTGTGTGTTTTTTGTTTGTACGGTTACGGATTTCTCCGCCGAGGATAAAGCTAGCGGCGTCAAATTTTGCACGGCGGTTCATCGGCGTCCAAGGCAGGGAATCTCCCATTTTTGTGAACTTTGCTCCATCAGAAGCTCAAAATCGGACGAATGGGCGAGCGCGCCACCACCTCCACGACGTTCACAACAATTACGCGAACACATGATCGCGCGGCGTGTGGACGTAGGATCGGCATGTGTGGATAAACGGCAACGGCCGTCCCCGAAGACGGACGTATAGGCCTACTTGTTTTTCACTTGTTCGTTGAACTTCATCAATAAAGTTCGTGAAGTTCGAACTTCACAACTACGGCCGCTGCCGGCCGTGTTTGCCTCACTTGCCTTGTATCTGGTGACAGGCAAGTCCGACTCGAGCGGAGGCAGCCAGTGAATCGTCACTGATACTCGTCCGCCAGCGACCAGCGTCTCACCGGCAGTCAGGTTGAGAGGCGCGTACGGTTTCCTCGGTTCTACGATACCGACAAAATCGAAACTCAGTAACGTCACTAGACCAATCGACGTGCAAGTACGTGTAAATGTTACGTATCAAATCACATTTTGACAAAACAACTGAGAAAATCTAAACAATCTACGTACACGCTGAAAAAAAGACGCAGATGATATAATTGCCAAACCTTCGATGTAACCGGCCACTAAATATTCAGTACTAGGCCTATGCGCTGCCGGTGTAAGTCGTACAACAGACAACGTTTTTGTATTATTGGCGATCATTTTAGTGGTCAAGGTAAAGAAGTCGGTCGCGTGTGTGTCTGTCTGTGTGTCCAGATAATAACTTTTTAAGTAAGTTACATCTGACCTAGATAGTGGGAACATTGGTTTATCTTGATCCTATCTAGGTCAACTTCAAAGGTCAAGGTCATAGGTCAAAGTTCGTGGTTACAACGGAAAACAAGAGCGCAGCACCTGCTGGGATGGCCGATCGTGGCGAAGCCACGAGAAACGAAAACATATTGTCTAGAAAAGCAGACCTGAATTTAAAACTGCGAATATTTGCTAATAGCAGCCGTATAGTTTTTCGGTCAGCTAAAATGTTGCCAAAATGGTCGACGTGACCTCTTATCAGTGCCATAACTATTTATTTGACAACTGGGACGATCACGACAGAATTGGATAAGTCCTAACTAACTACAGTTAACGGAGTCACTCCAATTATTTTTCCACTTGCAAATCACACCATTAAACCAAAACCCATAAGTAGCAAAACAAAGTCCTAGAACAGTATTATTATTATTATTATTATTATTATTAAGCTACCTCGAGACAGCACAAACGGGCGACTGACGGTCGACAGACCACGACAACCAGACGAATTGACAGCAAACAGACGAAAGTAATATTTGACTGTCAGACGCAGGTTGTCGATCACGGCCGAACATGACGACGTCTGCCACACAGCAATCAAGACCGTAGCATCGGGCACAGTCACAAGCAGACGTGAGGGGCCAAGTCCCCGAAATGCCAAAAGTCATCGTTTTCCATTGCACTACTAAACTGCAAGTTGCTACTGGTGCACTATAAAGTAAATAGTGGGCTTGGCTCTGCCAATACCTGTCAAACATTCAGCAAATTCGGACTTTTTGGTGGTATCTCAAGCAAGAAAGCTGTCCGGCGGCCAGGAAGCATATAGCGCTCTCTCGGCTCCTAGTTAAATTTCAGACATAAGGGTACGGAAGGAAAAGAACGGCATTCTGCTGTTCCTTCCCTTCCGTCAGCAGTGGTGAGAAGATGAGGTAAACATTAAAGGGATAGGATAGGGAGAGGGGATGAAAAGCGCGGGTAGTGAAAGGTGGAGGCTGGATCAAGGGCGTAAGTGAAAGTTCGCGGTCACAACAGTGAATGGGGATGAACAGGCAAGAAGGAATTGGACAAAGGGAAAGTAGAGGATATACAGACCCCTCCAAAACGGTGGATGTATCCGACTAAAGGCAGAGTCATTGTTATTCGCTATATGAGTTCATATTTACTGCGATTATCGATCACTACCAGGCATAGTGGTCAACAGATAGACCACTGACCATCACAGGTCAACAGTTAATACACCGTCTTTCATTTCCTTATTAACAAGCGCAACATGATCGCATTCGATTCGGATTACTCTGCGTCAGTATATTTTTCTCTTTTGTCTTTTCCTTCCGTAATCGCACTCAAAACATGGCACGGCACGGTTGTTGTTGATGATTCCCAGTGCCAGCTCTAGCTACTGTTGTGTTGATATCGCAACGCGATAAAAGTTGATTGCTGGGGGAGTGATAATTTAGCAATATAGAACAAAATTAATAGGACTTCAAGGACTGTCTTCTCTCCCTTCCCGCATCGTTCCTCAACGCCTCGACGGGGGAATTCGCCCGCCTCTATTTTTTGCGATGAGCCAAAAAAGAGGGTATCAACGACACGTATCAACTCTGTAAGACCATACACCAGGCCAATTCACCTCTGCGACGATGCGCCATGCGACAGCGTCCACGTCGGCGTCAGCGGCACGCAGACGTCGTCGTGTCGGATGATGTCGTCCAGTCGTCGACGAAGACTGGACGAGGTAGATCGTCGGCTGAGAGTCCTCGTCGTCCAGACAACTCCACGTCAGTTCAACGGCATCCAGGTCCACCAGCTCTCTGGCCGTCACCGCCGCCAGCTCCTGACTGCATACTACAGTACAACCACAAAAATAACAAGCGGTCAAACAACTTTGACCAAAGGCCGCATCGCTTGGGGTCGAATTCCTCACGGGGGACAATGCAATATAACATCGACCAGTATTCGACTGCAGCAGTCGGGCGGTCATGCCGTTATTGAGGATTAAATTATCCCTTTTGATGCATGCACCGCATCAGAGATTCCCAATGCTATTCAATGGGCCGGACAACCCCTAAAATTGCCCCCTTCCCGTGTGGGACCTCAACACCATCTAACAACGGTTCCTGGGGCCCACGTGAATCAGTCCCAAACGGCAACTCGATCGGTTCACCCGTTTTTGCACCGCTTACCCGTGTGCCCAACACACACACACAGAGACAGACACACACACACACACACACACACACACACACACACGTACGACGCTACGGGTCATGCGACATCTGTAGCAACAGGCCGCATCTGATGTACTGCGTGCAGTCGATGCAGCCTAACAATAGCAGTATGAAATATACAACACGTTGGGTACGACAATAGACTCTCACCTGGGCAGACCCTGGTTCGAATCCAGCTCAGTCATTGGCGACACCAGTTAGGGCACACGGCCAAAATTGTTCTAAAGCACCGAAAAAGCCTATGCTATATGCGGGCGCGTACGAGTCCTTAAAATCCGGGAAGACGCATTTTGCGTAAAAATACATGCAACGCACAAAATACGACTGCTTCCGGGTGCGAATACCAGTTGCCAAATAAAGGACATAAATGGTTATGACGAAAAGGAACGTGCAAGCCAGTTAACAGAGCAGAAACAGAGAGACAGACAAACAGACAAACGGGGAAAGAGGGAGAAAAAGAGAGGGTAGAGAGTGAGGGGAAAGGGGGAGAGAGCAAGATATCGGAAGTGACTCATCAAAGGCATGCAATAACGAAACATTAGCGTGGAAAAAATGCTTCTATGCTGAACAACAGACAACACTGAAGACGTCTGTTTAGCTTTATCGTTGCAACAGCTACTGGATGCAATAAGTGAGTTATTCCGAAATTTCTTAAACAAATTTTTGTGTTGGTTTCAGCCCTAATCAGCCCTAGGTTCCGACTGAATTCCTAACCAAAATCTTTTCGGTGCATAAACCTATGAATCACGGAAATCGTTCTTGTTTTATGACTAACTTCAAATTACGGACTGCATTGCAACATTAATTCCAGAAACAACCAGGAAGCCTCCACTCGAGGTCGCACCGACCACTTCATCAAAGCACATTTCCATCGTAGTTTAATCTCATTCAGTAGAGGCCCGCCAGCAGTGTACACATTCACCGTGCGAACTGCGCTAGCCAATGCTGTTGCTGCTATTTCATCTTCTGACCGTGTACTTTAACCTATGACCTTTTGACCTTCGAACTTAAAGTGAACCAGCACGCCAAAGATCTTGGTCAAAAGGTCATTCGGTTCAACAGTTGTTATGCCGACGCAAAGACACACACAGCCGACCAACTGCTCTACCTGAACCACTAAACATAGACGACGAGACCTGTGGTCAGCGGTCGAACTGGACGAACACATGACCGGCCGCAGTGGTCAGTCGAGCAACACATCTTATCCGGCAGACACTCCGAGTCAGCGCTGCAGTGCGAACTGCACAGTCTGCTTGTCAGCCGAGCATCGTCGTCCGGGCAGATCTGTGCCCGAGTGTCAGCCAACCAGTCGGCGACTTCTCGGAGAAACACGCAACTTTGACGGCAGCCCTCGTCAACCTACAACATCAGCTGCGGCTTAAGTAGCCGACTGCTACCTACTTTATATTAGACGGTTAACTTAACAGTACATTTACCGACTTCTCTGTTTGCAGAAAGACTGTAATAACGTTGTAATAACGTATAAGGCTCTGGGTAACTCAGCCACTTACCCTCAGCGGGACGGAAAATGAGTACCGGCCAAAGTGCAGTGATGCTCTGAGGCTGGGGAGTAAAGGCAGTGTGATCCCTCGTTAACAGATGCCATAGCTTTCTGCTACCGGACCAAGAATTTGAAACAGTCTGCCCACAGAAATCCGTCAGCCTGATTTGTCACTCTTGACAGTCTTTACCGGAAGGTGAAGACGTATGTTGATGTTCGAGGCACCAGCGCCTATAGTGACTGTTGCTTTTAGGCGCTGTATAAATTCGCTTGCTTACTTACTTTACTTTGCCAAAGTCTAACGACTCATTTTTGGGAACGATATTACTGAAATTTATGCAAACCTGTTCACACGACAAAGATACACGAGCTCAGTAACCGCTGAGGCGGCCGACCGTGGCGTAACGAGAGCCAAAATATCTCTAAGCCCAACACCCATCTGCCAGGGGAGGGCTCTATTTCCATGAACGGATCCAAACCCCAATCTAATACAAACTAGTTGTCATCAGTGGTAACCATCACGCCAAAAAACAACTCGATTGGTTTAGAGGTTTAGCTAAAATATACACCAACGTTACATACACAGGCAGACACGCAAACAACCCATGGGATAAACCGAACCGTTACCACGGTCGACTAAAATACTGAGAACAGCTTCGGGGCAGATATAGCCAACAATAGACTATCATCAGACAACTGGGTCCAGCCCTGTGTTAACGGCCACTGGCTTTGTCAATGGAAAAGGGCAATTTTCGACCCCCCCACAGAGTCGACACCCCTCAACCGATCACCAAACAATTTGTCACAGGTGATTACGTCGGCGACCCATACGGCTGTGCCAAATTAGGTGTATATCCGTCCACGGGGGGCTTCTGGGCATATGGGTGAAATATAACCAAAATTATTTTTATTTATGCCCCTTTTTTTCAGGAACTCACCTACAGGTC
>Ga0209780_1004908_pt1 | contig 10446 bp, 7 predicted proteins | sample WorMetexBAHAMAS2_FD_187384 | JGI IMG/M metagenome (GOLD analysis project Ga0209780, IMG submission 187384) | Marine gutless worms symbiont microbial communities from Max Planck institute for Marine Microbiology, Germany - Inanidrilus exumae... | ecosystem: Host-associated > Annelida > Digestive... | reverse complement strand
CGATTAAGCTCACAGAAAATATTCACTAGCCCCTACGGATGACCTAATTAGATTTTGGGTTAAAAGTCAAGGTCACAGCAGGCCATTTAGGTCAAATCTTGTGAACGCCATATCTTATGAACTACATGAGCAATCTCGATGAAACTTACAGGGAATAACCACTAGCCCCTGCTCATGACCTGGTTAGATGTTGGGAGGTCGAAGTCACAGCATGACTTTGAGGTGGCAAAGGCAGCCACGTTGACACTGGGTCATCGGAGTCCATCTTTTTGTTATTTTATGCTAAAAACGGTAAAAAGTTACCAAGCGTTGGGCCTGGAGCTGATCCCAGTATACAGGCAGTCAGCCCACATGTGACGACTATACGTCATCCACTCGGCGGTAGGCTGCCATTACCTTTTTGCCCGGCCTGCAGCTGCAGAGCATCCTGCCCTTGGCCGGTACCAAGTTATGCTGCTTGGTGACAGATGCACACAGGTGTGAACAACTTGCCCAACGTTGTTGAGCAGCTTTGCCCTGAGTTGGATTTGAATCCACGACCTGTTGATTGCAAGTCCAACGATGCTGTCTGTCTGTTAATGCCAGTACTCAAGAACTTATGGATGGATCTTAACTAAATTTTACAGAGGCAGTTGAAATTGCACACCCTGTAAGTAAAGCTAAAGTTAAAGATAAGGACGGTTAGCTGACAACTATCATGTTGTTGCAGTATGTTTTGAACTCAGTGAGTCCTTAATGTGATACGAAACTCTGGAGCGAGTCGTGTTGTGCGGTTGTAGAGAGGAAGCCACATTGTCGGCGTGAAGCCACCGGACCAATGTCGGGCCGACGTTGGCCGAGTCTGTAATGTGTTCTTCATAACTGGTCATTAAGATCTCAGCTCTGAGCGTTCACAAGTCCGTGGTTGTACTCCACTCGGTGACTTCAACATGCATAGTTGCACTGTGATTAGCTGTAATTGGGAGTTTAGTGGCTCTGTGCAATGTAAAGTAAAGTTGTCCAATGTCTATAGATTTTTGTAGCACTTTATCATGTGCTACTCATGTCCAAAGCACTTTGGTACGGCACATTTTAACGAGGAATCACAGTTTTACCTGTCACCTACCTGCTTACTAACAAGTGGAAGCAGCCATACCTGCCTTTACTCCCCAGCTGCAGAGCATCACCGCACTTTGGCTGATACTCATTTCCCAACCCACTGAGGGTAGGAGGCCGAGTTGGCCGGGGTGGCAGAGATGGTATGCTTGTCCGAAGACGGTCACCCGTCCCAGTACCAACCGAGCTCGGAGTAGTGCAATTTTGTTGATACGCCCAACGCTGTTTCCGCTGCACCAATCCGCCACCGACTTTATGGTTTTTTTATGGTGCAGTTTCGTCTGAATGAAGCTTCATGCGGTCATTTTAATAGCGCTCTGCGTCACCACTGCCTGGTTTCAGTGGCTGTTTTGGAATTGAACCTGGGTTACCTCAGTTTGATGATTGGCTTCCGACCTATAAAAAACTGGCTAATTCCATCTGACCTGGGAAATGTCTGCTTAAACTGAGATGGTTTTATCGGTGCTGATGTGACGGTATTGGTAGAATTTGCATACCTGTAGCATAGATCAGAATAGACAGGCATCGGAGTTGTGAGATAATATATCTGGGCTGTGCTTCAAAGGCATAACTTCTTGATCCGGAGTGCAACATTTCGAACAATTACAAGCGACTGTGTGTCAGTGCAGTATCATGCCATTCAGGCTTTTAGCCAGAAATTTATTTGTGGGGGGGGGGGTGAAAGCTAGAAGAAGGAAGAAGGGTCACATGTCCTCTGACTGAAGCGTCCATTGGTCTAAAGGTAGAGTCCCACACAAAATCGATGTTATACATTATGGCTGCCTAGTCATACTCGTAGCAATATAGATGCCACTGGGTGTAGTCAGAAATAAGAGTTTTTGGGTATGCACTGTGCACCCCCTAGAGGGGGTGTATTTAATACACCGCCAGGGGGTGTAGTCTGAGGTGAGGGGTAAACACCCCCTAAGGGGTGTAGATAAAACACTGAATGAGATGCTGCCTCATGTTGCTGCAGTTCCCTCCATCGCAACATTTTCCTCAGCACCGTTATCATGCCCTTTATGTCCCACATGCCCTTTATGTCCAGTGATTACGTTCATGTTCTATGTTCATATTCATTAAACTTCTCTTGCTTGCTGATTACTAGTTCCATCTTTATGGACATTTTCCGCGTAAACTCTTATATTAGCTAGTTCAGTTTTCATCCTCTGCTTGTTCAAAAAGAGAACACATCGGATTAAGTGGCGCCGGTTTTTTTATGGGCCTGATGTTGTTCCTGTCACGCAGCCGACCACATCAGAGCATCGAAGGAAACACTAAACACTCATCCAAGCCATTAGCCTGGCCTTATCTTTTTTTCGTCCAGCTCCAGCCTCTTGATGGAAGGGGCATAGCTCTCCGACACCATTACCGTTAGTGCCGATATCATTGGGCATTAATAGAATTTGCGTAATTGTAGCATAAATAGACGAAAGCAGAGGCGCCTTCAGATGTTTTTATGTAATGACAGACCAATTTTCGCATGCGGCGTGTTGTTTCTAACAGTTTTTTCTCTGTAGTATCTGCTGATATGGAGTACAAAGATGTCGGATTGTACGTTGTAAATGACTGTTGTCCGCCGCGGTTGGTGTTTTTATGACAGTATGAAGCAGCTTGTTCAGCAAACATATCTGTTCAGTCAGTGCTGTAAACAAAGCTATGCTGCTGTGTGCAGTAGAAGAATAGGCATTTCTGTGGCAATAAACAGTTAAGTTTCGGTGCACTCCAACTCCATCTTGATAACGTTTTGGGGACCGGAAGATGTCAATAAAACGGTATAACTAAAGGTGTGAAAATGTGTCATCGGAAGTGACGATCGTAAAATAAACTGAGTGATGGTTTCAGGTGAATAAGTGTGTGTCAGTGTGTGAATATGCCGACATAAAAGTCTTTGTGGCGGAAGAAGTGGGAGGGTGAGATGGAATGGGGAGCAGGTGGTTTGAGAATGATTTGTGAAGGGATGGGAGACCGGACAGGCTGAGGAAGAAGGGAGAGGAGTTGTGTTAGTCTCATGTGGTCATAGGTGTATTGTTTTCGTCTTGTATAGAAAACAGTATTTACAACGATGAGACATACTGTGCCGTTAGTTATAGTCGAGCCATTCATGCTTCATATAGTGTGGTTACGGTGTTAGTTGTTATCTATCTGCCTGCATCGGTAGTTTGCTGATGATGCTGCTGTGTTATATGACGAGAAGTAATTCTGATGCATATCGAGATGCAATAAGTGTTGTTCAGACTTTTAGTGCGGTTTGTTTACTATGTGGGAGAGATGTCGTAATTGACAGTTGATGGCAGCGGCATTACATTGGTAATGATGCACACATCGCATTACTTTAATGCAGTGTGGTTTAAAAAGTTGTGGACATTTTTTCATTTTCAGTTACCAGTCTAAATTTTCAGTTTTATTTTTTAATTTAATTTTTTGTTTCTGTTATCGTTATTGTTAACTGAATTAAATTCTATACTTTAAAAGAAGGAATTCATTCCCTTTGCCTTTAACTTAGATCACACTGTAGCTACGGTCTGCGTAATAGCCCGTATAATGCAAATGGACTGCACCACCCCAGCAGTTCAGCCCAAAACTGAAACTTTTATGATGTACGTCTATATATATATATACCGTGTATGTGTAGGCGTGCATTCGTCGACGTCGTGTACACGGCGTCTTGTCGTACAATGTCGGCGATGGTTGTACAACAAAAACTGATAATATTTATTCAGTTTCAGTTGTTAATTTTTCTGTTTCCGTTTCGTTCTCGTTTTTTTCAATTTTTCTTTTTCTGTTATCGTTATCGTTAACGGAATTAAATTTTGTCGGTTAACGGAATGAATTCGTTTCCGTTACCGTTAACTCGCATCACACTGCTTTAGTGACACACATTCAGTCATGCTGTGCACAAGGACGGATGACATAAATTGTTTGGTTATAGGCGTGCTGGTAGTTGCAGGCCGTGTTTGTTTTACACTGCTTTGATGGGCTTTAATGACATCACAGGTAATTTAATTTTAATGAACAAGTCTGAACTAGAAGTCCGCACGGACCGAAAGATTTTGGCCTGGCCTGGCCCGTTTCCCTTTCACATTTTGTGGCCCGGCCCGGCCCGGCCAAGTAGGAACTACCCACTAACTATTTCCTGAATGGGTAGTGCAGCCATGATCTGTAAAAACAAAATGCATATCTAGTGTCCTCTGAAAATTTCTGTTACTTTTTCCGAGTGAGTTTTTTGTTGGCATATTACTTGTTCTCTTTTTCATGACAAATGAGACGAAATAAAATAATAGGTCAAATAAAAATTAAATAATAGGTTTAAGTGCGGTTCAGGTGAGTACAGTGACATACATTCGTTCAGAAAGTATGCAACAAAATTTAGGTTATAGACAAATTCGGCTGGAAATACTGATACCCATTTTGCCAAGATTCAGCAGCAGAACTCGGATTACTAAGAACAGTCGACGTTTTATGTCGGCCTAAGGAAAAAATTGTGACTGAAGAGGAGGTAGATGTTAGTATGGCGATACTTGGCGATAGCTGCATGTCATCATAAGAACAGCAAAACACAAGTGTTTGTATTCAGTGATTCTTATGTCACTGCATCAACTGCTCAAGCGCTGCATCAGCGTAAACGTTAGTCAGTGGTAGTCTTTGCAACGTCAGTGTTCAGTTCTGTTTATTGGAATGAATAAAGGGGCGACTGTATTGCAACGTTTAACTTTATTGCCGTATTAAGTACGTTAGTGAAACTGGCTCTTTGTTCATTGTTGTAGCGGAGCATAGACCTTCCGCGTGCACCCCAGCTGCATACACACAAGCACTGACTGGAGCAGTGGCTTTAGCAGCTAGCAGTGGCCACGTCGTAAAGTTGTCATTCTGTTTTAGCTAAATCGCAACGCCCCATATGGAGTTGTGAACAACAGGACACCGATATTCTCTTGTGGCTGCAACTTGAGTACGTTGCTTTATCTGCTCCATTCAAATATCAAATATTGCAGTCCGCACGATCAATCAGGCATGCACATGCATGGACTGCTTAAATATAAATACTGTCGCAAAAATATCCCAAAAACATACAATATTGTGGGCCAATCTAGACGGCCCAGCCCAGCACGTTGAATTTTCCACATGGCCCGGCTTGGCCCGGTCTGCTTTGAAGCATGATTTTGCTGGCCCAGACCGGGGCTGATGGCCGCCCGGCCCGTGCAGACCTCTGTTCTGAACCTGTTGGTGCCTGTTTGAGAATTTAGAAGATTGTGGTATATGGGTGTGGAGTAAATGTGGCAATACATCAGTACGTGGATAAGTGTCGCTGAATTTGCTGTAGTCACTCCATTTGTTATTTTCTGCCAGTGTTTGAAACCACAATAATTGCGTTAATGTGTTCGCGATGTAGTTCTTATTTGCGCAGTTCCATTGTACAATTCCAGTCATGATGGTGTGAATTGTATGTTGTATTATTGTACACTGTACAGCAGACGCATGTCGTCTAGCGGTATGAGGCTCTGGTTACTTGTGGTTAAGTGTTGGATCATGGATGCCAGTAGAGGATGCCTTTTTAACGTTTGCCCAGTCCTGTCCACTGGCCGAGATTACCCGTGTGTAAAGTGCAATTGTTTCTAGAGCACGGCAGCAGTTTCATCTGGATGCAGTTAGCCACCAATGACTAGTGCGATGACAGACTGCGGAAAGTGAACACGTGTCCTCCATCACTGAGCCACTCACACCCGCTACTTGGACGACAGTGGCACACTGGATATCGGTTTAGTGAAGTACGAATTTGAACTAGAGCAACAAAACAGTAAACATTTTAATCGTGATTAATTATGCTCTGCCGCCCGACAGTGTCGGCAAAGACATTATGTGTTTAGGCTGTGCCGTTGTCGCGTTCATCCGTCTGTTTGTTAGCTCGTTTGTCCGATCAAATATTGTTACCATGACATCTCGTGCGGCTTGAACAATTTTGATAAAATTGTCAGGGAATATTCACTAGCCCTTACGGATGACCTGATTAGATTCTGGAAGTCAGAGGTCATGGTTACAGCAGGCCTAAGTCATCCACGTCGATGCTTGGGCATCGAAGTCCATCTTCTAATTTATGGTTAAAACTGTTATTCATAGCTTTTTTGCTGAAATAATTTTGTCTACCTTTCTTCTGTGCTGCAGATAGCTTGAAATGACCTTCATGTGGGTTGGCATACTATTTTAAGGTTTCTGCACTAAGGTCGAGTTTCTAGCCTTGTGATATGAACCGACCCCATTTGCCAGCAGCATGCGAAATTTGGTGAAAATCGGTAAAGAATTGTGGACGTAATCGTTCGACAAGCGATCTGTTTACACACACAGACACCAAAGTGATTAGATAGTCTATACAATGCATTGTATAGACAATTACACGGTTATTGTTATATTTACTGCAGTGAATTTTCAGCCATAGTTTTAACAGTTTTGTGATGACTGAGGTTCCCTGTTCTTGTTGGGATGTCTCTGAGCTATGCAAGTCATTTGTCTGCTGACTGGTGTCGCGAGTTGTTGTCAAATGTTGTGTTGAAATGTAGGTGTAAATAGATTTTACGATGTATTATAGCCACAAACTGTACATACATTCTGCTTGAGTGTCGGACATTTCCCCTTGGACTTTTCCTGTCCCGGACATTTCCCACGTAACCCAAACCATAAACCTAACCCTAACTCTAACCCTAACCCTACTGACCTACCATCACCCTAACCCTACTAACCCCACTCCTAACTCTAACCCTAACCGAGCAAGGTAGGGGGAAATGTCCGAGGGGGGATTGTCCAGGGGGGGAACTCTCCGTTTCCCTTATGCTTGCACTAAGTTACAAGCCTTATATGAGTTTTAAGTTCATTGTCTGTGCATTAGTCGCATGTGCTGTTCATACTTTGTTTCACCTACAACACTTTATACTGGTACGACGACTTCTTACTCAGTTTTTATTCAAGAGTTGAACGTGAAAAATGTGCTGGCTTTTTAAATGCAAAAGGACGGTGGTATTTGACCTACTTATTGCCCGTGCACGTGTGCATTGATTGACGTCGTGTAAAAACATTTTGGCTTGTGTATTAAGTTGATCATATAATATGGTGTCTAGTGTAGATGTGGAAAAATTGTGAAACTTAAATGAGCACGTCATCCTCACTGAAGCAGCTCAAGTTGCCTGTTTAGTCTATCTGCCACATGTAACAAACATTACTTTTATCTATTTTGATAGAAAAACATTTGACAAAAAATTTGTTGCATAATTTGATTATTATCTTTTGTTTAATTTTGTTATTTATGTACAATACAGACAGTATGAATAACTGTAGCGTTATGTGTAGAATACATGCTACAGATTTGCATTCTGTGCACAAATCTTAAGTTTCGTAAATCACAAATGATGAAGGATAACCGTTGTTTTCCTTTTACTTGGCAACAGAAAAAATGCTCATCTGTCACCGAGAGACCGTGACGCTTTATGTCAGTTGAAATCTTGTCAGCTGCTCCACAATTCTAGCAAAAATTGCATTTTCAAAGCCTTGCAATGGGTAACTGACCTCAAAGGTCATTCAGCAGGTACGACGTCATACGCCATGTATCTCTTCCAGCCACTGGTCTGTAGTAGCAACGTTGCTTTTTGCACTGTTTCCAACATATCGTACCAATTTTGCAGTGTTTGCCTGTGACATTGAGAAGTCCTTTCATTTCAGTGTGACAGTTGAAAATGCAGGCCATATGTCCAATTTGTGTGCAAACATATCATTGTTAATATATGCTATATTTGCATATGGGAGTTGGAAAGGTTTCAGGCAGCTGAGTCGACCTTCAGTGTCACTTAAAGTCATTGATAAGCCATTTAATAAGCCACATGTGATTTCCTGTTAGTCTTCCATTGCAGCTATCACGTACCTCCAAGATATTATCGCTTATTTACCAAAACTTTAAAAGGTCACGTGACCCTGAGTACGCTGTTTTTGTGTAGCCTATTATCATGATCAGTCTGCCTACTAAATTTGAAACGCCTAGCTTCACCCATTCTATAGATCGATAAGAACCCCCAAAATTTCTAAATGGATCATGTAAGCTAGTCCATGCAGATTTTGGGGTAGTTCTGTTTACAAAATTTTAAGGATCTACTTTCAGCTGTTCCTGAGATATGAAGTATGACACAAAAGGTAAAAATTGGAGTGAGTGTGGTCACTGGATGTCATCGGCAGTGTCACCGTTTGATAGAGCATAATATTATAAGACTTCCTATTCGTCTTTTACAAAAGCTGTGCATCTGTATTGTGCTGTTTTTAAGATGTCGCGAGTTCTTGTGAAAATTTGCCAATTTTCCTACCACACGTGCGTTTGGAGCCCCATTGGAATTTCAGCAAAGCATTTGGCATGAAGACACAGTCATTTAGCCTTTGATAGAACACCCATAGACAAACGGACATACACAGAGTCGCAGGGCCATAAGATAATACCATACCACACTAGCATAGTGTTGCATGGTAAAAATCGAAAGTAGCGATGACGTGCTATTGGTTGATGTTTTTTGTTTCGTCATTAAAATTTTAGTGATTGCCATGATTGGTTTATAATTCTGGAATTAGTTAATTAATCACTAAATTGCTGAAGCTAGACGCAGCCAGTGTGCAGTGGATTATATTGTTGTCAGAAACTGTGCAGTGTTGTTATTTTTAGGTCGACTCTTCGTCAGAGTCGACCTAATAAAGCCGGTCTTAAATGTCCGCCCGTGCGTCCGTCCGTCCGTCCGTCCGTACGTGCGTGCGTGCGTAGGTACGTCCGTCCGTCCACAAAAAGTTTCTTTGATTTCAATGGAATTTGGCATGTATGTAGAGGTCGATGAGTGATGCACGACGGTATGCAGTATGACCCGGTCCAAGGTCAAGGTCAAGACCACAAGCCCTTTAAATTAGGAAATCTGGCCATTTTTGAAAGCTATCTCCTCCTCCATTTACAATGGGAACTGGCAACTGACCACAGATTCTTAAGCTAGGGCACAATGTCTAAATTTGATCGGGCCAGATTTTTTATATTCAGCCTAGTCTTTGTGTCACGTGACTTTGAAGTTGGCAGAAACATCCGTTCTGAAGAGTCGATCGTCAGTCCCGTACGGGTCTAATTTATTTGTTATTTTAACTTCTGGTGACAGTTAAAGCATATATCATAGTAAAAGATGGACAAGTACAACGGTTTGTTGGTCATTCATCCACGATGATAAGTAAGTAGAATTTTTAATGTGAAATGTCATTGTTTGTGCTGCATTGGTGTGGTCACCGTTAGTCACGGCTGCAGTCAGTATCTGTTAGTATCGGACAGTTATTCTCAAGACGAGCAAGCCGAATGTTGTGTAGAAGTGTATATTTTATCTGCTTCCGAATGGAACAACATGTTCTGTGTCTTGTATCCATAGTGCTGTATATTGTACTTCCTTGTTGGCACCGAGAACTTTGCAGTGTTAGAAATGTCACAGTCCGGCAATGCACGTTTGGTATATATCGCCGCAACTGCAGTGTCTGTGTAAAGAAGTAAAATCTCACGTATTATGTGTACCATTATGCTATAAATTAATGTTTACAGTTTATATTCACTGCGCAACAGTAAGAACGGCGGTAGGCTATGCTATGCACTATGGCGATTCTGTCTTGACACTGGAGTGCTTGTGATGAAATGGCTGAGTTAACGTAATTTATCGTCTTGGCATACCAAAGTGGTGCAGAGGGAACAGTTGTCTCCAGGCACAACATTGCAGGGACAAAAAGGCCTGGGTACATAATGGGCCATACGTGAGTTTCTAGATTGATAATATAGCGATGACTTTAGTGGTCCAGCTAGAGCAATCAGTATGGTGTGTGTGTGTGTGTGTCGGACAATAACTGTGTGATCTTTGACCTAGATATTTAGCTTGCTGGTTCACCTTGACCTTATCTAGGTCAAGTTTGATGGTCAGTGTTATAGGTCAATAGGTCAAAGTTCATGGTCACAGGATGAAACAGCAGCAGCCGCAGTTCTGTTCTGCTCTTTAGCCGTCCTGAATCCGAGGGTTGGCCACACCATGGATGTACTTTCTTTATTTATCTCGGTCCTCTGTCATTCTGATTGACTCTTCCAAGGAGAGCTCTGTCCACGTATTGATGGTGTCCATCCAGGCCGTGCATGGTCTTCCTCGCCTGCGTGCACCCGGCACTGTTCCTCGCATTACCTTTCTCCAGGCAACTTCCTTGTTTTCTCATGGTGTGACAATAGTATGCTAGCTTCCTTGCTTTGACAGTGTCCAAGCAATGTTTTATCGAGACACCCTAGGTTTGGGGGGAAATTGCCAGCATTGGGGGGAAGATGTTGGG
>Ga0209780_1004907_pt1 | contig 10447 bp, 9 predicted proteins | sample WorMetexBAHAMAS2_FD_187384 | JGI IMG/M metagenome (GOLD analysis project Ga0209780, IMG submission 187384) | Marine gutless worms symbiont microbial communities from Max Planck institute for Marine Microbiology, Germany - Inanidrilus exumae... | ecosystem: Host-associated > Annelida > Digestive... | reverse complement strand
GTGCTGCAGAACGGCTGCGGTGGGCTGTCGTCGTCGGCGGCCGCTCTGCTGTCGTACAACAACGCCGTGAACCTCGGTGGACTCGCGGCGTCACCCACCAACGACATTCTCGCCGGCGGCTTTGCGGTGGGAGGTGCGGGAGCGGTGAAGCCGCCGACACAGCAGTACGCCGCCGCCACTGCGTGCTGCGACAACGCCAGCAAGTCTTTCCCGGCGGCGCTCTTCGACTACGACTGCACCGCTCTGCGCGGCACGGAACTGCTGAGCCATAATAACAACAATGGCAGCGTGGTGGCGCCGTCGACCGACGGGTGGTCGGCCTCCAACGGCGTCGACCTGACACCGCTCGGTCTTCGAAGTCTGGCGGCACTGCTATCGCTTGACGACTACGCCGGGATGAAGTATCCGTCCGGGATGGAGATGCCGTCGTCGCTGGACTTCCTGGTGACCAACTACCCGACCGCTGGTCCCTCGCTGCTGGACGGACGTCCGGCAGACGGCGGCGGCGGTCTGTGCGGGTTCGTGGGCGGTGGCGGTAGCGACTCGAGCCGCAGCGGGTCTGGATCGAGTCCGCCGAGCGGCAGTCCAGCCGAGTCGGTGACGTCTCCTCGCCGTCTGCAGCCGGCCGCGGCACCACCCGGCTGTATGTGCTAAGTGCTTCCCGTTCACCTCGGCCACGCCACGTGGCCACGACATTAACAGCTTTCGTCTACTGCGGCCATAGTCTCTGCCGCAGGCCGACCAGGTCGTCACTAGAAACCTGCACGGGATAGAAATTACACTCACACCTAGTCGACCCCGAAAATTTCATTTTCATGCCCGCTTTTGTAGCAGTCAACTGACGTCATAGATTCAACTCATCTGAGATGATAAAAATGTGTAAAACGTAAATAAAATATGTAAAATTAGCAATACAGTACTGTCCGTATCTAAAATGCACCCAAGATTTTTCATTTGAATGACGTTGCCGGTGAATTCACTTATTAATGAATTAATGCAGCGGCGCGACGGCTGGTCCGGTCGTCGCGTAAGCTGCGCTATATAAGAATCCGACCTTTACTTTTACCTTTAATGTTTGATGTGCACAATAAAAGTCAAATTCCCTACATACCGGCCGTAATTTTTGCAAGGTAGTTCCCATCATTGCGGGATTTCGTGGTATTTGTTTTCATTTACGTCAGCAACGTTACCGTCAATTCAGCTGGAATCCGGTCCCGTGCAGGACTTAGTCATCAGTAGCCGACCTGAGGGAGCGCCGATGTCGATCTTGTAGTTTAGTCTACCACGCCTATCAGTTGCAATGTAAATGAGGGAAAGAACCAGAATATGAGGGGGCCGGATCACAGGACAAACTGTCTGGGACAAAAATGCATTCCTCCTCCGCCGTGAAGAAAATACGATTCTTTCAATTTCCTGTGATTTTTGCGCCGCATTTTTTCTCCACTGCTGGTGCATGTCGCCTTCTTTTAGCCCCTTTGGCGCGGTCTCAGCTCACGCTCGTGAGGTGATTCAAGATGGCATTCGTCGTTGTGTGCAAAGCTCATACTACTAATCAGCAATAACCCGCGTATGTGACAGTGTTATTTTCGTCGTGTTGTACCGCTCTGTGGGTGTGCGTGAGCGCACCTCCTATTATCCCGTTGTTGAAGTTCTCTTTTGAGTTTCTCATTGCGAGTGCTGGCTCTTTACGAGCCGTCGGCAGTATTCTGCCGTTGAGCTGCCAACATAAAATGAATAATTAGCAGTGATGGAGTTATCGGCTTGCACATAATTTTGTAGTCACTTTAGTTTTATATGACCGTTTATTTTTTGTTTTGTTTTGCTTCTGTTCTGCACGAAAATCTGATTTTTGTTGAGATTGTGATGTGCGTTTTGTTGAATTGACGGCATATTTTTTGAGCCTTTGTTTCCTGCGCATTTGTGATTGATAATTTTTGTCGTTTTTTTGTTCAAGTTTCCTTTCGCAACTGATTGTTGCGCATTTAATGCCGCGATGTAAGATATAATTGCGCGCTGTTAGGCTGCTAATGTCATCAGAACAGCTGACATTAGTTGCGGCCTCACACCGCAGTATGCCTACTCTGATGTATGTTGTGTTGTCATTTCTGGGTTACTTCATTTCACTTTAAAGGTGGACATGGGTTTGGTCATCCCATGGGTTGGCTCAGCTTGGGTCTGATTTTGTCACTTTCTCGTGGGTTTGGTTCCATTTGGTGCTAAAATTGACGCAAGAAACGACGGATCAGCAAACACAGTTTCTTTGTAATAGCATATAATAACTGCAATGTGATAATAGTACTGATGATGTAGTACACTTTTCCATGAGTCATAGCATATTGTTTTGACTCATACGACTGGCCATGGGTTAAGTTGGTTTGAGTTGGGTGAAAATAAATTTGATAGATAGTGCGTTGCACCTGGCTGGGTTATGAAAAGTTGACCCATGTAAGTCTCCGGTGTACTTCGTCCCATCAGTTCACGTGGACTTCTCTGTTTGTTATGTGTTATGCTACTGAGGCTTTGACTAACTACCCGCTTAGCGGGAAGGACTTGTCATTTTCATACACGTGCAAATGAAGTTACTTGGAAATGCTGTACTGTACTTTTAACGTATTTCATTCACATAGGTAGTAACTTCTAGGTCTATGGACCAAGCAGGGTCTTATCTAGACTTTATGTGTCAGGGGTTGAGTATGAAATTCTCGGGGCAGATCCAGATTGTGCCAAGTGACAACACGACAGATTGTATAATTTGTTGCCTAGGGTTTGCTAGCGGTAGGCTGCGTTAAACGGACGGGATCGTGTTTACAGATGTAGGTCAAGATGTTGAATTGGTTTATTTCACCCACGCCAGCAGCATTGTTCATTTTACGACTGAACGGTCAGTGTAAAACCGGCCGCAGATCACTATCTGGAAACGTTACTAGGCTAGTTAACCAAAGGACTTATCCAGATAGTGATCCCGTTAACTAGGTAAAACATGCGATTTCTTGTCATGACTGAAGATAACCAGTAGCTTGTCTCCCTAACTTCAAAATATTGGTTGAATGGTCGTATAATGCTATTTCAATGTACTACTGTTCTGGGTGCAAAATTTCCTTGTCGTTGTGGTGGGCCTTATGATAATAATAACAATAATAATAGCGAATGCAGCCGGATGATTATTATGGTCGTGTTGGTGTATTCATGTCGGCGACACGGGCGTATAGACCAGCTGCGGCCGGTCCATTTGCGCAATGAAAACATGCCGTGCGTGATCGTGGGTGGTCTGCATGTATTGTGGATAAACGCACATTTACTGGCACTGGCCGACCGGCGACTGCAGTGTCGCTCGGCTCGCTTCCATCACCCGTACAGTATTATCCTTTGTCTGCAGCCTGCCGCTGACCATTTAGTTTTACCGTTGGCAGTATTCTTGTTGGCATTTGGATGACAGATGCTGCGTTTAATCGTCGCGGACCACACGCAGTGTGAGGACCGCTATAGTGACCTGATGAAAATCCCCGCAAAGAACTGTCCTGGTTCGCAGTCGGGACAGCCCAAACATGAAAGAATGATATAGCAGTTGTCGCATTGCCTTGTACTAAAAGTCCCCCGTTATGGCGCATAAGGGTCAGTTGTTACAGGAAGTAATTGTCATGCACGATTTGTGCATGGCAGGCGATGGCATTTCTGCTTTACGCCAACTGTGTACTTTGGTGGTAATGTTTGAGCTATTTTTGCACGGAATTTGGGAGTTTATTTTTGCTGTGTTACTATTTTTGGTAGAGTCGTTCGTGCATAATAACATCAGTTGTATTGAGTATTAGAGTATTTTATGCAGTGTGCATCACACAGCTGAGCAGTTAGCTCGTCATTTGCTTGACGGCGTTTTTAATAATAGTAAAACTATTTTCTCTTTTTGGTATAACATTTCGTTATGACATGTTTTATATTCTGGTAAGAGTGTGCTGTAATAGATGTTGTTTTAAAAATGATATGAATGGACTAAAATTTGCTAATGTATTTGGATCCGTCAAATGCGACCCTGCGTTGGTTCAGGGCACTTCACAAGATAGCTGATGCATCGTTGTTTACTTGAAATGGAATACATTGATACTAACTAAGAGTATATGTGAAGTGTTCATATCGGATATTACTACGTTCATGCATTAATAGTCGGCATCTGTGTCAAGACTTCATGTAACTACAGCATTCTTCAGTTCAGTGTGTGTATAGACGTTGAAAAACTAAAGTGTTTAATGTCACCGATTCAGTACCACATCCGTAGTAATTGTGTCTAGCTGAGATGTATTCCATAGATATTATTTTGCGCTTTATGTTTATGATCAGCTAAATCATCTGTTTATATGAGGATACAGAAGCTATGCATCTACATAAAGAGAATTACTTATCTTTATGTAGAAGGTGGTTACACAGATGTTGTGAATTTCTAGATTTTATTGCAACTGAAAATTTTAATAACAGAATGTTATCAGAGTGTCGTCATTCTTTGTTGAGGAAATATAGCATAATTTGCATTTCTGTCTGAAGTGATTGCTGTACATAACATGATGTTGATGCATATTTAAGCCATTTAAGCGTAGCATAAGGTGATTTCAGTGTTGTTCTGATAGATTGATGGCTGTTACACTGGAGGTTTGTGTTACGTGGAAGTTTTGTACGTTTGATATTTTTGTCAGTTAATTATCTTTGCATTGCAATCGTCACTGTACATAGTTGTTTACTGTTTATCTTAATTGTTTGCATAATGCAATGTTTTCATGTTTGTTTCGATTGATTAGTTAAGTTTTATCAGTGTTATTGTCTCATTGATACTGCAACGTAATTTTTGTTTCATGACAGACTGTGTTGCAATTGTATGTGGTAATTTTGGCTGTAAATTCTGTGCCTAGGAAAATGCGTAATTATAGTGGTAGGTTTTGTTCTGAATGTAAACATACATCGTTTTTATTTTATGAGTGTTGTACTTTTGTACATTCTTTGAAATCCGGATGCAAATTTCATTGAAGTCGACAAGTCTGGACTTTGAAAAATAAGATAAATTGACATCAGTGTAAGCTCATTGTAAGCAATGGTTTAATTGATTATCCGTGTGTATTGTTTCTGACTAATTGAGACTGTTGTTGTTTCGTATTTTTATACTTGAACTGCTTGAGATACTCAACAGTGTTGTTGCATTGCTGTGCAAGGACTGAAGTAAATTGTGCAATGTGCATGCATGCAACTCAGTTGGACGTACTTGGTACTTTGTGAGTTGCATTTTTTGTTGATTTTATATTTTATATATATTTTGTATCAGAAAGTGTAAGTACTTGTAAGTGTTGTCTTGATAACTGCAACTATCTGAATTCAGTTTCTCAGTTTCCCACACTTGCCCCGAATGTTCTATTCCATCTCTGTACTAATTCATCGTAAATATTCTGCAACTTTTCTTGTGCATGGTTAACTAATTACTGATACATTGCAGTCATATGTCGTGTGATCATTGTTGGTATATCTGTAAAAAAATAACTAATTGCATTTACTGTTTTAAACATTAGACTTGCATCTTCTTACTACATGAATATTTAAGATTTCCGAACTCATACTTTTATGTCTAACGGCTATTCTCACGCATTTTATGTTTGAATGTCGAACCTGTGCAACCAACCAACCGAACCTGTCTGGGGCGTTGGAGAATGCTGTTGTTGTATGCAACCGTTTCCGTGTTACCAAGTTCATTAGCTGCCAGTAACAGCTGATTAAGCATATCAGATTTTGCAGCTGGTCACGGCTAACGCCGGTGCTTTTGCAGACCATAGACGTGTTGTAGGTAGTCACGTAGTTAAATACCTGTCTGGTTATAGTTACTCAAACTATTGAGCACTGTGAAATGAGTTTTAGCTATTTCTGAAGACTAAAGAACACAAAACGTGTATTAAATAAAATTACTGTTTTACAATTGGCTACACTTATTCATTGTGCTGCAGAAGGATTTGCAACCAGCGTTTCAAGCGCACATCTAGAGACGTAAAGGGGCAGCCTGGCAGGATAGTGTCAGAAAGGTGACGTGGGTTAACACCGTCAGCAAACGAACAGTAGTAAAGCAATGTGTTGATAGCAATAACCGTAGATGTATAACTGCGTGAAGATAGCTTTACACGCTGTGTCATAAACGGCGGCGTAAGAACAATAATTATATACTTCGTTTCCGCTACTGCCATAAGTGTTTGATGTGCATACATACTCATCATCCACCGGCTTTGGGTACACATTGCAACGCCTCCTAATCAATGCTGGAATCAGGGTTGCCTCTGTCATCTGGAACCCCGTGGAAATTAACTGCCTAAATTCCTGCTATGCGGCATAACTCCAGAACATGCTGGTGCTTTGCGCAGAAGACTCTTCCGCGCAAAGCACCAGCATGTTGTGGAGTTATACCACATAGCAGGAACTTAGGCAGTTATTTCGGGAAGACGTAGGACCTTACGTCGGGGTAAACTAGTGAAATTGTTCACTGATAGACTACCACGATTGATGTATTAGTAGCGTGTAAGCGCATACGGGGATCTACGCCCACAAATTCTAGAAATAAGTCCTAATATTTTCCTCAAAAACTATACCCGAGATCTGCTACCCCAGCAACTGTGGCTGGACCTGGGCTCCCCAAGACTGTGTGGGACTGGCATCTGTGAACTTACGCATTTTGTCACTGTCGGCATGACGCTCTGCGCCGCCGTCCTGTGCTTGTACTGTGCACTCGTCACCGTTCACGCTTATACATAGCTTACTTGACTACTGTAAGTCAACATTTACCTCTCTCGGTCGACGTTTAAGATGCAGGCTTATTTGTCAGTTTTAATCGCGCCGTCTGCTACCGTAAGGCTGTCGATGTCAAACGCGCGTTTTCCCGCCATTTTCAGGTTCTTTATAGTGTTTTCTTTCCCACGCGTTTTACAAATGTTAGACTCTCTACCGTCAGTAATCTGTATTATTCGCCATCTATGTCTTCTTCGTAGAATGTGGACAAATACCTGACTGATACTGTAATCCTCTACAGCACTGGATCTTAATATGCCTGGCAGCTGTGACGTTTACGTTTAGAGATTTCAGGTAATAAACACTCCACAGTTCAGTGTGCTGACTTTTGAACGTAAACATGTGGTAAGCGGTCGATCGATTTTGTACTTGGTGGTGAGGACGATCCGTGTAACTACTGCTTGATGCAATAAATTGTTTGTCGACGACGAGTTACGTAACGTAGTCGGTGTCGTCAGAGGCGTATGCAAGTTAACATAGGTTTGATGTTCTATTTTTGTGTTCTACAGTATTTTTTGATTAATAAATGTTCTAGAAACACTTACCCGGCCGTGTGTTGTATTGTGCAGTGCACTGATTAGGCCTAACTACAAGTAAACTTTGAACTTTTCCGTTGCTGCCTATGTGGCAAATGAAGTTGTATGTATAATGTAGTTCTACCTTAAAGGCGCGATATGACCTGAATTGTGTTGAAAGCGCCGTTAAACTCCAATCAACCAACCGATATCAAAACCATTTAAACACTCGAACGACTTGGCGAAGTCGTTAGCACAAACCCTACTGTTCAGAAGAGTGGAAGGCAAAAGACAACGGTTGAAAACACCCAGCTGTAAATTCAGCCAGCCGAAATATACTAAATATTTTTTAAAAGTCAACTTATATGATCAGTTATAATTTGCAAATAAGAAATCTTACACAAATTATACATTTTCAATCAAATAATTTACCTAATTACGATTTACTTATTCAATCTAAATCTGCCGTTAAACTCCAACCAACCAGCAATTGTTATATTTTTCTTTTTTTTCTAGTTATCTTACTCCAGGAATTAATCACTATTAAATTGTAATATTTACAATAAACTTCTACACTGAAGGCGCGATATTACCTGAATTGTGTTGAAAGCGCCCTTAAACCCCAACAACCAACTCTGCTCCCCAACGGCTGCCTACAAATTCCGAGCCACACCGTATTCGGCATGGTGATAAAGCAGCTAGGGCAGTACCATTTTTGCACCTGAAAACTTTTGGATCCGACGTACAGTTTCACCGCTAGGAGGCGCTGAAAGTTTGGGGGAAAGGCACACCCGAGGTTAACCCCGTAACCCATTGAGCGAATGCCCAAAATTTAATAATTAACCGCACACGGACGATGGAACTGCCACAAACACTGAAAGTTTCGTTAAAAGAATCGTGCAAGGAAGATATTCCTTGCACGATTTTTTAACGTATACGCCCCTGCTGCAGTTTCGCAACAGTGACGATCAGTAAGACTTACTGTATGTAAAACGGTTTTAGTTTATTTGTCACGTTTTTTATTTTCCTTTTTCCAAATTCTGAAATCGTCAAAGTATAATGAAGAAATACTTTAAAATTCCAACAAAAAGCTTCTTCGGAAAACAGCAACAAGGCATTATTTTTGAGCCGAATAACCTGAATAACCATACACACTGTACTGTGAATTTTACATTTCAGAATATAAACGCCCAGCAGGGGCGTATACGTTAAAAAATCAAATAAGTAGCTTGTAGATGGCCAGACACGACTTAACAGAGTATATCCAAAACTAGACGGATGCTGTGTGCGCAATAAACGACGGAATAGATAGTGTAATTCTGCGTGAAGTACGCGCTAATTTCTACCGCTAGTCTGCACGAGTCTCCCGAATAATCAGCTAAAGAGGAAAAGCGCAGGACCACGTGCGACAGAGTGACGGATCTTATTGGCTCGGCATCGGCTTGATCTCCAGAGAGGTCCAGCGGACAGACGGCGATAGCGCTAGTAACTCGGCTGCTTTTAGGCGGAGTCTTTGTTTAACGGCTTCGGTGATGGGCGACCTCGCGCTAAACGAACGGAATACTGGGGCCGCGAGCGCCTGCGGGTATAGTGTACGGGTGGTCGGGCTCGGGTCGGTGCCCGTCGCGCCGGATTTACGGTGCTGTAGCCAGTTGTCCGTTTTACGGCGCTGCGCACGGCCTCGGAATAGCTTCATCACCGGTCGGCCTGGCTTCAGCGGCTGCTGCGGCATTGAAGGCGTCTCCCTTGGCGACGTGACGTTCGATGGGCGTCCGCCCTCGTTGACAATACATTGCCGCTGCCGTCTACTTTGCTCAGCCGCTCACAAGAGCCGCGCTGCGGCTGCCTGGACGGCAACAGTCGCTTAAATTGACTGCAGCCACTCTACAGAACACCGCTGTGAAGCAGCCATTTCATCTTGACACTTTATGTCTAACATTGTATAACAATGTCATGTCTTTGTTCATCGGTGGGCTTAAACCTAGCAATATACGTATAGGCTATAGAACGGACTGAGGCAGTGTTCAACTTGATGGGGAAAAAGCTGTGGGTTTGAAGCTAATGCTATTGGATGCTTGTTTAGCCGCAGCCGCATTGCAGATTTTCTGACAGTAACGTGCTGTCTTTTTGGCATACCCGTAGGCCACACTGGCTACTGCAGAAATTAAAAGCAATGTACATAAATTTATTAATCAATTCATGAAATTGAATTTATAATCTTACGGCTGCTTGCGTATTATTATTACGCAACGCACAGTGCATGCGGTTTCGAACTGATTTGGATCAATCTACGGTGCGACCTCGAGTTAGGGCTGAGAGCTTTCCTGAGATCGATCTTTCACGACACTTGTCTGCCGACAGACATAGCCTACATTATGCTTTTAGACTTGTTAGGCTGTCATTTACGCCATGTTCTGATCAACATTTTCTTGCGAATACCACAAAACACTTCTTATACCAGATGCCATGTTCAACGCTAAAATGCACAAAATGCAATTTCGGACTGAGCTCCGCCCATATACACTCCGCTGTACAGAGGTCGAAATCCCATAGCTGGATTTGGGAAAAGGACGGCAGGAGGAAAAGTATTGGATTTCGCATCTCAAATGGCGACTTTTAGTGCATTTTGGGCGCTATCTTTTACAGTTTGGATGCACGTTTTACACATAAAAAACAGTGCTTTGGACTTGGACTTTGGATCTTTACACCAATCGAAAGGCCATATACGAGTTCCTATTGGTGATTAATGGTAACTTGTACTCCAAATGGCACCGTTTCAGAGATACGGCCCCGTAAAGTTCAGAAACCGCGTTTTGGACCCACCCCTACCCTGTTTGACCCCCGACAGGAGGGGAATCCCTTCGAATTTTGTCGTCAAATTTCAGACGCTTTGCCATGATACAAAATGTCACAGACAGACGACAGACACCCAGACGACATCCTATTGCATGCAGCAGCCGGCTAAAAACAGAATACACAGTTCAGCCTCAACGTAGACTATGATGATGATGTGCATCACTCATGGGGAGGCCAAGCTGATCAGCCAAAGCAGCAAAGAAACAGCTTCCGTCCAGACTAGTTTGAACTTCATAATACGCAGCAGGCCAGTCACGTGCTATGACTTGTTCTGG
>Ga0209780_1004906_pt1 | contig 10447 bp, 4 predicted proteins | sample WorMetexBAHAMAS2_FD_187384 | JGI IMG/M metagenome (GOLD analysis project Ga0209780, IMG submission 187384) | Marine gutless worms symbiont microbial communities from Max Planck institute for Marine Microbiology, Germany - Inanidrilus exumae... | ecosystem: Host-associated > Annelida > Digestive... | reverse complement strand
CTTGTCACAACTAATTGATTCAACTGAGAGACAGCCAACAACCTCAGATACACATTCACGCAGTTCTTCAGCTGCAGTTGATGGATGAAGACGTGACACCCTAATTTAAGAATCCGTGGTCATTTGCCAGCCCCCATTATAAATGGGGAGGAGACAGACGTTAAAAATGGTCTAATTTCCGACTTTCAGGGCTCGTGACCTTGACCTTGACCTTGGATCGGGTCATACTGCATAGCATATACCGTCATGCAGCACTCGACAACCGCTACTACATATATACCAAATTTTATTGAAATCGAAGAAACTTTTTGTAGACAGACGCCTGACGGACGGACGTACGGAAGGGCGGACGGACATTTGAGACCCACTTTATTAGGTCGACTCTCGAGGACAGTGAGGAGTCGACCTAACGAGTAGCTCAAAAGAAACAGTCCGGGTTATAGTAGTCAATACGGATCTGAGACAACAATTCTTTCAGTGAAAGAACTATTCCTTGGTGGTATAAACTGGATGAGGACACTGTCTCTGCTACTTCTGTAAACATCAAATCCAATACAATGTCATTCAACGGGCGCAGGTAATCCTCTCTGCCCGCATCTCAAACTTCAAAGCACACTACAAACAAACTGGTAGACCTCCAGTTTCAAATGAACACTGCAAAAGTGAAAGAACAACAATGATGAGTTCCTCTTTGGACATTGATTGTCCAGTTATCTCCAATGGCCAAGCCAGTTCATTCCTTGGATCTGGGGAGGTCCAACCGAAGTTAACTGGTAAGCTTACTTATTGTCGACAATGTACAGTCACCGGAAGTGTTTTTCTCCAGTGACGTAATTATTTGTTTTGGTAGTGGTGTGAGATGCTGTTTTTGTTTATTTGTTAATGTTGATGATAAAATGTTACATATTATGCTAATTTTGTTGTAAAGCCGTACAGAGTTACGTAACGATGTCGTACTTTCTGAAGTCAGCTTTGGGATATCTTGGTGGAGCTGCTGCGGCTGTTGGTCAAGAAAACGATTTTGTTGGGCAGTACGTCGAACTAGGTCCCCAAAAACTCCGTGTCAAAAGGGTTATTGCCGAAGGTACGTGATATATTTTAGATTATAATGGTTGGTCGTATGTAGCAGTTCCTTATTGGTACACTGAACGCCAACTAAGCAACTCAAAACCTTCCTTTCCAGCAAGCATACCACCGTATCTCGTAGACATGATTCTCGTTTTTAGCATTTTATTCAGTATATTGTTTTAATATTTTAATTTCCTTTACAATAGGCTCTTACTGTTGTTCTTACATATAATTCGCTGGTCAATGTTATTGTAAGTGGACTTTTACTGTGAACTGTGACGTATGAACATTGCCTATGTCATGCTGTTTTTTTGACCCTAAAATGGAGTTAGAGCACGATGTACTATCTATTTTAGGATCAGAAATGCCAGTTACGGGCTCAAGGAAGCAATAACAAATGTGTTTTGTGGACACATACTAAGTTTGAATACATAGGGTGACAGTGACATAATTCTGGCTTCCGTGATGTGGTCAAGGAAATGTAAACATTTTATATCGTGTTAGTTTGATATCGCTTCCTGGCAATAGCACTAAGCTGTTGTTAAACCTGTTGATGTAATTTTATTTAATAACATGACGTATGTTCACCAACTAACTTCGCATGGTACAACATTATTCCCCACAATTTGGAGATGTATCATGACCATAGATTACTGTGACATCACGTCACTTTATGTATCGGCATCTCACTGAATGGCACCAATACCGGTGTCCTTTAGTGACCTTGAAGGTAACTTTTGCTGTATGAAACCTTACAAGGTAAGTCTTACTGTTTGAAACCTTTCTATCTCACATACCTTGACAAATACAGCATGTATTATCTACTATATGTTTACGTGTGAATCAGAAAGTCAATAGGCTGGTAATTTAACTATGTTTCCGAAAACTGAATTTTCAAGGTCACAGCCTGTCACATACACTGTAAATGTGGTAATGTCTCGGAAACTGCCAGATAGAGTCGTTGTTACTACAGAGCACTATTAGGAAGTGATATATGACGTATCGAATAGAGCAGGGCCGCATTAAGGCTAGTGCGGGTCCAGGTGCTGTGCCAAATGCGGGCCCCTTACAGACCTATAACCAGCTAACCACTCCCACCAATTGCGGGCCCCCTGAAACTGCGGGCCTGGGTGCTGCAGCACCCCTAGCACCCCCCTTAATGCGGCACTGATTCTCCCACCGACAGACTTAGCAGTAAATTTGTAGTAAGGCGATAATAAAATATCCCACCATGATCCCTCAAAGGCGTCGCTACACTACCTTGTGAAATATTAATGTCAGAAAAACAGCAACAACCTGAAACGAACGACAAATCACAAGGTAGTGTAGCAACGTGAATGAAGAATGGTGGGATCTTTTACAAATTTACTGCTGAGTCTGCCTTGAAAGAATTTTTTAAAATGAATCGATATTTGGCAAAGTTATCGGTAAGAAAGTTAAGCGCCATGTGCCATGTGCGCACATGGCGCCATGTGCGCAGGGCACTGTACTGCTGAAAGATAAAGAACTCACTTGAGATCTAACGCATGGCGGGCAGTAACTATTGTAACAGCATTACATTATGACAACAGCCCTCAATAACCTTGACTAAGTGATCGACAAGTATCAAACTGGTGTTTTCTCGACCACTTGTGATTCGCCGACTGATACCGTCAGTGACTGTCTAAACGTTGTTCGTGTGCGCAGGCGTTTTGTTGTGACGTTTTTCTTCTTGGTTGCAATGCTGCAATTGCGTACAGTTGGTGATTCTTTGGGGTTTTCAGTGTGACCACTGTAAATATCTTTTCATCAGTTAACAAAATTGTGCTAACATCATTGGATGAATATTTTTTAGCATGTGTTCGAATGGCTGAGTTTTACATGGCAATTAGCTCCACTCAGCTCTTGAGCATGCCGATTTTTTAGCACAAACATTTCACAAGGTAGTGTAGCGACGAATTTAAGGGGTGGTGGGATATTTTATTATTGTTTAACTATAAGTTTACTTTTAAGTCTGCTGGTGAAATAATTTTGAAAATTGGTCAGCCATTGGCAAACTTAGCGGCAAAAATATAGTGGCACCTTTTTCCGGACACGGTGTAATTATATCTAACATCAGTCTTATGGCATACAGTCCGTGAAAAGTGATTGCGCTTATACGTTATATTTGCATTCATGATGAAAAGTGTGAGCCTGTGAACATATTTTGTGACGTTTGAAAATGCTATTTATTACCGACGACTGCAGTGGTCCAGGTAATCGGTCGTAGGCCCATGTGTGTCCGGAAAATAACTTTTAATCTAAAGACTAAATGACCCCTGATCTAGATACACATATTTGGTACGCTGATTCGTCCTGAAACTATATACGCCAAGTTCGAAGATCAAGGTTATAAGTTAAAGTTCAAGGTCACAGGAGGTAAACAAATGCTCAACATATATTGGTATAGCCGACCGTGACTGAAAAGCGGTCCTGAGTTTGAAACTGTAAATGAGTAACAGGCGCGCGAAAATTTCCTATTTTTCGTCGAATTCTTTGTGCTAAAGTGGTGGGTAAGACCTGCGCTAGTTATGTTATTATTTCTCACCGCTGTGACTTTTATTATACGTGTTGGTTTGAAGCGTGTCCAGTTCGAACAGTCGTGCAGAGTTATGCGGTGAGAAATGCAACGCGGACGACGACGTTGAACCCGCTGAGCAGTGACCACGGCAGCCAACGATGTTTCACGTCCGGAATGGACGTCATCAATATGCTCTCATACAAACCTGTACGTCCACTGTTTGCATCCGCTTGGGAAATCCTACGATATAACGTCACCTTCTTATGAAAATTTTGCTCATGCTATGAAAAATTCGTTTATTAAAAATTGCCAGAACTGATTATAAGTAACTAGTAATGACACGAGTAATTTTTTTTCTAATTAATAACTGCAACTATCCACAAGCTGAAATGCAAACAGTCTAAATGAAAATAATAGGAAATGGGGAAAAACGTGACTTACAGTTTACAATGAATAACAGAAGCTTAAAAGCATGGACCATTGGACCCTCCTTACTAGCAACAAGAATGCTAATGGCAGTCTTTACACAACATTGTTATGATAAAATACTGTGTCGAATGCAGTGGATTAAGCTTCATAAATGATCCTCAGATGGCAAATTCTAGCGAATTAAACTGAGTTTTATAGACAGGGCAACCTTCAAAGCCGGAATATAATACATAGAGCTTACTCTTGTTGATGGATATATATAAGCTATCAAACAAAATAGTAAAGTATCAGTAAAACCACTGTTTTCTCACATATTTATTTCTCCTAACACTATAAGAGTAAAAAAGATGGGTTCACTTACTTAGGGAGCAATTTTATCATGACAGAAGCGGCTATTTCTTAACAAGTGAAAGTTTTGTATAAAGGCCGCATAATGTACCATGCGGTCGCAGAGTTTTTTCTGTTGAAAAGTCTCGGGGGTACCAATTTGTTATGGATAATTAATCTTCAGTTCCAGATCGACTTTTCTGGGAAAATGTCTCCGGCCGCTGCGGGCTTAATTGTCATAGGACGCCAGCGACCCAACGGGTGTATTTCTGGGGACAATGTACATCGCCGCCTTGTGAAATTCCAAAAATAACTAACTGGAAAATTCATAAATTCTTGTTCAAAAGTCAGTGAACTATCACGTTTGAATTTCAGAAAGGGGGTAAGTGGCCCGTTCCTCCTCTTTTTGATTTCTGCAACTTTCCTGGTTTAACGTACAGACACTTTGTACGTGACGTGTTTTGTGTGTCCAAAGTAAAGTAAAGTAAAGTAAAAGTAAAGTATGAGGTACTTATATAGCGCGTTCTTACGGCCTAAACAGTCACGAAGCGCTACAGAATGACACGTGTTTAACGGGATCGCACAGTTTTACCCGCCACCCACACGACCATCTCGACTTTACTCCGTAAGCATTCACCAGATGGCACAACCCGAACGAGGTGGCACACATCTGATATAGCTTACTACTCAATTTATTGACCTCTGGAGGATGAAAGGCTGATCGAGTTGGCGCAGTTGGCTGACCTATAGCGGACGGCTTACCCACGTAAGTGGTCACTTGTCAGCTGCAGGTCGAGCGTGGGACAGGAAAGTTCGCCGCTCAAAGACCAACGTTCTAACCACTGTGCGACGCAACCAAACACACTGCAAGTTACTGGAGTAGCTGTTAGTTCAGTGACTGTAGTTTCTTTGCGTGAAAAATTTTCAAATATAAATTTTTAAGAGATCGTGTTGACCGGGCAAGTAAGATAGAAGTGATACGTGAAACAAATCGGAGCTTCTTTGCGAACGTATATAGTCAAATAATGATCGGGGTAATTATCAAAAGGTCTGAGCTGTCGATGTTTCTGTTGACAGTCAAACACGACGTTCGACTTCCTGATGCTCCTGCTGCTACTAATCGCCTTCCGTGTTGCAGCGTTTGCGCTGCTGGCGATCAGAGTGCGCCGGACGTACAAGATTAACAACAAGAAACCGACGAACTAGAGTGGAATTTCATCCGTAAACAGTCAACGGCTTTGACTTGTCGTCTTAAGCTATTTGCTGCTGTACAAGTTAATATAAACAGTGATTCGAGATTATTGACCAAACCGACATCAGTAAAGTTAATGTGTTCAAACTCCCACTGTTGATGCTGATGTAACGATACGTCATGATATGAAGTTAGAAAATACGCTCCAGCATTTACGTATCTTAATAAATTAAATTACTAATCTTTGTTACTGAAGGTTACATATTAACCTATTAGAAGTGTTTCCAGTTTAGGCGCATAGAAATTGCAGAATAGGCCTACTGACACCCAGCACCAGCAACCACTCAATACGTGCTTTGTGCATTTCAAGAAGGCATACGACTCGATCTTTTATGATAAGCTCTGGGTGACTATGGTGGACATTGGATTTCCTCGATCTGCACTCTACTTGCTGGCCAAACTATACAGGAAACAGCTAGCTAAGGTCAAAATAGCGGGAACACTATCAGAATGGTTTTGTGTTAAGAAAGTAGTCCGACAAGGTTGTGTCCTACTCATCAACGTCGACGAGCGACGGCATAGCGTGCCACATACTCATTTACAATGAGCAACTGGAGCAGGTAGATATACGTTCCCGTACCTTGCGTTCCTGATTATACAAGACAGTGAGTATGCGACGGAATTCCGTATTAGGTTAAACAGGGTGCAGGCGATCGGGGCATCACTGCAGCAGAAAATATGAAAAAGCCACAGCATACCGATTTCAACGAAGTACGACTAATGAAAGCGCAGTGTGGTCTGTAGCAACGTACGGCTGTGAAAGCTGAACACCCAGAAAGAATAAAGAAACACGTCGTGACGCCTTTCGGATGAAAGGTCTGAGAAAGATTGTGCGGGTTTTGTGGACAGCAAAGAAAACAAATGAGTGGGTTTTTAACACAGCTGGAGTAAAGAGGGAATTGTTAGACCCTGTCAAAGCAAGTAAGCTAGCACACTATGGTCACAACATGAGAAAACAAGGGAGCATCCTGTGGAGAAAGAGATAATGCAAAGAACAATGCCAGATGGACGCAGGCGAGGAAGACCACACACGGCCTGGATGAACAACATCAATACGTGGATGGGATAGGCCTACCCGTGGAAGAGTCAGTCAGAATGACAGAGGACAGAGATAAATAGAGAAGTACATCCATGGTGTGGCCAACCCTGGGATCGAGGACGGCTGAAGAACGGAACAGAACATGCGGTTAGCAAAGCTTGATAAAGGTACCAAATGCATTGGTGCACGGTCTCTGCAGCACGCTGTACAGGTCTATTGGCACGCAGTCAACTTCGCCCCATCGTGTTCATAGGCGCTGGGTCTTCCGTCAGCTAGCACTGCCAGCATCAGCGTCGTCGTCGAAGTCGCGTCATGCCCACAAACCGTCTTCGCACTCCAGTTCAACGCCATGACGGTCTACACCTGATCTACACCTGATACCCAGGCACAGTCCAATTTGCACACCAGGCGTCCTAGAGAAACCACGCGCCTTGTAGGGGATGTGTATAGTGCTGCTAATGGATGCAGCACATGTGATATATGCAGATGAGATCATCGATGTGTCGTCATATGTTGTCAAACCCAGTCGTCATTTCACACCGGTCTGTACATTGTTTGATGTCTATTGACGTTTCTGTCGGTCAACCCGCACCTTTGTTCCAGCACGTGTTTTTTTCAAGTATCGCACTCATCCAAATATAGCTTCACCCCGTTCACGGCGTAGCGTGGTAGGACTGTCAGTCTGTCCGACCGTCTGTCTGTACCACAGTCACTAGTGCAGTGTGGTCTGTTGCCACTAACTGTTGTTTTTATTGGCGTTTTTCGAGCGCATTGCATTGCACCATTAGCGGGTGGGCGTGGCCCGCGCGCTGGTAAAATTTCGTCGGACACGAGCGAGGCGCAGCTGACGACTGTATTGATCGTTGAGGTTGACGACCTCATGAAACTTGCTATACGTTTGTACATATAAGCAATATAAAAATATCTAAAAGTGGTTTTATAAACCACCAAAATAGCCCTACACACATGCCTGGGCATGTGCTAGATACAGATGCAAGTGTTTGAGATAGTCACCATAGCCAATAAGACGGTATAAACGACGATCAACCGCCCTAAACCCCCCAACTGCGGTTTCAGACATAATTATCGGGCCGAAATTTGCCCCCGCACACTACTATTATGGCCATTGGCTTATACCACGGCTTGTACTACCGTATAAAAGCAGTGATAAATGCATTCAACATATGTACAGTGTTTTAACAGCATTCGGGCTCAGGGTGAGAGTTCCAGATGTTCAGTGTGGTAGTGTCCACAACAAAAACTCCATGGTATTTTGTCACTCCATTCCACTGACGCTCCCCATCTAGGCTTTCGAAGTTTGAACCCTAACCAAACATGATCTTTAGGCCTATGCCAATAACACTAGGTGCTAAGTTGCAACTACCGCATTTTGAAAACGCAAATTCAAATATTATTGTTTGATAAGTCTGTGACTTTTGGATGACTGCAATATGGTGGGGGATTTGGATCAACAGTTAGTGATAGTGTGGAAGTGTAACTAGTCTGATGTAGTCTAGCAGTCTTAATCACGAATGTGTAAAGCGCTGGTGATTTCAGTTTGTCTGATTGGCCTACAGTGTAACTATGACAACTATAGGCATATTAAATAACTGGTTATGACACCGTACTCACATGCACACACATTTATACATCTAAATAATGTTACAGCTATTTTACTGCTAACGCAACAACAACAACAGCAACCACAACCACAAATAGGCTTGTTGCAGTTACTATTTGTTGTCGATGTTGTCAATAAACGGATCATAGGTTGCTGATCAACGGTTTCTAGGTACCCTAGTGGCAGTGGGTTTTAGGAGTGACTATCTATAGACTGCAGACTGGTAGTTACTGCTAAAACCCGCGGAGCTGTTTCCACATTCTACATCATTTTACACATTTTAATATCGAACGTGAATTCACGTTCACGTTCGCTATATGCTATCGCCCGTCCGTCTGTCTGTCGTCTGTCCGTCTGTCGTCTGTAACGTTGTGCACCGTACTCAGCCGGTTGAAATTTTCGGCAATTTTTCTACGCCGTTTGGTACCTTTAGCATTCACTGAAAATTTTACGGAAATCGTCCCAGGGGAAGCCCTCCGTCGGAGAGGGGGTTAAACGCAAGAAGGGGTAGCCAAATATAGCGATTTTTGACATTTCGAAGGCTATATCTCGCAAACCGTAAGTAAGTAAGTAAGTAAACATACATTTTTAAGTGGCCTAAACAACAATGTTACTACAAGGACCACTACGGATAACGATGTCTGATAAGCAGCCAGAGAATCAGGTGTGGATACGATAGTTGAAAAAGATGAGTCTTTAGTTGACGCCGGAAAGACTGCAGTGACGACGATGAGATGACGGCCTCTGGCAGACCGTTCCAAACTTGAGCTGCAGCAACCGGAAAGGCACGGCTGCCAACAGTAGACAGTTTGATGGGCGGTATGACCAAGCGGCTGCAAGATAGCAGGTAAGTTAGTGTTAATCACTGATGGGAAGTCGTATATGAGCTTTCGATTGGAACGGCAAAATGGCCTTTATTTTGCGTTATTTTACCGAGTTTGGTAGTTTCTGGGGCGCATCGCATAAAAGTGGTTGACAAAGCCACAACTATGGACAATTTACGATTACTATGTCTAGTAGTAAACGTCTGCAGAGGGACCGCGCGATGCCAACAGTATAAATATTCTATAACTGCCAGGGGGAAATTCTGTAGCAGATTCATAAATTCAAGACTTAATGCGCAGTAGGCCTACTTTACTAGCTATCATCTTGATAGGAAGTCGTATATATGAGCTTTCGATTGGTACCAAAATCGGTGACCTTGAATGACACTGAACAGCGAAATGACCCTAACTTTGCGTTATTTTGCCGAATTTGGTAGTTTCTGGGGTGTATTGCGTAAAAGTGGTTGACAAAGCCATAACTATGGACAATTTACGATTACAATGTCTATAGTAGTAAACGTCTGCAGAGGGACCGCGCGACGCCCACGGTATAAATATTCCATAACTGAAAGGTGGAAATTCTGTAGTAGATTCATAAATTGAAGACGTAATGCGCAGTAGGCTCACTTACCTAGCAATCGTCTAATTAACCGGTTTTTTAAATTTATTCAGAGGCCGATTTTGAGGTTTTTCGCCCCACAGGGGCGACACGTTGCACCGATGGGGGTGAAATTTGGCACGAAGGTCCCCTCTTCCATGCCAAATTTTACCCTCATCGGTACAACGATAAGGGTATAGGGCCCTAGGACCCCAAAAACAAATTTTTACTGATATTTAACCAAAACGTGGAATATAAGCGCTTCATATCCTTGAGCGATTATCACAAAATTTGCAGAATTTGTACCTCGTTTCAGGATGCGTTAGCTGTTAAAAGTTCGTTGGATTTTCTCAAGGGGTTATGGAGTTATGGGGGTTTTAATTTGACGGGATCTGGTTACCCCCAAATTTTCAGTGCCCCCTAGCGGCGAAACTATGCGTCAGACCCCCAAACGTTTTATAGGTGCAAGAACGCGTGCTCGAGGTCCTCTAGCGCCGTGCCAAGTTTGGTGGGATCGGATTTCACCCGTCGCCGGGGCGGCGAAAAACGTTGAGTTTTTTTGTCTGCCCGTCATGATTTTTCTGTCCGTCGCTTTTGAACGTCAGAGTTTGTGCGCCCGATTTCACCATGAAGACGTCGGAGTACAGTTCTAACGATTTTGATGCCGTTGCATAGGGGAAGGTTTGTAGTTGTGCACCCGTGTTCAATTTTTAGCGAACGTACTACGTTACGTTCGCTATATATATCAGC
>Ga0209780_1004905_pt1 | contig 10447 bp, 8 predicted proteins | sample WorMetexBAHAMAS2_FD_187384 | JGI IMG/M metagenome (GOLD analysis project Ga0209780, IMG submission 187384) | Marine gutless worms symbiont microbial communities from Max Planck institute for Marine Microbiology, Germany - Inanidrilus exumae... | ecosystem: Host-associated > Annelida > Digestive... | reverse complement strand
ATATTATATATAATATATGTGATTTTAAAAATAGTATGATCTTGAAATTTGAAGTAGAAATCACTCAGTGTCATAGGAAATGCTACCACTGAGTAGGACTTCTTAATAGTAGTCGATAGTACTGGCTTTGATGCACAGGCAATGGACAAAAAGCCATAACAGTATTATACTCGGCATAGCTCTGTTATATGGACACATACCAGTAGTCATAATAGACTGGGGTATTTACGGAGATGTGATATTTAAAATTTGTAAGATTATGGTTTACTGTTATGATGTTACCATTGACACAAATGAATATATATGTATGTGCCAGTGTCATGCCTCTACTGATGCCATTTGACAACATTCTGCCACATCTTCCTTGGACTCGCATCGCATGTAGAAGCTTGATTGTAATGATTAATATGATGCACATAAAGGGGTGTATTGTGTGTACCAAATAGCCAAACGTTTTGCCTATTGCTTGAGATATTCTCTTCTAATTTAGACATTGGAGACAGCGGCTGGGGTATTTGTGCAGATCTGATATTTCAAAATTTGTAAGATTATCTGTTGTTCATTTTTGACCATGCCATTCATCTAGCAGAGCACCTGCATTCAGTGAAAAAGAAAAAGGCCAGTGCATGGGTAGTTGTGCCCACCTTGTTTGTCTGTTGCTGTCATTTTTTGCATATTGTATTGGTGATAACTCGTGTTTGTGTTAAGGCGTTGACATTGAGCCAGATGTCGTGTCTGGCATGTCTGCCATTGGTGAGACGATTGCTGGTCCTGAATTCTCATCATCACTTGATGTTCCCGTATCACTCTGCGACACTGATGTGCTCACGTCGATGTCGTCCATGACAAACGATGTCATCTTTAATGACTCTGGTGATAGCCAGTCATGCCGGATGTATCCTCCATCGGACTTCACGACTGTCGACGTCATGAAAGACTGCCCCGAAACGGAGATTGTGCACGGCTCAGACTCGGGTGCAATGATGCTCGATTCAGATGGGAGGTTGGCCAGTGCAGTTGGGGCGGGAATAGAGCCACTGTTTGCTTTAAGTGGCACGGTTGACTCTGAACTAGCGGAGCCAAATACTAGCACACATTCGCCACAGATTCGTCGTGATGTGACTGCGTATCGGTGCACACTGTGTACAGGCCTGTCATATAGCTTGGATCGTGCCATTCAGCATGCAAAACGCCAGCATGCGATACACAATGCGAATGCGGGGGCTGTCGACATTGTACCCGAACTGCTTCCATTCGTCTACTACTGTCGAATTTGCGAGGCACCGTCCAGGACAACGTACCACTGGCAGTCCCACATGCGGCGTCGCCACCGCGTTGCAGTCGACCGTCGTAGAAAACCCGGGGCCGATCCACGCATACGTGAGCGCAAGAGGCTGGCATCGCTCAAGGACAAGTCATTCATTCCTATCGAGTGTGTGGCATGCGGCCGGCAGATGCGGCTCACTGAATCTTACTACCTGCACATTCGCCGCTCTCATCGCGATGACGGTAACTATGCCACTGCATTGGCACACTTGGACGAGGTTCGACGTGCACGGCGTGAGCGATCGTCATGCCGAACGATTGCCGTCACACCTTGTCCATTCTGCGGAGTCCGGATGTCCAGCATTCGACATCTGATGCTTGTCCACCCAAAAGAACCAACCCTGGACTTGGCAGTTGCTGCAGCAAGGGACAACCTACGTCATGAAAACATCAGACAGCGGAAGGCTCGTGCCACTGCAAAGGTGGAATGTGCAAACTGCGGTCGACACATGAGTCGCTTACATATGCGAACACATCTGCAGTATCATTGCGCCGTGGTCAATGTCATTCCGGAGCTGAGCATGGGTTCATCTGTTCTGCTGGAGATGGCCGACAATTCATCTAATACTATCTTGTCACTTGATCCTCCAGCTGTTCCTGATGACTGTACGGCCATTGCATTACCTGAAGATGAGTTGGCCGCAGTTGAAAATCAAGCAGAATGTGAATTGCTATCCAGTGATGATGTCTGCAGTGGTCCACTTTACCATCACTCAGTAAAACGAATGGTCACATGTACTGAACGCACTGGAGAGTCTGAAGGCATCTGTGGCAAGGTTTGTTTGCCTGATTTCAGCTTAGCAAACTTGCTTCATTATTATGCTGTAATTGTAATAGTCACTGTAACAACCACGTAAGTCCACTAGAAGAATCTTGTTTGTTAAGAACAAATACAAGTGTAACTGTATTGTGAATTCGTTAGGTCGACTCTTCTATGTTGACCTATTAAAGTGGTTCTTAAATGTACGTCTGTCCGTCCACAAACAGTTTCTTCGATTTCAATGAAACTTGGCATATAGGTAGGATGAGTGATGTATGACAGTATGCAGTATGACCCAACCAAGGTCAAGGTCACGAGCCCTTGAATGTTGGAAATCCTTCCATTTTCAAAAGCTATCTCCTACGTCATTTGCAATGCGTCACCGGAACTGCTCCTAGTCACCTATCAGCCGACATGAGACGTGTCGCCGACTTACCAGGCCGCAAACACCTGCGCTCAGCTGCATCATATTCACTTGCCATTCCAGCTACCCGACGTTCTACAATTGGTGATCGCGCCTTTCTCGCTGCAGCCGCCTCTGTTTGGAACAAGCTTCTCCAAGAAATTAGATCTGCCACATCACTACCACTACCTGTTTTCAGACATCGACTTGAAAACTCATCTTTTCAATTGCGTTTAACTTTTGTAAAGCGATTGAAGTTTTTTCCTTGAAAACATTTATCACTATATTGTACTGTAATGTTCAGTGGGTGCTGGCAACTGTCAACTGACCACTGATTCTTAAACTATGGCACAATATCTTATTTCTATCGGGCCGGATTTTTTATATTTATCTTAGTTTTTGTGTCATGTGACTTTGAACTTGGCAGAAATGTCAGTTGTGAAGAGTCGACCATCAGTCCCGCACAGGGCTAATTTTTGAACATAAGTTTTATACTGCCTTAAAAATTGTAAATGTTGATGTCTGCTGATGTTGTATATCTTACCTTGTATAACAAGGGTGATCGGTGTGGATGTTGTGTGGCAGAGGTTGAATATAAAGGCATACAGTTCACACAGAAGGAACATTCACTCGAAGGGGAATGATAAAGGTCAGCAGAGCTGTTGTTGTCCATTTTGTGAACTTAAGTTCTGGGATCGTTACCACCTTCAGCGTCATCTCACTGTTCACACTTGTGAGTTCGTTGCCGCATACTCATCCATCTTACCTGTTGTGGGGTGTTTTTTTATGTGACCAGCAGTGCAGTTGGTTTAATAAATAAGTGCACTTTTATGTAGTCCTAAAGTCACTATTGAATCCAGTGTGCAAAGGCACTGTGTGAACAACTTGTTCAGGGTCGTAGCATGAAATTGGAATGGCTAAGAGTGGAATCCACATCCTTTTAGTAGAGTCCAGCATTTAAGTCATTACATGTACAATATCATGCCGGACAAGGCACTGGGGTTTGAGTTGGTGGCTTTCTTGTTTCCTTTCCTTCAGTGTTTTGAAACTGTTAGTTAGATGATAGGAAGGGTATTGGGCCTGGAGGAAAACCTGTTCTTTTCTGGAATGGTTGGAGGAAGACAGCCGATGGAGCAAATGGGTCAATACAGATTTACCTGGAAAAGGACCACTTAAATAGATGTGGTAATGAATTATGTGCTTTCTTCTTTCGGAAATTTTTGTTAAGAAGGATAAACTGCCAGACAGTGGATGCTCCTGTTTTTTTCACTTTATTATGCCTTTTCTCTTTTCGAATTTATTGCATTCAGGACCAAGTTAAGTTCAATATAAGCAGAAGTTTGCATTATCAGAATTCGATAACACGAGGTTGGACTGTATGTGCAATATTTAAAATGCCATGACACTTTATAAACCATCCATATATATTTCGTGCCAAGGCATTATAGAACCAATCATTTAAAGATGAAGTTTACAAGCCATCAGGCCGCTCTGCTGCGGGATGGCTTGTACCCACCCACTCGTACGTTTGCCTGCTCTAAGCCACGCTCCTGGCCAAACAAATTCACCAACGTTGACTGGCAGGTTTTAAAATATAGATTTGTAGTGGTGCATTGCAGTATTATTTTGAGTGAGTAACCAAGTTACTTATTTAGTGCTGTGATGTTTTTTTTTTGCTGTCAAATTATAATTGAAACCATTGAGACAACATTTGATAACTCTCAGTTAATTACTTTCATGCTGACTAAACAGACCGCCTGCTGTTCCTGCATTGTGCAGACGCCTGTGTAATTGTATTCAGATGAAAAGGTGATCGTATGCCTGCTTTGTCAACGTACGTTCTTGCACCAGTTCAGTTACGGTGAACACTTTCAGAAAACCCATCTTCGTCACTTCCTGCACACGTGCGACAGTTGTGGACGTGGGTTTTGGAAGCGTACAGACAAACTAAAACACAGGTATCATACACTGAGAACATTTTTGTATGCAGGCATACGAGCATACTGTTATTGTTGTTATTACTTTTATTACTGGCCCGCCTACACATAGTGTAGGAGGGCCTGAGTAGTAGCAGTCACTGGCGTCACTCGTCGTCGTCTGTAACACTTGCATTTACAATGTAACTCACCAAGGGGAGCACGCCACGGCGGGCCAGTAGTGTTACGTCCAGTTAGGGCGACACCTTGTTATGTTAGTGTAATATTGTGGAATGTACATAATGATGTTTGATGTTGATGTTCAGTAAATAAATAACACTGTCTGTTATTATCTGTACTTAGAAAATGATAGTTTGGACTGCATCAATGAAATGAATATCAAATTGCATGGCTTGAAAGTATGATTTTCATTTGACATTTTTAGTTGTCCCTGTCTAGGAAAGCAGGTTGTTCAATGTTCAGTGAAAACATTTTTTATGTTCTCGCATTCAGTTAGTACTGATGATGATTGATGATCTTCCACCTTTCTGCTTTTCTTCCTTCAGTAGACATCATCTGAGCAGTAGTAAGATAAGAGGGAATATTATCAGAACTGTTCTGTGAACCGCTGTACAGTGTATATGCATACACATATGAGCCTTTCTTACAGCTGAAAGTTTAGATTTGGCTTTTTATATGCTCTTTGGTGTTAAACTTTGGTTATTTTGTTCGGGTTAGGATTATTGCTTTTGGTGTTATTTGTCTACCTGTTTGATGGTTATTTTTTAGTTTTTGTCAGTTCCAGTGCAACTGATTGAGCACCATAAAAAGACTTGGTCTCTGAATTTTAGAAAATAAATCTATTGTTTATGGAGAATTAGATTAAATTCTGCCTACTTTGTATCTGCCATGTTTGTGGTGAACGTCAGCCACCTCAAGATTGAACAGCTGCGGCACCACTTGACCGGAGTGTCACTGAATGCTCTCAAGAATGTGCTGAACTGTACTTTTTTAGACGCCTGCTAAGTGTAAAAAGCGTCAACATTCTCCAGTGCTTTAGTGATGATTTGTGATACTTTGTCACTGCCAGCAAATGTTCAGATTAATTCTGTGGTGTACGTGAAGTGAAACTTGATGGACTGCTGCGTTCGTTCTAGGTGCAAGCCTGAGAATCGAGCAGCAAATGTCTGGAACAACGAACAACTGCAGCTGAAAGCAAAGGAGATGCTGGACAGCTGGCAGGGTCCTTTGTACGTGGAGATGAATCGAACAGAAGCCAGCGATTTTCCACCTCCGCTCAAACGACAAGTTGTTAAGAAAGGTACACTACAGTTGCGTGTTCATTGCAGCTTTGACCGACACTGGTCAAGATCAGCGATTGTTGCAGCTGGATTTTTTTATTGGAAATCCTCCTTGTTCTTATAGTTCTTGTCTTTAAATGTTATACAGAACTCGGGTTTAACGGGGCTTACTTTTTGCTGTTTTGGCTCAGATAACTGGGCCACGGATATTGTACATGACACAGCATATGCTGTGGCAGCTGTCTGTTCACTGACATGTTCTCACATTGTGCCAGCCTCGATGAATATGTTTCCAAACTGTTTGTTAGACTATTATGCTGTAATTACTTTGTTCGAAAGTGACAACGATTTAGAAATGGAGTTATTTTAAAGAAATACTTGGCAGTAAAAATGTTATAGATGGTCAATGTGACCATGAATGTTTGTGATTGGTAAATTAACTAAGAGGTCTTATGTGAAGTAATGTAATGACAGTGTAAATTGAAAAAAAGCTTGTTTATCATTGTTCTCTAGTGTTATGCTTTTTAACCCCATTATATGAAAAATATGAAACAAACATTTGTACAGGCTGACACAAAGAATGGGCCATTGACTACTGTTAGTCAGAATGTGCCAGATATGTCCTTAGGTACTGTAGCAACGCATTTAAGGTTCGTTTATGTCTTTAATGACCAATTTATTACAAACTTACTGTCATGTCTGACGGTGGAAGAAATCTGTTAGTATTTGGCGAGGTTATGGGAAAGAATGTAGTGGAACCTTTTTGATTTGCAATGTCCAATTATGTGTTTTTTGCCACCCTTGATTGTACACATGTCACAAAGACACAAGTTGTTCAGGGTCACTGCGTGAGAAAAGAATAGCATACATGGTGAAAAAAATTCTCAAGCATGCTAGTTAATTACAAGTTCAGTGCTCTGTTTCATTATCATGCTGCTATGGTTGTTGTTACACTCGCTACATCTAGCAGAAAGCACAGTGTAACATTCTGGCGTCTGTCCGTCTGTCCTGTTGGCATGCTCGCCGTGACTCACCAGGGGGCAGCATGCGATGCATCCAGCATACATTTCGGTTCTGACAATAAGGAGGATTGACATACTTGTTTGCACTGTTACATACTTGTTTGTATGTTGACTTTGAATGTTGCTTATTTAATGTTTCCAAAACATGTTGCAAAGCACTGTAGTGCCTTCATAATAGCCGAGTTTTGTTAAACTTTCTGGTGCTTCTTTAGAGTATTCTGGCTGTATTTGATATGTATAGTGGATGTGTGCTGTTGCAGCTTGGCAGAATGTCCTCTGCATTCTGTGCAGCAAAACGTTTAGCTCACTGCGCTGCTATCAGCAGCATCACAAGCACACCCATCTGCTTCAATTTGACCACGAGTGTCTGGAATGTGGTCTCTGCTTTCTGAGTCGGCACAGCTTCAAGACCCACCGTTGCGTTCCGCACCGGCGACGGGTCAATCTCAAGAAGAGAGAAGTAGTTGCTGCCAGGATGCAGGAGAAGATGCGGTTGACGTCGGAGCCATATTATGTGTTTGTTGACTTAGACAATCAGGTTGTGTTTTGTGCTGGTGACAGTGAAACTGGTGTAAAGGAGGCTTGCTCAGAGCAGTCGGTACTGATCAATGCAGGCACCACAAGAGCCGACAGAGCTGACTTGAACAGTTCCATCAACGAACTTGAAAACAGTGACTCCAGTGGAAGTGGTTTCTCGCAGAATGATACTTTCCAGTTAACTGAAAATTCTGAAGCGGTCTTGTCTTGTCTTCCACAATGCGAACGTGAACTGTTACATTCAACAGCTGAACTGGAAATGGACGTTTGCGATACTCTTAAGTTAGAAGATGATCATGCGCGAATGGAGCAGTCAGCTTCAGTTGTGTATGATGCCGATGACAATTTACTGGCTGCTGATGATGATGATGATGATGATGATGATATCAATGATTATGATGATAATGATAAGAAAATATCAGCAGAGAATGATGCAGAGCTGGAGCACGTTGATGGACAAGAATGTACGTCCAGTTTTCATGTTGATGCTGAGTCACCAAACGGCCGTGACAGTGTCAGTGACCCCAGCAGAGGGAAGCAGTGGCCGATGGCAACGTTGCTCGATAACGGCCGCTTGCAGTGCAGAGTGTGCCATAAAGAACTCCGCGTCACAAACTACTATCCGCACATGCGGCGCGTGCACAAGATGCCGTCAAGCCAGTCGCGGCCGATTACGTGGAAAGTCTGTGACCGCTGCGGCTACCAGTGCCAAGACAACTACAAGCTGCGTCGTCACGTCTTGAAGCACACACGATATGGTACGTTCTTGGGCAAACTGTGTACATACATGCATACATACATAAGATTTAGTGGGAAATCACTGGACTTGTAGAGTCATCAGACCACTGCTAATTGCCCTTTAACATGATAAGTAAATACACACAGATACACTCGAGAAAACATGCAAGATATGCACACAAAACAAAAACAAACTAGAGGGGTTGCAGTGTGTCTGGGGACACACTGCAATATAGGCTCGAAGAGAGCGTTTCCCTCCGGCATACTGGACAGGTGACACAACTGTTTACTTATTTACTGACGCACAATCTGTTTAGTCCCTGCATTTGACGATACCTAATGTCACATGCCTGCGACTGAGTAATCCTAGCATTATCTATTGTGTTGCTTACTTTCAGTTTCCAGTTCAGTGTGATTTTCATGTCTGAAGCCAGGCAGCTGCAGCTGCATATGTGGTTTACCCAATATCGAATCGGACGTTGCTGAAAAAATAGGAAATATGTTCCTTGTACAGCCCAGGGGAAAGACTTTGAATTGATTCTAACAATAATAATGGAAACTAGACATCCCGTAGAAGGCTATTTAGCAGTGAGTTTTGGGTGTTATGTAATCATTACAGAGTAATGGCGGCCTGAAGGCATACGGCCTGGAAATTTTGAGCAATTTTTGCGTGTTTTTTTGGAAAAACGACCCCTTACGTTGAAATTTTCAAAATTTTGTACCGAAAGTTTTCACTGCCTCACCGATCGACGTTGTTATGTTCAAATTTTGTGAAATGTTGCCCACGGGAAATCGGCGAAATCGTGCGTTATTTACCGGACTAAAAACAAACAAACAAAAATTCGGCTGCCTCTCAAACTTGTTACTGTGCAGATCGCGCCCAAAATTTGTCAGGGCCAGCCACCAACAATGTACTCACAGTGCTCCAGATTTCATCCAGATTGATTCACTTTCGGCTGAGTTATAGCCGAACGCGTGAACACCGTTTTTTGCCCCATAGAGTATTTATATTATAGGCTCTTTGAGCATATTATGTAGAGGTTAAAATGTACAGAATTTAACTACATAGTCACTTTGAAGTATTCTCACTAAAAGCTTCTACTACTGCATCTGTCAAAACATTCCAGTTATCACAAACACATTCTAGATGTCATAAATACGACTGATAAAGAAATGTTTGTGTATTAACACTGTAACAGTGTCAAAAATGTGTTATTTGTTTTAATGTGTTATCTTCATGTATCGCTGTAAGTTTTGTGTCGTTAGATGTTGCAAAGCCTCAGTAAATCATGACCCTGCGGAGTTGACACCCAAAATGGGGTAATGAGTAAACCAAGAAAGGACATTTGTGGGAAGGAAGAGTCAAGTTTAAAATACCAGTAAATTGTTGGTGTATGTTATGGAGGACTTCTTGTGAATTCAGTCATTAAATAGCATAAACAGCCGTAGTTGTGGTGGTGGTATGTATAGCATCTGGAGCAGTGATGTGCGAGCTGTGTGATCATCTGTTCTACGAACACATGGACTACAAGCACCACTTTAAGAGGTGTCATCTCGGCCAGTTCAACATTCGCTGTGATGCCTGCTACAAGGGATTCTGGAAGAAGAACGCATTGCGCCAACACGTCTGCTATCCAGAGATGCATGACGAAAACATGCAGCTGCAGCGCGAGCAAGAAGAGATGGCACTGTGGAGGCGGAGTGAAATCAGAGCATCAATGGGACTTAGCGATGGAGCTGGGATTGATGTTGTTGACGTTATTGAAACACAGAGTACAGAACAGTTGCAGGATGGTGCCACTGAATCCGAGACTGTGCAAATATTGTCGTTGTCAGCCAGTGATGATACAGTCATCCCGTCTTGGGTACCTTCCTCAGTTGAAACTTCTCATGCTGTTACATCTCAAGATATTTCTGAGACGAACACAGAACTATTGCCAGCATCAGAGAACAGCCATTCTAACACCTCCAGCAAGCCTGAAGCTGATGTGTTGCTTAATCACGGCTATGGCACTAGGAAAAAGAGGATATCTTTTCGTGAGCTATTGCAATGCAATTAGGCTTAATTTTTCATCTAGCAAAGTTTATTTATAATATATGGAATGAGGTGATAGTTGTATGCTGACTAGTATTTAGTGCATTTATTTGGTCATTAGGTGTGAAATTCTTCAATGTTTAAAATTCTGAAAAGAAGTAATCTTGGTAACTAGATTAGTGACTTTTAAAGCTCAGTTGTCTAGGTGGTCATTGTCGTAAATTATAACTAATTAGGTGATTTGTAATTGCCCTTTATGCTGACATACTTTCCTAGGGCGCGTGGTTTTAGCCAGCCGCTTGCCAGCCGCTGGTAAACAGCGGCTGGCAAGCCAAAATTGCGGAAATACCACAGTGCGCTGCGTGTTAGCCGATTTGGCTGGAGATGTTGTCTATGTTTACGTTTGATG
>Ga0209780_1004904_pt1 | contig 10448 bp, 8 predicted proteins | sample WorMetexBAHAMAS2_FD_187384 | JGI IMG/M metagenome (GOLD analysis project Ga0209780, IMG submission 187384) | Marine gutless worms symbiont microbial communities from Max Planck institute for Marine Microbiology, Germany - Inanidrilus exumae... | ecosystem: Host-associated > Annelida > Digestive... | reverse complement strand
AATGACAACAGTTGTTTTTTTTATTCAGCAGCGACTTCATTCACTCCGAGAAAGAAAGCAGGATTATGCCCAAAGTTACGAACCGGATCTGTTTGGTTACGGTAAAGGTTTTATGGAGTCGGTGAGTTATTTGATTTCATACAACGCTAGAAAAACTGTCCTAGATCGAAGATCGAATCAGACCGACCGCGTTACTGCGTCATTACACGCCAATACCCGTAGGACATTGACTTTTGACCTATGACCTTGACTTTCAATCTCAGCGAGCTATGGTCATGAGCCACGTACATACAAAAGCTCAAGTTCAAAGGTCAGTCGGTTCAAAAGACGGAGTGGAAACAAACGGACGGACAGACGGACAGACAAAAGGACGCTACCAATCGCTTTACCTTCCCGGCTAACGCGGTCGGTAATAAAATATCTTTTCAGTTAATCTATTGTCTCATACCAATTCCAAATAAAGTATCAACCGCTTTGTATTTGAGCAGTCTGTAATATTTTCTACCTATTCATTTACCTTCTACTTGTGTATTAGTTAATAATCGTGTGATTCCCTAAAGGCGATGAGCCAACTATTTCTTTAATAACACGCTCCTTGCTTAATTTTTTGTTCTCAATCCTTAATCTTTTTTTCTGGAAGACAAATACGAACATTAAGCTTAACTCACGATGTTCGGAACATTTCGACGATCTCCTGCGGCCGACGTGAACATGACGGTTGCCACGTGTTGAAATGCGTCTGCCTCGTTCTTTCTAAACCCGCGACTGTACGTCAACGATTCCACGGCTCTCTTCACGTCCAGCCTGTTTATATCATCAACTCAGCTGCATATTTTACCATATTAAAAGCCTCAGATGTCTGCTTACAGTGTTAAAACTGAGATCAAATATAAGGAATTCTAGCCACTGAATGACTTTCAAAAGTCTTTCTGGCGAACCAAGCATGTTCGAATTCGAATATATTCATGAGTTCACATCGTACCAATTAAACTGGATAGAACTGGGGTCCGTGTATCTATCGTTGTTTTGATTTTTACTGAAAATGAAAAATGGAATATGAATATTTATTTTCAGTTTCAAATTCAAACTGTTGTTTTACGTAACCAATTGTAATCACCATGATTTGTCACTTGGTCATCACTTTTGAATGATTCCCGTTTAACATATGTTATAGCATCTCTGACATGTGGTAACCGTAATTTCCTTTTCACATTAACGTAACGACTTCTAGAGCACGGAACAAAAATAACAGTGAGTCACGTTGTGTTAGCACAGTTAGTTGTTTAAGTCACTGGTGAATGATCGTGTGGCCGCTGAAAGCATATATTTTATTACGGTCGCCCGTTCTAAAACTGTGACCAGTAAGCAATGCCTTTGCTCTTTCTTTTGTCATTAGAACTTTAATCTCAGAGACGAGCTAAGTTAACGGTGATCAGCGCAACTGTTGTGGATGTTTCTTTCAATCGGTGATACTTTATGACGGTTGTCTTATTTTAGGGGACCCTCCCCCAATTTATTTCAGGGCAAAACTCCCCGGGCGACCACCATGTTCGGACGTGTCCAATCATCTCTAGTTTCGTACGTGTAAATTAACATGTAATGTTTATTAAATTATGGCAGCAAGAGGCTGGTTTAGAAATAGACTAGAAGACGGACCGACATGGATGCCTTCGCTACGGCATGCTGTGACCTTGACCTTTGACAGTTGACCTCCAGAATCTAATTGGGTTATCAATAGGGGTTAATGAATATTTCCTGTAAGTTTCATCGAGATTGTTCAAGCCGTTCGTGGTAACAAGATCAGCCCGGACGAACGAACGGACGGACGAACCCGGCGGACGTACAGCCCGAAAACATAATGCCTTCGCCGACATTGTCGGATAGCAAAAGGGTAGGCGTAATAAACTAAGCTCGAGAAGCGGCACATGCTTGTGTTCCGGCCGGCGGTACCTGGTGTTGTATCGGCTGAGATTGAACCTCGGCTCGGTGCGGTCCGAGAACGTGACGACACCGATACGAATCCTTCCACTGTCGACGTCCAACTCATTGACGAGGTTCGACACGAAGTTCTTGATGTGGTTGAAGTTCGGTTCGTCCAGTGATCCAGACGCGTCGAGTATGAACACAACATCCGCCTCGCTCATGCAAGCTGACAACGCGCAAAACACCGAATTGACAGCGCCCCCATCTAACTAGGCAATCGTAGACAGCAAACGTCGCCCCCAGTGCCGCCACCTACCAAACTCGACGAAACATAATGTCTTTCATTTTGTCCCACTGGCCCCGTGGTGATCCACAAAACTAGAGATACATAACATAGCACTGTCATCGTAGGAGGATCGAGCCATGGCAGTTAACATGTATAGAAAATTTTGTGAAGTTTGGACATATCGTGAGATATGAGATATACGAGCCGACACACAGACAAGCAGACATACAGACAGAAATACATGCATGCTGATCACAATACTTTGCACCCATACCGGAGACGAAGAAAAACTTCAATTTATTTACGGCAACAACAACTTCATTTAACCACGACCCACGTCTCACTGTTGACAGATAGGTAGGTAGGTAGTTGGTTGGTAGCGTTGCACAGTTGTTAGAACGTTGATCTTTGACCGGCGAACTTTCTCTGTCCACGCTCGACCTACAGCTGACGGGTGACCACTTATGTGGGTAAACCGTCCGCTGTAGGTCAGCCAACTAGGCCAACTCAGCCTATCATCATTCCGAGGTCGATAAATTGAGTAGTAAGCTATATCGGTTGTGTGCCGCCTCGTTCTGGTGGTGCCGTCTGGTGAATGCATACTGAGTAGTTAGGATGGTCCTGTGTGTGGCAGGTAAAAACTGTGTGATCCTGTTAACACGTGTCATTCTGTAGCGCTTCGTGACTGTTTAGGCAGCAAGAACGCGCTATATAAGTACCTCATACTTTATTTTTTTACTTTTAGGTAGGTCTTGATACTTGTACCAAGACGTCAGAATCAGAGGAACGACAAAGCGGCGCCAGATGATGTTCTTCGTTGCCCAAAGAGATGCATTTCAGTTTTTTATTGGCCGGCGTAGGCGAACGCCAGTTCCCCGAACACGGCTAAGTTGATACGAGGATAGTCTATTTCACTGCGATCGGCTGAGCACGGGTGACGACGACCAGGAACGCTGGACACGGGATGGCAGAGGGACAATAAATATCCAGGTGCCACGTTTGTACAGGCACAGACCGTGAACCGAGAGAGAGAGTTTTATTTTTCATAATACAGCAAAACATAAAAGGAATAACGTAACAGTAACAACAGCAGCGTGGAGGGTTGCCAGAAAGGCTAATCAGCCCATCAGAGCTGGTAACCCATTGTCGTACTGTACACCAATTACAATTTATAAGACGAAGCGGTGCAAGAGTGCATAGAGCTAGGAATCCTGTAGCATTATTATAAATCATAATTACACAACAAACACAACAAATATATTGTTACAAAAATATACCGTTAACTATCAAAACCAACAATTTTACCTTTGACGTTTCGGTCTCTATCAGATACCTTCATCAGAAGAAGTATGATCAATTCTTCTTCCGGTTCTTGCCACAGGCAAAAGCACAAGATGGATCAAAGAGGCAGTGCACATTCGAAAAGAGGGACGACAATCCTTGAACCGGGATGAGGGCAGCTACACGCTGAGCCACACGTACGACCGATTTCTTGTCACATCCCATCACTACTGTGGCAAGGACCGGAAGAAGAATTGATCATACTTCTTCTGATGAAGGTCTCTGATAGAGACCGAAACGTCAAAGGTAAAAATGTTGGTTGTGATAGTTAACAGTATATTTTTGTAATAATTTACCAACCGAAGAATATGTTTCATGTAAATATACTGTTGTTTCAAATGGTAGCCTATTTACGATGTAAGGAGCAAATAATCCCTTAGTCCAGTTTTAAAAGCATCCATGGACTGTACTGATTTCAGGGTTTCAGGTAGATTGCTCCAAAGTTGACTGAATCGGACCCGGTAGACGACGTTGTGACAGAATGCCGGTACGCCGGCTTGTGTCGGACGGACTGATGGACACACAGATAAACACATGCCCATAGCATATACCGCGCTATCGCGTTGCAAAAAAATCGTAGAAAATTACTGCAAACTGAGCAGTTTTTGTTACGATACGTACTGCTGTTTACAGGAGCAAGTGTGCTTGGTGAAGTCGTGGTGCTGTCGGGTACATAGGTTAGACAGGCGGAGGTTACAAGCGCGTTCCTGGCTTCGGAAAGCGCCGTGAAATTGTAGGCGTAGACGTAGTGCTGGCTTGACGGCTGAGTAACTATCGACCTCAACAAGGTCTCGTTCACCTGCAATCAACCCAAGTCATGCATCGTATTCTAGCTCGTTGCACGAATGGATGCCGACAGTCGACAGGAAGAAAGAGAGACAGACAAAGAGTAAGGGAAAGGGCGCTCATAAAGACTAAAAAGACGGACATCGGTATGATAACATTGTTAATGACACAACAGCATCTCGGCCGTTCAGTATCATGAAAATGTTCGACGGCAATATAGAAGAAAGTTACGATCAACTGATAAAAATCTAAAAACCGAGGCCATATAGCTAAACACGCTTTACGGGTTCTCAACAAATGTTTTATTACAGGTAAACAACGAGTCATTGAGTTGAAGATCGACTTCAAGCTGACACTAACAATTAACTGAAACAACTAGTGCACTTTAAAGTGACATTTTATTCAGTCTATTTTGATGACATAGAACGGTAGAAGTGTTAACGTCTGTTATTCGTGGATGCTGAGTGCTAGCAGTACTGGTGTATACCTTGTCCGTGACGCCCAGTGCAACAAGGCGGATGCCCGCCGCCTTGACTGCTGCAACTTCCTCGTCCAGTTTGTCAGCATCGTATGTCGGAACACCGTCCGTGATTAGCACGATAATTTTATCAACGTTCGGTCGTTGTTGGTAAGCCTGATCAAACACTTCCAGTCGTGCTACCTTGAGACCGCCGGTCGTGTTCGTGTTTTCTCGGAGATATCGAATTCTATCCACGGCCGCCAACACTTCGGCTTTTGTCGAATAGTCTCTCAGGTTGAAGTTCAGCTTCGCTTTGTTACCTGCATATAAAATTGTTTCCACGTCTCATTATTACTGACCCGCCTACACATAGTGTAGGGGCAGTATTGTTTTGCTTTCTGGCGTCTGTCGTCGTCTGTCGTCTGCAACACTCTACGACGGTCCAGTATAGTTTAGTCCTTACGGCGACACCTTGTTTTATCTTTACTGCGCTGTAATAATGGAATAAACAGCATTGTTTACCAACCGGCATTATTACACAAGTGTTATGACTGCTGCAAAAGAGCTAGCAGATATTTTATTTTGTTCATGCACAGTTGTTGTTACTTACATAACCACGTCATCTGTGAGTTTTCTGGTCATGCCTTTTTACATACTAAATTTCGTATGCCTTCATTCTTGCTAATAGATAAGCCTAATAAGTCACAGTGGGCGATTTCTGTGGTCTGTACTGGTTAGTTTTGATGCATAACTAAGCATACAGCTCAGCATCCGCTTTCACTGCTTAAAATTGGTTTAAACAATATTTATTGAATCTTGAATGCACTGACCGAAGTCGACAACGGCAATTCTGGTGATATGAGGTGCAATTGTGAACATTTCAACGATGGACTTGACAAAGTCAAGTATCAGTTGCCAGTTGTTGCCTCCAGGAGGGTCGTTGTCACGAATACTTCCCGAGTTGTCAATCACGAACGCGATGTCAGCAATGCACTCTGTAACGTCATTAAAACATTCTCCATTTATTTATTTGTTTATTGGTGTCAACACGCTATATTCATAAGTGCAACAAGCTTCAGTGAAAACTTCCTGCTTACTGAAGCTCTGCACGTTGCACTTAGTTTCTTATGTCGTATGTTCCTCATTGAAGATTACACACCAGAAAGCATTAGAGTTTCAAACCTGTAGTCAACAAAGGCACCACTTAGCGAATGTGAATAAAGTGTAATGATGCTAACAGATGTGTGAAAATAAAACTGACTGTTCATGAGCGTGACAGATACACCAACACAAACACAAACGCACAGACATGGAAACAACTTTTTTGCCCTCCTCGGCGGCATGCACAGTCCGAGCCTCGCCGTACTCGCCTTGGTGATAGAGTAGATCCGTGTCATTTTTGCAGCTGCCTAATTTTTCGGGTCCGACCTGTAGACAGGTTGACAGTGACGTAGCCTAATTTTCTCCGCGAAAGCGAGGGAGCATGTTTTTACCGGCGTTGGTTTGTGTGTCTGTCTGTGTGTGTGTGTGTGTCTGTCTGTCTGTCTGTGACCACTATAACTAAAAAGATTGTGGACCGTTTCTACCAAATTTTACGGGAAGGTTTCTAAAGGAATAGAAAGACCAAGTTCGAGTTTTGTTATGATTGGTAAAAGAATGTGGAAATAACGGTCAAAAACTCCGTAAACCGGCGATTGTTTACATTTTATACTTCTAATAGTAGGTGTGGCAAGTGTTGCCAAGTTTTGGCGACAAAACGCCCAAATTTCGCTTTTGCGGGGAGTTGTACTCTCTCAGAGTACTTTCCATCTAGTTTCGACATTGTTATCTGCGTAGCTGTGCTGACCGCCACTTTGTAGGACAAGGAAATGTAAACATTTTGCAGCACTTACAGTCAGATGGACGTACTGGCGCTAGCAGTAAGCTTTTCTTAAACCTATTGATTCAATTTTATTTACATAACGTGACACATCTTTACCAGTTAACTTCCCACAGTACGACATCATGCCCTACAACTTTTGGAGATCGTATCGTGACAGTAGATTACCGCGACGTCACTTCAACCTATCTCCCGGAGTCTCTGAAAATTTTGGGAATTGCACCCGACAATACAAAACCCTATAAAGTTTGCATCAATAATCGCACGATTGATACGCGCCTACTATATTCCAACAAGCCACAGCCGCTGCAAACAAACCGCCGCTAAACTTTACCGTTAAAAGCACGAGGCGTAAAGGTAGGAATGGTACGGCTTCCTTGTCTGTTGTCATCTGTGGTCAGTGTAGTAGTTCTAGTAGTCGTGGTGCTATCGGGTATATAGATCACACAGGTCGAGCCTACAAGCGCGTTCCTGGCTTGGGAAAGCGCCGTGAAATTGTAGGCGTAGACGTAGTGCTCGCTTGACGGCTGAGTAACTATCGACCTCAACAAGGTCTCGTTCACCTACAAACAACCCAAGTCACTCGTCAATAGTCGGATGATAATAATGGATGATGGCGGTCGAAGCCAGCAACGGACTGAAAAAGGCACACACATGCAATCCACACGTCAGCAGTGATATCAGTACGATAACGAGGTGAGTGAGTAGTATCTTAACAGTACATGTAAAATAGGCTGTAGTCGACCACGGCGCATTGTGACTAGTGTTTTTCGTGCACTTTAGAAGCTCACTTACTTACTTACTTACATCAGCAAACCCACACCACAGGCCATTCAGTGTCCTGAATATGTTGGAGGGAAGCGAAATAAGAAAATCACCAACGAAATAATAACAAGTGTCCAAAGGAATTTGGTTTGGTAAAAGGCCGCATCGCCGGCTTGTCACCTTTCCGGGCTGCAAATAGATTCGTCCGATCTTGACCCCAGCTAACACATGGTTGTTATACCCACATGAGTCAGCGCTCCAAATAGCATTTCGATTGGTTTAGCCGTCATCGCAGAGCTCACCCGTGTGCCCAACGTACAGACAGACCACGCTACGTGCGACATCTGTAGCAATAGGCCGTATTTCATGGACTGCGTGCAGGCAACGCGGCCTAAGATAAATTAAAAATCGAGGCTACAGAACTACTACACTGCGAGTATTCTACAAATGTTCGATTACATTAAATAATGAACTAGCTCGTAGAGTCAAGATCTACACAAAGCCGCCATTAAATATTAACTAAAGAAAAGCTATTGCAATTTCATCTAGCATTAACGCAATAATAGAAGTCCTAACGTCCGTTAATTGTCGCAGATACTGATTACTAACTGGCGTACCTTATCGGTGACTCCTAGTGCAACAATGCGGATGCCCGCCGCCTTGACTGCTGCAACTTCCTCATCCAGTTTATCAGCATCGTATGTCGGAACACCGTCCGTGATAAGCACGATAACACGATCAACATTCGTTCGTTGTTGATAAGCCGGATCGAACACTTCCAGTCGTGCTACCTTGAGTCCGCCGGTCGTGTTCGTGTTTTCACGGAGATATCGAATTCTGTCGACGGCCACCAACACTTCGGCTTTCGTCGAGTAGTCCCTCAGGTTGAAGTTCAGCTTCGCTTTGTTACCTGCATATAAAATTGTTTCTACGTCTCATTACTTTATCTTTAGCATACTATAGTAACAGGACAAAAACATTGTTTACCAACTCGGCACACTTAAATAAGTCACGTCTGCACCCAATCTTAGAAGACATTTTACCGGTACTCTGTTAATTGCAATGGAAGACTAATAGGAAATCATATGCGACCTATCGAATGGCACCAATTCCAATGACCTTCAGTGACCTTTAAGGTCATTCACCCGTTGCAAGCCTTTTCAAATACGATTATTTTCGTACTCTTGTGCAGCATTCAGTTGACAAGATTCTAACTGACAGCACGTAGCACGGTCATTGTGCGATAGCTGACCTTGTTATGGATAGCTCGGCATACAGTTCACCGCCACCACTTCCACTAAAGTTCAATTAAGTAATGACTATTAAATTCACTGACCGAAGTCGACAACGGCAATTCTGGTGATATGAGGTGCAATGGTGAACATTTCAACGATGGACTTGACGAAGTCAAGTATCAGTTGCCAGTTGTTGCCTCCAGGAGGGTCGTTGTCACGGATACTTCCTGAGTTGTCAATCACGAACGCGATGTCAGCAATGCACTCTGTAACGTCAAGAAAACATTTTCATTTTATATATTTTAGACTACATCGCAGCGATGGCTAGCGATAGCGACCTCTTGCTAAAGACGGAGTAGCATGGTCGGTCGGTCGGTATGTCTGTGTGTATGGATGTTGGACACGTTCGTGAGCCATGCAAAAAACGGCTGACCCGATTGAGATGCCATTTGCAGGCTGACATGAATAGGCCCAAGGAACCATGTATTCAATAGGGTCCAGATCCCTCTAGGGGAAGGGGCAATTCTCGCTCTTGTTCGATCCATTCAACAGCATCGGCAGTCTCTGCAGCGGTCTTTGCTCCAAAAGAAATAATTCAGTCGTCAATAACGGCATACAGCATAAGAGATCATTGAATACGCCGGTGTGACAGTAAGTCTTCCACGCCGTCTGCTCCTGCTATGCGGCCTTTAGTCATAATTTTTGACCACGTATTGTGACTATACACACTATAGCACATGGTAAGCCATCTGATTGAGACCTTCCTGCTAAACAACGAAAGTTTGCACTTTGTACTTTTTAGATTCATGTGCTGTTCCTGATGAAAGAATAAAACTAGAAAGTATTCAGAGAGTACGAACCTCAACTGATGCACCACTTAGCGATTGCAAATAGACTATACGGTGGTACTATGAAACTTTCGTAAAAAGCCTTGGAGATTTGAAGTTCGTTCCTTAAGTTCCACGACAGTCATTTTAGGAAGCAATAATTAAATGTAAAATGTCAGAGGCATTACGTTGTGTTCTTGACGCATGTATACATCAAGTGACGCAAATTTTGTAAGACTGAGGCAAAGCTCAAAATTGCATTGCATACTCCCTACTCAATGACAGTATGTCCAATGGTCTTGAGTGAATCGTAGTTTCATTATTTTGACGACCTGTTTGCAACACCTCGCTCTCTTAGCTAGTGTGAACGGCAAGCCATGGCGATCGAAGAATGTTCAGCGCACGAAACGACGTCAAGCTCTATTGGCGACCAATGACGTGCAAGCATACATTTATCGTAGCGCCGCGTCGTCTTGCCGCATCCGCTGACGCGACATCTATTTGCCACAGCTAAATACTCTTGCGTGAATATTAGGGTCGGTGCACACTAGACGTCGACACGGCCCGTGAAATTTTTGGACACCAGTGTCAAATGACTTTATTCACGGACGACGATTTGATGCCGGCGAACACGGTCCATGAAGCCTGCCCGTGTTCACGGGTAATGTAAACAGACGCCCGTTAACAAGGCCCGTGGACACGATAGTGTGCACCGACCCTTATGTAGCGTTCTCACCAGTGTTTTTAGTCGGCCATTTCATTTTAGTCCTAGTTTTTATATAGTCGACTAATATTTGCTATCATTTTTATTTTATTTTGGTCGAGAATGTTAATTTTAGTCATAGTTTTAGTTTTAGTCGACAAAAATATGTCGTTCATATTTTAGTCGTTGTCTTGTTTCAGATATCACAACTATTCATGGACACACTTCCTAATGTATTACGTC
>Ga0209780_1004903_pt1 | contig 10449 bp, 2 predicted proteins | sample WorMetexBAHAMAS2_FD_187384 | JGI IMG/M metagenome (GOLD analysis project Ga0209780, IMG submission 187384) | Marine gutless worms symbiont microbial communities from Max Planck institute for Marine Microbiology, Germany - Inanidrilus exumae... | ecosystem: Host-associated > Annelida > Digestive... | reverse complement strand
GTTCAACCGCCTGAGTAGGGTGCACCAACGTCACAGACAACAGACAGACGACAGACAGACAGACGACAGACGGAATTGCGATCGCATATAGCAAACGTAACGTAATACGTTGACGTTTGCTAAAAATGCAACAGTATGTAAAGTGTACTTAAACTTTAGATAACTTTCCAACTAAAGCACCTTTGGCCGAATTATTCCGCCTGCCGGTTCATAGTGACACTATATAGGTCATATTCGAAGGTCAAGGTCATAGGTTAAAGTTGAAGGTCACAGCATTTGCTGGGATGGCTGACCGTGGCGTAGCGAGAAGCCCATACGATCGGCTGAGAGCGTATTTGACGGTGTAATCAGGATACATGCACGTGCACCTGCACTTATTTGCATTAAGCGAATATTTATTACCTGCGGTATGGACCTTCTGGAAAACTCACGAAGAAAACAAGGAAATCGTAGACATCAGACTTCGCCCGCGGTGTGCAATGGCACCCTTAACTCTATATACTTCCTTAACTTAAGTCAATTTAACGATGAATTAACTTCGCTTTCCTACGTCCATGCATCAAAGTATATTTGTTTCTCCGCCGACGTGCACCGTTGTCATAGTAATAATACCAACGGCGACGAAAACTATTGTAATCCAGCCAGCCTGAAAAAATCTCTTCTCCCGTTGTCAGTTAATTTCGGCCCCAGTGACATCTGATATGGCAATGCCGGCGATAACCATTCAAGGCGATTAAGTCGAATTGCAGCGGCGACGTAAATGCATCCTTTGTCAGATCTCGCTGAGTTGCAATAGTCAAGTCTTTCATCTTGGTCTTAGTGTCGTCTCTGGCTGGGTTTATTTCAAAGTAGTGGCCTAGCGCTCGTCAGAGTCCGCGGGTCGTTGTATACCGGCCAGTAAACGAACGTCTGAATCGGAATGAATGAACTAACGAAATAAGCGCTCTGTAAGTGTAGGTTACAACACAGTCTGGAGTGGAATATGCTTGTTACACTCGCATATTCCACTCCAAACAGTGTTGTAACCTACTTACTTCATGACCTTTGTTCTAGGACTCTGAGTTGGGCACACAGCCACTATAGGCAAGTGTTGATTAATATAATGCTCGGCTAATGGCTGGACTCGTGAGCACACGTTAATCTACCGTACCGTATCGCATCGTATCGTATTGTAAACGTTTGCTAAACGTTTGCAGTCCGGCGGCCAATAACGAAACGCAGATGGTTCTCAGTTAAGATAAAAGCATTGTAGTAAGTAACGGCCAGTTGCCGCCTCTTACGTCGGCTCGACAGCCTTCAATCGTCCGAACATCGCTTAATTTTGCATCAAATCGTGAAAATCTCACTATTGACTGTTCTACAGTTGATTCTTAATATCCTACTACCGACTTTCGTCATTGCCGAAATATTTATTGACACTGTCGTTTAATTTTGAAAACGTTTAAACGCGTGCCTTCTCCTGTCGTAAGTCTAAAGGCAGCGATAAATGAGAGATAAAGTCTTGTTTATATAAAATCATGATGAATTGTTATGAGTAAGTGTCGATTTTTCCACGCCCCTGGTTTTTATACAACGTTTTTGAACAGATTTTCTTGTCACGTTTTTAAATTTTAACGTCTTTTACGACTTTTAATTCGAACGTTTGTTGACTGTACCGTGTGAACGGGTTGGCAGCTGTGAATTGCCTGCTGGCTGCGGAGTGGGGCCCGTGGAGTGAGTGCGACGCCAGATGTGGTCCGGGCATCAGGCAGCGGCGCAGGCAGGTGCTCCAGCCGGCTCTTAACGGCGGAGCGCCGTGTGGCCCCACGCTTGAGAAGATCCCGTGCGAAGGATCCAACTGCAAGGTTGCTCGAGCACCGGACGGATTCCACGAACTACGAGGTATACGACACCTGCGAGTCTTATAGCAATGTATCGGCTGGCCTCAACGCGTCAGCAAGCCAGTTGTAGATATCAGACTTCGCCCCCCTCGGTGCGTAATGTCATTCTTTACGACGACAAAGTAAACAGCATGGCGCCCCCTGGCGATTATGTTGCAAATTTATGGCTACTTGCTGCAGCACTGCGCCCATTATGTGAAACCTGTCGTCATCAGCAGAACCGGATGTAGATAACTTATTGCATGTCGTCGTTTTTATTGGAATACCCTCTACGTGTATCTAAGTAAGTAAGGCAAGGTAAGGTAAGTAGGACTAGGAAGTAGACGTATTTAATAGCATAATAGCTTAACGGCCTATATCACACGCACATGCAACGTTGAAATGAAGCAAGTTGAATAACGTTGTAGCGTCAGATTTCTTTGTCAGTTATTGCTCGATATCAACTGGTTTATACTAGAATATATCATAAATTGTATTGGTAAACGTTTGCAAATCTTGATCTGCTTAGTTAAGTTGTTTGCTTCTATTTTTCTTTCACTTTTTATTGTTTTTGTGTTATTATTTCTTTTCTACCATTTCGGTGAATAAAGATGAATATAATAATAGAGCAGTAGGTTAGAAAACACTAGATGCGTGGCAAAGCCCAGTGTGTAGCTCTTCAGGCGCAGGTGCGCCTGCAAAACTCAGAAGTCACAGGACCAAAGTTTACCAAATTTTTTACCAGGCGTAGAGGGGTCATCGGCGGTGCTAATGCGCGCATCCTTGTTACGATCCTCCCAGCCGTTGTGGAATAGCAGCGCACAAAGTAAAGGCAGGTGTGCCGACTTTCTCCGATTCGCGACAAAAATCGGTTACCATAGCAACGACCCTAGAGCGATCGCGAAAAGAAGGTTCGATTGATCATGCCCACCCATATTTGTGGCTATCCTGAAAATTTTGTGTGAAGATCGATCAAGTATATTCGTGAGACAACTGGTCTTCAAGGAGACCGTTAAAAGCAGATGAACGAAAGTAACATCGGCATGTCATGCCGGACGGGCTAAATGAAAGCAGTAGGTTATAAAATACAAAATGCGGTACATGCAAATGTTACAAGTAATAAATGATAGTAAAGGGGAAAAGCTAAATGCTTCCCATACTCATTACCGAGCGTTGGGCCCGGAGCTGATCCCGTAGGTGAGCTATAAGTTATCCATCCGACGGTAGAGGCTGCCATTACTTTCCTCCATGCCTGCGGTTATCTTCCTAGCTGCAGAGCATCACCGCCCATTGGCCGATACCAAATTATACTGTTTTGTGACAGAGGCACATAGGTGTGAACAACTTGCCCTAGGTTGTTTGTACATTTTTGCCCCGAGTAGGATTTGAACTCGCGACCTGTTGATCACAAGTCCAACGCTCTACCCGTTTTACAGGCAGTCAACCCGCACGCAGGTGACTATAAGTCATCCGCTCGGCGGGTAGGCTGCCATTACTTTCCTCCAGGCCTGCCACCACAGTAAATGACAGTAATCAAATGATATGATGTGTCAAATATGGCGATGCTGCAGAGACTGGGTACATCATCCCGGCGGTGTTCGGCAGATGGCGCACCAGCAAGAAACTGGGATACAATCCTTTCCGTGACATTCGTAGAAACATCTACGAACACTACGACGCAAAGTCGGTCGTCCACAGACCCGCGTGAGTAACGCACAATGGCGTACTCAGTATATTGATAAGGGGGAGGGGCGAGGAGCCACATTCTGAAATACAAAACATGAATTTATCAATGTTGCACGCCCGTCGGAGGCTACTTCACCGTATACATAGAGTGAAGTGACGTCACAGCAATCTATGGTCACGATACGATCTCCGTATTGTAGTAGGACATGATGTCGTATTGTGCGGAGTTAACTGGTGAAGATTTGTCACGTTAGTTGTCGTTCTCAGCATGTCATCTTGGCATCCGAGCGCGTCTGAGGAGACCTAACAACCTCTTCTCACTGACCTCTGCGCGAGTGTAAATGCCCGTGCAGTGACCGCTGTCATGTTGGACACTAAGGGCCGGTTTTTCCACCGCAAATTAATCTTCCACTAACGTTATTGGGAGATTAACTCCCATTAATTTAATAAGAGCTAATCTCCGAATAACGTTAATGGGAGATTAATTTGCGATGGAAAAACCGGCCCTAATAATTGTTGCCACTCTGCTCGCGGTTCCGATCGGAGTGCGTAAGTGTAACTAACTCAAAAGTCTGAAGGTTAGTTATCCACCGCGTTAGCCCGGAGCGTAAAGTAATCGGTAGCATCTGTCTGTCTGTCCGTCTGTCCGTCCGTTTTGTTTCCACTGTCTTTTGAACCGACTAACCTTTGAACTTGAGTTTTTTTGTGTGGGGGTCATGATCATAGCTGGCCTGTGATTGAAAGTCAAAGTTATAGGTCAAGGTCAGAGGTCAATGTGGGCGTAGTAACGCGGTCGGTCTGACCTCGATCCTCGATCGAGGACAGTTTCTTTAGTTTAGTCTCTGGACTGGTAATCGGAGATTACTGTAAGTCGGCACGGAACAGGTCTTCGTGTCCAGTATGACTAGATGACCGCCTGGTCATCAGTGCCAGGAGGAAGCATCCCCAAGGACCTTAGTTTACCGCTCGCTTCCCTTTGACTCAGCTTCATCTGGTTTCGGTCACGGTGATTTGTCGATAGCTCAACTCACGCGCCGCATCATGTTCCACGTTCTGCGGGACGCTGTGGTACTTTCTCTGATCTCTGTATTGGAACAGTTTGGATCGGTCAGATCCAGTCCGACCCGGTGCTTGACGCATGTGAACATTATAGTGAAATGTTAGAGGCGAGAAGGGCTGAATTTGAAGTCAAATTTGCAAGTTTTAACAAATATTACTTTGGGCTGTGTGAAAGGTATTGTACTTATTATGTATAATGCTATTACACTGGCCGCGTCCGGTGTCCCTCCGTTCGTCCTGTTTGTCCCATCGGCACATATTCAGCGTGACTCACCAGGGGGAAGCACGCGAAGCTGAATCAAGTAATTTGTATCGTAAAGACAGCGCAAAAGTCGATTTAATTTGTTCTAAAAGTAACATTAAATTTCGCTGCTCTGCATAAAGAGATACTGGCCTACGAATTCGGACTACGAAGTTAACAACTTATTTCCGCCGCATCAGTATTCAGTAGGCCTATTCTGTCTTTATGTAGGCTACTTGCTTTGAGGCTTTATCGAAGCGATTAAATGCACACGAAGGCGAACGAAGTTCTTTGATAACGGAATTCTTAAAATATCGTTAACCTTTCACTGTGCCTCTTGCATCAATTTCGGTAATAGGCCTACAGTCGTGGTATATCGGTTAGTAGTCAGCACCTAGCCACCCGGCTTTCCGTGAACTATTATACAACGGCCGGATTTTCCCTTAGACAAGACAGGCAATGCCTACAGCACCCGTAGGGTCAAAGGGCCGCAGTTAGAAGCCAAACCGGTCCATAGTTAATTAGTGTCTCAGCTTTTAGCTTTTACTATCCACGCCTACGGCTGTCGCGAGGATTTTTAACGTTTTTAATTCCGTTTGTCTGCGTATCTGTCTGTTTTCCGCATGACATATCAAAAACCGATGCGGAGCCAGGATCACCAAACTGAACACAGAAATGTTCCACGATGAGTCCTGGAAGTCCATTTATTCTGGGTTCAAAAGGTCAAAGGTCATGAGTCATAAAAACATTGCCGGCGTGGGTCTTTGAACTCTTGTGAGTGCTGGCTTCGTCTAGTTATTGTTCATCGACGCTCAATGAACTGTCGGATCCGAGTTACCGCAGAATGTATTACGAATTTCAGGCTCGTAGCTGGCCAATCAGGGAACTCCAGCCACGACCGGAATGATCTCAAATCACCCTCCCCCACTGCAGTGCTTTCATGGTTGAGTCGTGGTAAAAATGCGTGGTATATTTTGGACCCGTGGACCACAAAAATTTCTTGCTATGCCCCTAGTGACTGGCGGGCCCCCAAAACTGTGTGGTGCCTAAGGCCGCCAAAACCTTAATCCGGTCCCGTACTTTACCGGTGTTGTTTATGGCTGGCCGTGTCTGCGTGCGACCTTTGTTATCGCGAATTAAGTCTGCGCTCGACCCGGCAAGTGCACTACATCGATCAGTCAGTGCGTATACTTAACAGCCATCCATAGTAATCGACTTGCATCATCTGTAAACCTGCCTTGTACCATTTGTGGTCTACCAAGTGCTGTGATCTCGAGACCACTCGAGTTCGTTTAGCCAATGTCTCGGTCTCGACATAGCTGTGACATTCGAACTTTATGAACTTTATTACTGGCCCGCCTACACATTGTGTAGGGGGCCAGACTAGTAACGGTCGCTGGCGTATGTCGTCGTCTGTAACACCGGCGCATGTGCAGCGTAACTCACCAGGGGGCAGCACGCGACGGCGGGCCAGTAGTGTTGCGTCCCGTTAGGGCGACGCCTCGAAAAAATGACAAAGTTCATAAAGTAAAAATGCAAAAATGCAAATAATTGCGTGCATAACTACAAATATTTTAAGGTTAATACACGGCGTTAACTGTTAATTAACAAAATCGTGATTATAAATTACAAGAAAGTCACGTCACTAGCGGTGACCCAGACCTTTATTATTGAACATGTGCAGTGCAGTAGTCAGAAACCTTGGTGAAGTGCAACTGCAGTGTACTGTATGCAATTTAACAAAAATAATTTGTAACAATGTTGAGAATACTGAGTGTCTTCCCGATAACAGTTGTGATTGAACGTAGATCTCAGACTTTTTCGAACTTATATCTTGAACTTTTTTGAACTGTAAATTAATTTCTTTGAACTTCACAACTGTGGGTCTCCAGTTTATTAACGGTCTTGACAATGACACTGGATTTACCGCAGACGGACACCCGTAGAAACAGCCTTGTTTACTATGTATACCAGTGATGGGTGAATGTCAACTGCAAAAAAGTAACTTTTAAAACGTCATACGCAAATTTGATCACGTGCACGACAGGCGATGTCCTATTGGCTCCAGGCACGAGTTGTGCGGCACGTTGCGGCAAAAACGACGCAACATCGCGCGACACCGTTTACGGTGCCGCGCGGCACGGCACTCGGTGTGAACACAACATAACGCGCGCGTCATATTCGACGGATTCTGTCTTTACTGGCAACGTAGTAAGCCGATTTTTTTGCCGAGATGTAGTCCTCGAGACTGCGGTCTTGGCATTGAGACTGCTCGAGACCGGAATTTTGCGGTATTGGTCTTGGCACTTGTCGTCTTAGTCCTGGACTTGAAGGATCGGTCTCGGCTGTTTACGAGACCGATCAGTAATTTGTTAGCATGTATGCGTAGTAACATAATTATTATAATCCTTTTGGTCAAGTTGAATAATTTTTTTATAAACTTCACCAATTGCGTTTGGACCAAGACTGCATAGGCGGCATAGATAAATTATATTAACTGTTATTGTGATTGATGTGTATTTGTTTTATGTTTCATTTGCCGGTCTTGGTCTTGGAACTGCTGGTCTTGACTACAAGACTGATTTTTTTCGCACGTCGGCAGGTACTGCATGGTGTTCGAGTTGACCGGCGTTCGTTCGGGCTGCGACGTCACCGGCACACCGGCGGAAGCGGCGTTCAGTGACCGTCTCGTGAAGGGAGCTACCGTCTGCGTCGAATGCCAGCCGTCAGCGATGAAGAGACAGCTGGGAACGCGTTGTCGCGGCCACGGCGTCGCGCGCAAACAGACTCGCTGGAAGGCCGTCACCATCCCCGGGTGCCGCGGCCGCTGGGTGATGAAGTCCCGCCAAGAAGACTGCCACTGCGACGTTCAGAGTCCGACCAGCTTCATTCTCGTCTAGTTCACCCGTCCGACTGCAGTCGGAATTACACACAGCGGCGCCAAAAAACTGGTCCACCGTGAGTCGAAACAGATGTAGTCATTCATTTGCCCGATAACTTCGCCCAACACTGACAGATTTTTTTCAGTGTTGTGCAAGATAATTTTACAAAGTATTTTGAAGATACAAGATCTGAAGATACAAAATATCATCTTGGAGAGATACGTTCTGAAAGCGTTTTGGAAGATACTTTTGCATTTAGGCCTACCTGCTCATTTGCACGTTTGTGTATTGTGCGCCTCTGAATCTCCGGACTTTATGGCGCTATATAAATTAGTTTTTAACTTTAACTTTTAACTTTACGTATTGTTATTATGATTATTAAAATAACTACTCTACTAACTTCAGTTTTTTTTCACGACAGGTCAAGTCAAAGATTGTTAATATTACAGCAGCTAACTGCAACTTCTGCAAGTGACTTCTTGTTTTTTGACATAAGCTGCTAAGCAACTCACTAAGAATGGGTTTCGTTATTTCAGACTTCTGTTAACGACAACCTTATTTTGGTAAAAAAATATCTAGGGAAAGAATTCTGCAAAAGTATCTTCACTTTTATGAAGATAGTTTCAAAACGTATTCTGAAGGTACAAGATAAAGATATTCTGCAGATACAAGATAGGATACTAATGTATCTTCAAGGTACAAGATAGGCCTAGGCCTACTATCTTGATGACATTATTTTGCACAACACTGAGATTTTCGACATTCATTTACTTTTACACTCAGCAGATATTTTTGCAACGCAGTCGTCATCAAAATAACCGCCGCACCTTAAACACGTACCTACACTACCTTGTGAAATACTTGCCATTTTTAAAAACAACAGTGGCCGATGGTCCTTTTTGCGCCATCCTGTGGTGCTAACTATAAAGTTGGTACACTAGCCGTTAATGAGTGTCCTGTAACATACAGATTTGGTACATTTACGAGCGGACTGTTTGGAGGTGAATCTGTTTGGAGTGGCTACCCACCTAGGGCCCGGGCTGTAACGAATGGAACAGCCAGGGACTGGCACAGGATCTGCTAAAAAGAAAGCGGTGACCTGTAATTTCTTAAAACTACTGTCCTGAATACATAGTTAATTACAGGTTGGAATCAGTTACGATTAAAACATGGTTTAAGGTCAGTAATAGGATACGACAACCTGGGGCTGGATAGCACCATTTTCGATGTCCTTCAATAAACTTCACCTGCTATAATCTTTTTCAAATGCAATATTTTGTAGAGTTGTGCAGGGGAACACTTTAGCACTGCCACTGATGTGTGATGTGTTTGCGACAACACAGTTTCTTATTAGTGAAACTTAGTACAGCAGGTGAACATGCCAGAGTGCATACGACTGGCAGAATTCGAGTCTCTTTGAGACACTTTTGCCACGAAATAGTTATGGATGTCGACCATAATATCATACATTCTTTAGAGTGGCCACTTGCAGTGCAATTTCATATTCAAATACAGTTCGATGTTTAGGCCAATTTGAGTGCTGCGTAGCTCACCCGTCAAGGGGCGAATACGTACATACATACATAAGAGTTTTTTGTATACCGCATATAAATGCAATAGAGTCACTATGTGCTTAAATACACGACGCAACAGTCACAGCAGCGGTTGCGTCGTCTACTCGCTCCGCAACGGACGGACGGTTGAGTTAGGTAATAATCAAATCAAAATATCCCTGTGTTAGTACGCTGGTCGAGTCAAATGGAAAGCATAACGTAACGGTGTGGCGTCCGTCCGTCTGTCCCGTCGACGCGGCCAGCGTAAATGTCGGTCCTTCTGTCCGAACTAAACTTTTTCACTGTGAAATTAATGTAGATGGCCACTCTGAAGCACGTTTATGCGTATACGGAAGGACTACAACGCATTTCTGTGTATGGACTTCGTCGACTATGTGTTAGCTTGTCAACGTATTCGTAAAATGTGCCTTTTGTTGCGTGTTGTGAGTTGTCAATAATTCACTATCTAAACGACATTGTGGTTACAATGTCAACACCGTAGATGTTGTGCCTCGCTAACTAGAGGCAGCAATTACTGTTAACGTAGGTTCAGGGTGGCGCGAAAAAACCTGGTCGCTGGGCACGGCGAGTCATAAAGGTGACAGATATTTCACAAGGTAGTGTAGCGACACATTCAAGATGCGGTGGGCTCTTTAGTGATGAGTTCATTACAAATTTAACGCAAGTGCGACGACTTGAAAATCGACCAGCGTTTAGCGGAGTTAACGGCAATATTACAACGGAGCCAATGACACCTTTTGACGAACACGGCTCAGTATACCGTTTTCCGCGCCATCCTGTAAGTCTGTATTATGTATTTTTGGTGTCATTTTAATTCGTTGTTTATTAAGCGAACATAAAATCGGCGTCTTGTGCGATTTTTTTATATAATAAAATGAACGTAGTTTTAGTATATAATATACAGGGTGGGCCAAAAAAGTGGGTGTTTTCTTTGTATAAGCATAACTTAACGTAGAGAAGACCGATTTTAATAATTTTTTCACTGTTACAACCAGAAATTTATAGCGCACAAAGTGGTAGTTAGGCCTGTAGCATCACCTTAATTGTGTTGCCGCACTACCTAAGAAAACAACCAGTACCATACAAACACCACGGATCAAAACACTACACCACTGTATTTTAATGTGTGCAAGATCAAAAACAAAAAA
>Ga0209780_1004902_pt1 | contig 10450 bp, 4 predicted proteins | sample WorMetexBAHAMAS2_FD_187384 | JGI IMG/M metagenome (GOLD analysis project Ga0209780, IMG submission 187384) | Marine gutless worms symbiont microbial communities from Max Planck institute for Marine Microbiology, Germany - Inanidrilus exumae... | ecosystem: Host-associated > Annelida > Digestive... | reverse complement strand
CTCTCTCTGTCTCGTTTGCCTTCTTGCACCCTGTGCCGGTGCTCTCGGACTTTTCCTGTCGACGTGCTGCTGTGGCAATTGATTCATTCGTGCTTCGCTCGATCGGTCGACGCGCCGAAACAACTAATGAACCGAATTCGCTCGAACGGCAATAATGGTGCAAAACTTCCGCTTGACGCAGATCGCCAAATGTTATCGCGGTACATCGCTACGGAACGCTCGCTCTCGTTCGCGCCGGGAAGTTACCAGCTGTTAAGCTAATTTTAACAAACATATGCCGACAACTATACAAATGATATTGACCGACACCGATGATAATCAATATGAAACAAGCTGCAGACGAAGACGGCAGACTTCGCCCCGATGCCGCCACCGTCTTTGATTCTGGCCCATTCGCTCCATTATGCGAAAACGTGACGTCATCCACAAAACCGGAAGTACATAATATATTGCACTGTCGTCAGACGAGGACAGGCAACACGTATAGAAAATTTCGTAAAATTTGGACACGTGATTTTTGAGAAGTGCGAGCGGATCGAGACAGACACGTTGAGCGCATTACAACGTAATAAAGTGCTGCCCCACAGCGCGTCTATCAGAAGCCTATTCATAACTTTGATGAAATTCGGAAGCATCTGTTAACCGTCTGGAAAGACCTGTGGCATCACATACAGTGATTCCACTCGCACGTTTTATGTCTTACGACTTGCATAGTGGGGACGGTGGCTCAACAGACAAACTAGTCAAGTAAGTAAGTAAGTAAATGAGTAAACTTATATAGCCCATTTAACATAGTGTCATTACGTTAATAATTATGAGTACTGAGACAAATGTTACAGGGTCTTCTATACAAGAACAAAGGTGTGTCTGCATGTGCCACAGGTACAATCACCAATGACCAACGATGATCTCGGTAAATGAATTTCCTGAAAGTAGTTTTGCTTGCAGACTGAATAATTCGATATCGCCCGTAAGAGCATTAGTTCTAAGAGCATTACTTTACTTCCGCACATTGGTTAAAGTCAAGCCAAAAAAACGATAAAGCGGAAAACGTTTAAATCTTGCAATAGCAGCCTAATGACACCGTTGTTTGAAAGCCTGTCAACTGTCAGACTACAGTGTCGGCCAACAAGAATACGAACGAAGTTTAAGAATAATAATTTCTTTCTCACGCCATTTTCACTACAGTTTATATGCATCGCATTAGCCACGCGTGTGGATACGAATGCAACACTTAACGGGCAACATTTTATGTGTTTTGTCCAGATCAATTTGCCAGGATTATATGTCGACCATAGCCACTACCACCCAATGGCACTCGGGGAACACGTCTCCAACTGTAAAGAATGTGAGGAGCTGGTAAATAACTAACAGGAATTCGTAGTTGCCTATCGAATGGCACTATTACCAGTGACTTGAGTGACCCAGAATGCCATTTCAGCTGTTTTAAGTCCATCTCAGCTTTACACCTAGGAAAACAAGTAGCTCAGCTGTCGCTGACAAACCCGCGCAACGCGCTACATCACGACAAACGGCAGAATTTTAAAACAGTCACGTTACCATAACCACACTTTTTTGTTGGTGATATGTCATCCTGTTGCTAGAATTGATATATCCTACTCGGGTACAAAATTTGATGACTTTAAGTTCAGCCGTCCCAGTGATATGATTGGAGCCCCAAAAATTTGTCAATGGGTCACATGACCTGACCACACCCCTATCACGGACAGTTTGTCGTCCGCAGGCTGTGACTTGCACATTCAACCTGTACATCAAATTTGTAGTCTTTGCGATCAGTTCACCAATTACGAAGATGCACAAAGCAATGCAAAATGTAAAAATTGAGGTGGTTTAACGTGCTTAGGAGTCACCCAAAGTCATCGGCAACATAACCATTCGATAGAGCGCATACGACTTCCTGTTCGAATTTAATAGAAACTATGAGGCTATCTCGTACAGTTTTCGAGATATTATCGCTTATTTTCCAAAAATGAAAGCGGTCACGTGACAGTGACCACGCCCCTTTTAGGGACAATTTGTCGTCCGTAGGCTGGGACTTGCTATGTTCAACATGTATACCAAATTTAAAGTCTCTAGCTTAAGCCGTTCCAGAGATATCTTAGGGCGACTAAAAATTTAAAATGGGTCACTTGACGTGGCCACGCCAACTTCAGGGACGGTTTGTCATCTGTAGGCTGGGACTTGCTATGTTCAACCCACGTATTAAATTTGTAATGTCTACGATTACCTGCAACGAAGAAATGAAAGGCACCCTTTGGGGGACTTAGGGGTAACGCACAGGGTTCATCTATGGCTCAATGGAAAGCGCGTGCTCGACTTCCTATTAGTGATAATTGCAATACTCGCTAGCTCTCAGGGCTGCGGCACTATTAAGCGAAAGCTGTCGAAATCAGCGTTTTCTGAAGGGGTGGGTCACTTTGAGCGCAAATTATAGGTAGATGGGGACGTCGCCCGCAATCCATCTATGGACCCTTAGATAGAGGAATGATGTAGCTACAACTCTGCTGTTGGAAGTTTTCACACAAAGAAACTTTGTAGCAGACTTTTTCCGCAGAAGTTGCAATTTACTGAAAAAATAGCAAAATTGCGTTTTGTGCTACCCTTTGGGGGAGTTAGGGGTAACGTACACGGTTCACCTATGGCTTGTTGGAAAGCGCGTGGTCGACTTCCTATTAGTGCTAATTGAACTTTTTCGCCAGCACTTACGGTTGAGGCGCTATGAGCAAATATTGGTCGAAATTGTGCTGTTTGAAAGGGGTGGGTTACTTTGAGAGCAAAGTTCAGGGGGAAGAGGGGTCATCCACCAACGAATTTTGGCGTCAGAAAACTAAGAGTCCCTGGGCTATCGCGTGGTGTTGTTTGCGTGATCCTACGTTTAGCCGTTTTGATACAATACCGGCGTGTGACACACACACACACAGACAGACAGACAGACACGCAATGATGGCATGGCTATTACCCGCGCATCGCTTGCGCCGCTCTGGTAAAAATTAACACAATAGTCAAGCATCAGTCTCCGTCGGACAAATTCGACAGACTCCACTTTGGATGCTGCAATCCCGCCGACTGAAATCCAACCCAACCCAGCCGATGGATGAGCCTAACCTATGTATGTCTAAAGGGGAAGATCTACGTGGTGAAAGGGAAGGAGAGTGTGCCGTGTCAGCAAAATGACCTCAATCCGTTTAGCCGTTTTTATAGAACTCAGACTTATCACAGACAGACGGACAGACGGACAGACGGACAGAGGGCCATAGCTAATGCCGCACTATAGCTCAGCGTCGCGCGGTAAAAACCGTATACCTTGTGCTATGCGGTCGCATGCGCAGGATAACTAGAGATAGATATCGCGATAATGAGGGTGGCGATGCTGAGAAGTGTTTTCACTGGTACAGGTGTAAAACGTATGACCACTAACTAATCAATAAGCACGCGGAATCGTCGCGCGGCCAGTGACTAGCAGCAGCAACGTATGCAGCGTTCAGATGCTGGAAACGCCTGAAATGCAAGTACAAGAACTCATTAGGAGATGAGATAGCGAACGTGAACTTTTTTTACGACGATACCGCACCCGTACTTTAAAATACCAAAAAGGAACCTACGTCGTTTAGCAAATTAAACGATAGCTAGGCAAGTACGGCGCATTAAGTCTTTAATTTATGAATCTGCTACAGAATTTTGACCTTGCAATTATAGAATATTTATACCTCGTTGGTTTGCAGTAAGCTAATTACCAAATTTGAAGTTGATTTACAGATTCAAATTTAGTAATTAGATTAGATCTGTAACTATGTGGAATGTACTCCCGCTATCAGTTAATGTATCTAGTTTAAATGCATTTAGATTGTCTAGATAGAACGCCGATCTGTCAGATTTTATGATTTGTACTTAGGCCTAGTATGTAGGACAACTGTTAGGCCTAGTATCAAAGTAACTAGCCTTGCTGTTCCTGCTCATTAAACTACTCATATGTTCATGCTGTTTATTACTTTTCTGAGCAAATAAATGCATGAATGAATTGCAATTGGCATCATTCCGAACAACGCATACACTATAGAGTGCAGTGTCGCAGTGGCCTAATGGCAACATGCCTGACAGCGGTGTGAGAGGAGGACCCAGGTTCGAATCTCAAGTTATTTATTTCAAACAAATGACACAGGGCGACTTGCACCACTAACATGCCACGAATACGGTACATCAAACATATTAAAATCGCGCAATAATATTAAAAACACAAACAAAAAATACGACATAAAAATATATACACAGGCATACTAAATAAGACTAAATACAATAAAAGCGTTTAATATATCGTATATATACACAGATTAACATTATTTAGTGAATTTTAAACCGCGGGCAGTCGTGTTTATCACGACAGCCACAGCGATATATAGCCTTGGGTACGGGCTGCACACCCTTACTGCACTGCCTAGGTCGACTCAGCCTTTCACCCTCCGTGGGACGGTAAAGTGAGTATCAGCTCTCGGGCTGAGTAATAATAAAATGGCGATGGTGGATGTGGACGGTAGCTGCCATTTCTTTCTGGCGGACTCGCAGTCCAAGTCGTTGGCTTGGTCTGAAGGTTGGCGGCCACCTCGGCGCTAAGTCTGCATTCATCAAACTCTTGCAATGGCTTTGCCGTGATGACAGCACCATAAATATCATCTCGGTTATTATTATTATTATTATTATACCGAATTAGCCTTCCATTTTAAGCATGTCCCTGTCTTGCTAATGTTTTTCAGATGTAGCCAAATATTGTTCGAAAATCGCCGATTTTAACCTACCTCATCTGTATTTGGCGCCTCCGTTGGGGTGACCCAAGTCGTCTTTCACCAACGTCTTTGGCGTCAGAAAACTGGAGTCCCTGGGCTGTTGTGCGGAGTTGTTTGCGTGATCCTACGTTTAGCCATTGGTGCAATAAAGGCTTGAGTCAGACGGTTAGACAGACAAACACAGGACCACAGCATAACATAACATCGCGCGGTAATCAGTAACGGATGAGATCGTGGCGTGCTATATCGAGTAACGCCGCTATATTTCGTTCGTTTGCAATCTGTTAATACAAATGTTCAGTGCATCTGTAGGGCGTACTTTCGCCATCAGACAAATGCCGGCAAAGTATTAACGCCGTGAGCGATAGCGAAATCTAATGTTGGTGGCAGCCTCAAGCAATCACGTTCGTTGTCCATTCATCCATCCATTTATTGTAAAAAAAACATAGCAAGCGTCTGTGAACGTTGCAAGCTCATTGAAGTAAGCAGTGAACATGAATCAAAGCATGAATCATAAAACAGAAATACATGAGCTATGCATAATGAAAAAGACACCGTGCGACAAAAGACTGGTGATGTTGTTTACGAGTGACCACTTGAAGCTGAGCTGACAGCTCGTCTGCTCGGCGTCGACATCTCCTGTGATCTGAGTCTGGATCACCACGTCTCTCGCATCTGCGCGGGCTGCTACTGCCGACTGCGTCAACTCCGACGTCTCCGGCGGTCGTTGAACTCCAACTCGTTGGCTACACTCGTCTACGCCGTTGTAAATTAACGGATTGATTACTGCAACACTGTTCTTGCTGGTGCACCAAAAACAGTAACGGACAAGTTACAGCGTGTGTTGAACGCTGCTGCGCGTGTTGTCACAGCACTTGGAAGTTTGACCGCGGCCTTGGTCAGATACTGCATGACGAACTTCACTGGCTCGACGTCCCCGACCAGGTGTTTTTTCAAGCTGGCAGTGACAGTTCACCGGTGTCTGAACGGCTGCGCACCGCTCCGGCCGCCGGTGTCGACACTCGGCAGCACCTGCGTTCCTCCAACCGTCAACTGCTTGCAGTACCTTGCTAACGGCTCAACACTTACAGCCGTCGGGCTTTTCAGTTGCCGGCACTGTTTTTCGTGCCTTCTGACACTGACCTTTGACCTGTTGACCCCAAAATAAATGGGTTTTCAGGATTCCTCGTGGAACATGTCTGTGTCAAGTGCGTTGATCCCAGATGAACCGGTTTGTGAAATACCGTGTGGAAAAACAAACATACATACAAACAAACAAACAAACACACAAATGCCGCTGAAAACCCTGCCCACACGACTTCTGTCGGCGTTGGAAACAGTCTAATTATTCATCGTAGTAACCGCGATACATTGTAGAAATTAAAGTCTATGAATAACTGTTCGACTCGGAAACGTCTTCCGAATCGTCGTACGTTGCGCTGAAATCGAATTCGTTCGTAAATATTGACAAGTCACTTCCGCGTCGACGTAAACAACCTGACGCGCAACGTACGACGACCGTCATCGCCGTGCATTTTCCGCCGGAGGGATTAGCTTAGCCTCACCTCGCTCCAGCTGCAGCTGTTAATGCACACGCCGTCTCCGAGATGGATCGATAGTAAGGTTACATCTGAACGTCTTATCATTCATTCGCCTCCAAAATCGCATCGTCGGCGGTACTACCTGTGCCGGTGGTCGGCCGGCTGGGTAGCCGATAAGCCAGGTCATTGGTTGAGGTGGCGGCAGCGCATAAATCACTGTCAGGTGCCCGGCTTATATCGGCTGCTCGAATCCGCGACGGATTCGTCACCGTTAAAGCAGCAGTCGCACGCCATCGTTTGTCGCCGTGCGCCTTCTGATGGCAGCCGGACTAGGAAGAAAACCGCTCCTTTCTGTATAATATCATCGTTATCATCATCATCATCTTTATTCGTCATATGACTGGACAGCAATGCATTAAATGCGCTAAAAGAGACCCAACAAAGTGCCATAAACCATTACGCAGAATACTCACTAAACACTAAATACACACTAAAATTGTATATGTAAATAGGAAGATAAGTCCATACTGTGTGGAAGGACAGATGTTTTCCAGTGATATTCGAATTGAATGACTGCAGAAGGTCATTTGCATGCATTTTATTCACAAAGTGGTAACATGACTAACATTCCGTAAACGGTACAACGCTGAGACACTATTACTATACAGATTTTCATCTAAAAGAAATACATGCTCTGTGGCTTGGGAATATGTGACCATCACTGATGAAAATTTAAGGACATTCTATAACATGCATGGCCGTAGATTCAAACGATGTATCGTTATGTGTTGTTTTTATGCCTATATTGTATGGATCATGTATTATCTACTACACCGTGTCCCAAAAAAGGAAGACACCAAGCTCATGGCCGTAACTCTGTCATTTCTTAACCGATTTTCAAAATTCTTTCACTGACATACTCAACGGTAAATTTGCAGCACAGTGATAATTAAAGATCCCACCACACCTTAAACGTGTCGCTACACTACCTTGGGAAAGTTAAAAGTTCACATTTACCTCTAATTATGGAGGTACGCCTTACATCCGGATCTATGGCCACCAAACAGTCCCGACCTCAATGTAGTGGACTACAAGATATGGGGCGTCGTCCAGGAGCGAGTCTACCAGTCATGGGTGCACAGTATCGACGAACTGAAGCAGCGTTTGCTTCATGTTTGGCATGTCATGGACCAAAGCATCATTGACAGCGCAGTTGATGAATGGCGTCTGCGTCTTCGTGCTTGTGTGCGAACAAGGGTGGACACTACGAGCACTTGTTGTGACATTATCAGTATGCCTATCTGCACAACTATGTGACATGAAACGTTTTATATTGTGTTAAATATGATATGATTTCTAAGGCTTAGTTCCGTAATCAGAGGTAAATTTGAACTTTTAAATTTCCCAAGGTAGTGTAGCGACACGTTTAAGGTGTGGTGGGATCTTTAATTATCACTGTGCTGCAAATTTACCGCTGAGTATGTCAGTGAAAGAATTTTGAAAATCGGTTACGAAATGACAGAGTTACGGCCATGAGTTTGGTGTCTTCCTTTTTTGGGACACGGTGTAAGTAATTTTCAGGAGAATCGCTGCTCCGTAGCGAAATTAGACATGATGTCACGTGACTGCGTTGTCGATACAATAAGTATGTAATCTAAGTCGCGTTGACTCGGTGAAATAATACAATATATGGGCCATTTCGCCGTTTGAGGTCATTCAAGGTCACCGATTTGGGTACCAATCGAAAGCTCATATACGACTTCCTATCAGTGATTAATACTAGCTTACCGCCCCTTGCACCGTTTCTAAGATATGACCTTCGATGGCTAAAAAATTGGGAGTTACACCCCTATGATTCTAAACTGTCGATATCGTATACATAGTATCATCGTAAGTGATATATCGCTAAAAACTAGATGCTTTGGACAACATTTTCGTTGCAGAAAGTTTAGGTATATCTTCAACCACTTTTACGCAATGCGCGCCGGCGCTGCCAAGTTCGGTGAAATAACGCAAAATAAGGGCCATTTCGTCTTTCAAGGTCATTCAAGGTCACCGATTTTGGTACCAATCGAAAGCTCATATACGACTTCCTATCAGTGAGAAAGCATTCCATATGTTCAAAATCGCCGTATTTGGCTACCCCTCTTGCGTTTAAACCCCCAACGGAGGGGTTCCCCGGGGACGATTTCCGTAAAAATTTTCGTGGATGTCAACGGATGGCCAAGGTACCAAACGGTGAAGAAACATTGCCGAAAATTTCGACCGGCTGAGTAGGGTGCACGAACGTTAACAGACGACAGGCAGACGGACCGGCGATAGCATATAGCGAACGTACATGTACGTTCACGTTCGCTAAAAAGCAATTAACTGAATTAAATGTCTGCTGGAATATAGCATATCGCAAGGCTTTTTATATGAATGATTGGGATTCAGTAAAAGGTTAGCAAATGTTATGTGATCGGTTGCATTTTATGTATGTATGTAGGCATATGAGGAACAAAAGCTGATTTTCTGGTGTAGGATTAAACGTTTAACAAATGTTGTGATGCAAACATGCTATGATAATTTTCGTAGGTCAAGGGAGTTTACATTGTTGGCATATAAGTATGATGTGGTTATTATTCAGCTCGTAGCTACGCTTCAGCCGAATATTGGATTCACTTTGCGGCGCGTTTTGGCGGTGTTCACGCGTTCGGCTCTAACTCCGCCGAAAGTAAACCGATTTGTATGAAATCTGGAGCACTCTGAGTACATTGTCTGGGGATGGCTTTGGCAGATTGTGGGCGCCATCCGAGCAGCAGCAACAGCTGGAGAGCCAGGCGAAATTTAGTTTTGTTTTTATCAGGTAAGCAACGCACGATTTCCCGTCGGCCAAATTTCAGGACATTTGAACACAATATACGTCGATCTGTGTTGCGATGAAAACTTTCGGAACAGAATTTTGAAAATTTACAATAAGAGTACAATTTTATTTTAAACGCTAAAAAATCTCAAATTTTTAACTTATTGCGACTTCAGGCCGCCATAACTATAATGATTACAGATGGCCAGAAATTCACTACCAAGATAAAACCCTACGGGATTTCTAGTTTCCATTTTACCGTTGGAACTTGAAATCAATTCAAAGTCATTCCCATGGCCTGTACACTCTGTACAAAAACCTCCCCAAATTTTCTGCGACGTCCAACGCGGGTTGACAACACGACAGATAACGCTGACATTATTCAGTCACAGGCAGCCAACCACCATCGACTGTTGAGTCACTTGACGCTAAGCCTCGTCGATTGCAGGAAGTAAACAGCTTGTGCACAGATAGCCAAGCTCTTCGAGCCGAATACTGTATTGTGGGCATTCCACGCAATACAGCCATGTAGTTATTGATTTAAATCTCAACTTAAAAATTTGATTTAGATCACTTGATTTAAATGATAACCACTGTGAGTGTGATGAGTTGTGTATTAGGCCTACTGATGGCTGTTGAAATTGTGAGTATGGAATTGTGATATAGACCTACGTCGTTTCAATACTCGTTTGGTCTATTATAGGCTAGTTGTTCGATATTACGACAGAATTAAGCCTAGATTATGTGTAGTATTTTAATGAAATTCGTTAAAAAAATCAAGTTTATTTACGTGACTTTATTATTACCAAACAAAATCTGACCGTATACCACTGTTAATAAAGTCATTCATGTTCCACATGCTTTATTACTAAATTATTTTATTTATTTATTATTTATTTGGAGAAATATTAGCAGCATTAAAGCCACTTGATAGTAGGCCTATTTGCCACTGTTAATGTTGGCTGCTGGCTTTGTTCGCTTGCAAACCTGTTGTCGGCAAGCCGTCAGTGGTTGTGTGTTTGTAACTGCTGGTGAAGGAATGGGACATGGAGCTCGAGGGGGCGGCGTTGAAGCTGGCGGCAACTTGTGCCGCAAACAACCGATGGAACAGTGATTTACCGGAATTTCCGTCCACTGGTTTCGCCAGAGCCCTGATCAGGCCAAGTACGTTCTTCTTCCATGGGCGGCCACCGAATCTAAATTGATATTGTTGTGGTAGTGTGAGGGCAAGGCCAAGGACAAGGGCGGATCAGAAATATGCATTA
>Ga0209780_1004901_pt1 | contig 10450 bp, 5 predicted proteins | sample WorMetexBAHAMAS2_FD_187384 | JGI IMG/M metagenome (GOLD analysis project Ga0209780, IMG submission 187384) | Marine gutless worms symbiont microbial communities from Max Planck institute for Marine Microbiology, Germany - Inanidrilus exumae... | ecosystem: Host-associated > Annelida > Digestive... | reverse complement strand
TTGGGGAGCACTGTAAGCTCCCCCAGCGGGGTCTGGGGCAGAGCCCCAGCCGAAATCGAATTTGGTGCATTTTAGCCTTAAAATCTGACATCTGGTGGCCAAAATTTTAACAATTTTCCTGAGAATCAACTTACCAAATTTTGTGCATTGTTGTGATTAAAATATATTTCGCCACACTAGTGCATCAGTGTCACAGTCTCACAGAGGTGGTAAATTCATAAGCGTGGGAAGCATATTCACCGAAGCCACCAATGAGTACACTGATGGCATAAGTAGACACAGGCTTCCGCCATATTCAGCCTACTATCACTAATAACAATTTACATTATATTTGTGTTTCCGGTTTCAACTGTAATTTAATTTTTGTTTTTGCATTTCACACAACTGTCTGGTAAACCATGCTATTTTCCCACAATTCGGTTTGCAAACACATATTGAAAGTGAGGAGCCCTAATTCGGAGGTTCGGTGGTCTAGTGGTTAGGACGTCGGACTTGCGACTCGCTGTTGCCGGTTCGCCTCGTTTCAGATTCAGTGAAAAAGTGCGAGATTCTATGTGAATCAAAATCCGGATTCTATAATCGAATACGCCCTACGTAATCAGGTAGTAGACTTACCGGCGGTCGCGGTAACTAAGGGGTAAGCGGCCTTCTTTCTTCAAGTTCAGCACGAGATAGGCCTATTATGCGAATTACGCTGCATCATTGAGGAGTGCTAATTGCTTCACACAGTTTAATTTCAGAACAGGCAAAATTTGATCTTGGGGAAAATATTTGCCGGAACGCTGCAGCAACAGCATTTTGCCTTGGTTGCAGGATAACTACTGGAACGCCGTTCCCGCCCCAAAAATGTTTACCGGAAGGGCGTCGCGGTGCGTTCCGGCACCACTACACCACTGAATGTAAGACATATGGAACAAGCACATTGTCATTTGCTAGGTAACACTAATCAACGAATAGCATTCTAGGAATAAAGCTCTGCTTGGCAGTTAAGGTAATATTGGAAGGAAGTGTTAGGTTGTGTGGGTCTCTAACCACACGAGTTGTTTATATGGCCTGATTGACCACTACTGAACCTATGGTGTTGTTGCATCATTGCATATTGTGTACAAACAGCAAGCAGATGCAAAACTGGTGGCTTCTCAAATGGTACTACTGTGAAATAAGCCAATAACAGGAATGCATTTGTCACAAATATTCATGAGTATTCATGCCCAACTAAGCTCAATTTCTATAACTAATAAAACACGCAGAACAAAATAACATCACATGCGTGATAAAAATCTGTAGGCAAAACAGACACTCAGACACTATCAATGGGCGTGTTCTGAAATACGCTCCAAGGTGCTTCGAAGTGCTACTGTGCCGTTCTATTATGATAAAAAGAACGGCACAGTAGCACTTCGAAGCACTCTGGAGCGTATTTCAGAACACCAATTTGTGTGAACAGGTTTATACATAAAAATCTGAAAAGCCCATCTCTATTCCTGTAATTTGTTGCTGAAGTTATGTTTAATATTCTATGGATGTTTATAATGTACAAAGTTTAAGGTTAGCAAGTAAATTTAAAAATTTATTTATTTTTACTGGCATTTTTAGAGTTCAGACAATCACAGCCGATCGTCGCGTTTGTTGTTGCTTGATGATAACACTTGTATGTCGATCAATGGCTGACAGTGCCGTTGGACGTTCTTTTCGTCTGGTCGTTGATCGTGTCAATGCTGCCGCTCGCAGTCGACCTGCCGTATGTCTCTTTTGTGAATATATGTATGTGTAGGACTGGCTTTCAATGCGCCGTCGCATAAAATGCCGTCGCGCATTAGAGAACTATAAAACATGCACGATAATAAAACGAATTAAGCACTAAAAATGAGTTAACTGAATGTCCAAAGAGTGACAAAGACTGAATAAAGTAAATAGTTATTTTCAGCTGTCTATTACAAAGAGAGTAAGATGTAAGTCTATAGTCAAGATATGTTTTAGCTATCTGTGTGGATCATTTCTATGATCTAAAGTTCAAATATGGCAGTTTTTATACTGATATTGTTCACTTGAGAATTTATTTGAGGACATTTGACAACACAGCAGCCGATATGGATGTTACTAATGCTTATATTGTAATTTTGATTTGTATGCTATTTCAGATGAACAATTTATATGATGTATTTTTCTGGAACATGAGCTACTCAACAGTGATATTTTTTGTTGTGTTACTTTGTTTCATGTTATGTGTTTTGTAATGTTTAGGATCTATGCAGGACCATGCCAAGACTTGTTGCTGTTAGCAAAACAAAGCCTGCTGCACTAGTTGCTGAAGTCTATAGGCTTGGACAGAGGCATTTTGGTGAAAACTATGTATGCATGTTTGTTGTATTCATTTATTTTGAACTGTAGTTTTACCTCTACAAAGGAGAAAGTATGGTCGTTCAGTTTTGCATTTTTCAGAATTACTTAAACAGTTGTGAATTGTTTATGGATTTTCACAGATTTTTTGTAATGGTCAGAGCGAATAATCGATTAGTCTTCTTAATGATCCAGACCGGGATATCGGAAATTTTTCTCATGTACACTTGTGAAAACTACTGGCATCTACTCTCTGCCGACATTCACTTGGGTTTTGCATAGTGCTTTCTCGCTATTGGCAAAGTCTTGAATACAAATCAGAACACAGGATTGCATTAGATGGAATTTGTTGAAACACTTAAAAACAGAAAAGCAGCTTTTACACTAAATTGTTATTGGTAATTTTTTGTGTTTAATAGGTTCAAGAATTGGAGGAAAAGAGCAATAACAAGGAGGTAAATGCATCATTTTTATGGAGTTTTGACATGAAATCATTTAATTGACAGTAAATTATTTTCCATATAGCCCATTTACAGTTTGCTTACTGTCAATTATATTTATATAATGCAGATTTTTACATATGTGGTCACTGTAGTAAGCCATGCTATTATGTGCAGATAGTAGATAATTGTCCTGAAATATGCTGGCACTACATTGGAAATCTGCAGAGAAAGAAAGTTAACAAGATCGTGGGTGAGTATGCTTAATTTGTTAATTTGGTTCACATTTCTTCATTTACGTTTCTTCAAAGTGTTCTGTAATGAGTTGCAGAGACATTTTGTCAAAGACATTATGTCACAGAGTATATTTGGTGGCGGCATTATCGATGCAGTATCACTATGTGAGAAAACACGTTATATTTCTGTTTGTATTTTGTGACGATACTATCACTGATTCTGTGGACATATTGCTAATGTTGTAGCAATTCCAAACCTATTCATGGTTGAAACGGTGGACAGCACTAAGCTGGCCACTGCACTGGACAATGCGTGTCAGAAGTTAGCGGACCAGTCCAAGAGGTTAAAGGTCATGGTACAGGTCAACACAAGCCGTGAACCCAGTTAGTGCTGTGCGCATTTCCGCGTTTCTTCTTTAGTATTTTTAAATTCCAATTTATAATAAATATGTTCAATGAAAGATTTTCCTGTTGTTATACGAGTTACAAAAATTGTCGTAATAACAATGAATGTTGTATTGAGATAGCAAAAGGAGACAGTAATGGTGTCGGAACAGTCAAAAAAGTGTTAAGTTAAGCTCTTTCTTGAGATACTTATGAGCATGTCTCAGGCAATATTCAGCAGGGTCAAGTTAAGGACAAACCTGTTGTCAAGCAGTTAAAGGAACAGAGTTGTACGCAGGGAGGAGTAAAGACGCTTGTGAAATAAACGTCTGGATGGTGGTGAAAGCTATGTGATACTTTGTTAGCATGTGCTATGCCTGAGCATGTTAGACATGGATATCATGTATAAAGCACTTATACTTTATTTTACTTTACTTTCAATCAATCATGATTTTTAGCGTGGCTCAAATAGTAAACTATTACTGAGACTACTTTATAGGTATGTTTCTGGTTAATAACTAGTCAGATTAGTTTATGTGTTGCAGTAGTAATTTTATGTATACTGATAATTTTCAGACAAGAATGGTTGTCAGCCAGACGAGGCAGTCTGCATTGTCTCTCATATTCTTGAGTCCTGTAAACTACTGGAGTTTGTTGGACTGATGACCATTGGTGCAATAGACAGTCAGCCGACCAATGCACAAATCAATCCAGACTTCCAGGCCAGTGTCTCAGCATGCACTCCTCTTAGAAGTTCTTGTAACATTATATAGGGCAGACATTGGCCACTGTAGGTCTTCAAAGGTAACTTAGCCAAAGACCGTCCGATTTTCAGAGTTCTTTCGTCGTGTGAGACTTCACAGTAAATTTGTAAAATAAAAAGTCATCACCAAAGATCTCACCATACTGCAAACATTGTGTGAAACATTTGTTAAACTTTTTGTCTCATAGTGGCCAATGACCCAGTTTTTGGCGCATCCTGTACACATTGTGTGCTGTCTGTCTATTCGATGACATTTATTGTCTTAAACTGGTGAAAATCTCTATACAAGCCGGCGATGTATAATATGTCTTGATTTACGATGTAGAAGGCAGCTGCAGATGCTGTTTGTGTGTTTTGTTATAAGACATACTACATACATACCCATACTAGCTCAGCCTTCTACCCTCCGTGGGATGGTGAAATGAGTACCAACCAACGGATGGTGATGCTCTGTGGCTAGGAAGGTAACTGCAGCCTGGCAGAAAGTAATGGCAGCTTATCGCCGGGGTGAATGACTTATAGTCACCTGCGGGCTGACTGCCTGTACACCTGGATCAGCTCCAGCCCAATGCTCGGTAACGAGTATGGGAAGCATTTACTTTTTTACAAGCAATTAGATAAAATGTTACTGGAACTTGAACTGTACTGATTTGCTGTATAATTGGATAAAGTAAAACCATAATGACAACTAATTGTACTGACTGCCATGCTGTCTAGCAACTAATTGCTAAAAACTTTTCTTTCACGCATGTCAGATTGCATTTTTGTGAATTTAGTTAGAATTAGAAGTTTATTGCAAATAAATGTTTAGCCCCTAATGTTTGCGTAGATGTTTCTGTTACGTGTGTAGTGTTTAACAGAGTGCAAGAAGAACGTATGTGAACAGCTTAAGCTGGACACTGACAGTGTGGAGCTTAGCATGGGCATGTCTTCAGACTTTGAACATGCGGTCAGCGAATAATTATGTACACATTCTTATCTCACTGTAACGCTGTAATTTCATCTACAATGGAAATAATTACATGTGCAGTGCATTGTAGCAGTGGCAGCATTTATATATTGGTAGTACATTATACGTCATTATTGTCATCCATTTTTCAGTCGCGTTGGCTCTAACCTGAATGATGCCATTTAGTTTGATCCAGTAACTGATTAACGAAAGGAAAGAGTATTTATATAGCGCCATTTACACTAGGGATAGTCTCAAAGCACTCAGACATGGATCACACAGTTTTACCTGCAAATTACCGCATGCCTGCCTTTCCTTTGTAAGCATTCACCAGATGGTGCCCCGCTTAACTGAGGTAGCAGACATCCAATTGCAGCTTGCTACTCATTTATCGACTCCATAGGGATGAAAGGTTGAGTTTGCCTGGTTGGTTGACCTATATTGGATGGTTTACCCACATAAGTGGTCACCTATATTGGATGGTTTACCCACATAAGTGGTCACCCGTCAGCTACAGGTCGAGTGCAGGACAGAGAAAGTTCACCGGCCGAAGGCCGACGTTCTACTGCTGTGCTCCTTCTCAGTTTGCTTACTCATGGTCCTTAGGCGATCCTGTGCTTTACAGATATTCGTAATAATAATAATAACAATAATAATGGTAAAACCCTCTTGTTTCACAGATCGTTGTCACCATAGACTCTCTTCCTCTCTGGACTGTGACTATAACAATGGTAAACATCTGTGGCTTCCATTTAACGGCTGTTCTTTCAGGTGAACGTGGTCAGCCGCTTTCATCTCCGGTCTTCGTTTTCCATCTGTTCCGCAACTGAACATCTGGGGATTGATTGAATGGGTTTGATGTCTTTCGTGGCACCCAGCTGTCGGTACCAGATCACGAACCACTGGCCTTAATCAGTGTCCTGGCTTCATCTTGTGTCCTGACGTCATCCTTTCTTCATGCACAGTTGGATCGCTGATGAAAGGCGAGTTGCTCCGTGTACGCTGGCTGTCCGCCGTTAGTGCCTGAAGTAGTAGTAACAATTATTTTTTCGTTTCTGAGCCGTGTGCTAGATTAAGCTGGCCATCTCGTCAGCTTTTGAGCGCACGTTAATCTGCCTTATCGTATCATATCGTAATAATAATACTCACCTGTTTCACAAATCCTTCCCCCGATATACCGTCTTAACATTCAGCACTGCCGACATGGACCATGAATCGGATCTGGGTTGACAGGAAGACTGGGCCATTTAAACAGACACTGAAAATGATCGTAGTCTGTGAGGAACTTGTTAGCGCATGCTTGGTGAGCACTGGTCTGATTGGTTGTTGTGATGAACGAATGTGCGTCGTTGAATACAGATTGCAGTTGGAAGCACAAACGTGCGTGTTGGAAGCGTAATATTCGGAGCGCGAGACTACCACACATCAACTGCTGCGGATGCTGCTGCCAGCACATAGAACAGTTCATGCAGTCGTCAATGTCAGCAAATCATCCGGACAAGCACCAATAACAGTGACTGGTGGAGAGATGGGATATTAGAATGAATGCATCTTTTTCTGAGTCATAACTGCTCTAGAGCGATCCCGTCTGGTATAAGGCCGTTTTTCTACTACTTCAGAGCGCTACACTGCGCAGTTTTTGACTCCAGACAACATTAGTCCATCAACTTTGACTTTGCTGTAACCAAAACGTGCACGAAACTGGACAGCGTCCAGCGCCCATGTGTTTACATTTTTGTGTGGCTAAATGCAGAATGGGAATTCTGTGGAAAAGTATGTATAGGTAGCGTTTTAGTAATGTTTATAAAAATTGTCTCTGATATGATACCTTACCATAATCCGTATTTAGTTAAATAAGTAAATTTAGCATTTACACACGAGGTGTTCTGGTCTTATTAGCATGATGATGTTGCTATTGGCAACGTCAGGGTAAACAAACCAGAATGCTGACATCGTTTTTTAACATCAGAGCAGATTAATCTCGTCCGAGTGATCTCATCTTGGACAGGATTAATCCCGTCTGGAGAAAATGCAGCGACTGACGATATACAGCACTGTTTATGTTCATATTCGATAAACTGCAAATGGTGATAGCACGGAGACGGTGTATATTGTTTTCTGCTGTAATTGCAACATTCATATTTCCATTAATTTTGTAGTGATTTATAAATTCTTATAATATGCAGATATTTTCAGAGCCAAAAAGTTGTAAATTAATAATGACTAAATGATTGCTTTTAGTTAACGAAAACTAATTTTTTAAGTGATCATTTTTCGTAACTAAAATATAACTGGTATCAGTGTACTGTATCAGCCTTCTGTTTACTATGGCACTTTGTGTGAAAGGTTAGAGAACGTTGAGCTGCGCTGCCATAAGTATTTCCTTACATCATGACACTGAAGCTTATTTATATGTATTCATCTTTCGATGACCACGCCCACAAAGGCAGTTGAATGGTAAAGGATTACTGTGATTGGTGGAACCTGCCCGCTTTGTGGATTTATGTCATTGAAAGTTTAACAGTTTTCATGGTACCGTATGATGAACATTGAAGGCTCATGCCACTGACTGAAGTATGACATATTTATTGTTATGATGAATATTTACCTGCTTATTCTGTTGATGTGGTAATTATGTTAACTTTATGACAGTACCGAACTGCTTAACATAGGTACATCCAAGTTCTGCACGAAATGTATCTTCTGGAACAATTAAAACTTGTATTTTTAATAAACAGTTACGTGGTGAACAAATTGTACAATTTTACTAATATCCGCAGCACTCCTTCAATGCTTGTCCAGTGCAGTCACTGCTACAACAAACTGCTGTGACAGTTGCACTGTGTATTCAACACGTTAGCAATTAGTAGCCTTCAATGGTTTAATGCTGATAGATGGTTGGCAGGAGGGGTTCTGGATTGCAAAAAATCCTGCTCCACAAATGCCAAACATTCACTTTTCACTGATTCATTCGCCTAACGTGAAGCAGCAGCGGAAAACGCAACCAGTTGACAATGAACAATAGACCAGCAAATGTTGGGATGGTAGAGTGTGGCTGAGAAGCTGTTTAAGTTCACGTTCAACACCCACCTCTGTGGGAGGTCTGCGGTTAGGGTTTAATGGCACTTTCAACACAATTCAAGTCATATCGCGCCTTTAAGGTAGAATTATATTGTAGAATTATATTGTAAATATTAAAATTTATTGGGGATTAATACATAGAGTAACTATTGATGTCGTATTTGATCATAAGAAGTACATTCTGATAATATGTGTTTGACAGACAGTAGTTGATTAGTTTGTACATTTTGAAGGATCTGCGTGTTCAATAAGATAAGAATGTGTTAAACGAGTATGTCCAATGCGTAATCGGTTGTATAAGATTTGGTCCTTTCATTGACATGAAGAAGGAAGAGTGGAGTAAGAAGGTATAGTTGGATAAATTTGGAGAGATCATTTTGTGAAACTAATCAGCTTCTCTCTTTCAAACACATACTAACAGGATGTGCTTCATGTGATCAAACACTACATCAATACTGTTCCTTTGTTGACACTGAAAACATCTTCAATCATACACCAGACAAAATATACGAAATTTTTCAAACAAATTTGGTATGTAGGTAGAGTTCGACGAGTGATGCATGACGGTATGCAGATCCAAGGTCAAGGTCACGACTCACGAGTCCTTGAAAGTTGGAAATTCGGCCATTTTCAAACACTATCTCCTCCCCCATTTATAATGGGGGCTGGCAAATGACCACGGATTCTTAAATTAGGGGGCAATACCTCAAGCTTTTCGGGGCCGGATTTTTGATTTTTGTCCTAGTTTTTGTGTCACGTTACTTTGAAGTTTGCAGTAAGTAGGAGTCGACCGGCACTCCTGTACGGGGCTAATTTTTTTTGTTTGCATTGTATTTGATTGAAGTACATCAAATAGTATAGTAGTAGTTAGTAACTATGGAGGAGCAGGACTTGAACAACAAGGTGCAATATGTAGCTTTGTTATGTTTATAGCGGGTATAGTAGTTCGTATGCATACAACAAAAGATGGTATAGCATTAGGTTTATTTCGGTATAGAGACCACAATGGTTGAAAGACTACCTTTCTAGCACCAGATCCAGGCTGCCATCTACTATAAAGCAGTTGTCATCTGTGGTGTCTCACACCTGAAACCAACTTCGATCTGTTTAGGAATTTCAGACGCTGACAACGGGTTCTTATCTTATCAACAACAGCAACCAAAGAAAAACGGTTAACATTTTATTAACTGCAGTTAGTAAATGGCATAAATATAGAACACAGTTGTAAACAAAACGTCTAGCAATAACAGTGCATTGAATACACAGTTCATAACAAGAATTAAAAACAGTTGTAATACACAATGAATAACAATTCAGCTAAAAGCAGGGTTCCTGTTAAGCTAAATTTGTCTTGCGTAAGTATGTAAAGTAAACAGTGTATAGCAGTTTAGCATCAACTTAGCTCTTCACCACTATGGGAAACTCACATGCCATATGGGATCACACAGTGTTACCTGCCACCCGACAGAGGTGAGAATCCTGCCTTTGCCCCCAGCCGAAGCAGGTAATCGATTTAGCGACCCCACAGGGATGCAAGGCTGAGTTGACCTATGTTACGTGAAAGCCACCGGCCGGGAATTGAACCTGCGACCTGTAAATCGCAAGTCCAATGCCCTACCGCTGAGCCACCACGCAACACGACGTCCATGACGCCAAGGCATTAAAATTAGGGCATCCAGACATCCACTACCACTAACTGTTTTATACCAACGTCTGTACAGATGATTTACCTGCCTTTGTAGCGCAGTGGTTAAAGCAGTTGGGTGCTACGTGCAGTAAAGCGTGATGCGCTCGGTGGCCGCGGTTCAAACCTCAGACCGTTACTAGTACACTGTGTAGGCAGGCCAGTAATAATCACAATGATTTAACACCAACTAGCAAATATGTTTAGAGAGACTGTCTAGAATACAGCAGTTACAGTTAGTTGGAGTTTAATGTCCCCCTTCAGCACAAATATGGCAATATCACAGACAAAAGTTCAGGGGTGGAGAGCTATCCCTACCCAGTGAAGGAAGGCCAGCGATATATTAACCTCAACCCTGGCCGCCTTTTTGTTCAGCAGCCACCACAAAGGAATCGAGAGGCTCATTTAAATTATTACACCAGCGCCTACAACAGGAAAACTTTTCTGCTGCACCTGCTGTCTGGAACTCTCTGAACAGTTACACTGTAGATAGTGGCTCTCTCGCCGTGTTTAGGTCTAGACTCAAGACATTCCTATTCCGTAGGACTTTCAATCCGGTTTAGTTCGCACGAC
>Ga0209780_1004900_pt1 | contig 10451 bp, 4 predicted proteins | sample WorMetexBAHAMAS2_FD_187384 | JGI IMG/M metagenome (GOLD analysis project Ga0209780, IMG submission 187384) | Marine gutless worms symbiont microbial communities from Max Planck institute for Marine Microbiology, Germany - Inanidrilus exumae... | ecosystem: Host-associated > Annelida > Digestive... | reverse complement strand
CTTCGCAAATTTTTTTTAAATAATAGAATTGTTAATATGTGGAACAATCTGCCAATGCCAAATGACGTTGTGCAATGTTGTCTAGCTTAATTCATAGTTAAGTTAATTAATTTATTTATTATGTTTCGTTTTTTTTGCTACCGGATATTTTATTCTGGTGAAATAAAGATATGGAATAGGTTAATGATAGGCTACTATCAGTTATTTCCCAAAAATTAAAGAGGCTACGTGACCCTGAACACATCCCTTCGAGGGTAATATCTCATGTACGCATTGCTACTCGTCACGTCAGTATCTGTCTGCATACAAAATAATTATGAAGTGCATGGTTACGACTTACACCCAAAATTTAACAAGTAACTCAGCTGTCGCTGACAAATCCGCGCGCCACGCGCTGCATCACGACAAACGGCAAAATTTTATAACAGTCACGTGACCATAACCACGCCCTTTTTGTAAGTGATATGTCATCCTGTTGCTAGAATTGATATAGCCTACCTGTGTATAACATTTGACGACTTTAGATTCAGTCGTTCCAGTGGTATGATTGATAACCACGCCCTATCAGGGACGGTTTGTCGTCCGTAGGCTGTGACTTGCACATTCAACCTGTACATCTAATTTGGAGTCTTAGCGATCAGCAATTACAAAGATGCATAAGACAACGCAAAATGTAGAAACTGAGGTGGTTTAAGGTGGTTAGGGGTCACCCAAGGTCATCGGCAACATAACCATTCGATACATACATAATGTACATACATATACATACATACATACAAACAAATTTGTATAGCGCCAAAATCGTACAGAAACGAATTGATACGGCGCATACGACTTCTTAATCGAATTTAATAGAAACTATGAGGCTATCTTGTACCGTTTTCGAGATATTATCTCTTATTTTCCAAAAGTCAAAGAGGTCACGTGACAGTGACCACGCCTCTTTCAGGGACAATTTGTCGTCCATGGACAGGGACTTGCTATGTTCAACCCACATACCAAATTTGAAGTGTCTACGATTACCTGCAACGAAGAAACGAAAGGCAACGCCATGTGTAGAAATTCTCGTTTTGAGCCATCATTTGGGGGAAGTAGGGGTAACGCACAGGGTTCATCTTTGGCTCGATGGAAAGTGCATTGTCGACTTCTATTAGCGATAATTGAACTTTTTCGCTAGCTCTCACGGCTGCGGCACTATTAAGCGAAATCTGTCGAAATCGGCGGTTTCTGAAGGGGTGGGTCACTTTGATCGCACATTTTAGGTAGATGGGAACGTCGCCCGCAATCCCTCTATGGACTTTAGATAGAGGAATGATGTAGCTACAACTTTGCCGCTGGAAGTTTTCGCACAAACAAACTTTGTAGCAGACTTTTTCGACAGAATTTGAATTTTTGCATTGACCTTGACATATGACCTTGACTTTCAATCGCCGGTGGATTGCGTGACACTTTGGTCCGAAACACCTTTCTAGTAGTTGGACGCCTTCGTCCTTTTCTTTGAAGTGGCGCCGCCGACCGCGACGGGAAGAGGCGAGCGTCGCTGACGTGTGTACTTATACGTTCATCACAGAGTGACTTAAGCACACGTATATGCGATTTTACAAATTTAAATCTATTTCGGGAAATTAGTATAATGTGTATTTGATATGTATAGCACTGTATATCTGCTACTATACTTGCTGTATTTTGCTGTATATAGACCTTAATTTTTGGGATTGCGTATCATATCTTGATAATCATTTTATACTTACAGTTTATAGTGGATTATCTGTAATATATGTGCCTATAATCTTAGAGGACTTATGACATTTGCGTATAAATTAATCAATCGACAGCAGTTACACCACTAAATGTCCCCAGTCTCTGATTGGTCCGCTAGGCTCCCCTAGGCTCTGCCCACCGTCCGCGCTTCACTGTGTCGCACCGGTCCACGCGCGAGCTTTGGACCAAAGCGTCCGTCTCCAGGCATTAAAGGAAAGGACCAAGGCGTCCATCTACCCGCCGGTGAGCTATAGTCATGACCCATACACATGCAAAAATCAAAGCCAAAGGTCATTTCATTCAAAAGATAGAGTGGAAACAACGGACAGACAGACGGACGGACATGACCGATCGCATTACCATTCAGGCTAACACGGTCGGTAAATATGATGACTGACTTTTTTACTAGCACGAAGTAAGCATGTGTGATGCGGAGCTGATGTTCACCGGTGCTGCTCAGGTGGCTGTCTGTCTCGATGGAATCTACGAAGACAAATCGTGAGACGGGCTGATACACAGAAGGCCGGTGGTACGACGGAGCGGGACCGACGTCGCGCGTGTATGTTGCCGTCGCCTTAGGGCAGAGCGCCGCTAGGCCTATATACGAGCGATTTAAGCGTTGAGCCGGGACGACGGTACGGCAGCATGGATCAATACATCAGTGGGATTATAACAGGTCTGCGGGAGGTCGACTTGAGGCGGCCGTAGTACCGTAGTACGCCGGGCCGGGCCGAGACCAGCGGGCAGAGCTGACCTGACGACGTTAATTCTGCACCGCTGCCACCAAGATCGTCACTGTGGCCGACAGATAGACCGACTTGGCGGACACTGATGATATGACCTCGTATCACGGAATGCGTCGACGCCGCTTATCGCACGCATGACAGCCGCGGTGTCGTCGACAATCAGTCTGTTGTCACCGAGCGCACGTTGCTCTACGGCGTTACGCGATCGTCCCGACGGATAACGGCAAACAGTCACATGTGACTAGTCACGAACTGACTGCACGATTAATCGAACCAAGGTTTTCAAATAATGCCAGTTTGCCACACCAGCAGCTGTTCACAGCAGTGTTGTTTTCGTCTCAGCTTTGGCCAACTAGCGAATTAGGCTATCAATTTGTCAGTCAGCTGTGTGTGTGTGTCTGCGTGAATGTGTTCGGACGATACTTTCGAACAAAATAACCTTTGACCTACATATCTAAGGTAATTCATCTTGACCCTATCTAGTATAAAGCAGGTAGGTCAAGGTCATAAGTCAAAGTTCAAGGTCATAGGAGGAAAAATGTCAGCTTTTCGGATGACAGTAAAAGTGAATTTAGGACAACCAGTTCCATAAATGTGGCTGAAAAGCAGACCTGAATTGCAAAGTACAGTGTACCAAAAATCTGTCCGCCTTTTTATTTTTTGAATAACTCTGCCAAAAACTAACCGACTTGAATGATTTTTGGTATGTGAAATCGTGAGAAAATTTTCAATTAAAAGCTTATGAACTTGCACACCCAGCCTGTCAGCTGTAGCCACTTTATCTTGGAAAATGCAAAAAGTCATTTTCAACAATACTACTAATACATACTGCTTATTATTTGCATTATCTCCGAACAAAACGAACTGTAACTGTTACAATGCAGATTTGCTGTTTAGTTATTGTCGCTTACTGCACCCGGTTATCTACATGGCCCTATTCTATGGTCAATTTTGTATCGAGTATCAATCCGCGATAAGGGGAGTTGCGGCAGCGGCTTGTTGAGACATGGGCTGAATTTCAGCAGAGCTTGGTGGACGATGCGACTGATCAATGGCGAAAAAGAATGGAAGCGTGTGTCCATGCTGTGACATTGCTTGCCTGACATTCAACTCACAACATAGGCTATCACAACCAATTGTTTTCACGCCATCAATGCCACACAAGTCAACCAATATTTGGAGGAAAACAATATACCTTTAATCAGATGAACAAGTTCTTCATTTCACAAGATAGTAAAGTGACATTTTTCAGATGTGGATCGAGGGAAAGTTCACAGCCCGGCTTTGGAAAGCTATCTTACGTGAAACCCAAAAGAAGTACTCGGGGGGCCTTCCGCCCACGGTACCAGACCTGCCCCCTCCACCCCGAATTATGGTTTAACATTTAATTTACAGTATGGTTTTGACGCAATATCCCAGTGTGATATTCGGACGAAATTACGACAGCAGAACGACATGCGGTAAAATGGTAAAGCAGATAACGACACATGATGTATAACAACGGGCTGCGTGGTAGCGCCAGCCCTGTGTTGACGGCGACTGGCCTTGTCAATGGGAAATGGCAAATTTCGACCCCCTACAGAATCGACACCCTTCAACCGATCGCGAAATAAACTGCCATAGATGATTATGTCGGCGACCCCGACACCTGCGCCAAGTTTGGTGGATGCATATCCGTCCACAGGGGGCTTCTGTGCAAATAGGTTAAATATAACGAAAAACGTTTATTCATTTAGGCCTATACCCATTTTCGGGAACTCACCTCCGGGTCAGACGCGTCGATGGATTGTCGCGCTTGACGGCTCAAACGACGCGGACTCACGCAAGGGTGTGCCTTTTGGGGGACTGGTTGACATTTCTTTCCATTCAGGGGTCATATCCCAAAAACATTTTGGAGGCGTGAATAGGCATCTTTAGACCTAACACGCAAAATATTTAAACTTGCATATTATGATTCCAACCAAATTTTGCATAGTGATTAAGACCACCAAATACTCTTTGTGGATGGTCCAAACACGTGCTAAATAAACCCAAGATGGCGGACGGCCGCCATCTTGAAAAATCTAAAAAGGTTATATCTCGACAACGGCATGAAATATGGCATGGTGACACTGGTTTATTCGGTAGCACATCAAAATTTGACGTTAATTAAAATCCAAGATGCCAGAAATGGAAACACGGTGAATTTTCAGCTCATCAGCTTAAACAGATGTAATCAAATTGACGCCGTTGGAAAAGAAGTTACTATCACAGTTCGAATTGGAAATTAAAATACCATTTGAGTCTACGAATTGAGTGGTGGTGTAAGAAGGTTGAATAGAAGCTCACAAATAGTCATCGCAACGCACGTACAGTGAAAATATGGTTTAAAATCGTCCACAATGCCGGCCCGGCAGTCACCATTATTTCAATTGTTCCCCGTACACGGTGTAGAATGACAACGTACTCAAATCTGGTAATAAAACTGCAAATATAAATATAACAAGAAGAAGTTTCACTATCGCAGAGGGACCGCGCGATGCGCTATGTTAGTAAGTTCGTACTATGTATGGGAGTTAGAAAGGCTTTAAAAAGCAAAGGTAACCTTCAAGGTCATTCAAGAGCATTGGCAATGATGCTGTTCGATAGGCCACGTACGATTTCCGATTAGTCTTCTATCATCTTGCACCGTTACCAGATATCATCACCTATTCCCCAAAATTTAAAGCGGTCACGTAACTATGAACACATCGCTTTTGGGGGTAATAATTATATCATGCATGCACCAGTACTCCTGTAGGATCAATGAGCACACGAAATTCGAAGTGCCTATAGATTCATCAATTCCAAAGATAGGATTAGAGGCAAAATTTAAAAAAGAAAGGGTCACGTAATCCTGACCACACCCATTATGGGGTAGTCTGTAATTCCACTTGATGTGTTCTACCTGCACACAGAATTTGGCGATTCTCGATTCAGCCGTTCCGGAGATATGATTCCGGGCATCGAAACTGAAAATGGGTATGTGACCCTGACCACGCCCCTTTCATGGATGGTTTGCCATATCTACCAAATCTGAAGTCTCTAATTCCACCCACTACGAAGAAATAAAAGGCGATACAAACTATCGAAAATGGGATGGTTTGGGGTTGTTAGGGGTCACTCAATATCACTGGACATAGCGCCATTCGATAGAGCGCATGCTAGTTCCTATTAGCGTTCCATAGTAACTATGTCCCTATCTTGCACCGTTTTCAAAATATAGTGACATGCTGGTCGAAAATCGCCGAACTCAACCTAACCCACCTCTATTTGGCGCCCCCGTTGGCGATGACCCCGTTTTAATTTTGCCGAGATCTTTGACGTCAGAAAACTATAGTCCCTGGGCTATCATATGGTGTTGTTTGCGTGATCCTACGTTTAGCCGTTTTGATACAATAGATACAATACCCGCGTGTAACGGACAAACGGACGGACGGACGGACGGAGACAATGACATTATGTACCGCGCTAGCATAGCGTCGCGCGGTAAAACCAATGACTATGCTTTTCTTTATACGGCATATATATCTGAGGTAATTATTACAATCTTTATTCGCAATATTAGCCAAATTTATCATTAGTTCTCAAATAAATAAAACAATGTTTTTAAATAAAACTTGCTTAATTAAACTTCATCACTGTAGTAAGTAGTGCTACACACCTTGAAGCGTGCCTTATGGTCACGAATTTTATAAATATGTTCCATGTTACATGTGCATTTAAATAAACAATACTTAGTTACTTACCAGTGCTTATGACGCCACAGTGGCGTCATAAGCACCGGTAAGTATTGTTTATTGATATGCACATGTCAAACGCGCGTAACACACAGGCGCATAGCAACAATAGTGCAAGAAGTAAAGACACGTGGACAGTGAAAATAATCGCACCAGAAAATAATCAAAATAATAAAGTTATACATGGTTCTTTCAAAAAGTTATGTGAGTTTATCCGCTGGCTGTGCATTAAAAGCGTTAACGGTAAACAGACGAACGAACGAACGACAACCGGAATACACTAACCGGTGAACAGACGTGATATCGAGTCGACGAGGCCCGGGCAGCGGCGCTGGCACACTACGCGTCAGTTTCATAGCTCGCCAGCAGGCGTATGTTTGGACGATTCGGCAGGCCGCCGGGCAGTCAGTTTGAAAGGCGTCGGATGAGCAGATGTGGCGAGGCACGCCACATCGTCGCAGTTGCCAGCAGCAGCAGCAGCACTGTTCGGTGCGCCCTCATCGCTCGCGCCGCGCCACTGCAATCAATTCGACCCACCGGGCCGCTGCAACACGCCGCACGGTGCCGTGATCTGTATACCCAATCTCGCCGTGAAAGTGGACAGAAGGCTCAGCTGTCGCAGAGGGACCGCGCGACGCTCCATGCCACTTGAAGATTTAGTCAAGTTAACTTAGATTAGCTAGTGGACAGTTGATAACGACTGTGTGATTGGTCACGCAGTAATCTGCATGCTACATTTGAGGCACCAAGCCTCACCCATTCCAGAAATATAGAGGTCCCAAAATGTAAGAAAGGGTAACGTGAGCCGGACCAAGGACCATTCAGAAATGGATCCAAGATTTGTAGGTGGCCAAGGTGGGATACACTGAGACACCTATTTTTAACGCTCCCTAATAAGGGATCCCTGAAAAAGACAAGCCTGCAATCGTAGACAGCAATTTCGTCCCCGGTGCGGCCATTTTGACGAACTCAACGAAACATATCATGCTTGATTTTGATCCATCGGTTCTAGTATGTGAAAATGAGTCATTCACTAAACCGGAAATACATAACGTATTTCACTATCGTCAGAGGGCTGAAGCCACGGCCGTAGGGAACAAGCACACAATTTCGTGAAATTTGGACGTGGTTTTTGACACATGCGAGCGGACAGACAGACAGACACACTGGTGGTAATACTTCGCCCACCTACTGGAGTCGAAGTAATAAATATGTTCCATGTTTGTTGTCATAAAACCAACCGCAATTACACTGTTAATTGACAGACGATGGTCGCTGCCGTTTTAATACAATACACCAGCAGAGCTGGTAATGGTTCGACGGGTAAGCTTATAGACCAGTCACTGCCAGTGAGTCTAACGGGTAGGCCTAATTTTTTAACTTGGATCGTACTGGTCAGTGTACGTTGACCCACGAAGCTATTCGTCATGTATTGAAGCATCCACCAAAATCATGAGCAAACGGGAGCAAATCACAGTTCAAACAAAAGGTTTAACGTATACTACTGAGTGAATATTTCCCAATGGCTTTGGTAAAGACGTTAAATATTCTAGGTTTGGTTTTTCAATTTGACACTGCAGTATTGCGGAATACTGTTTGATGTCTACAGTGGGATGTTGCAGTTTGTGTGTCATTGTTACCTGCTAAATACACGGACCATGAGTCATGCATAATGGGTCGTGGGTCACTATTTGAGTGGGTCAGTGGGTCAAGGGTCATTGTTAATGATTCACTGCCCGCTCTGAACAAACACCATCGTGACACAGACATCCAGAAAATTTCCACACCATATACATGTACCGCGCTACGCATGCGCGTTGCATAATGCTGGTTGTTCGGCGACCACGAACTGTTATTGGCGCCAGAAATATCGCGGTCTCCTGCGCTGTCACCTGGAACTCGCTACCTATAGATCTACGAGTCTCGTCACTGTCTGCGGCGACGTTTGCCAGACACCTGAAAGCCTGCTTGTTTCGTCGCCCGAGTTAGCGCATCTGAGAACTGTTTTTTTGCTCTACATAAATGTACTCATTATTATTATTATATGCGTCGAGCAGTAAAAATGCCTTGGCGCAGCTGTTGAGGGTTTATACAGCTCACTTTAAATGCTTCTTTTGATGATAAGTAAACGTGCTGACACAGAAATCGAAATAATAGCGGTCTTCACATTACCACCACCATCACCATCATTTACGATGCTAACTAGGCAGCATACAGTCACAAAAACATAAAGTGATAAAACAATAAAAACGTAACGTAAACAAGTGTCTAAAGTAATTTGGCAAATGGCCGCATCGCCGAATTGTCACCCCTCGCGGTGGCGAATGCATTTGTCCGATCTTGGATCCATGGACCTACACAAGTCAGCCCCCAAATGGCATCTCGATCAGTTCAGTCGTTTTTGCACAGCACATCCGTGTGATCAACACACGGACAAACAGACCACACTACGTGCGACATCTGTAGCAATAGGTCGCATCTTATGCACTGCGTGCATGAAACGCGGCCTAAAAGCTACTAAAAATCTACAAACACAACTACATACATAATTAAAAATATTTGGTAAACGTTTGCCAGATATTTTATAACAATAGCAACAACTGAGGGTGATGGCTTCAGTTATGGATTTGGTTACAGTGCAAGTAAAAGCAATATCACACCTGACTTTCAACAATGGACAAATCAACAGCACCCCACAAGTTTGAATAAAACATGTAACAAAGTATTACATTTATTGCTGAACTTACATCGTTAACACTGAGAGATCTATACGCAGAAAATGCCAACAAATATGCTTAGCAGTAAGCAACAAAACCCGCATGCAGTATCTGACTGCAGTTGAACTGAATATGAACTCTGATTAACAACTAGCATACAAGTGATATGTACAAATAAGCAACTAATTTTCACATCAACCTGATCTACTGTACTTTACATTTTGGACAGTCAGCTCATGTACAAAACAGTAAGGTAAAGGTAAAGTTCTCCGATACTCGTTACCGAGCGTTGGGCCCGGAGTTGATCCCGGTGTACAGGCAGTTAGCCCGCAGGTGACTTGAAGCCATCCACCCGGCGGTAGGCTGCCATTACTTTCAGCCAGGCCTGTGGTTCCCTCCCCAGCCGGAGAGTGTCACCGCCCATCGGCCGGTTCCAAATTATACTGCTTGGTGACAGAGGCACATGCGTGTGAGCAGCTTGCCCAAGGCTGTTACCTGAAAGCGGACCGGCCGAGATTCGAACCCGCGACCTTTTGGATCGCGAGTGAACGCTCTACCGTTAAGCCACACAACAATACAAAACAATGGTACAAAACAGTACCGTAATCGAACTCCACCACCTTTATTCGAAAGAAGCTGGATAAGATAGTAATTGATTCATCCAAAATGAGTCAATAACTGGTCACCTGTGTCCGTTTTGACTGCCATCTACTAATCATTTACTTATATAATACGACCATTGTACTTGAATGCAGATTTCTCTTATCTAACTTCTTACCACATTATCTTTACTTATCTCTAGGTTTAATGCCTTCACTTCATAACACATACTTTCTTTCTATTTTTCCAGGACCATTTTGGAATTCCCCAACTTTCCAGGTTTTCCAGGTAAGTGGTCACCCTGAACATCACGCCAACAAGATAGATATGAACTGTATGTAACTACTCAACACTCTGTACATTTCAGGTTTTCATGGCAATTATAAAACACATTGAACAGTTCCTGGTAATGTTTTGGCCAAAGATAAAAATTTGTATTTTTAAGCCAGCATGGCACGCTGTCAAAGTCCGTGGAAGGCAGCAACACGGGAACAGAGCGACGGTGACGACATCGATGATGAACATACTCAGAACGCATCGTGTCATACACGTGGCGTGTCACATCAAGACGATCTCCACCCAACGTTGCTGATGACTGCACATCTCGACAGAAGCCATCAGATACGACAAACACCACAAACTCCGCCTACATGCACACAACTGTATGTTTGCATACAACCAGCCACGAAAACCTATCGCTATATCACGGCTTGTACGGTAGTACAAGCTGTTGTAAAAGCGACTAGCCAAAGTAATGGGAAAGGCCAAATTTTGACCCCCCGGGGCTCCGAAACCCCTGAACGGATTTAGATGAAACTTGGAATATATAATCGGGTCGCGGGTATGACCACACATGCAAATCCATGTGG
>Ga0209780_1004899_pt1 | contig 10452 bp, 4 predicted proteins | sample WorMetexBAHAMAS2_FD_187384 | JGI IMG/M metagenome (GOLD analysis project Ga0209780, IMG submission 187384) | Marine gutless worms symbiont microbial communities from Max Planck institute for Marine Microbiology, Germany - Inanidrilus exumae... | ecosystem: Host-associated > Annelida > Digestive... | reverse complement strand
GCTATATCAAGTCCCAGCATATGGCGGACGAATCACCTTAAAAGAGGCGTGATCAGGGTCACGTGACCATTGTAAATTTTCGGGCCCCCAATGATATCTATGAAACGGCTAAATCAGAGTCATTGATGAAGCTCGCACCAGTGAATGGCAGATAAGGCAAAGTGGAGTACACTGTGGTAGTTAGTAGTCACAAAGAATTTCCTCAGGAATTTTAGTGAAAGTGAAACAAGTAGCTCAGCTGTCGCTGACAAACCCGCGCGACGCGCTGCATCACGGCAAAATTTTAAAACAGTCACGTGACCACAACCACGTCCCTTTTATGGTGACATGTTATCCTGTTGCTATAATTGTTATAGCCTACCTGTATACAAAATTTGACAACTTTAGCTAAGTTCAGCCGTTCCAGTGATATGATTGGAGCCAGCAAAATTTTAATGGGTCACATGACATGACCACGCCCCTATCAGGGACGGTTTGTTGTCCGTAGGCTGTGATTTGCACATTCAACCCGTACATCAAATTTGAAGTCTTTGCGATCACCACTTATGAAGATGCATAAGGCAATGTAAAATGTAGAAATTGAGGTGGTTTAAAGTGGTTAGGGGTCACCCAAGGTCATCGGCAACATGACCATTCGATAGAGCGCATGAGGTTATCTTGTACCCATTTCGAGATATCATCGCTTATTTAGAGTTAAAGTAAAAGTTAAAAGAGGTCACGTGACAGTGTCCATGCCCCTTTCAGGGACAATTTGTCGTGCGTAGGCTTGGACTTGATATGATCACCGGCTGGGGTTAAAGGCGGGATTATTACCTCTACCGTATACCATATGGCACGTGAGTTTCCTGTAACGGTGAGACTAAGTTGCTGCTATCTGCTGTACACTGTTTACTTATTTTACTTACTATCTGCTATGAATCACTCAATATTCAACTCCGAATAAGACAGCACGCAAGAACGGACAATTAGTAATCTCAATACAAAACGTGCACCAGCACAACACAAATACTATTTACACACCAAATTCAAAACGAAATGTATTGTAATAATGGTGTAAATCAATGTGTCAATCATCGGTAGTCAATTCGCTGCCTGAGTAAAAAAGGAAAGGAAGCGTATTTATATAGCGCCTTTTATATACTATGTATATCTCAAAGCGCTCAGGCACGGATCACACAGTTTTACCTGCAAATACACCACGCCTGCCTTTCCTTCGTAAGCGTTCACCAGATGGCGCCACCTCTAACTAAGGTAAGAGACATCCAATTGCAGCTTACTACTCATCTGTCGACCCCGAAGGGATGAAAGGCTGAGTTGGCCCGGTTGGTTGACCTATAGCGGACGGTTTACCCACATAAGTGGTCACCCGTCAGCTACAAGTCGAGCGCAGGACAAAGAAAGTACGCCGGCCAAAGACCGACGTTCTACCACTGTCATTCTACCACTGAGCCACGCAACCAACTAGAAAAGTAAAGTAAACTGGAGTAAAGCGGCAGAAGATTCAACATCACATAATGCAATGTATTCACTTCTGACCAGCGTGATCTAGCAATCTAACACGCCAGTATAGGTAAAGCAAATGGACTGGTATCTGCTTCTGCAGCATATGATATATGTGCTATCATTAACTTAATCTATATTCGACTTTAACCTAGACAACATTTCACAAAAAATAGATCAAGCAGTTCAAACGTTATAGATGTACATACATTTCTGCAAGCTAAGATGACAACAGCCTATTATCTGGAAACAAAACAGTAATAAATTAGCCCCGTACGGGACTGACGGTCGAATCTTCGCAACTGACGTTTCTGCCAAGGTCAAAGCCAGTGACACAAAAACTAAAACTAGGACAAGTATAAAAAACCGGCCCGATTAAATTTAGATATTGTGCCCTAGTTTAAGAATCTGTGGTCTGTTGCCATCTGCCATTATAAATGGCAGAGAAGATAGCATTTGAAAATGTAAGGATTTCCAACTTTGAAGGGCTCATGACCTTGACCTCGGGTCCTACTGTATACCGTCGTGCATCACTCATCGACCTCTATCTACATGCCAAATTTCATTGAAATCGAATAAACTTTTTTGTGGACGGACAGACGTACATACACACGGACGGACATTTGAGACCCACTTTATTAGGTCGACTTAGAAGAAGAGTCGACCTAAAAATAATCACAAACAGGTGACCACTCAGCACCACGTTGATATAAAGGTGATTATGACGATGGACAACACCACCATATATGATAGCAAACGTCATCACTAAAGATCAGGTAACCTCCTCCAATCAAACGGAACCAAAAAGCATGACAACTGGAGTAAATCAGCAGCATCGTTGGTACAAAGGACAAAAGAAAACCGCACAAATGGCACACACGTCAGAAGCATTAAGATTACAAAATGCTCGGCTGTCACACAGGGACCCCTACAACACCCCATGTCAACTGAAAATCCTGCTAAGAATTACTTTTAGGCTACGTAACCAACGACAGTAGTAGTGAAATCATCATTACCAACGCCGATGCAGTCGCGGGGGTACGGTTTTCGGCACCATTTGTCTGTGTGTCGGCTTTTCTGAGCGATATCTAAAAAACTATGCAGCTAGGCTCACCAAACTTGGCACAGAAATGTTTCACGATGAGTCTTGGAAATCCATTCATTTTGGGGTCAAAAGGTCAAAGATCAAGGTCACGAGTCAGAAAAACGTTGCTGGCATGGGTCTTTGCACTCCTGTAAGTGCTGGCTTCTTCTGGTTAATGTCTGCAGCAGTGCGTGTAAGTGCACTTAAAGGTAAAGTGACCTTGAAGGTCATTTGATGACCTCGAAGATCACTGAAAATGGCACCATTGGAAAAGACACTAATGTACATAAGCCAGCATCCAGCATGTAAGACGGTGGGTTCAGCCATTTTGTTAACAACATTCAAATGTGACAGACAGACAGACAGACCTTGACAGCATATATTCCGCCATACATTGCGTAGTGTCATGCAGTAAACTCAAACATCGGAAACAAGTTAAACAATAATACCTGAGAACACAACGCGTAAAAATACACACGTTCACTGACCGCCTCAACATTATCGCACAAGTGTCCCTTGTGACAGTTTACGAAATTCGGTGGCAAGCAGTTCACTGTTGCAAAAATGAGTTCAAACTAGATGCATGGCAAAGCCCGGCGTGAGCCCGCCCAGCATTCTGTTGTTCTAGACTGTAAGCTCGTGCCACTACGTAACACGTGCCAAAGTTTGCTGTCTGTTACATAACGTCCATGCGGTAAGGCTGGCAGTGTCTCCCAATGCAAACATTTAAGGGGTGGGCAACAACTCGCCAACCGTTCTCAGCCGTTTCTGGACCAAAGTTCACCAAATTTGGGGCATGTAAGGGAGTCCCTGACGATTGACAAATTTCTTTCCAATTGTTGATATGATATCATGTTCCACGACAAAGATATGTTCAGTCAAATTCAAAGTCGGTCCCAAAAAGCATTTTTTGTCCCCAGCCCATGCGGGGGTAAATGCCCGGGGGAGTTCATACCAAATTTTTCAAATAGCAGTCATTAGTGAATATGTGTCCAAGTTTGGTTGACATCCGTTCAGTGACCTCAGAGATTAGGCGTCGAAAACGAAAGAAAAACCACAGTGGTAAAATATAAGCCTTTCGGAACTGCGATGCCGTGCGGGCTAAATAATCACAAATTTGGTTTGCAAACGTTATTTCAATATCGGTGACTTCAATATTTTTGTGAGATATATAAGTCAAAACATTTAGTTTTTTACGGTATCCATTAAAAACTTGTCAGTTGTTGCTGATATGATATGGATTTACAATCAGACAGGTCAATGCTAACATAGTCTACACTTTACACGTATCTTACTGCACTCCGCTAGAAACCACTAAACGATGAACCAGCAATGTATCAATAACCGCCCAACATGCTTATGTGAAGGCACCTGCAGCCAACATCACACACAAAAGGACGTGCATATGGGATATCTGGTAAAAATTCTTGTTGCATTAATGTTCGTTCAATACAATGACAAATATAAACATACACATGACAAGAACAGTCGCACATTATAATCTGGTGTTTCTGTCATGCATCACCCACTATCTTCCACAATAACACGAGTGATGTAAAAATCCAAAATAAAGTCGTATATTTAAAAATGTTTCAATCTGCTGAAAGATGGACTTTGATACATCGGTAAGGATGTGGCTGCCTTCGCCACGTCAACAGCCTGCTTCGACCCTGACCTCCAAAATCTAACCAGGTCATCGATCGATGCAAGTTTCATCGAGATTGCTCAAGCCATTCACGATAACGTGGTAACAATATCTGACCGGATGAACGAACGAATGAACAAACAAATGCGGTAGACAGGCAGCCTGAAAACATAATGCTGTCACCTACACTGTTGGGTGTAAAAGGCGAAAACCCCTTTACCGGGTAATAAAATTTGTGAAATCTTTTCACACATGTGTAATATCTGCAACACTGACCCGGAAAAGGCTGTCACAGCATTAGGACGAGTTATCTCGGGGTACACGGCGACGTAATGGAACAAGTCAGTGTGGACGAGTTAACTTGGGGTACCCGGTGTGCGAAAGATTTAGTTGGACGAGATAACTCGGGGTTCACGGTAAAGGGGTTAAAATGCACCCGAGCTGCAGTGTGTTGTGTTCCACGGTCTATCTTCTGGTATTGTTTTCACTTCGAATAAATCCTGTCCTCAACTTAGTTGCTATGCATAGGGACAACAGCACCGTAGTTCCAAATTGCAAATAAGTGACCACATTTTAAAAACATAGTAACGGCAAATAAAAAGTCATAAAACTATAAAATGTGATGCATATTTCCATGCAACACATAACTCAACAAAATCCCAAAAACAACAAGTAGAGTTGCAAATGATTTTAGGCTAATGCAAAGTTAAGGGTGTGATCCTCTGACGAACGCTGAATGCAATATCCAAACGCTTCAACTTCGCCATTATGCGACATCGTAGCTCGTAGAATAGAGCAAATATATAACAGGAGCTGCAATCTAGACCTATGCATCCCAACCTAAGTGTCACAAGTATCGTTCAAATAAACTAGAAAAATACTTGCTGCGGTCTATAGTTAACTTTCAATGACAGCAACTTCATAAATAACTGTCGTTAACAAATGCTAATATAACTGCTCTGTGCAGTCTGTTGAATGCATTCCGGGAAGATTAAAAAATATAAAAAGGCTGGTTACAGGAGGCTGGAAAGCTCTGATCTATGGTATATATTTCACAACTACAGCGTTAATATCACATTCCACCAGTCAAGAGTCAAGTAATTTGTACAACAGTGATATTAAAGTTGGTTAAACCTCTGAAATTATAATCATACTGTTAATCGGAAACCAATGTGGCAGGGCACTTTAGTGTGCAGTGAGATACAAAATGTATGGTGATAAAACGAGTGATATGAAGCATGAATTAGCTTTGTAACAAATATACTGTAAGCATTCAGTGCATCTGTCGATAAGAATATGTCTCAGAATAATCCATGATGGCTTACGACGTCCGCTTAGAGTCTGAAGTGACAGTAGATAGTAGTCCGTTAAGTATAGTAAAATAGATGCATGCAGTTTTTTCCAGGAAGCATGCAACAATCAACATTTAAGAGTATCTTGGAGTCTGTGTGTGACTGGTCTGTTAAACTGTTGTGTTGAATAAGATGTAACAGACGGTGACTTTCTCAGAGCACTTAATTCTGTCTCACACGGTCATACCCACAACAACTTTACGAAACTAGAGATATATTGTTATGCAAGGTAATGACTTGCCACTTCTGTGTGCATGTTTGTCTGTTATTTTTGTTTGTTTGCAGCATGTGTAAAAGTACGAGATTTCAAAGCCCTATCTGTAACCAGAAAAGTTCTTTCATTCAATGTACCTGACTGGCTGTCAGCAATTTTACGGTAATAACAAAGTAAGCACAACTACAGTACCAGAATTTCTGCTTTATCAACGCCGATTCCAGAAACAAGAAAATTCTGGGGAGGGACTATGTCAGGAAGGAGGCAACCGGGGTGGGGACAACCTTTCCCTGAACCCCATCCCTCGGTGTCTACTGCACCTCAATCCTTGATGCTGCAGATGGTGACTCGATTCTCTGCACCATTTCTTCAGCGACAAATTTCTCTTCAAAAAAACCCCAATGTGGCACCATGTTGTACACAAAAGTAAACAGCTGCATTTCACTCCAGTAACATATGCATATAACAGTATGGAAACAGTGCTTAAAAATGTCCAGAATATCACCCAAATTGTTCTAGGCCTGCATAACATTTGCATTTCTCATTTGTTATTTATCTAATAATGAGATAGCAAACTTAGTTGCGTTTGCAGAAAAATTATCACTGCAAATATTCCCACGGTCAGTGATATAAAGGCCAGCTAACGATACATTCATCTTGGGCAACTGTTGATCACCAAATTGTCGTTTTCCGTCGCTTGAGTGACATCCACCCACCTTCACTGGAGCGTTTGTGCATCTCTGAGAATCTCGGCAGTGAACTCGCGGGCAGCTTCACGTTACTGTCAGCAGCCGCAACGGCCACAGTCACTGGCTGCACGTGTGATCTGACGTAGACCAGGATGTAAGCCTGAGCTCTGCGGACTTCATCGACCGACACGACACGCATCTTCTCATCATTACAGTGCAGCCACGAACCTGTGCAGCATCATTACAGTGCAGCCACGAACCTGTGCAGAAATGACATCAATCAATCAATCAATCGAACAATCAATCAATCGAACAATCGATCGATCGAACAATCGATCGATCAAACAATCGATCGATCGATCGATCAATCAATCGATCAATCAATCAATCAATCTAACAATCAATCTATCCATCCACTGACTGAACAAGTAGAAAGCCCTCATTTAAGGTCACAGGAAGATCACATGTTGCATGTTGACTTAGTGATAGGGTGTAGGACTTGTGATTTACAGGTCGCGGGTTCAATTCCAGCCGGCCCGCTTTCACGTAACATAAATCAACTCCGCCTTGCATCCCTCCAGGGTCGCTAAATCGAGTACCTGCTTCGGCTGAGGGTAAAGGCGGGATTCTCACCACTGTCGGGTGGCAGGTAACACTGTGTGATCCCATATGGCATGTGAGTTTCCAGTAGCGGTGAAGAGCTAAGCTGATGCTAAACTGCTATACACTGTTTACTTTACTTTTTTACATTGACGACTTTGGCAACATCTTTCTTCTGTGAACATGACCTTCAAACATGACTTAGTGTTAAGGAAAAACCAGTACGCCATATATCTAGGTTGTTGTCCAGACCTAGATACTGTCCGGACACAGACATTTAGACACACACCACATCAACTGCTCTGCCTGATTAATAACTCGATAATGCAGCCAACATACTGCACACTGGGGAAGAGTTAAGTTGTCATACATCAGCAACGGCTCTGGCATACTCTGATACAAATAGTGAGTGGTGGTTTGCTAATAATATCACTACAAACACAAGTATACTAGGATTAATACTTCTGCTGGTCGGCGAAGGCATAAATATATAAGATAAGTTAAGACGTAAATAAGACATAAATATATAAATAAGTTAAGATGGACAGACAAGAACTGGACGTACCAGCCTCATCGTTCCAACAGAACGATGTGTAGTGACCAGAGCCGAAGCCGCGCCCATGATGCATCACAACAGCTGACAGACTGTACAGGTAACTATCGGCAACCAGCTCCGTGGAGCAGTACTTCTCCACATCCAGCTGTGTTCCAAACTTGACGCTGACTGATATCTTTCCGCGATTACTCCGACCCGACCACCTGTCAGTTCACGGTCGTCAAGCTACTAATGAAGTACTAGTAATCAAACTGTATGACTGACACTTTCAACACCAGCACGTTATATATAGCGTGTCAATATTGATAAAGATATGAATTAATTCACAACATGACAACATAAAACTACAAGATGAAGTACAATGCCCCAGAGTTGACATGGATGCCTTAGCCACCTTGACGGCCTGCTGTGACCTTGACCTTTGACCTCCAGAAACTAACCAGATCATCAGCAGTTATTCCCTGTATGTTTCATCAAGATTGCTCAAGCAGTTAATGAGATTCTTTGAACACAAAAACCGCCCTTGTCTTCGTAAAGATTAACCTGCTGCACTCGCTGTAGGCCTCCTTGAACAGGTTTTTCGATAAACAGTATGTATGGTCTCATTCACGAAAGTCACAGTTAACAGATATTCATAAAGTGAAATACTCACTAAATGTAATATTTCATTATCTCCAATAAAATTTCATTAACTACAGTTTACAGCGCAAGTGGACACACCTTGACATTCCACACGATACACTAGCACATAATTACTACTACTGAAGAAAATTAGCCCTGTACGGGGACTGACGGTTGCCTCTTTGCAACTGACGTTGGTGCCAACTTCAAAGTCACGTGACACAATACCTGGACTGAATATCAAAAATCCAGCCATCAAATTTAGATACTGTGCCCTAGTTTAAGAATCCGAGGTCAATTGCCAGCTCCCATTGTAAATGGCGGAGGAGACAGCTTTTGAAAACGGCCGGGCTCGTGACCTTGACCTTGGATCAGGTCATACTGCATACCGTCGTGCATCATTTATCGACTTCTACCTACACGCCAAATTTCGTTGAAATCAAAGAAACTTATTATGGATAGACGGACATACGTACGTATGTACGGACGGACGGACGAACATGTGAGACCGGCTTTATTAGGTCGACTCTGTCGAAGAGTCGACCTATAAATTCTGTTTACTGATATTGTAAAATGCATCACCATATCCATGGGCAGCAAAGTGCATTGCAGAATAGAAACGAGGTTTCAGCTGTGTTATGTTTAGCTCACTGTAAATTCTGACTACAGATCAGCAATTCTTACAGAAGTCTAGCATGCCTCCAGCAAAAGTGGCTAGTAAAAGAGTAAAGAGGGATTGACTGAGTTAAGGTTTACGTCCATGCATAGAATACGTTATTTCGGAGACGTTCTTCCCAGCCATTCTCTTGGCTTGGTACTGAAGATACTAGACCCAACACAACAAAAGCAAACAATATAGGAATGAAATGATCGAAGATGATATAAAAAAACATATATAATGCTCAACCTACATAAACACAAAAAAAATCTAAACTTAAACCAACATGCAAATTTAAGAACTGTTCACACGTGTGTATATCACTGTGCATAACTGTTGTACACAATACAGCACAGTGTGTGGCACGATGGTAGAATGCCTGTCTTTGACCGGCAAACTTTCCCTGTCCCACGCTCGACCTGTAGCTGACAAGTGACCACATGTGGGTAAGCCGTCCGCTACAGGTCAGCCAACTAGGTCAACCCAGCCTTTCATCCTTTTGGGGTCGATAAATTGAGTAGTGAGCATCTTTATCGGATGTGCTGGTCGCGCCATCTGGAGAGTGTTCACGTGGAAGCCGGTGCAGTTATTAACCACTGTGCACGGTGTGTGGCAGCAATTTAGCCGAGCTTAACCCTTCTGTAGAGAGCCTAGTGCCGCCCTGCGTGGCGGATGCTGATTGTAGATTGTGCGTTATGTCGTCAATCCAATAAACAAACATCATTATTCTTATTATTAATAGTTCTGATTATTTTCCCGCCTAACGTACAGTCAATCGTCACAGCTCTGATGCTGTCTATTAAACGAACAAAGAAAGTACTAATGGGACTGATAGATGAGAAACTCTCTCTCACATGAATCGTTTCAGATGAAGTCGCAGAACGTTCGGCAGTTTGCTAATAAGAAAGCTCTTCTCGGCTTCCGTATACACTGCAGACTTTGACGATAACTGCCTCTGATTATCTGAACATGACACATTCATTGGTCTAGAGATCGGTTATCATCAGTTTGATACCACCTACATCTAAATACTCTGACAGATATTCATTGGTTTAATGCATTTAAATAGAAGATGGACCTCGACGCACGAGCATCCACATGGATGGCTTCACCACCAGATAATTAAGCATGCTGTGACCTTGAAATTTGACCTCCAAAAATCTAACCAGGTCAAAGGTCATCAGTAACGGCTAGTGAATATCACTTGTCAGTTTTATCAAAACTGTTTAAAAGATATCGTGGTAACAATTTCTACCCGGACGAACTAATGGACAGGACAGCCTGAAGACATAATGCCTTTGCTGAAGGTGTAAAGAACATTGATGGCTAAAAATCACTTGCAGGTTTTACTTGTCGCAGCAGGTTTTAACACTATCTTCATATACTCTTTTCAGAAAATGTGCAAAAAACAATGCGTTGTACCAACAGCCCACAATGAGGAAAACAGAATAACCAGCACTCACAAGAGTGCAGAAAACCACGCCGGGGAAAATCGAGCATCCAGCGGCAAGTGACTGTGGGAAAGCTTATGCA
>Ga0209780_1004898_pt1 | contig 10452 bp, 6 predicted proteins | sample WorMetexBAHAMAS2_FD_187384 | JGI IMG/M metagenome (GOLD analysis project Ga0209780, IMG submission 187384) | Marine gutless worms symbiont microbial communities from Max Planck institute for Marine Microbiology, Germany - Inanidrilus exumae... | ecosystem: Host-associated > Annelida > Digestive... | reverse complement strand
ACCTACTTCTGGTTTACATGTATCTCGGGCACAACAGATGTCGAGCCGACCACATTACCAAGCCGTGTGCAAAATTTGGTGAAAATCTGTAAACAACTGCAGATGTAATCGTTTGAGAATGGATGAAATGGATCCCGAAACCAGAATTTGCACATCTCTAAAAATCGATTCCTATTTCCTGTTTCCTTGACCACCGAGTACAAAGTCAGTGCTCATTAATTTTAACTGTGTTCACATTTTTGTTACGATCCGTGGAAAAATGCAGCAACCGCAATCGGAAAACTGCCAGAATTGGAATTTGCACGTCTAAAATCGGATATTTACAGTAGGCATCAGGCTGAACACATTTCTGAGCGGCATGCAAAATTTGGCGAAAATCTGTAAAGAATTGTGGACGTAATCGTTTGACAAACAATCAGTTCACAGAGACTCACACACACACAAAGACACCGAAGTGATCAGATAGTCTGTCCAATGCATTGGATAAACTGTGTTGAGGCTGTGCTACTGGTTGGGCCAGTGCTTTGTGTGTTCTTCAGTGCTTTGTTACTGTTGGTTGAGTTGCGGGAGGAAATCTGACCTGTAAAATCAACCTCTGCCATTTACGACCAAACACTCTCTTCCGAAACAGAGTGTAGGGAGAAAACCTGGGGAGGGGGTGGGGGGGCAGACAACCCAGGTTTGTGTGAAGATGGCTGCAAAAACGGAGGTTGGTAGCAGGTGGTTAGTTACTGTACCATCATTTGCTGATTTACAGTGTGTGAGTGGAATTGTAGTCGAGAATGTTACAAGACTGGTCTGTTGTAAACGCTGACAGGTTATGTCCTGCACTCAAAGCTGTGTTTGAACACGGTCTGAAGCGTTCGTCATTGCTTGGTGGTCCAGGGCACCCCTGGTTGTTCATTGAAGAGGTAGCCAGTGTTGTTTGTTTAACTTGTGAATCTATGTGTATGCTTTGCCAGTGTGATAAGAAGGCATGTCGTTGTTAATTTTACGATACGAGTAAGTTCTTGTTAACATTCAGTTGTAGCATTGCTGCTGCTTGGCAGTTTTTGTTCCAGCTGCTACAGAAATAATCAAAATTATGAGCAAGTCTGTGGTGTCCTGTACAGGTCATACCCATGTGTGCAGATTTACCCAGTTTGTGGAATGCTTTATAAACCAGAAGAAGCCAGCACTCACAAGAGTGCAAAGACCCACACCGGCACTGTTTTGTGACTGTTGACCTTCTGACCCCGAGATAAATGGGTTTCCAGAATTCATCGTGGAAAATTTGTATGTCAAGTCTGGTGCGTCGGTTTTTGAGATATAATGCGGAAAAAACAGACACACAAACGCTGGTGAAAAACTAACCCCCACGACTTTAGTCGTAGTGGGTAATATTGTCAGTAACTGGGAATGGATGTTTTTGAGGTTGTCGTGGTTAATCTTTGTTTTTCTGCTTCCTCATTTGATGATTGATGATGAAGATGATAATTTTAGGCTGCTACGAAGGAAGTTGAGAAAGACTTTGCATCTGTATACTCCAGACTTGTTTTATGTAAAACTTACAGGTATGTTATGTTTTTTTGGTGAATAAAAAGTGTTAGTTTTTACTTTCGTGATTTATTTTAAAAAATTCATTTAACCATTTTACTGTTGTATTTTATGGTTGTTTATTGAAGAGGATAATAATTTTTATTGGTTTCATTAAAGTCGACACTGCAGAATACAAAAGTGATTGATTATTTGCTGTGAATATATAGTGTTGTATTGTTCTTAGGTGATGATTTACAAACTTGATTTTTTTGGTTTAATATTTGTTTGATGATGACTGTTCACAATAGGCTTGATGAAGATGGAAAAGTGTTAACACCAGAAGAAATCCTTTACCGGGTTTGTATTCTTTCATATTTATTGTTCCTGCACACCCCATGTAGGCTCCAGGCTGTAGGATAGGGCCTGCTCGGCTTCCAGGTTATAGGTTGTAAGAGGCGACCAAACCTGGCTTGATTGTTTATTTTGTGTTAAAGTATCTTTGTGTTAACTGACTGATGTTTGCTTTGTTGAGTCAGGTTTAGTTTCTTCAGTACTAAGCCAGTAGACTGATTGGGAAGGGTGTCTCCAAAATCACCGATTTCGTTTCGAGTAGGATGTAAAACTAGTGCAGCAATCAGTCGTGTTCTGTTCCCAGCTGCTGCTGGATTTACAGAAGTTACTGATCTGTTTAGCTTATTTGTTGTGGTTATTTATTAGTAAATTATTTTGTGTAGATTCTTTCATGCAGAAGTGGGTGGGTGTACGTACGTGTGCAATTGTAGGCCGTTCATGCCGTGAACATGACACACGACTTGGCGCATGCACAGATGGATGTGAAGTTCAGGTCCCTCATCTGCTGCGGACTCAAGTCAGTCGTCTTTGTCATCGTTACTCATCATGTTGTTGTCGTGGTTTGGTGGTTTTTCCTATTTAATTAACATTTACTCTTGTCGTATTTAGTTAAGTTACAATGATATGTCATTGGATGCAACAATGCATATACCTTTGCTTGAGGCTCTTTGTATGTTGCACTGTTTTCATCTATCTAGACACAAAAGTGAAATAGGGTGAATTGGCAGCCTCGTAGTTCAGGTTGTCATGATCATCACAAGCTCGCCTCTCAGTGGAGCATAGCCTTACAATTTTTTTTTCAAATTAGACTTCTGCACATTTGTTGATCTAGATGTCGTCATCGTCCATAAAATAATCCAATCTTAGGTAAGTATAGGCCAGTCTTGGTCACGTGCAGCTAGGAATGTCTTGTCTCACAGGCCTCCTGTCTTTATGAATCATCACCTGGAAGGCGCTTGCCAAGTAATCAAATGAATGGTATCTGCACGTTTTGATGTTCCTGGTTCCAGTAGATTGTATTGTGGAACGTTCATATGGGAGATCTCTCGTCATTAACATTGGTTGTCAGGTGTTTTCATGGACTTAGAATACACTGATGATGTGGATTTGCTGGCTGAGTTGCTCCATATCCTTACTTTTGGGTCGCCCCGTGTGGGCCCATGGCAATCCGCCTCCCCCTTATTCCTTCACTTCCCCACCTTCTACTCTATCTTTTAGCATCTTTTACTTTTTCTCCCCTTCCCTTTCTTACACGCTTCGTCTTTTTTCTTGCTTTTTTATCCCTTTCCATTCTACCAGAATAGTCCCACTCCTTTTCCAGGCCGGATGTCGTAGGAGGCGACTAAACCTGCTTTGGTTTTTTATTTTGTATTATATGCATTTTTAGTTAAGGATGCGTGCTCGTTTTTGTCATAATTGAATATTTGATTTAGTTTTGTCTTGTGGTGTGATAGTTGTCTCCCAGTTGTAGGTGCTAGCATAATAATTTAAATGAGCCTTTCCATCCCTTTACCTTTTTGGGTGGCTGCTGAGCATAAAGGCGGCCAGGGTTGAGGTTAATATATCGCTGGCCTTCCTTTACTGGGTAGGATAGCTCTCCACCACTGAACTTTTGTCTCTGATACGGCCATATTTGTGCTGTAAAGGGACGTTAAACTCTAAATAACTTACTCTTGGGCCAGGAGTTAGAATTAAAGAGACCTCGCTGCTGAGCCTGCAGATGAATTGGACTAAAACCGAAATCCAGGGTATTAGAGCCACTGTCTCAGTTCCACAGATAATTCATGTCTGGCCCAGTCAGTTTAGCATCACTTATGGAGTTCTTTTGAGTAGTACTTCTACAGTGTAAGGCCTTTGAATTGTCATCTTTTCCGTGTCATGTTTCAGTCAATGAGGTATATATGAGTAAGTAAGTAAGACTATTTCTGTATGTCGCTACTTAATTAAAGAGTCACAAAGCCTAGTGTCATTTCTTGTACAGTTATTACGTCACCGTTTCAATGTTGTGATACTCGTGTACGGCTACAGATCAGATCTCAGAAAGACAAACACTGTTGGATTGGTGAGTAGTAGTATTAGTGCTGCTAAAACCGTTGTTGATGTTATAGTCTGCTGAATGTTGCAGTCAACTGAATGTAGTGTTTGTTGATTTACAGTGAGCAAGTGCTGCATCTGTGGCTGGAGACACTGTGCTCATGTGTCGATGTCGTAGAAAAATGGTATCAGCCGTGGTCATTCATGCGCAGTCCTGGCTGGGTACAGATCAAATGCGAGCTCAGGTCAGTGGCAGCTTGCTTCTCTGTCTGCTCTGTTGCTGTCCATTTTATTGCTGTTATTTGTGGTGTCCTGCTATTTATGACAGTCGTGATTTTGTATTTTAGCAATTCTTTCAAATAGAATTTTCTCACTGGAAAAGTAATTACTGTCTTGCTGTGAGCTGAAATTTCCTTTGATAAAGCATGACAATTGTAGCATTACAATCTGTGCCATAAGATGGCTGTGTACATGGTTATACGCATCAGGATTAATTGTTTAGCTTGCCATGTATTCTGTGCCAATTTGATCTGTTTTTCTCAGCTTTTCTTGTTTATGTTATTGATATTTTTCTTATTTTGTCTGTGCATGTATTTCGTGTGCTTGTGTGTTCTTGCATCCTAGTGAATAATACAACAGCAACCTATTTAAACTCCTTTATCTAGAAAACCTGGGCGAGAAAGATATTCACTCACACTCCCTGTATTTGTTGGTATTAAACAGTATCTTAATTAACTTTCCACTAATTCCATACTTGTGCCATCACCATTATGCCAGTATCCACACTGTCCTAGCTTTACTAGCTGGTTGATCTGTACAGCTGCTACACACAAGAATTGCTCGCTTTAGCCGTGCTGCCTCTTATACCACTACACCTCTTGTGCACCCATTTCTGACCTTTAATTCAACTGTACCGAGTTTCTACCAACACCTCTATCACAGACACTACATACAGTACAATACAATACAATGAATATTTCTAGAGCGCCATGATGTCTACGCTAGGTGGGTACAGAGGCACTTGGGGAGGTTACATTATGTCCTAAGAGTCAAAAGCTGTTGTAAACAGTGCGGTTTTCAGTCTTGATTTGGCCATCTTCCAATATTCTGTTCCCGCTTGTGGCTTGCTCTGCTAATCATAAACTTGATTTGTATTAACTTTCTTACTTACTTCCTTACTTCTGGTGAATGTTATCATTGTTATGTGAAACTTTGTTGTGTGAGCATGTTTGCTTGTAACGTGTGCTACAGTCTTGGCTTTCAATGTTGTTTTGTTGTGTACAGAATATTGGCCCAGTTTGCGTTTAGTCTCTCTTTAGACTGGGAGCTGGCGAAACGTCGGCAGCGTCTTGTGGACGATATGAAAGTCACCGTGCGTGACATGCTTGTGACTCATCATCTGTTTAGCTGGGAGTTGTAGTTTGTCAGTCACTAACCACGAGTCGTACTCTGCTGTCTTGCTACTAACTATGCTGTTTGCTTCTAACTGTGCCTGTGGTTCCACGGCCTCTGCACTGTTGCATGACCGATAGTCATGTTTGACTGATTTGCATATGAGGCACCATTACGTTCACCAGCATGGTTGTGTCATGTTATGTCAAACATGTAATCTGGCTGTGCCAGAAGTGCATGAAATATTCCTAGAGTTAATGGGAGTGTTTCATGTTAGTAGTTAACAGGTTTCAAATCAACCCCAAACCAGGGCAGATTGCTGTGTAGTCTTGCATACCTTTGAGCAAACCTAACGAAATTGTGAACATGAAAGCGGCATGGAAATGCCAATTAACCTTGGAAAATGAAATCAGATTTCAGTACTCTGCCTTTCGCCTGATGTGACGTTTCAACATTGGGACAGATATTTGATTCACCATGACGCATAGATTTGTATGTATAAGGTTGGGAAATGGCACTTCTGTTTTATCTAGTCAAACACAATTGTTGTCTTTTGGCTTCATTCTCATTAAGTACTGTATGTCACTAATGCACATGTTTAATGTGCTTAATGTACTGTGCATGTACTTGTGATTTGTGAAAATATTGATGATGATGCAGCATTTTGGTTGTGCAGTTTTGAGTGTTCTGTTGTAACATGATGTTATTGCTTGAAGCTTTTGTTGTTTGCATTTTTGGCAGTGTTTTGTTATATTTCAGTGTTTCCGCATAACATTTTTTTTGCTACAAAAAGGAAGTCACTTATTATCACTGAACTATTAATGCAGGTGTTGTTCTCAGTGTGCAATGTAGTAACATTTGACAGGATGCTATGCCTGTGAATGCCTTTCTTAGTTGACCATTGTAAATTTTTCTGATTGTAAACCAGTTGGCAAGTGACAACAACTTTGTGTGGATAAAACTGAACTTCATGGGTTATCAGATAAAATAATTTTAAAAAATGCAATTAGAGTGGATGATCTCTTTGTAATGCTGGCATATTTTATTTAGAAGGTCGAAAATTGACGAGAGTTATTAATCTACAAATTGTTACAGCTTGAAATTGCAATTTCCAATGTTGCGTTCACCTGACTTTCACAGTGCAACATCCTGATTTTTTTGTATAAACTCTAACAGTTTCATATTCAGTTAAAATTGTACCATACATATGAATATGGGAAAACTCTTAGAAAAATGTGATTTTCTTGATTTAATTCTGCCAGTTTTCATTGTCTCTGATTGAGTTTTATAATTTTATGAAGAGAACATCTGGCATTGTTGTTTCAGGTTAATTTTGTCATAATTGGTGAAGGTTCAGCAGTTTATAGTATAACACACAATATTTTTAAAGATACTAAAATTAACAGTTAAATATGGCAAAAATTACTGCAGACTTGCTGTGATAATGCAAAACTTAGTATTCCTTTTTTCAAAGTGACTGCTGCAAGTCTGTTTATTAAGGTGTTGTTGAGATTCAGTTCATGTACCTGTGAAACATTGTTTGTACTTAGTCCCAAGTTCTTCAGCTATGCTAAAGTTCTTGTTTGTCGGAATGGTAAATAAGTTATTGTGATTTTGTGTTTTATTTTAGTTTTGTGTGTGTTGTTGTCGGCCGATTGTTCTATCGGTTTTTTGTTACACTGGCAGTGGGTGTGGAGAGTAACAGAGAACTGTTGGTTACAGCCGACAGTTAGTTGTTGTATGGGTGGCAGTGCGAATTATGTGCAGTAAATTGCGAATTGCTTTGCAGAATTATGGCTCAGTTTGCATTTAGCCTGTCACAAGACTGGGAACTACCGATGAAGCGAGACCTGAGTCGGCCGCTGAAAGAAGGCATCAGTGACATGCTCATCAAACATCACCTCTTTAGCTGGGACATATAAACTTACATGTCTTTCTGCAGCTTTTCTGAACCACAAATAACGTCTACTACATTCTGTTCTAGGAAAGCCAGTGTTAAACTTTGCATTGCTGTTGACAAGTTACTGTTTGAAGTGATTAGGACAGGTGAATCTATAATTTTTTGGTCGACTCCTCCGAGTCGACTAATAAAGTGGGTCTCAAATGTCCGTCCGCCCGCCCGTCCACAAAAAGTTACTTCGATTTCTAATATAATCTTACCTTAAAGGCGCGATATGACCTACATTGTGTTGAAAGCGCCGTTAAACACCAACCAACCAACCTTCGATTTCAATGAAATTTGGTAGAGGTCGATGAGTGATGCATGATGGTGTGCAGTATGACCGGATCCAAGGTCAAGGTCATGAGCCCGTGAAAGTCGGAAATTCGGCCATTTTCAAAGGCTATCTCCTCCCCCATTTATAATGGAGGCTGGCAAATGACCACGTATTCTTAAATAAGGGCACAATACCTACAGCTTATCTGGGCCGGATTTTTGATATTTAGCCTAGTTTTTGTGTCACGTGACTTTGAAGTTGGCAGAAACGTCACTTGTGAGGAGTCGACCGTCAGCCCCATACGGGGCTAATTTATTTATTGTGCGTTGTGTTGTAATGCAAGCCATTCAACAGCTGAGCTATGTAGGTATATTGACTGCTAATACAGTGCTTACAACCGAATTCCACAAATTCCACAAGAATGGTGAAATGATAGTTCCCATGTTATGTTTAACTGTTGATGTTTTTGTTTGCATTCCTGTCAGCAGCACGCTGACATACGTAGTCCATTGCAGCAGACTTGTAGACCATCAGTGGAAATGATTGTGTTCAGCAAGGCTAGTGCTTTAAACTAGACTAGTTCAAGCAATAGCCGGCATAGTGGTTAAGGTAAGTAAGTAAGTAAATTTATAGAGCGCGGTTATCGTCAAGAACCTCTAACGTGCTGATTTTATGGCATCTTGTCAGACAGTAATTTACAGTGAACGGACCCATATTCAGTTTCCACCGAGATCCATCAGAGTCATTGATGTCATCCAGACACTGCGACAGTGGTCCAGGAACGTTCGCTTTATACCGAGACCTCGAGTGGGTATTGTATGATGTTACACGGCATCTTTTTACAACAGATCGGTTGAGCGATTTTATGGCGTCTTGTCTAGGGTCAAACGTCAGTTTCTGTGACATGACAACAGATGCAAGACGACTACAGATGCTTGCCCAAGTCTGCTGAGTGGAGTAGTCTTAATTGTTGGTAGTGACTGTTATGTAGTCGTTCAGTTGAGAACTGTTTCGGTGGATGTCTCCTGCAGCTGAAGTGTTAGCAGCGTGATGTGAGTGAAGTGATAATGTGATTATATTTTATTAGTCTGCATAATGTGTAGATTATTGTATTGCTTTGTGAAGAACAGACTAAACTTCAGCAGAGGCTGTTAAATAATGCATATTTTCATATTTTATGTTTATTTATGAATATTTTGAGACAATTTTTGAACTTATTTGCTCTGGTTTTCTGTTGCTTGATAAAAATATATTGGCTAGTACTGGCAATGTGTAAAGCCATTTTGTTAGCAGCATTTTATGCAGTATTTGTGCAACATTATTGGTTATTTTGTGTAAAAGGAAGTATTCCGATATTTGTACTATAGGAGATGTTTCACAGATCTTAAAAATATATACTAGTGCTTTTAGTATAATTTGAACACCCCATTACCTTACAAATTCTATTGAAACTATCACAGTCTCTTTAATCACTCCTTTTATGCTATATTCTGCTGGTTACCAAGTTATGTACGTATTTCATGTAATTTTTAAAACAACTTATGTGATCAGCTATGATTTGTAAAATAGAAATCATACACAAATTATAGTTTTACAATTAAATAATTTACCTAATTACAATTTACTCATTCAATCTAAATCTACTATTATTGTTATATTTTTCTTTTTTCAGTTATCTTACTCCAAGAATTAATACCTATTAAATTTTAATATTTATAATATAGTTCTACCTTAAAGGTGCAATATGACCTGAATTGTGTTGAAAGTGCCGTTAAACTCCAACCAACCATCTTGAACACGTTTTACAATAGGTTGTTTCTGGAAGGTTGACAACAGATACTGTAAAACCCTTAATGTTTGTGTGCCATTTTTTCGTGAATTTCGAGAGCTAAACAAAACTGCAAAATTACAGTGTGCAAATATATGTTTAGCGTTGACTGATGAATTGAAATTACTCATGTGTTGGATTGTGTGGTTTGAATTCGCCAAAATAAAAGGCACCACAAGAACTTTGCATGTGAAGTCGCCAACATTTAGGGCAGCCAAATTAAAGGGTTTTACAATAGTCGAAACTGGCCACATTTTTGTTAATTCAGATGGTCGGGATGTTTTCGCTGAAATGTTTGCTGTCCATAAGAAATGAAATTGTTAAGTTACATAATGACAAAATGCAAAAAGAGCACCCAAATTTCGTCAACTCTATATTCTGTGTATTTTTACTTATGACACGTTTGATATGCTAGTTTAAGGCATTGAAAAATGCTATTTTTTATGTGTACCAATCAACGTGTTCTTGCACAACTAGCAGTTTAGAATGAATAATAATGAAATCGATTTTGACATACGGAACCCTGCACAGTAATGCTTCTTGCAGGAATGCCGCGCCTCTGCATCCTTGGATTTTAGGGCGCTATACAAGTGTTGTATTATTATTATTAATTGGCGGAAAGTAATGGCAGCCTACCGCCAGGTGGATGACTTAGTCACCTGCGGGCTGACTGCCTGTATACCGCGATCAGCTCAGGGCTCAGTGCTCGGTAATGAGTATGGGAAGCTTTTTATTATTATTAATACTAATGATGATGTTAACTGTTGCTGTTGGTAGAGTACACGTGTGGGATTTGCTTGCTGGTTTATAATCAATATTGCTTTATAAAAATTTGTCAACTAAAGTGCTTCTCATGCTTCCAGTTTCTAGTTACTTACTAATCTTAGCATTCAAACCCAAACATATTGTTTACCATCTAGTTGCATAAATGGTGGAAGTTGTGTTCTGTTGTCTTTTATCTTTTTCTACATGTCATCATATACCGGTACCGTATTTTGTTGCAAGAAAATTTTGTGGCATTATGAACAGTGCATTCCATTGAGTTAGAACATAGACCGATGTCACGCCAGCAATTTTATCGTGCAACTGCCCCCTCCCTCCAGCATTTGAGCC